>TARA_B100001057_G_scaffold18985_2_pt1 | contig 13765 bp, 10 predicted proteins | sample TARA_B100001057 | Tara Oceans TARA_B100001057 (sample SAMEA2621839) | marine metagenome | biome: marine biome (ENVO:00000447); feature: surface water layer (ENVO:00002042); material: "saline water (ENVO:00002010), including plankton (ENVO:xxxxxxxx)" | depth 5 m
TCGACGACAATTTGTCCTTTGCCGGGTAAAAGCTTGGGCTTGCCAACGGTAAACCTTATTAGGAGTATCAGAAATAGGGAGACGACCCAACTCGTGATCATTGAATTGGTTATCGGCAGGCCGAAAAATTCAAAGCCGACATCTATCTGATCTGCAGACTTGGATACCTCCGATGCTGCTAAAGCAGAAAACGGGGAGGTGAAAAACAAAACAGCAATTGTGCAAAATTTATTCAAAGGGGCTTTTTAATAAGTTTTAATTAAGTACAGGTCAATACGGTTTTTGTATAATTATGTTTTAAAATACTTCTAACATGTGTTCATTTTAGGAATTTCCTTTGCTTTATCGATGAAGCTATCATTTGCATTACACAAACTCTAGATAACTACAGCTAATGGACTGGTGATGCGCAGGTTGTTTTGAAATCAGGTAATAATTCCTGAAAATAACTGTTGTGCTCAAGCGGAAACGCAACCTCTGAGGTTTTCCAAAAAGATGACTGAGATATTTTTTCTACGGTCCATTCAAAATAAGGTTCATGATCAGTTCGAAAAAAGAATGTTCCATTTTCAATTGTTCTAGAATGGAGCAAGGAAAGGAAATCTTGCTGAATTATCCTTCTCTTATGATGCCTTTTTTTGGGCCATGGATCCGGGAACATTATAAATGTATTGCGAATTTGGATCGGTTTAGGGATGAGTGAAACAAATTCCTGAGCCTCAGCCTTGTAGAAAAATAAATTGTCTAGGCAACGCTTCTCCTTTTTTGCGGTGGCTTTGGTTATCCTTTTTGTAATCAAATCAATTCCAACACAAAACAATTGCTTATTGCTTGTTGAATACTCGGTGAGCCAATGTCCGTGACCGCAACCAATTTCCAAATCAAAAAAATCGGAGTCTGATTTGGATAAAGAAGGTAAAAGGGATTTCTCGAAAAAATGCCCTACCCTCTTTTGGCGTTCGCTATCGGTTGGGAAACTTCTTAAAAAAATATCACTCATTGATATCAGGGAGCGAGCTGGACATTTTTTTTATCATGATCATCAAGACGCTGATGGCAGAAGGATCAACCCCTGCTATTCTTGATGCCTGCCCTAATGTTTCAGGTCTAATTCCGGACAATTTTTCAGCGCATTCTTTTTTTAGACCGGGTGTGTTTTCATACTTGAAGTCAACGGGTATTTTAAGTTTTTCGGAATCTTTAAGCTTACGGACGCTATTCATCTCTCGCTGAAGGTATCCATCGTATTTTATCTTGTATATGATTTCGCCTTTAAGTTCCTCGTTGAGTTTTAGAAAATCATTTGGAAAGTTATCGAATCCCTTGTTTTTTCGTATCTGGTCCGCAAAAGTATCATTTGCCATAACCTTTACCTGATTAAGTGTTTTAAGCCATTGGTTTACCTTATCAGATTTTTGACGAATAGCTGAAGTTCGAGTATCGGATAACAAGGGGAATTCTTCAATAAGGTCTAGGTATCGAAGTTCTGAACTTCCATGATTGAACAAAAGACGATGTTCAGCGCGACTGGTGAACATGCGATACGGTTCAGTTGTGCCTTTGGTTACGAGGTCATCTACCAGAACCCCAATATACCCGAGGTCACGCCCAATGATGAGAGGCTTTTGTCCAGTGGCCTGAAGACCAGCATTGGCACCAGCGATTAACCCTTGAGCTGCTGCTTCTTCATAGCCTGAGGTGCCATTGATTTGACCAGCAAAAAACAAGGATTCAATTTTTTGAGACTCGAGTGTTCTCGAAAGTTGTGTAGGGTGTGCATAATCATATTCAACCGCATAGGCCGGTCTTATAATAACTGCTCTTTCCAATCCGGGTATTGAGTGTAGAACTTGGTTCTGTACATCAAAAGGCAAACTCGTAGAAAGTCCATTTACATACCATTCATCCGTATTGATCCCCTCAGGTTCTAGGTATAATTGATGACTTTCTTTCTCTGCAAATTTTACAATTTTATCTTCGATGCTTGGGCAATAACGTGGTCCAGTCCCAACGATGTTTCCTTCGTAAAGAGGTGAAAGATGTAGGTTGTTTCTAATGATTTCACCAGTTTTGGCGTTTGTTCTCGTTATCCTGCATTCAACTTGATTAGCAAGGGGGAGTTCGTAAGAAGGTTCCACGTGGAACCATCTAGAGTTATGTTCCACGTGGAACGTCTCTTCTATGGTTCGAGTATCGTAGAAGGCAAATCTGGTCGGTTTTTCGTCGCCTTTTTGTACCTCGGTCTTATCAAAGTTGATAGAATGACCTAGCAATCGCGGAGGTGTTCCAGTTTTGAATCGTCCCAGTTCAATCCCATACTTAATGAAATCAGCGGAAAGTCCTTTTGCAACATGATCACCGAGTCTTCCTCCCTCTGATTGAGTCTTGCCTACATGCATCAATGCTCGAAGGAAAGTACCGGTAGTTACAATTACAGTTTTGCCAAAAAATGAGAAGCCAAGAGAGGTTTTTACTCCCGTGCATTTACCTTGATCTACCAAGAGTCCCTCAACCAAAGCTTGGAAAATACAAAGATTTTGGTTTTGTTCCAACACGTGTTTCATCCTTGTTTGATAAGCCTTTTTATCGCATTGAGCCCTTGGTGCTTGTACGGATGGCCCTTTGGAAGTATTCAGAAGCTTGAACTGAATGGCAGTGAAGTCTGTATTTAGCGCCATTTCTCCGCCCAATGCGTCAATTTCTCTGACAATCTGTCCCTTCGCTTGACCACCAATCGCAGGATTGCAACTCATTTGAGCGATGGTATCGAGGTTGCCGGTGAGTAAGAGCACCTCTGCACCAGTTCTTGTAGCAGCAAGTGCTGCTTCGCATCCAGCATGACCCGCTCCGCATACGATTACGTCATAAGGGTGATGGGGGTCGGTTCTTAATGAGCCCTTGTTCTTCATTTCCCGATACAGAATTCGCAAAAGATTTTGTCTAGAATATCTTCATTGCTTTTGATTCCTATGATTTCATCAATGAATTTCCTACTGTTCGATAATTCTTGAAGTACGAATTCTTCACCTTCACCTTCCTCGATAAGTATCTTGGCAGTCAACAAATGAGGTAAGGAATTATTGAGTAAATTGGCGTGTCTAGTATTAACCATTAGTTCCTTCGAGGGATCATGGGAAAATTCTTGGGTGAGATGAGCATTGATCAAGTAAGCTATATTTTTGACGTCATCATCATCACGAGCAGATATTGAAATGGTTTGAATATTTTCAGGATATTGATCCGAGGTAACGACCTTTGTCAGATCTTTTTTATTTTCGACGACAATTACGGCTTTTCCTGAAATTTTATCCAAAGCTCTTTGGTCGAAATCAATAGGGTAGGGGAGTGAGGCATCAACGGTAAACAAGACTAGAAACGCTTCGTCGATTAATTCAACGGTTTTTTCAATCCCAAGGTTTTCAGTTGAATTTTCAGTAGTTCTGATGCCGGCGCAATCGATGAGTTCAATTTGAAAATCTCCAATGTAGACATGACTTGAGATATAATCTCGGGTAGTTCCAGGCGTTTGACTGACAAGCGCTCGTTGCGCTCCTATGAGAGAGTTAAAGAGGGTACTCTTCCCCACGTTCGCGGGTCCTAAAATCAAAACCTTTATTCCATTTGTCAGAAACTTCTTTTTACCGGAACTTTCGATTGCGAACTGCATCTCATTGATGATCGACTCTACTTCGTTCATGATAATCGACTTTGAGTCCGATTCAATCTCCTCTTCAGGGTAATCAATAGAGGCTTCGAGTTTTGCTTGTAATGTTAATATTCTGTCTTGCAGTGAGTTACAAAAAGATCCTTGAACTCCGGCTAAATTCAAATTGGCTATTTTCAATTCAGCTTCACTTTTCGCGGAAATCAATTCGGCTATCGACTCTGCCTGCGTCAAATCGATTTTACCTGATAGAAACGCTCTTTTCGTAAACTCTCCTGGCTTGGCTATTCTACAACCTCGTTTCACCAAATCTTCTAGTATCTTTTCAACGATGAAAGGGTTTCCATGGCACGAAATCTCAAGAGTGTTTTCCCCGGTGAACGATTTTTTAGAAGGAAAAAATACCGAGATGACCTGATCCACGGTTATTTCGGAATCGCTCAATTGATAATTTCTAAGGTGCGAAACTCTTGGAGTAGGGGAGGGGAGTGCAAGGGCGTCCTTGGCTATTCTATCGCACAGAGGTCCACTTACTCTTACTATCGCTAGAGCAGATTGGCCTGAAGGCGTGGACTGTGCAATGATTGTGTCAGTCATTGCGGGTTCTTCTTCAACTTGGATCAATCCGAGTTGTCATCTTTGCTTTGAGCAAGTACGGCACCAACGGTTACTTCTACTTTTTCGAGTATCGTGGAAGTAATTTTTTCCATTAATTCCGGATTTTCCATGAGGGCTTGCTTGGCTGCTTCTCTCCCTTGTCCGACTAAATCGCCTTCGTATGAAATCCAAGCACCTTTTTTAGTAAGAATGTTGTGCTCTATACCCAGATCGACAACGGAGCCAGTCCGCGATATCCCCTCATCGTACATAATGTCGAATTCACAGGCAGTGAAAGGAGGCGCGACCTTGTTCTTTACTACCTTCAACCGGGTCCGTGAACCGGTAACCGTACCGTTTGATTCCTTAATTTGCCCAATCCTTCGAATATCCATTCTGATCGAGCAGAAGAATTTAAGTGCTCTCCCGCCTGGCGTTGTTTCGGGACTCCCGAACATGACACCTATTTTTTCCCTGATTTGATTGGTGAAAATACAAACACAGTTTGTCTTTGAAATGGCCGCAGTAAGCCTCCTCATCGCTTGACTCATCATTCTTGCTTGTAGTCCGACGGTGGTATCGCCCATTTGGCCGTCAAGTTCTTGCCTTGAAACGAGAGCCGCGACAGAGTCCAGCACAATAACGTCTATGGCTCCCGAGCGAATGAGTGTTTCGGTAATGTTCAATGCGTCTTCTCCGCTTTCAGGTTGCGATACCATTAAATTGTCGAGATCAACGCCAACGGTTTTAGCATACCTGGGATCCAGAGCGTGTTCGACGTCCACGAAAACCGCGTTCCCTCCATTTCTTTGCGCCTCGGCGATTACGCTTAGGCAAAAGGTGGTTTTTCCTGATGATTCGGGCCCGTATATCTCTACGATTCTTCCTCTAGGCAAACCTCCTGCGCCTAAAGCAAGATCAACGGCCAAGGAACCCGTCGAGAGGACGGAGACGTTCATTTTAGTCGCATCTCCGAGTCTCATCAGAGCACCTTCCCCAAATTTCTTGTTTATACCTTGAAAAGCGAGTTCAAGATCTTGGTTTGCAGGAGATTTCTTTTTATCGGTTGTAGTATTTTTAGCCATGTTGAGAATTGATGGAGTTTTTTACATTGAGGGCTATCAAAAGAGAATCAAGCCGTTTCTCATAAACTTTGAAATTCAACTTGTTTTCTCATGACTTATCATCAAATAAGACCCTCATGTCGTATTACAGTTTATGTCTTTATCTTTTAAAACATCAGTACGTCTGCCGTCCATTTGCATTTTTCTGATTTATTTTCTTCTAGTCTTTATTCATAGATTTTGCAGCAATGTGCATGTCAAACGGTGAATTCACTCATTATTCGCGTTCGATTCTATTTCTATGTTGAATTGGGCTTTCTTTCGCATGAAGTCTTATCTGTATCTGAAATACCAATGTAACCGTAACCATAATCGAAGACAAAACGCGCAATTCATTTTCAACTAAGATCATACGTTGTTACTATCCTCCACAACCGACTAGCTACCCCGCCCTCTAATCTAAGTCCTTCCAACTATTATAATAACCTGTATTCCCTAAAACACATTTATATTATGAGACGCATTGATCATGTTATTTGGGATTGGAATGGAACTTTGGTAGACGATGCCCTTCTATGTGTAAATATCGTTAACGGAATCCTTTCCGAAGTGAATTTATCCAATGTTTCATTCGATTTTTACCGGGATAATTTCAGCTTCCCGGTTCGATCGTACTACGAAAAGATAGGTTTGCCTATCGAGGAAGCTCGCTATCAAAAGGTATCAGAGACTTTTATTGCCGAATACCGAAGACTCTGGAAAACATGCAGTCTTCAACCCAATGCGCTTTCCGTTGTTAAGCAATTGTCGGAATGGGGAATAGGGCAGTCCGTTCTTTCGGCCGGCAAATTATCTGATTTGATTACCTTCGTTCGCGAATTCGGGCTTTTCGAGCACATAGACGTGATTTCTGGTGTTTCCAATACACAAGCCGAAGGCAAAAAAGGAATTTCTGAATCTCATCTTGCTCAAATTGGTCATCACCCATCAACTATCTTACTTGTCGGAGATACCGTTCATGATGAAGAGGTAGCGGTTCACTTGGGAGTTCAGAATTTACTTTTTACAGGAGGGCATAACTCTCCCAAAGCACTAGACTCATGCGTAAGCGAGTTGACCCATGATCTTCGGCAAGTATTGCATCTCGTTATCGATTGACCCTAAGAATACATCCTGTAGCATTTCTCGTCTATGAATCGAGTTTTCATCAAGACATACGGATGTCAAATGAACGAAAGAGATTCCGAATCCGTTGCATGCAAGCTTCAGGAGCGCGGTTACAAGGTCGTTGATCATGAAGACAAGGCCGATATTGTTTTGCTAAATACTTGCAGCGTACGCGAACAAGCGGAGCAAAAGGCCATCGGAAAAGCTGGTCATCTGGCCAAGAGGAAAAGAAACGATCCTCGATTCATTTTTGGCATCATGGGTTGCATGGCTCAAAACCGAGGTGACGATCTCATCGATCGTTTGCCTGATCTTGATTTGATTGTCGGCACCCAAAAATTCCACCATGTTCCAGACTACCTTGATCAGTTGATAGATGCCCGAAATAACCCTGCACAAGAGACTCCTAGCCTCTTGCACATAGCCGAGGAAATCGGTTCCGAAAACGAAATCCGAGAGCATTTCACAGAAAGCAACAAAGTGACGGCGTTTGTTTCCATCATGCAGGGTTGCAACATGACCTGCGCCTTTTGTATCGTTCCTAAAACCCGAGGAAAAGAGCGTTACCGTTCGATGCATGACATTATCTCTGAAGTTACGGAACTTGGATCCCGGGGAGTTCGCGAGGTAACCCTTCTCGGCCAAATTGTGAACGCTTATGGAAGAGGAAGTATGCCTCGTCGCGACGGCAAGACGCCCTTTGTTCAACTTTTGGAACGCATTCACGAAATAGATTCTATCGATAGGATCCGCTTCACTTCGCCTCATCCAACCTCTTTTGGGGATGATCTCATCGATGCTTTCGTAAATTTACCCAAACTCGGCACCTATGCTCATTTACCTATGCAAAGTGGTTCTGATCGTATCCTCAAGGCGATGAAGAGACCCTACACTTCCGAGAAGTTTCTTTCGATTGTCAGCAAGCTCAGGAAGAACAGTCCATCCATGAGATTGAGCACCGACGTTATTGTCGGGTTCCCCGGGGAAACGGATGGAGATTTTGATCGTACCATGGAAGCTTTCACCGAAGCCTCCTTTGAACATGCTTTCGTATTCAAGTATAGTGACCGGTCGGGAACGCCGGCCGTGCAGTTTGATGACAAGGTACCGCAATCTACAAAGGAAAAGAGGAACCAAGAGCTTCTGACTTTGACTCAAAAGTTATCAAATGACTCCAACGCAAATCTCATTGGACGCAGTATGGAAATACTCGTAGAGGGCTTTTCAAAAAAAGGGAATGGCAAGCTCATGGGTCGCACGAGATGTTTTAGGAAAGTAATTTTCGAGGGACCGAGCGAATCGATTGGATCTCTTGTCACTCTTCGAGTCAAGGAAGCAACACCCTTTTCTTTAATCGCTGTCCAAGAATAATATATGGATTTATTTCAATTTTCGATTCTGACCTCATTCTTTCTCTTCGTCATTGGGTTGCTTTTCGCGCTTGATCGAAGTTCAATCAATACCTTCATTCGCGGCTTCCCTCGTTCTTTGAAGTTGTCGGTCTTCTTTTTGGCCCTTGGATTATCTTGGTTTATTTCCCGTCACGTGATGAATTTAAGTGAAGCGGACTTCGGCGAATACCGATGGTATATTGGTGGCATTGCGATTTTGATAGGAGTTTCTTCCTATGTCTTCGTTCAGGATTTTCTCGCGGTCAGAGCTTTATGCATTCTCGTCTTGTTTTACTCCAGGGAAGTACTGGATGCAGCATTTCTGCAAGAACCCACCACTAGGCTTTTTCTGGTCTCGCTTATTTATCTTATTGTTGTCGGAGCCCTTTATTTCGGAGCTTGGCCTTACAGAATGAGAGATTTTCTAAGTTGGCTTTTCGATAAGCCAACCCGACCAACCCGCTTTGGTTGGGGGATAGTTGGGTGTGCCGCAGTTTTGCTTGGGCTTTCCTTCAGCTATTGATTTTAATTATCCGTGGAAGGAATCGTTTTTGTTATATCTGGGCCAGCCGGGGTAGGTAAGACCACCTTGTGTAACCGTTTGCTTTCTGAGTTTTCCAGCAGGTTGCGAAGGGTCGTGACCGCCACGACCCGAAAACCCAGGATTGGAGAAATGGATGGGGTGGATTATCATTTCCTGCCCAAAGAGACTTTTCTAGCGCAAGTCAAGCAAGGTTCATTCGTTGAATACGAAGTCGTGCATCAAAATCTATATGGAACACAAAAGGATGCGTTGTTGGTCTTCAGCGGCGACTCAAGAACGAATGACCTTTTGCTTAATATAGACGTGAACGGGGCCTCTTCTCTCAAGAACTTTGCGGAGAACAATACTTTTTTGCGCGGTGCGGTTTATAGCGTTTTCGTGCTCCCGTCTTCGATCGAAGAATTGAGAGATCGTTTGGTTCAAAGAGGCTCCGACGATCTTGCCGAAATTGAAAAGAGATTGAAAACAGCAGAACGGGAAATTGAGAAAAAGGAACAATTCGACTTTGTGCTTCCTTCCCAAGGAAAAGATGCCGATTACCAAAGGCTGAGGGATTACTATCTTAGTTGCTCCAGCAACCCGATCGAAGGGTCAAAAGGTTAACTTGCGAATTCTGGGCGCTCGGGGTGCAGCCAATCCAAGTGAAAGTGCTTCCCCCTTGGCTCGTCGACCCTCTCGTAGGTATGGGCGCCAAAGTAATCCCTTTGGGCTTGCAGGAGGTTTTGGGGTAAACTTTCGTGCCGATATCCGTCGTAATAGGCTAGAGCGGAAGAGAAAGTAGGTATGGGAATCCCATGAGCAACAGCCAGGGAAACGACCTTCCGCCAATTCGCTTGATATTTTTCAATGGAGTTTTTGAAGTAATCGTCAAGTAGTAAATTGGATAAGTGTGGGTCGTGCTGATAAGCTTCGGTGATCTTTTGAAGAAAGGCTGCCCGAATGATACAGCCACCTCTCCATATCTGAGCTATCTCTCCGAAATTAAGCTTCCAACCATATTCTTTTTGAGCCTCTCTCATCAATTGAAAGCCTTGGGCATAAGAACAAATCTTTGAACAATAAAGGGCGTCCCTTATGGCTTCTACAATTTGATCGACGGAGTCCTCGGTATCGTGAAAGTCAACAGGCCCGCTTAGTGTTTTGGCTGCAAAAACCCTCTCCTCCTTCACGGCACTTAGGCATCTTGCAAAGACTGCTTCCGCGACTGTCGGGGCAGGAACTCCCATATCAAGAGCATTAACCGAAGTCCACTTTCCTGTTCCTTTTTGTCCTGCTGCGTCCATCACTATTTCCACGAAAGGCTTCCCGGTCCGCGGATCGGTTTGTTTCAGGATGTCTCCAGTAATTTCAACCAAGAAGGAATCAAGTTCACCATCGTTCCACCGATCAAAGATTTTGCCGGTTTCAAGTGGCGAAAGTTTTGTAATCCGGGACATCAAGTGAAAGGCTTCGCATATCATCTGCATGTCACCATATTCGATTCCGTTGTGAACCATCTTGACGTAATGCCCAGAGCCATCGGTACCTATGTAAGCGGTACAGGAAACACCCCCCGAAACGGGGTGCCCGGGCTTTGCTCCCTCGATGGGTTTGCCTGTGCCTGGATCGACTTTGGCTGAAATGGACATCCAAATATCTTTTATTCCCTCCCAGGCGTCTAGCGAGCACCCGGGCATGAGTGACGGGCCGAATCTGGCTCCTTCTTCACCTCCGCTGACACCCGAACCGACGAAATGCAGATTATTAGTTCGCAATCTTTTTTCCCGGTCAATGCTATCGGTCCATTTGGCATTGCCGCCATCAATAACGATGTCTCCGTCTTCAAGAAGGGGAATCAGTGATTCAATGACGGCATCTGTGGCTGCTCCTGCCTGAACCATGATGACGATCTTGCGGGGTCTGGCTAGAGAGTCGACAAACTCGTTGATGTTTTCAAAACCGACAAGGTTCTTTGTGGTTTGGTTTTCTTCCAAGAAGGCCTGTGTTTTGGAGAAAGTCCGATTGAAGACGGATATACCAAAGCCATGATCGGCTATGTTGAGCGCTAAGTTTTGGCCCATTACGGCCAAGCCGATTAAACCTATTTCGGAGGCGGAAGAATTCATCAATATATAATGTATTTATTAAATGAAACCTGCGAGCACAATCACTCTCATTTGTTTTTCATATTGTGCGTCTCGGAAGATAAAATTAGATCTGTCGAATCAGGCCCCAATCAAAGACATTAGATGGGAGAAGCGACGGGAAAAGGATCTTTGAAGATGTTTTGGTCTTGCTCCTTTCGGTTGGGATTACTGAAAATTCCAGAAGGATTGGTGTATCTCGGGCTGATATTGTAAAGCTTCATGAGCTGTAGCATATCTCGGGACGAGGCTCGGACCGATTTAACGGCCATGTTACTGTTGGCATCTGCAGCGGCCTTTTCATTGGAGGTTCTTACTGCCGTTTTAATAGCCGCTTGAGACTTGATGGCCAGGGTGTTGGCATATTGTTCGGAAACACCAAGTCCCAACGCCGCTCCGGCATTTGCCCCTTCACTCGAGCCTTGTTTGATCGCCTGTTGAATAATGATCGGATCTTCTCCGGCGTCCGTTAGACCCCCCGTGATTGCTCCAAAGGTAGAGCCGTAGGTTACGGATTCGACCGCTGCGATAGTTTCCATGTCATAGTTTCTTTTGTCGGGCATGGATCCTGGTTGCATGCCGACAATCTGAAAAACCGCCCCCATGGCGGCACCATGGGCAAGCGCTCGTGCAACCTGAATATCAAATTGTTCGGTAAAGCCCACAACTGGATCCACCTCATGGAGGTAATTCGCAGACATTCCGCCCATCGCGGCACCTTGGGCGGAATAGTTGATAACTGGCTGCAGTTGGGTGGGGTAGTAGATGGCAAACGCGGTATTTCCCAAAAGAGAACCGGTTGCGGCTCCGTTTGCTGCGGACGAGATCTCATTACGGTCGGTCTTGAATGCGGTGTCGACAATGTTTGGATCTTGTTCGAAAAAGAAAACGAAGTCGCCGACCGTTGTGGACCTTCCTGCATCGACGTCTTTTTGCGTGGATAAGTATCCAATGGAACCATCGATAGAACCGCGGGCAGCGCCTTTGGAACTGGCTTCCGCAAGCAAGTGCCTTGGGTAAGAAGACCAATCATTCTTGAAATCCCATGATTCGTCGGCAACGGATGCGAGTTGTACGCCCATTGAAGAACCGAATGCAGTTGTCTCGGCGAGCCGGTTGAGGTCATATCCATTTCCAAGGATGAGTGATGTTTTTATGGCTCCGAATGAGACGGCTTCGGAAATTTTTTCGGCGGTAACAGGCGGCAATTTATTCGTGACGTAATTTGGATTGCTAGCTGTGGCGTATACTGCTCCCAGTGAAAGCCCGGAGGCAATTGATTTTGAAACCTCATAGGCAAATTGACTATGGTCTCCCTGAAGAGTAGCCAAAAATTCCAAGGCTCCTGAAACGGAGTTTTCACCTATTTGTTTTGATAGGGCGGCGATCGTTTCGTTGGAGTCAAGTGGTGTTCTGAGAAAGTAGGCGTCCGCCAATCCCTTTGCGGCAAACTCTAGTATACGAGTCTTGCCTGGATCGAAATTTTTGAATTTAGCAAGGTTTCCATCAAACTTCATTGTTGTATTAAGAGTATCTCTGGTAGAAGCGACTGGCTCTATGCCGGCGTAAAAGCCGCTCGCGTCACTGGTCGATTCGTTCATAAGTTTGAGTACTCCTGAAATGGAGGCGTGACTTGCAGCGCCGACTAATGAATCTTTGTCTGTGTATGGAGATTCCATAATTGCCTCCACGAGAACTTGTGAGGTGAGCCTAGCCCATTTCGGTGCATCCTGATTCCATCCGCTGACTCTGGTTGGAATGATACTGGAAAGAGTGCGGTACGGTATGTCTTTGATTGCCAGGTTCAAATCGGTGTTGGAGGCGATGGCACTTTCAATAAAAGCCGCATAGGCTGATTTAATGGAAAGAATCAACGAATGATCGGTGAGACCGAGGGGATCTTTGTAGGCCGCAAGATAGTCGATTGTATACTCAACTCCGTCAACGAGAGAAGTTGCTGGCATACTATCATAAATATTGGTCAGAGAATTGAGGAAATTATTATCGACGGAAATCGGGCTACTCACATTGAGAGTGGGGAAACTAGTGTTTGAGTCGTCCGTTATGCTATTAAACGAGTTTTGACTGACGTTGGAGTCGATTGCCTGGGAGGAATTACCGTCGATAGGAGAGTATTGGGTGGTAAAGCGCCGATTGGGTCGCAATCTAGTCTTGTTTTGTCCGTTTTGGACAATCGATTTCAAGTTCACCAGAATGGAACTTTCTATCATTGATTTGTCAAAGCTATCTTCCAATGAGGAAGGAACTGCTTGGGCGTAAAAAAATGAGCACGCAAAACAACACAGTAACGAAGTGTGTGTTGTGAGCAGGGTTTTCGACATTTTTAAATCAAAGGGCGTTATAACTTCAGTCTAGTTGTTATGTAATGGCAACTTAATTCTTCGAGGTATTGCGGCAAGATGTTAACCTAGCGTACCTCAAAGATAGCCCCAATGTTGAAGCGAATAGTAAGAAACAGGCAGGAGATCTAGAAGGGAAATCGACTAGAAAGTAGAGCAGAAAGGCGATGCAGCCAAGAAGTATGATTTTAGGAAAAGGGGAGGGGTTTCGAATGATTTCAGCAATGGCGATGATCGGATAAGTGAAGAGTAGCATGAAGAGAGGGATTCCGATTTCCGATATGAATTCCAAAAAATCGCTGTGACCGCGTCCAACCAAAGGAGTATACTGAGTGTGGGCATTTTCCAAGCCAATCGACCTTCTGTCTCGAACCTCTTTGGATTGATGGATCGGATTAATGGATGGATAAGAATTATGTCCATAACCCCATAGGGTTTTGTGGCTAATTTGGTTGAAAAGGTCATTCCACAGTAAAAAACGCAAAGGTAATTGATTGTTCGCCGTACCACTCCACTGGGTTTTAGTGTTACTTAGCATTTCTTTGGACGTATCCCGGTTTAGATAAAAAGAAAAGGCGAGAACTGAAAGAATTAAGGCCAGGGAGGAAGACAAGATGGGCCACCCAAATTTTCTTCCGAAGATTTTTGATCTCAAAAGAAAACTGTATGCAAAAAATACGATGGTTAAGAGAAGAATGACAACACCGGATCTCGAGCCGGAATGTGGAATGCTGATTAGCAAACATATAACAACAGCAACAAGAAAAAATACACTCTTACTATGGATTAATTTTTTATCCGTGTTTTTGAATTCATAATAAAGTAGTGCAATAACAGGGAATAAACAAAGAAGAG
>TARA_B100001057_G_scaffold466472_1_pt1 | contig 13764 bp, 14 predicted proteins | sample TARA_B100001057 | Tara Oceans TARA_B100001057 (sample SAMEA2621839) | marine metagenome | biome: marine biome (ENVO:00000447); feature: surface water layer (ENVO:00002042); material: "saline water (ENVO:00002010), including plankton (ENVO:xxxxxxxx)" | depth 5 m
GGTTTTCAAGACCGGTGCTTTCAACCGCTCAGCCATCTCTCCGTTATTGATTGTTTATAACCATAATAAATAAATTCAACAAAAAACAGACAATTAAATTTTATTATTTTTGGATTTTATTAAATTTAAATGATAAAAATTGAACTATGAATGATTTTATTGAATCAGTTATATCAGTTTTATCTTTAATTACTTTTAGTTTAATAATGAGATTTGTTTTAGAACTATGTAAACAAAGTTGGATAACAACATTTACTCATACGGTTACAATAGTTTTTTTACCAGTAATAACATTTTTTGTTACTAAAGTTATTTCTGGAAATATAGCATTATCACTAGGTATGGTTGGAGCTTTATCAATCGTTAGATTCAGAAATCCAGTAAGATCTCCATTAGAACTCACAGTATATTTTACTTGTATAACAACAGGTATTGCAGCATCAGTTCACATAAAATGGCTTTTGTATATGGTAATTGCAATAATTATTATCATCCTTGTTTTGTTAATGATGTCAAAAATTTTTAAACTTAGAGGAAAAAATTTTTTTAATATATCATTTAGTGAAGGCAATCCTTTGTCTGTTTTAGAAATTTACTCAAATACAGACATTGACTTTTTGGATAATAACCCACTTTTGTCAAGTAAAGTTAGAAATAATAATGAAATTATTTATGAATTAACATCATCAAATTTTGAAAGTTTAAAAGTAATTTTAAATGAAGTAAAAAAAAATAATAAAATAAATAATTATCAATTAAGATTTAATCAATAAAATGTTTTTTAGAATTATCATCAGCATTTTATTAATTATTATACCTGTTAAAGTTTTTGCAAAATGTGATTTTAAAACAAGTAATTACTTAAATGAATTAAGTGATCCAAAAAATATTAACATTATAAGAATAAAAGTTCCTAAATCAGAGCAGTATATAAAAAATTTTTTAAGAATTAAAATTAGCTCAGATGCTGAAAAAATTATTAAAAAAAGATTAAAAAAAAAATTTTACGCAGAAATAAATATAGAATATGACTTTGGAATTTGCAAATATGAAGGTATCATTAGACAAAATGGAGATTGGCCAGACCATATTAAGATTGAAAAAGGAAAATTAATTCGATCATTAGATATTAAATTGAATAACGGGAATATACTTAATTCAGTTAAATTTAAACTATTAATACCTCACACAAGAAATTATCATAATGAAATTTTAGGTACTTTGATTACTAAAGGACTAGGATTTATTGCTCCAGACACATTTGAAGTATTTACTGAAATTAATGGTGTTAAAAGCATTATGTTATTTCAAGAGAAGTCAGAAAAAGAATTACTTGAGAAAAACAAACGTGTAGAGGGACCAATTTTTGAAGGTGATGAAGAATTGTTATGGCAATACAAAGATTTTGAATTATTTGCACTTGAAAATGTTTCCTTATCTAAGCTGCTAAATAAAAATTGGTTTAATAAAGGAAACATGCATCAATTAATAACTTTAAAGTCCTTTCAAAGATTGCAAAATGCTTATTTAGAGTCATATACAATTGAAAATAAAAATAAATTTAAGACACTAATATTTCCTAATTCAAAAAAAACTCAAACTTTTAATAATTATCATCTCCTGTTAGAAAGTATGAATGGATGGCATGGCCTTAGGCCACATAACAGAAAATACTATTATAATTTATTTACTCAAAATTTCGAACCAATTTATTATGATGGCATGCTTCAACTTAACAAACCACTTCCTGAATTAAACGATACATTTTATTCAAAGTTACAAGTATCAGCAATTAATAATTATCTATTAGTTTTAAATAACAAAAGTTTTAGAGATAAGTTATATAATGATTATAAGTCTAAAGTTATTTATGCTGACGATAAATTTTTTTTAGAATGCTTAAATCAAATAACAAATAATTTGGAAATAATTAGAAATATAATTAAAAACAAACCATCAAAATTAATTAAGAAAAACAATAGTAGGGAAGTATATTTTAAGAATCATAAAAATCATAAATTAGATCAGTTAATTGTTGAAAATATATCAAAAAAAAATAATGACAATATTTACCAGTTAGAAATAAGATCTATATTAAATAACAAAGTAATTAATAAAGATATTATTTCCCATGAATTAGGAAATATTTTATCCAATAATTTAATTGATAATCAGAGAGTAATCTTTTTACCTAAAAATCAAATATCTAGTAAAAAAAAGATAATAAAAAAAACCTTTTTGAATGGAGAAATCTATTTTACTGAAGGTTTATTATTTAAAATTGATGAAAATAAAAAAAAAATTCTAATTCAACAAAATGTATCTGATGATTGGATTTTATTTTCCAACTTAAATTTAGATGAATGGAAGTTTTCATTTAATGGAAAATCAACTTTTAATGATATTAGAATTTTTAATCGTATGAACAATTATGGTATGACAGGATGTTTAAACTTTTATAAAGTCAAATTTAATAATAACGAGTTTGATATTCAAAATGGGAGATGTGAAGATTCTTTAAATATTGTAAGTTCCTCTGGTAAAATTAAAAAGATTAATATTACTTCAGCATTTTCTGATGCATTAGATATAGATTTTTCAAATATATCTATAGAAGATGCGTCCGTTCATATCGCTGGAAATGATTGCGTTGATTTTAGTGGGGGCAATTACGAAATTAATGAATTTAATTTAAAAGATTGTGGTGATAAAGGTGTTTCTATTGGAGAGCAATCAAATATTAAAATTAATAATATTAGAGTAGAAAATGCAATTATAGGAGTTGCATCTAAAGATAGCTCAAAATCACTTATAAATAAATCTGTTATAAAAAAAGTTGATACCTGTTTATCTTCATATAACAAAAAACAAGAATTCTTCGGAAGCAACTTAATTGTGAAAAATATTGATTGTAATTATTATTTAACAGATAAAGAACATGATGAATTTTCAGATATTAAATATGACAATGTTGAATTAAAGAAAATAGAAAAAAAACTATGAGTTTTCGAAGTGAAACAAAATTTAGATTATCTTATGGCGACAAATATTTATTGAAATCAAATCTATTGTCTTTGGGAATGAAACAGTTATATCCTAGTAGATTAATTAATAGTCAATATTTTGATACAGAAAAACTACAAATGTTTTTTGACTCAGAAGAGGGGATCGTGCCGAGAAAAAAAATTCGAGTTCGGTGGTATCATGAGAAACATGAAAAAAATTTAGAAACTAAAATCTCGTCAATCGAGGGAAGGTTTAAAATAAAAAAAAAATATCTATCAAATCTAAATAGACAATTTATATACGATCACTTATATGGAAAAATTTTTCCATCAATTTTAGTAAATTATAATCGTGAATATTATAAGTTTAAAAATTTGAGATTAACATTTGATAGTTCAATAAATTATACTAACTTAAGAAATCAAAATTTAAATAGATTTAATGATAAAGAAACTGTTCTAGAGGTAAAAACTAATCATTTAAATTCAATTGATTATATTGCGCAATTTATAAGTTGTCCAACCTCAAGATTTTCTAAATATTCAAGAGGTATTCAACTAACCAAACTAATACAAAAAATATAAATTAATTAGTTTTTTGCTATATCTTAGAATGTTTTGGGTGTAATTGTCCTTATAAATCTAATTCTATGAAAAAATTTAATCAAGGTATTATTCTTAGTAGTTTAGGATCTTTTTGGTGGGGTGTAATTGGAGTAATTTATTTTAGATCCTTATCTTTTGTAGGACCGATCGAATTAGTCATACATAGATGTTTATGGACAACAATATTTTTATTAATTACAACTTTCTTTTTATTTAAATGGCAAAAGTTCTTACAGATTTTAAGATCATCTAAGAAAATTTTTGTATTATTTTTATCTTCAATTTTAATACTTACAAATTGGTCAGTTTGGATATACGCAGTTTCAACTAATCAAATAATAAACGCTAGTTTTGGATATTTCATAATGCCTATTATGAGTGTTTTTTTTGGCTACTTATTTTTTAGGGAAAAACTAAATTTTAAAATAATCTTATCAATCGTATTAGTTTTATGCTCAATATTTTATATGTTATATGAATTTAAGACTATTCCATGGATAGGTTTAACAGTTGCGATATCTTGGTCACTCTACAATGTTTGCAGAAAATCAATTAAAGTTGACACAGATACTGGTTTATTAATAGAAAGCCTTTTTATATTTCCTTTTGCTTTAATAGCTTTAATATATCTTTTTACACTCGAAATTAATTATTTTTCAACAAACAATATTTCTATGATGTTTTTACTAGTCCTTGCTGGTCCTATAACAGTAATACCACTTTTTTTGTACGTTAAAGGTGTTGAGTTATCTGGCCTTGGACCTACAGGTATGATATTTTATATAACACCTACATTTCAATTTTTGTTAGGTTACTTTTATTATGACGAGATATTTTCTTTCGAAAAACTTATTAGTTTTATAATTATATGGATTGCGGTGTTAATTTATTTGAACAAATTATATGAAAAAAACTAGTATAATAATATTCACATTAATCTTTATATTAAATAATATATCAAAAGCTAATTCCGATGAAAAATTTAATAATTGGGTTGATACATTCAAGGCAAGAGCTATCAAGGAAGGTATTTCCAAAAAAACAGTTAATTTAGTTATGAATAAAGCAGTCTTTCTTCCAAAAGTTATTGAATATGACAGATTCCAACCAGAATTTTATGAGGATACAAAAACTTATGTATCAAAAAGAACCTCTAAAGATAAAGTTAAAAAAGGTAAAAAATTATATAAAAAAAATAAAGATTTAATTAATTTTGTAGACAAAGAATTTAAAGTTGAAAAAGAATTGCTATTGGCACTAATGGGCATTGAAACAAATTATGGTACATATTTAGGTAAAATGGATATAATTTCATCTTTAGCTACTTTAAGTTACGATAAAAGAAGAAGCGAATTTTTTTCACACGAATTGATTACAATACTTAAATTAATTGATGAAAATAAAGTTAATAAAGATATTTTATTTGGTTCTTGGGCTGGTGCTTTTGGAAATTTTCAATTTATGCCATCAACTATTTCTAATTATGCCGTAGATTATGACAATAATTCAATTATTGAATTAAAAAAAACAGATGATTCTTTTGCCTCAGCAGCTAATTACTTGAATAGAATAGGTTGGAAAAAAAATGAACCATGTTTTTTTAAAGTTCAATTGACTGATAACATTCCGATCAAATTTTTAAATACTTCAGCAAAGAAAATAAAATATAAAAAAAAATTTATATATTATAAAAAATTTATTAAGAATTCAGAAAATTTGAATTTAGATGATAATACCAAAATAGCAATTATAACACCTGATAGTGACATTGTTAAAAATAATAATAAATTGGAACCTGCTTACATAGTTTTTTCTAATTACAACAGGGTTTTAAAGTGGAACAGATCTTTAAGATTTGCGATTGCTGTTTGTACATTAAAAAATAAATTCGAAAATGATTTATAGGATTTTTTCCATTTTAATATTTGTAATCTTTGCAGGATGTAAATTAGAAACTGTTAACAAAAATATTGTTTATGATAATAATGTTTATACTAATAAGGGATTTGCTTTAGTCTATTCTGATGAACTAATAAAAGATAAAAAAATCAAAAAAAAAATTAATAATCGTAGTCTAGATATTTATCATAGCTATTTATCCAAAGGTACAAAAATAAAAATTACAAATCTATTAAATAACAAATCTATTGTTGGAAATGTTTCAAAAAAAATAAATAATTTAAATTTCTACAATTCAATTATTTCTTTACGTATTTCTGATGAATTAGAAATTAATTTTGATCAACCATATGTTGAGATTAAAGAAATTAGAGATAACTCAATTTTTTTAGCAAAAAAATCTAAAACTTTTGATGAAGAAAAAAATGTAGCAAACAAAGCTCCAGTTGAAAAAATAAGTATTAATGACTTAAATTCTTCAAAAAAAGAACAACCAAAAACACCAAATGTTGGAAAATTTTCTTACACATTAAAAGTAGCAGAATTTTATTTTTTAAAAAATGCTAAAATACTTCTAGAAAGAATTAAGAGTGAAACGGACATAAAAATTGTAAATATTCTATCTATTTCTGAAAATACTCATAGAATTACCCTAGGTCCCTACGATAATATTAATTCTCTACAAAATGATTTTTATAGTATAAGAACCTTAGGATTTGAAAATATACAAATTATTAAAAATGGATAAAATCAAAAAATTAACTATTTGTTTTTTTTTCTCTTTCTTTAGTTTTACTTCCTTATCTTTTTCAGCTTTTGAAATAAATGCTAGAACAGCGATCTTGCAAGATTATCTATCAGGCGAAATATTATATGAAAAAGATATTCAAAGATCTATTTACCCAGCATCAATGACTAAAATAATGACATCAATAGTTGTTTTTGATTTGTTAAAAAGTGGAGATTTAAATCTTGATGATAAAGTGATGATATCAGAAAACGCTTGGAGATTATCTCAATCAGGATATTCATCAATGTTCATTATGGTTGGTGATGAAGTAACAATAGAAGATTTATTAAAGGGTATAATAGTTGCATCTGGCAATGATGCGTGTGTTGCATTGGCAGAAGGAGTAGCTGGCACTGAAGAAGAGTTTGCTATTATGATGAATTCGAAAGCTGCCGAAATTGGAATGACTAATACTAATTTTACAAATTCATCAGGTATAAACGATCCTGACAATTTTTCTACAGTTGAAGATATTTTATTAATGTCAAATTATTTGATTAAAAATTATCCTGACTATTATCCATATTTTAAAGAAAAAACCTTTACTTGGGATAGGACTGGTGGCGATCCAATTACACAAGGAAATAGAAACCCTTTGCTATACAAAAATTTTGGTGCTGATGGAATAAAAACTGGCTATCTAGCTGTAGAAAAATACTCATTAGCTAGTTCGGTTAAAAAAGGTGAGAGAAGATTTATTGCTGTTGGTAGTGGTTTTGAAACAAAAAATTCTAGGTCTAGACAATCTAAAAAACTTTTAACTTGGGGTTTAACAAACTTTAATACGATTCAAATAGCTAAAACAAATAAGGAAATATCTAGATTACAGGTCTGGTTGGGAAAAAAGGATGAAGTTCGTGCATATGTTAAAGAAGATATTTATAAAACTATTCCTAAAGCAAGAAAAAAATATTTAAGGGCCTACATAGAATATGATGGACCTATTTTAGCTCCTATTAAAAAAAATGAAATAATTGGTACTTTAAAAGTTTTGTATAAAGATGAAATAATAAATGAATATGAAGTATATGCATTTGAAGACATAAAGAAGCTAAATGTTATATCAAGAGTATTAAAATCTATAAATTATCTTATTTGGGGTGATGTATAAGAAATTAATAGTTTTCGAGGGTATCGATGGATCTGGAAAAACCTATCACCTTAACGAAGTATCAAAATATTTATCCAAAAAAAAAATTAATTTTATTAAGATTAGAGAGCCTGGAGGTTCTAGAAATTCGGAAATCATAAGAAAGATTATTCTAAATAACAAATCTAGTTTTAAAAAAAAAACAGACCTCCTTCTTTATTTGGCTGCTAGAAACGAGAACTACGAGAATATACTTAAACCTAGTTTAAAAAATAAAGTTGTATTACTAGATAGATTTAAAGATTCAACAATGGCTTATCAACACTATGGATTTAAATTGAATAAAAATATAATTAAAATTCTCAATACTTTTGTCATAGGAAAATTAAGGCCTGATTTTACGTTTTTACATGTTGTCCCTGAAAAATATATTAAAAAGAATATATCTGGAACAAAAAATCGATATGATAAATTTAATAAAAATTTTTATAAAAATGTACAAAAGGGTTTCTTTAAAATTTTAAAAAAAAATAAGAATAAATTAATTATAGATTCTTCGAAAACCAAGAAATACAATATTGATATTATTAAAAAAAAAATAAATAAAATTTTAAAAATCTATGATTGACAAATTATTTAATGTAGAACTCAAACTTTTTAAGTCTAATCTAGACTTTTTTATAAATCTTTACTTAGAAAGCAAATTACCACAAACATTACTTTTTACAGGAGACAAAAGTATTGGCAAACTAGATTTTACTTATCATTTAGTAAATTTTATTTTATCTCAACAAGAAGAAACTAAATATAATGTAAAGTCCTATAAAATTAACATTGAAAGCAAAACATTTAAACAATTATCAAAAAATTCACATCCAAATTTTTTCTTAATTTCATCTAATGAAAGTAGGAAGAATATTGAGATATCTCAAATTAAAAATTTACAAAATTTTCTGAATAAATCATGTTTTAATAATCTTCCAAAAATAATAGTTATTAATGAAAGTGAATATTTAAATTTATCTTCATCAAATGCCTTGCTTAAATTATTAGAAAAAAATTACTCAAATGTTTTTTTTATTTTAATACATGATATTAAAAAAACTTTAATTCCGACAATAAAATCCAGATGTATCACATTTAAATTTTATTTAAGTGATAGTGACAAAATTCAAAGAATCAATGAAATATTAGATAATCAATACGATACTCTTAGCTCAGATTTCAAAAATAAATATCTGAGTCCTATATTCTTCAGCGATTTGCGTGATTACTGTAAAAAAAATAGTTTAGAACTTTCACAAATCAATCTTAACAATCTTTTATTTGATATTTTCTTAAAGAAAAATTTTAAAAAAAGTACATTTGTTTATAATAATTTTTTTTTATTAATACAATTATTCTTATTTAGACGTATTGAAGATAAATTAGAAATTGAAAAATATTTTTCATTATTAAAGTATTTTACTAAAAGATTTGATGATGTTATTAAATATAACTTAGATTTTGAATCTTATGTTTTAGAATTTAAGTATTTAATCTATGACGAAAAATAATTTTTATATTACAACGCCAATATACTATCCCTCAGCTAAACCCCATATGGGTCATGCATATTCAAGTATAATAGCTGATTTCTTTGCTAGATTTAAAAGAATTAATGAAAACAATGTTTTTTTTCTAACTGGTACCGACGAACACGGTCAAAAAATTCAAAGAGCAGCTTCTGAAGCTAATAAAGATACATTAAAATTTTGTGATGAGATAAGTTCTAACTTTAAAGATTTATCGATTATTTTGAACCTCTCTAACGATGATTTTATTAGAACTACTGAAAATCGACACAAATTAGCTGTCGAAAATTTGTGGAATATTTTAGAAAAAAAAAAAGAAATTTATCTTTCCAAATATTCAGGCTGGTATTCTGTATCTGATGAAGCTTTCTATACAGAAGATGAAACTGAAGAAATTGATAATATTAAGATCAATAAAGCATCTGGTTCAAAAGTTGAATGGGTTGAAGAGGAGTCTTTTTTTTTTAAACTTTCAAATTGGGAAAAGAAATTACTTGATTATTATGAAAAAAATCCTGAGTTTATTAGACCAGATAGTAGAAGAAATGAAGTAATTAGTTTCGTAAAAGGAGGGCTTAAAGATCTATCTGTTAGTAGAAAATCTATAACTTGGGGAATTAAAGTTCCTTCTCAAAAAAATCACGTTATTTATGTTTGGTTAGATGCATTAACTAATTACTTAAGTGCTCTAAATTATCCAGATATAAAAAATGATAAGTATAAAAATTTTTGGCCAGCTTCCGTACATATTATTGGAAAAGATATCTTAAGATTTCATGCAGTTTATTGGCCAGCATTTTTGTTAGCTGCTGATTTGCCATTACCTAAAACTATATATGGTCACGGTTGGATTTTATCTAATGATGAAAAAATGTCTAAATCAAAAGGCAATATTCTTGATCCACTAGAAATTATTAACAAATATGGAATTGATCCTCTTAGATATTATTTATTAAAAGAAGTTTCATTCGGGAATGATGGCAATATTTCAAAAGAAAAATTGGAAAGTTGCATAAATAGTGATCTTGCAAACAATTATGGTAATTTTTGCCAAAGAGTTATTACATTTAATGAAAAAAATTTAAATTTAAAAATTCCAGAAAATATAGAATTTAATGACGACGATAATAAAATATTAAACAAATTTAAAGATAATTATAATAAATTAGATGATGCTATTAACAAGCAAGATATAAACAGTTATATGAATTTTTTAAAAGAAATTTTATTTGCATCCAATAAATATTTTAATGACCAAGCCCCATGGAATAAAAAAAGTGAAAATATTAGATTAAATACAATAATATATGTAAGTTTAGAATTAATAAGAAAAATTTCTATTATGATGTATCCAATTATTCCTGACACATCTTTGAAAGCCTTGAAAATATTTGATATTAAAGAAGAAAATATTGAATATAATTCAATATTGAATAATAAATTTTTAAAACAAGGTAATCAAATTAATAAAATAGACATACTATTTAAGAAGATAATTAATGATTGACTCACATTGTCATTTAGATCGTGAACCGTTAATAAACAATTTTAACGATATAATTAAAAGAGCTAAAGATGTAGGTATTGAAAAAATTTTAACTATTTGTACTACTAAAAAAAATTTTGAAAATATCGAAGAATTAATACAAAAAGATAAAATAATATATGGAACATTTGGAATACATCCCCATGAAACTAGTCATAACCAAATAAATAAGCTTCAGATAATAAATAATGTAAAAAAAAACCCCAAGATAATCGGAGTGGGTGAGACAGGTCTAGATTTTTATTATAATAACAGTGATAAAAATTCACAAATTAAAAGTTTTGAAGAACATATACAAGCCTCTATTGAATTAAACGTACCAATTATAATACATTCTAGAAGTGCTGAATATGAAACATTTGAAATTTTAAATAAATATAAAAACAAAAATTTAAAAATTTTAATGCATTGTTTTACAGGTAGTCAGCATTTTGTAAAAAAATTAATAGAATTAAATTCGTACTTTTCTGCTAGTGGAATTATAACTTTTAAAAAGAGCGCTGAATTAAACGATACTTTTAAAATAATACCATTAGAAAAAATATTAATTGAAACAGATAGTCCATTTCTTGCCCCCATTCCTAAAAGAGGAAAAAGCAATGAACCAAGTTATCTAAAATATACTTTAGAACATATGGCTAAACTTAAAAATATCCCCTCAAAAGAAATGGAAATTTTAACTACTAAAAATTTTAATAAATTATTCGAAATTATTGATGAAGATTAAATTTATTATTCTAGGGTGCGGAAGTTCACTAGGAGTTCCAAGAATTGATGGTTATTTTGGAAATTGCAACCCTAGAAATAAGAAAAATTATAGGACTAGGTGTTGTGCTTTAATAAAATCCAAAAATAAAAATGTATTGATAGATACCTCGCCTGATTTGAAATATCAATTAATTAAAAATAAAATAAAAAATATTGATAAAGTTTTTTACACCCATCATCACGCTGACCAAACGCATGGTATAAATGAACTACGTTTTTTTTACTTAAAGAATAGAAAAAAAATAAATATATATACAAATAATTTGACAAAAAAATATCTGCTTAATTCTTTTGGATATTGTTTTAAAAAAAACAAAGGTTATCCACCAATTTTACAAAACAACTCATTAAAACAGAATCACACTTATAAAGACAATGGAATAACTATTAATCTAAAATCTATAAAAGTTGAACATGGTAGTATTGATAGCATATGTTATATTATTAATAATAAATTAGCTTATGCTAGTGATGTTAGTAAAATTTATCAAAAAGATTATAAAAAGCTAGCTAATTTAAAATATCTCGTGATTGATTGTCTGCAATATAATCATCATCCTTCTCACTATGGTTTATTGGATATTTTAGAGCTTGTTAAAAAAATAAAACCAAAAAAAACAATTTTGACTAACTTAAACAGTACACTCGATTATAAAAAAATACAAAAAATCTTACCTAGAAATATAATACCTGCCTATGACGGGTTATCTCTAACCATCTAACATCTTCTCGATTTTTGAAATTATTTTTTTAGAGTTTGGTTTAGTAAATGATGAATATGTTTCTTCTATTTTACCATTTTTGTTAATCAATATTTTATGGAAATTCCATTTGGGTATAGCCGAACTGCCATGGTTTTTTTGAGCCCACTTAAAAATTTCGTGTGCATTTTCGCCCTTAACATCGTAAATACTTGTGATTGGAAAAGTAATATTAAAATTAACTTCACAAAATTTTTTCACATCTTTTTCTGTTTTCTTTTCTTGATTAAATGAATTGGATGGGACAGCTAATACTAAAAGACCTTTGTTCTTATATTTCCCCCAAATATTTTGCATGTCGTTATATTGCTTAGTAAAACCACAGAAACTTGCAGTGTTTACCAATAATATTGCTTTCTTATTTTTAAATTGGTTAAGATTAATAGATTTTCCATCAATAAGATTCACTGAAAAATCAAAAAAAACTTTTTCATAATTTGCTAGTGTTTTTGAAGAAAAAAAAGATATCATTAAAAATAAAAAGAATATTAATTTACTAAGATTTATAAATTTCATTTTTTTGGAGATAATAATATAAGAAAATATCCAAATAACGTTGATAAAAGTGACCCACCCAAAACTCCTATTTTAACACCATCCATATAATTCATATTTTCTATAAATGCCAAATTTCCAACAAACAGACTCATAGTAAACCCAATCCCCGTTAAAACTCCTACACCGTAAAAGTTTATCCAATTCGCTTTGGACGGCATTTGAGCTAATTTAAATTTTATTGATAAGTATGAAAAAATAAAAACACCAAACTGTTTTCCTAAAAATAATCCTAATAATATACCCAGCGGAACTTTTGATACAAAAGAAGATAGAGACAATCCTTCCAAAGAGACACCTGCATTGGCAAAAGCAAACAAAGGCATTATACCAAATGCAACGTAAGGACTTATTGCGTGTTCTATTTTAATTAATAATGAAAATTCTTTTGGTTTTTTCCTATGAGGTATAGTTGTCGCTAATAATACACCTGCTATTGTAGCATGTATTCCAGACTGGTGGGTGAAATCCCACATTACAACACCAATTAAAAGATAAAGCATGAGGTTTTTAACATTGAATCTATTTAAAATTAAAAGCAAAATGAAAGCTACAACGATTAATCCTAAATAATGAATTTTTAAATCACCTGTATAGAAAAAAGCAATTATAATGATTGCTCCTAAGTCATCAATTATTGCTAAAGCAGTCAAAAAAACTTTTAAAGATATCGGAACTCTTGATCCTAATAATGACAAAACTCCAAGTGAAAAAGCAATATCTGTAGCAGAAGGTATTGCCCATCCTCTTAATGTTTCCGTATCACCATAATTTATATAAATATAAACTAGCGCGGGTACAACCATACCTCCAATTGCACCCATTATTGGGAGCATTGCTTGTTTAAAATTGGATAATTCTCCTTCAATAAATTCTCTTTTTATTTCTAGTGTAACAAAAAAGAAGAATATCGCCATTAAGGCATCATTAATCCAATGCAGAACAGACAATTTTATTCCAAAATTATTTACTCCAATAAATAAATATTTATCTAAAGTTTCAAAATAAATGTTAGATAAACCTGAATTACTTACTATCAAAGCTAATATCGCACTTATTAATAAAACTAAACCACTTGCAGCCTCTAATTTGAAAAACCACTTAAACGGACTTGATAAGTATGTTAACATTTTTAATTAATTAAATTTATTGTAAATAATTTTATATCTA
>TARA_B100001057_G_scaffold161716_1_pt1 | contig 13755 bp, 12 predicted proteins | sample TARA_B100001057 | Tara Oceans TARA_B100001057 (sample SAMEA2621839) | marine metagenome | biome: marine biome (ENVO:00000447); feature: surface water layer (ENVO:00002042); material: "saline water (ENVO:00002010), including plankton (ENVO:xxxxxxxx)" | depth 5 m
GCTCCTCAAAGACTTGTTGGACTAATGTTTGGAGTATGGTTTGTAGCAAATTTCATCGCTAATTATAGCGCAGGAATTACTGGAAGTTATATTGACCCAATAGTTGAGGAATATGGAATGGCAGTTTTCTTTTTAATATTTACTATTCTTCCAGCTTTTGTAGGACTTCTAATGATATTGGCAAATAAAAAGATAGTAGCTATGATGCATGGAATCGAATAGCTAAATCAGATTATAAAATTATAGAATTAGCTATTTTCTTTGAAGTTCCCTTTAAAGACAACATCGAATATATTTTAGAATATTCATTAAGCATATCTGAAATTTTATTACCACGAAATAGATTTGATAACTCATTTTTCAACTTTTTTTCCGTTAAGTCATTTTGAATAAGCTCTTTAACAATAGCTTTTTTTAGAATGATATTAACAAGTGAGATAAAACTAATATTCACAAATGATTTACCAATAAAGTAACTAATTTTACTTGTCTTATAACACACTATTTGTGGAACATTGAAAAGTGCACATTCAAGAGAGGCTGTACCACTAGTAACAATTGCTATTTTTGAATGAGATAGCAGATCATAAGTATGATTGTAGACCACTTTTACATTTAAGTCTAAGGCAGGTTGGTAAATTATTTCGTTTACATTTTTAACACCTGCCACTATGAATTCATAATTTGAAAAATGTTTTTTTAATGTCAAAAAAATTGGCAGCATTAAATTAATTTCTTGTGATCTGCTACCTGGTAATAAAGTAATTATCTCTCTATCTTTGGGAATCTTGTTTTGTTTGAGAAATTCATTACTAGAATTAAAATTCTCAATTTGTTCAATTAAAGGGTGCCCATAGAACTCTACATTCATATTATGCTTTTCTTTATAATATTCTCTTTCAAAAGGAAAAATTACATATAACTTATCAATATTTTCTTTAATTGTTTTAATTCTACTCTCTTTCCATGCCCATATTTGTGGGCTTATATAATAATAGTTTTTATAACCTTTATTTTTTGCCCATTTACATATTTTGAGATTAAAACCAGGATAATCTATGTATATAATCTTGTCAGGATTAAACTCTTTGATATCAGTTTTACAAAAGTCAATATTATTAATTATAGTTTTAATATTCTTTAAAACCTCATAAAATCCCATAAAAGCAAGTTCCTTAATGTGTTTAACATTATATCCTCCACTTTTAATCATCCTATCACCCCCCCAGAATCTTATATCTGCTTTTTTATCAATTGATGTTATTTGATCAATTAATTTTGACCCATAGAGATCACCTGAAGCCTCTCCTGCAATTATATAGTATTTCATTTAAAATTCCATTCATTTAATTCCTGAATGGCATGATGGGCAGTTAAGTCAAACTCAACAGGAACAATAGAAATATAATTTTTATTTAACGCCCATTCATCAGTATCTTCTCCCTTATCTTTATTTACAAACTTGCCTGTTAACCAATAATATTCTTGTCCTAAAGGGTTTTTTCTTTTGTCAAACTCTTCTACCCATGAAGCCTTTGCTTGTCTACAAACTTTTATTCCTTTTATTTCTGACTCTTTAACCGAAGGAATATTTACGTTTAAAACTACTCCCTTGGGAATACCATTTTCTAATGCATTCTCAGTAATTTTTTTTATAAAATTTTTAGACTCATTAAAATTAGCATTCCATTTGTAATCAAGCAAAGAAAAACCAATAGCTGGAACACCTTCTATTCCAGCTTCAATTGCTGCACTCATTGTTCCCGAGTATATTACATTTATTGAAGAATTTGAGCCATGATTAATACCAGATACACATAAATCAGGCTTTCTGGGCATAAGTTCATTTATTGCTAGCTTAACGCAGTCTGCAGGGGTTCCAGAGCAACTATATTCTAAAATTTCACTATTCTTTGGACTAATCCTTGAGGAGTGTAGAGTAGAATTTATTGTTATAGCGTGGCCCATTCCAGATTGTGGGCTATCTGGTGCAACCACAATAATATCACCAATCTCTTGCATTATTTCAACAAGTTTTCTAATTCCGGGCGCATTAATACCATCGTCGTTAGTTACTAATATTAAAGGTTTAGCCATAAAAATAATTTCTGTAAAGATATAAAAACCATTAACTAGTATAATTTTAACATAAAGTTTGCTGTTAATCTGATTTCCTTACATTTTTTTAAATTAATTTAGTGAAATGTTTTTAAGAATATTTGGCTTTGTAATTTCAGGTGTTATATCCCTTGTGATATATTTTGAGGTTTCTAACCTCAATTTTTCAAGTGATCAAACTAACAAAGACAGGCTTCTTTTAGATCTAGTTTCTCTAGTTCTAGATAAACTTCACTACAATCCTCAAATTATTGATGACAGTTTTTCTAAAGATGTTTTCGATGATTTTTTAGAAGCTGTTGATTCCCAAAAAAGATTTTTATTAAAATCTGATATTGAATTTTTCTCTCAATATGAGTTTTTAATTGACGATCAAATCAAATCTGCTGACATCGAGTTTTTTAATGTTGTTTATCAAACAATTTTAACTCGGATTGATGAGGTGGAGGCTTTTTATGATGAAATTCTAAAGACTCCTTATAACTTCAATATTGATGAAAACATAAATTTGAATTATGATGATTTAGATTATGCCAATGATATTAATGAATTAAAATCTATATGGAGAAAAAGACTAAAACTATCTGTTTTGGATGGTTTTGCTTCAAAGAAGGAAATTAATAATCAAAATATAGACAAAGAAGACTACGACGAAAAATCAGATAATACTATTGAAGAGGAGTCAAGGTCATCTATCAAAGATAATTTAGTTGATTTCTTTCAATTTAATAGTGAATTAGAAAAGTCAGACTGGTTTTCAATTTATCTAAACTCAATAGTTACCCAATATGATCCTCATACAAATTATTTTGCGCCTGAAGCTAAGGAAGTTTTTGATCAAAACATGTCTGGAAAGTTCCAGGGAATTGGGGCGAGACTATTTAAAAGGAATCAACAAGTGGAGATCTCAGAAGTAATTATTGGTGGTCCTGTTTGGAAAGACAATTTATTGAATGTAGGTGATATAATCATTTCAGTTGCTCAATCAATTGATGAGGACCCAACCGAGATATCTTTGATGAAGTTAACTGACGCTACGGACCTAATAAAAGGTGAAAAAGGGACCAAAGTTTATCTTACTGTCAAGAGAGTTGACGGGGGTATAGAGCAAGTTGAAATAACTAGAGATATTGTCGAACTAGAAGAGACATATGCAAAATCTTCAATAATTAAAGATGAAACAAATACCTATGGACTAATTAATCTACCTAGATTTTATATCGATTTTGACGATTATGGAGAAAGAAATGCAGCAAGTGACTTAAAAAATGAAATTATAAATTTAAAGGATAAGGATATTAATGGTTTAGTTTTAGATCTTAGAAATAATGGTGGAGGATCTTTAAAGACAGTTATAGATATTACAGGTTTTTTTATTGAAAGGGGGCCGGTAGTTCAAGTAAAAAGTATAGGTGGAAGAAAAGAAATTTTAAAAGACAACGACTCTTCTGTTTTATGGGATGGACCTTTAGTAATTTTAGTAAACGAATTTTCTGCTTCCGCATCAGAAATTCTTGCAGCTGCTTTACAGGACTATAATAGGGCGATTATAATTGGTAGTAAACAAACCTATGGTAAAGGAACTGTCCAAAATATTATTGATCTTAATAATGTTATATCTGGAAATACTTACGGTGATTTAGGATCCCTGAAAATTACTACTGATATGTTTTATAGGGTTAACGGTAGTTCAACTCAATTAGAAGGTGTAAAAAGTGATATTATATTTCCAAATAGATATTCATATGTTGATATTGGTGAAAAGGATCTTAAAAACCCATTAAATTGGAACAAAATTGATCCAGCCACATTTACTAATAATTCAAAATTCTTTCAATATGCTCAAGTTATTTCAAACAGCAAACAAAGAATTAAAGAGAACGAATATTTTTCTTTAATTGATCAGCATGCATTTTGGATAAAGTCAAAACAAGATGACAAGACTATATCACTTAATTATGAGTCATATAAAAACGATCTAAATAAATCAAAGTTACAAAATGATAAACTGAAAGTTATTGAAGATTTTACTTCGCCATATTTATTCGAGTGGAATGAAAGTAACACTCAGGCCTCTAATACATATAAAGATGACATGCAAGAAAAAAGGAATAGATGGTTAAAATCTTTAGAAAAAGACATCTACATTAACGAAGCTGTGAATCTTTTGAAGGATCTATCCCTTATTGATGAATATAGGATCTTGTCTCAAGCTAAAATTGACTAATCTTCTTTGAGTCTACTTGAGTCAAAATTTAAGTAAATAAAAAACATAATACTAAAAACTAGTAAGTTTGACCCTCCATAGCTAATATATGGAAGTGGTATCCCAATTGAAGGTACAATACCTATTGACATACCTACATTTATAAAAAAATGAATAAAAAGAAGAGCTGCAAATGATTGACAATATATTCTTCTAAAATGATTAGCTTGCTTTTCTGATCTGAATGAAATTCTAATAATTAGAAGTACGAATAATACAATTGTAAACCCTCCCCCTAAAAACCCCCATTCTTCTCCTATAGTGCTAAATATGTAGTCAGTATGTTGTCTTGGAACAAAATTACCTATTGTTTGAGTACCTTCCATAAACCCAGTTCCAAAAAACCCTCCATTACTTATTGCAATTTTTGATTGGTTGGTATTATAGCCAATGCCTTTGTCGTCTACCTCTTTTCCAATTATCAGATTGATCCTATCCCTATGTCTTTGCTCTAAAAAATTTTCAAATAAGTAGTTAGTTGAAAAGGATATACTAGTAAGTATAATGAAAGATAATAGATGTTTTAATATTGAAAATCTGATCTTTTTTTGTCTTTTATATATAATAATAGAAACAAAAAATAATGACATTAAAATTAAAATATTAGTAAAGTTGAAAATCAAAGTGAGAATTAATATTGATGATATAATTATGCCAAAATAAAAAAATCTAAAATCTAATCCTTCTCTTAATATTGGGAAAATAAATGCAAAAAAAACTAATGCAGATCCAGGGTCAGGTTGAAGAGTTATCAAAATAATAGGAATTAGTACAATCAGAAAAACAATCACTATATCTCTAAATTTGTTAAGATCAGTTTGAATGATGCTCAAGAACTTTGCTAAAAAAATAGCAGTACATAATTTACTTAATTCAGTTGGTTGAAAACTTAAAGGACCAATTATAAACCAAGATTTTGCTCCTCCTCTTTCTACACCAAATAAAAAAAGCCCCACAAGTATTAAAATTGAAAATAAATATATTAATAGAGCAGAGTTATCAAAAAATTTATACTTAGTAAATAGTATAAAAAAAAATGAAACTAAAGCTATTCCTAGAAATAATATTTGTTTTCCGACAAGAGTAGTGAAATCAAATATTGAGGTAAATGCTTCTGTATAAGTTGCTGAATAGACATTAATAACACCAAAGACTACTAGTGTGGAATAGGCTAAAAATGAAATTAAATCATATTTTAAAATTCTATTCATTTATTTTAAAATCTTTAAATAAATAAGGTTTTTCATATTCACTCTGTAAACTCCCGTTAACCATTCTCCTCTCTAACCATTTTCTTTTAACCTCGTTAGTTAAATATTTTTCAATTATTAGACTTGCAATTGGTGCTGCCCATCTACTCCCCCAGTAACCATTTTCAATAAATACAGAAACCACAATTTGAGGGTTTTCAGCAGGTGCGAAAGCAATAAAGGTTGAATGGTCAGTTAATTGTTTTTTTTCATCTTCAATTAAAATAAAATTTTCAACTGTTCCAGTCTTACCAGCAACATTAATACCATTAATTTTAGCAATTCTTGCAGTCCCCTTATTAACTACATCAACCATGCCGTCAATTACTATATTAAAGTTTTCTTTATTTATTGTTGTAGAAATTTTTTCTTTTTTTAAAATAATTTCGTTGTTAATCTTTTTAACAAAATGAGGTTTATAATAGTAGCCTCTATTTGCAATTGCAGCTGCAAAATTTGCCATTTGAATTGGAGTAGCAAGTATCTCACCTTGGCCTATTGAATTTGAGATAGTTGTTGAAGAGCCCCACCTATTTATACCGTAAAACCTATTATAGTAATCTGATTCCGGAATAAACCCTCTTTTACCTATGAAAAGGTCATATCCAAGGAAATCTCCTAAACCAAAGCTTTTAATATGGTTTGCCCAGTTGTCAAGACCTTCACTCGGTGATTCATATTTATCCAATATCATTTTATAAGTCTTTGCAAAATATGTATTACATGAATTATAAATTCCTTTTTTTAAATCACTTACTGTTCCAACTCTATTATGACACCCCATGAATGAATTCTTTGCATAAAAGTGACCAGCATTACATGTAAAAGAGGTGTTAGGGTTTATTACACCTTCTTGTAGACCAATTAAAGCATTTAAAATTTTCAACGGAGAACCAGGGGAATATTGAGCTTGTAATGATCTATCAAATAATGGTTTGTTGATAGAATCATTTAATAATTTATTGTAATTATTTGTTCTATCCTGACCAACAAACTGATTTGACTCGTAAGTTGGGGAGCTCACCAGAGTTAATATCTCTCCAGATGATGGCTCTATAACCACAACCCCACCTTTCTTGTTTCTAAGAAGATTTTCTGCGTACTCTTGAAGTTGAATATCAATGGTTAAAGTAATATCATTGGCTTTAATTGGATCTACATCATCATTTGAATTATTATAAGGGCCAATTACTCTATTAAATCTATCTTTTTGAAAATATTTTTTTCCTTTTAAACCTTTCAATTCTTTTTCATAATATTTTTCTATTCCTTGTTTGCCAATCATTTCTCCCTTTTCATAGAGGTCACTATTTATTTCATTTTGATCAACTTCACCTGTATATCCAATTACATTACTTGCAAAAGGCTTTATATAATCCCTTACTGAGTTTTTCCTGAGATAGAACCCTTTGTACTGCCATATTTTCTCTTGAAGAAAAGCATTTTTTTCTTTTGAAATTTGTCCTTCTATTACTGATGGTAATTTTTTTGAGTAATTATTTGAACTAAGAATTCTATTTCTGAGCTCGTCTATTTCGATATTAATTAAAGCAGATAATCTTAGTGTATCAAATTCTGAAGTGTTTTCGGGAATAATAATTAATTCGTACATAGGTTGATTCGCAACTAGTAACTCACTATTTCTATCATAAATTAAACCTCTTTCTGGATAAACAGAGATTTCTTGAATAGCAAAATCTGAGTTAAAATAAGAGTCTCCATACAACTGAATTGAAGCTAGCCTTATCAAGAAAACAAGAGAGCTTATAACTGTAAACCAAACAAGTATATATTTTCTTAGCATTTTATTTTTTATAAACTAACTGTGAAATTATCCAAACTAAAATAAATGTTACAATTGAATTAACAATGGTATAATATAAAATAGTAGAGATAAAATTTAAACTGAAGAATAATAAAGTATAGTATATAAGTGTATGCACTAATATTATTATGCCAAAATAAGAAAGCCTGTTTACAGACTTTGTTCCCTTTATCATAGCAAGAGGTAAGTTTGAGTTTATGCCAAATGAATATTTTTCTATTTTTGATCTGAAAAAGCATACAGTTATAGATGCAAGAGTATGACAACCATATGTTTGTAATGATAAATCAACAATCATCCCTATTATAAATCCAACTATTATTAGAATAGTTTTATTATAAGTTGTTTTGTAAAGAATAAATATAATTATGTATATAAACGGAGTTATAAATCCCAATAAATTAAAATGATTAAAAATATATAATTGTATAACTAACATTAATGAGTATACGATAAAATTCCTGGCTATTTCTCTATTCATTAATAAGGGATTTTAATTCAGGATTATCAGAATTTGTTATGATGTAAAGATTAGTAATTGATGTAAAATCATTGAAAGCTTGAATATCAATTTCATAATATCCTTCTAATGATGAATTGTCATAATCAATAATTTTTCCAATCGGTATGCCTTTAGGAAAGTAGAATGACATTCCTCCAGTGATAATAGTATCTCCAACTTTTATTGAACTACTAAGAGGTATGTCATTTAACTTTAAAATTTGTGGATTTAAACCATTCCAACTAACTGAACCTAAAGTTGAAGTATTTTTCAGGATTGCATTTATCTTTAAATCTGTATTTAAAAGTGAAATTATTGATGAATAATTATCTGTGACACTTTTAACTATACCTACAACCCCATCTGAGGAAATTACACCCATTTCTTCATTAACTCCATTTAATCTTCCTTTATCTATTACTATTAAATTTTTATTTTTATTTACTGAATTAACTATTACCCTTCCAGCTAGCACAGATTCTTCAGATCCCATTAAATCATCTTTTTTTAGATTTACAAACTCTACATTTAATAAACTATTTTTAAGTTTTAAGTTTTCTTCTAATAGTTTTTGGTTCTCACCTACAAGATTTAAATAAAAACTTAATGATGATGAAATACTTGAGGTTTTACCAGATAAAAATGTACCAATTTTACTAAATTGAGTATAATGTATATTACTTTTTTTATATATGAAGTTGAATGTAATTACTGACAAAAACACATAGATAATTAAGTTCCTATTTTTTAGTATGGAATTAATTATTGATTGCATTAAACTATTTACTTAATTAATACAGATTTGAATTTATCAATATTTTTTAGAGCAATACCAGTACCCCTCACAACAGCTTGAAGAGGATCCTCTGCTATATATACAGGTAAGTCAGTTTTTTTAGATAATCTTTCATCTAAACCTCTTAATAATGCACCCCCACCAGCAAGATATATTCCAGTATTGTAAATGTCAGCAGCAAGTTCAGGTGGAGTTTGAGAAAGAGTCTCCATAATTGAGTCTTCAATTCTTATTACAGATTTATCAATTGCTTTAGCAACTTCTATATAAGAAATAATTTTTTCTTTAGGTTTACCTGATAACAGATCCCTACCTTGAACTTGCATATCTTCCGGAGGGTCATCAAGATTTTCTGTAACTGAACCAACTTCAATTTTAATTTTTTCAGCAGTTCTATCTCCAATGTATAAGTTATGTTTAGTCCTCATGTAATAGACAATATCATTAGTTAACACGTCACCAGCTACTTTAAGAGATTTTTCACAAACAATTCCAGATAAAGCAATTACTGCAATTTCAGTAGTTCCCCCACCAATATCAACAACCATATTTCCTTTAGGTTTTACAATATCGATACCAATTCCTATTGCAGCAGCCATGGGTTCATGAATTAAATAAACTTCCTTTCCGTTGACTCTTTCAGCAGATTCTTTTACAGCTCTCATTTCTACTTCAGTTATACCTGAGGGGATACATATTACCATGGTTAGTGAGGGAGAGAACCATCTTTTTTTCAAAACAGGAATACTCTTTATTAACTCACTAATCATTTTTTCTGAAGCCTCAAAATCTGCTATAACACCATCTTTTAAAGGTCGAATTGTTTTAATATTCTCATGGGTCTTACCTTGCATAAATTTTGCCTCTTCTCCAATAGCAATAATTTTTTTTGAAGTACGATCCATTGCTACAATAGAAGGACTATTGATTACTACTTTGTCATTATGAATGATAAGTGTATTTGCAGTGCCAAGATCTATAGCTATTTCTTCTGTAAAGAATCCCATAATTTCAACAAAGTTAGTTAATTAATGTATATCTAGTGCTTAAAATGCCTTATTCCTGAAAACATCATCGACATTTTATTATTGTTGCAAAAATCAATTGAGTCCTGATCTCTTAAAGATCCACCTGGCTGAATTATGGAATTTATATTATTTTTGTGGGAAATTTCTACACAATCAGCAAAAGGGAAAAATGCGTCACTTGCAAGACTGGATCCTTTAAGGTCAAATCCAAACTTTTTTGATTTCTCAATTGCCTGATTCAATGCATCAATTCTAGAAACTTGGCCCATGCCTGAACCAATTAACTGTTGATTTTTAATTATCACTATACAATTGGAATTTGTATGTTTTGCAACAATAGAAGCAAGAACAAGATCATTCAGATTTGATTTTCCTGGTGCAATGTCAGTTACAATTTTAAAATCATCAAAATTTTCTAATTTATTATCAAAATCCTGTTCAAGATATCCATTTAAACATGACCTTTTCTGAATATTTGTTGCAGGAAATTTTTTCAATTTAATTAAAATTCTATTTTTTTTAGATTTTAATAATTTTAAAGCTTCAGCATCAAAATCTGGGGCAATTAATATTTCAAAAAATAATTTATTTATATATTCTGCAGAACTTATATCAATTTTTTTATTAGTATTTAAAACCCCTCCAAAAGCAGATACATTATCACATAATAGGGCATCATTATATGCACTTGTTAAAGAGTCTCTTATAGCAACACCACAAGGGTTGTTGTGTTTATGAATTAAAAAAATAGATTTTTCAGTTTTCAGATCTCTTAGTAAATTTATCGATGAATTAATATCTAATAAATTATTGTATGAAATATCTTTACCATGAATTTGAGAAAAAATTTCATCTAAATTTCCTATGAATCTAGCCTTTTGATGAGGGTTTTCACCATATCTTAATTCTTTAATTTCAGCTTTATTTTGAGGTAAATTTTTTAGATAAGAAAAAATATTATTGTCATACTCTGAACATTTTTTAAAGGCTTCTATTGAAAGACTTTTTCTATATGAAATGTCGGTAGAACAATTATCCTCTATCATCTTAGTTAGTTTTTCAAATTGAGATGATGAACTTATACAAGTTATATTTTCGTAGTTTTTAGCAGCAGCTCTTATAAGTGATACACCTCCAATGTCTATCTTTTCTATTATCTCATTATGATTGTTACTATTTTTTGAAGTTTCCTCAAAAGGATAAAGATCAACAACAACTAGATCTATATTTGGAATGTCATAATTTTTTGCTTCACTGATATCTGATTTGGAGTTGGTTTTTAAAATTCCTCCAAAAACTTTTGGGTGCAACGTCTTTACTCTTCCATTAAGAATTGAAGGGTATGATGTTAAATCTTCAACTTTTTTAGGAGATATACCAAGTTTTGAAATATAATCAAAAGTACCACCTGTTGAGTAAATTAAAACTCCTTTTGAATCTAAAGCAAAACATAATTTATCTATTTTTTCCTTATTGAAAACAGATATAAGAGCTGAATTTATTTTTCTCATGTCAGTTAAAACTAATTTACAAAAAAAACCTGCTCTTGAGCAGGTTTTTTAGTTAGATAGTTAGAATAATTTACATCATTCCTGGCATTCCACCACCACCCATTGGAGGCATAGGAGCAGGATTATCTTCTTTAATGTCTACAAGAGCACATTCGGTAGTGAGTATCATTCCAGCTACAGAAGCAGCATTCTCTAATGCGACTCTAGTAACTTTCTTAGGATCAATAATACCCTCTTTAAGCATATCTACATATACGCCTTCTTTAGCATTATAGCCATAGTTTTTATTACCTTCTATAACTTTAGAAACAACTACAGATCCTTCTCCGCCGGAATTTTCTACAATTGTTCTTAATGGAGTCTCAATTGCTTTATTAACAATCTGAATTCCTGTGGCTTCATCTGGATTAGATGATTTAACTTTCTCCAAATCAGCTTTAGAGTTAAGTAAAGCAACACCACCTCCTGCAACAATTCCTTCCTCAATAGCTGCCCTTGTTGCGTGTAATGCGTCATCTACTCTATCTTTCTTCTCTTTCATTTCAACTTCTGAAGGAGCTCCTACATACAATACTGCAACCCCACCTGAAAGTTTAGCAAGTCTTTCTTGAAGCTTTTCTTTATCATAGTCAGAGGTAGTCGATTCAATTTGAGCCTTTATTTGATTAACTCTTGACTTTATATCTTTTTTGTCACCTGATCCATTAACTACAGTTGTGTTATCTTTATCAATTGTAACTTTTTCTGCAGTCCCTAGCATATCGATTGTTGTATTTTCCAAAGTAAATCCTCTTTCTTCTGATATAACTGTACCACCTGTTAATATTGCTATATCCTCAAGCATAGCTTTTCTCCTATCACCAAATCCCGGAGCTTTAACAGCAGCAATCTTTAGAGAACCTCTTAATTTGTTTACAACTAGAGTTGCTAGCGCCTCTCCATCAATATCTTCTGCGATTATTAAAAGTGGTTTACCTGATTGCGCAACTGGTTCTAGAATTGGTAAAAGATCCTTCATTACGGATATTTTTTTATCAGTAATTAATATCTGAGGAGATTCAAGGTCTGCCTCCATTTTTTCAGAATCAGTTACAAAGTATGGTGAAATATATCCTCTATCGAATTGCATACCTTCAACTACGTCTACATATGTTTCAGTACCCTTAGCTTCCTCAACAGTGATTACTCCTTCTTTACCGACCTTTTCAAATGCTTGAGTAATTAATTTGCCAATATTTTCATCATTGTTAGCAGAAATACTTGCAACTTGAAGAATTTTCTCAGAAGCACTGCCAATCTCAACAGATTGTTTTGCTAACCCACTAACTACAGATTGAACTGCTTTGTCAATACCTCTTTTTAAATCCATCGGATTTGCTCCAGCCGCAACATTTTTAAGTCCTTCAGTAACAATTGATTGAGCAAGAATTGTTGCTGTAGTAGTTCCGTCACCAGCAAGATCATTTGTTTTGGAAGCAACTTCTTTTACCATCTGTGCTCCCATATTTTCGAGATTGTCACTTAGTTCAATCTCTTTTGCCACAGTAACACCATCTTTAGTAACTTGAGGCGCTCCGAAAGATTTGCCAATAATTACATTTCGACCCTTAGGTCCTAGAGTTACTTTAACAGCGTTAGCAAGTGCATCAACACCTCTCTTAATGCCATCACGTGCTTCAATATCAAATTCAATTTTTTTTGCCATTTTTTTAAGTTTTAGTTATACTATTGCAAGAATATCATTCTCTTTCATTATCAGGTAATCAATACCATTATGTTGTAGCTCTGAACCTGAATATTTGCCGTAGAGAACAGTATCACCAGGTTTAAGTGTAACAGGATTTTCGTTAGTTCCAGGACCAACAGCTACCACTGTTCCTCTTTGAGGTTTCTCTTTAGCAGAATCAGGAATTATTATTCCAGATGTTGTTTTAGTTTCAGCTTCAGATGGTTCTACAAGAACTCTATCTGCTAGCGGTTTAATATTAATTTTACTCATATACTATTTTTTTTCAAAGTTTCACAAACTATGCCATAAACAAAAAACATGTCAAATCAATAAAAGTTGTGACATCATGACATAAAATTATTCTGTATCCACAGGTATTTCTGGAATTGTCTCAATTGGAATTGTTTCTTCCGGGATTGTTTGTTCTAGGTTAGAGTCATCAATTAGAATAGATTCATTATTGTCGGAATCATTCATCAAGGTAACATTTGAGATCAGAATAAGAACTAGGATTATGGTTGCAAGAATCCATGTGCTTCTGTCTAAAAAATCAGTTGTACTTTTAACACCACCAATTTGCTGTTGACCACCTCCAAAAGTTGAAGATAATCCTCCGCCTTTGGGATTCTGAACCATAACAACTAAAACTAGAAGTATGCAAACAAAAATTATCAGTGACACTAAAATCCAAAAAGTTCCCATAGTTTTTCTTTACTTTTTATTTTTTTTT
>TARA_B100001057_G_scaffold37569_2_pt1 | contig 13745 bp, 12 predicted proteins | sample TARA_B100001057 | Tara Oceans TARA_B100001057 (sample SAMEA2621839) | marine metagenome | biome: marine biome (ENVO:00000447); feature: surface water layer (ENVO:00002042); material: "saline water (ENVO:00002010), including plankton (ENVO:xxxxxxxx)" | depth 5 m
CGTTTTTTCACATTCATTAGAGCATTTAGGGGTTTGAATATAGAACAAGCTAAGTAGTATTACTTAGTGCATTACTCCGAAATAAATATGATAGATAATGGTTACCAATTAACTCCAAAATTTTAATTGCACAGTATAAAAATTGCTAAATTCGAAGGAAATAAATATTAAAATTATGGGATACACAGAAATGATAATCTACAGCGAAGATTATCTAGGAAAAGATAATGCATATGGAGCTCCGGAAGTGCAAAGAATAAATGGAGATTATATGAATAGTGAGTTTATAATAGACCGTATTTACGATGGGGAATATACTGGTAAGGATGGGGAAACATATTATGAATCTTATCGATGGGAATATGACGTAGCGGCAGAGGATCGAAATGAAAATGTTGTTGACATTCAAATTATTGTTGAGCGATATGAGAATGGAGATTATAAGACTGGTTAATTTAAATGGAGCTTTACATTAAAGCCACAAAAAAAGGCCCGAAGGCCTTCTTATAACTAAACTATAAACTATGAAAAAAGATGCTTAACTAATTACTTTTAATTTGCGGATTCCGAGAACCTCATTCTTGCGAATGAACCTAACAATGTATACCCCTTCTTGAAGGTTTGAAGCGGTAATGTGCGTCTGTCCTTCCTCAACTGAAATGACTTTCATTTCATTTGTGCTGGCAAGTACCATTTGTACCTCTGTTACCTCAGCCCAATCTGGCCAGTTCATTTTTACTTTACCAATAAATGTAGGGTTCGGAAAAATATTGGCTCTAAACAATTCTGAAAATGAAGGATTTAAGAGGTTCCCAGAGACCGTAGACTCGACACCAAAAGGCTGCTTTTGCACCATGTTATCTTGACTTACTGCGTGTCCAGAAATTAAAAGAAATGTGCCTAAAAAAATGTTTGTAATTGTTGCTTTCATTTTGTTTTTTTTTGTTGTTTGAATAATTGTTTTTGTTTTACGGGTCAAAGATGAATACTCTTGAGATGTATTCTTTCAAACTTGCAAGGACTTGTGGTATAAATAACCGATTGCACCCAAAAAAAACTAAGTAGTAACACGTAATACCCAATGGGTACTTATGGAAGTATAAAAAGCAAAATTAAGCGATAAAGCACTGTAAAATAGAATTTTACAAAACAAAAACACGTAAGAAATAAAAAAGAATAAAATTATTGATTCATGAGTTGGTTTAAATCCAAATGCAAGGATGAAAGACGCTCCAAATAAGTCTGTCTTGTTTCTTCAGAAAGATTTGGAAGGGCAAGCAATCGCTCATATGCTTTTCGAATTTGGACCGTATCTCTTTCGGATATATTAAAATCTAAAATCGCGGCATTCTTTTCTAGAACTAGAATCAAGTTTGAAAATTTCGGATATCTATCTGCAATCGTATCACCATACGCTATGGCCTTCAGATATGCTCCTGAGGCATCATATAGCTGTTGAACATCCGCCAGACAATACGCTGAAAGCGTATCCTCTGGAAAATTCTTGTAAAATTTCAAATTCAAATTAATAAGCTCCATTCGCTTTACCGAAAGATCTGTCTTAAACTTGATTCGTTCCTCGGAAGTCAGTGACGCCGTATTATGGCCCTTTTCAAGAAACAACTTCAACATTTCATTATTTAGAGATCTTATCTCATTGATTTGGCTTTGCCTGTTTTGCACCTCAGGTTTGACATTCATCGAGCTATCGGAAGAACAGGATGTAATTAAAACTATAAGGATAAGAGAACTTGCTGTATATTTCATTTTTTGACTTTTTTAGGAAACCGCATTTTATAGTCGATTTCAATTTCTCCGCTTGTGATGTTATTCAGCTTTTTTCGAATTAGTTTTCTTTTCAAAGGACTAAGGTGATCCGTGAATAGAATGCCTTCAATATGATCGTATTCGTGTTGAAAAATTCGAGCGGCATAGCCTGAATAGCTTTCTTCCTGCAATTCCCAGTTTTCATCAAAGTAAGTAACCGTAATATCTGGCTTTCGTGATACATTCTCTCTAATTTTTGGAATCGATAAACAACCCTCTTGAAATGACCACTCCTTTCCATGCTCTTCCTCAATAATAGGATTAATGAATACTTTTTTAAAATTCTCAATACCCTCAGCCAATGGATCATCCTCTTCCTCATCATCTTCGGCAAATGGGCTACCATCGACAATGAACAACCTAATGTTTTTTCCAATTTGGGGTGCAGCAAGACCAACTCCCTTTGCCTTGTGCATCGTTTCAAACATATCGGAAATTAATTGTTTGAGGTTTGGATAGTTTTCATCGATCTCTTCACATTCTTTTTTTAAGATTGGATCGCCATATGCTACAATAGGTAAAATCATGGAATTATTTTGTGCAAAAATAAACTTTTCAGCTAACTAATTGAGTTTAGGTAATCCTGAAGAATGATGGTGGCACTCATTTGATCAATTATGCCTTTTTGCTGTCGTTTTTTCTTGGATGCTACTTGAATTAAGGTTTTCTGAGCAATTTTAGAGGTCATCCTTTCATCAAATAATACAATTTTTAGCTGCGGAAACTCTTTTTCCAAGGCCAGCTTTAAGAGTCTCACATTCGGAGTGATATCGGTATCCGCTCCATTCAAACCCAATGGAAAACCCAAAACCATGGTCTCAATATTTTCTGAAAGAACAAGTTCTTTCAGGAATTGCATTAGCTCCGAGGATGCAACTGTTTTCAAGGGTGTTGCAATGATACCGAGTTCATCTGAAATAGAAATCCCGGTGCGTTTTAAACCAAAATCAATTCCAATCGCTTTACTCATGAAACAAAAGTATAAAATAGATTAGAATCAATTCATTACACTTTTTACACTTTTAATATATTTAAAGTTTCCTATGTAACTATTTTTCTTATTTTTGCACCGTGAATTCAAAACAAACAGAATTATTGGAGCGTTCGGCTCAGCTTTTTATGAAGCTCGGTATTCGAAGCGTCACCATGGACGACATGGCGAATCATCTAGGCATTTCAAAAAAAACACTATATAACCACTTTACCGACAAGAGCCAGCTGGTAAGAGAAATTATTAAGCGCAGAATAGCACAAGATCAAGCAGTTTGCCGCTCTTTCGCCGTTCAGTCCATTAATGCGATTGATGAGTTGATGCATATGTCAAAATTTGTCATTGAATCTCTTTCTTCCATAAATACTACTGTCTTTCATGATCTAAAAAAAAGCCATCCAGATGCATGGAAAATGACAGAGGAGCATCGATTTGGATTTGTATACAATCAATTCTTCGATAATCTTCAACGCGGAATAGATGAAGGCTTATATAGAAAAGAAATACACAAAGAAATTTATGCCAAACTACATGTTGTAAATATTGATGCGATCATCAATGGCACCATCTTTCCATGGCCTGAATTTAAGTTTGAATCAGTATTCATAGAAACCTTTCGCATTTATATTCGAGCAATAACAAATGATCAAGGCTTAAATTATTTTAAAACTCACCTATTAAATAACTATAAATGAAATCTCTTGTATCCATTTTAACAATTGTACTCATTTCAAATGTCAACGCACAAATTGGGCGTAGTTTTTCACTGTTGGAAGCAAAAGAATACGCATTAAAAAACCATGTGAAAATATCAAATGCATCCTTAGAATATGATAAAGCAGTGCATCAAAAGAAGGAGTATTTGGCAGCGGGTATGCCTGAAGCAAATATTACTGGCGCTTTTAATCAGTTTTTAAACTTACCCGTGCAGGTGCTACCGATTTCTTTTTTTAACCCAGGAGCCCCTGAGGATGAAGTGGTGGCATTTAGAGCAGGAACTGAATTTAATTCGAATGCAAGCCTTCAGGTAAATCAACTTTTATTTGATGGTTCTTACTTCGTCGGAATTGAAGCTTCAAAGCTACTTATTGAGCTACAGAATATTCAACAAACTCGAACCAAAGAAGAGGTTTTATTTTCCGTAATAGACGCCTATCACATTGCATGCGTTGCAGAAGAAAACTTAGCCTTTGCCGATTCAATATACCAAATAACCGCGGACCTTGAAACCAAGCAAAAATCTTATCTCGAATTAGGCGTAATAACTAACGAGGAAATAGATCAGATGACGTATGCAGTTTTAACTGCTAAAAACGCGTTTGAAAATGCTGAATTACAAACCAGTAATGCATTGGCTTTATTAAAGTATTCAATGAGTTTTCCTCAAGACTCTGCACTGACTTTATCCAATACATTAGATGAGCTTGACCAAGAGGCATCACAGATATCCATAGGCTCAATTGAAGACAATTCACTTTTACCGTTGCTTCAAACCCAAATAGAGCTATCCGAATGCAACGTACGCAATAACAAGGCTGGTTACTTACCCTCTTTTTCTGCATACTTTCAGCAAAGCTATAATGCCTACAGAACATCTTTCGATTTTTTTCAGGACAAGCCATGGTATTCCCAAACCAATTGGGGATTACAAATGAAAATTCCAGTTTTTGCTAGCGGTAAAGGTCAAGCGGTAGTAAAGCAGTCAGAGATTCAGCTCATGCAGGATCAAAATAACTTTGAATTAACCAAACAAGGGCTAAAACTTCAGGAAATACAGCTCAAAAACACACTGGCGTCTGCACTCAAGAAAAGATCACTGCAAAAAGAAAATAGTGCATTGGCGGAAAGAATTTATCGCAATGCCATGAAGAAGGAAGCGCTAGGTAACGGCAGCAATGTAATGGTTACCCAAAAGCTAAACCAAGTAATGATCGCGCAGGCTGAATATACGGCAAGCCTAATTGATGTTTACAGAAGTAAAATTGAACTTGATAAACTATATAATAAACTGAATTTAAACTAATACCCTAATGAAAAAGACACTCATTTTCGGAATCCTATTATTCTCTCTTTATAGCTGTGGCAATGAAGAAAATAATGATATTAAAAAAGAGGAAAAGACTGAGAAACAAGCCACCCAGCTTCCTTTAGTGCAAACAAATAAAGCAAAGAAAAAAGGATTTATTCATAAAATATCCATTCAAGGTAGTATTGAAAGCACACAGGATATTTTGTTGAATACCGAAATGTCAGGAATTATCAATGAAGTCAGCGTATCTGCAGGAGACCGAGTGAAAGCAGGGCAAATACTTATATCAATGGATGCAGCACTCATAAATGCTAACATCCAAGAATTAATCTCACAGCTTGAATTTGCTCGATATATGAGAGACAAACAGGTCGCCTTATTCGAGCAAGAACTGGGTTCTGAATTAGATAAAAAAAGTGCGGAAAATCAGGTTACATCTCTAGAGTCCAAACTCAATACGCTAAATATTCAGCAATCTAAAATGATTGTCAAAGCACCATTTGACGGTACAATCGACCAAGTTTTTGCAAAAAGAGGACAACTTGCTGCACCGCAAATGCCCCTAATGAGACTTGTAAACACTGAACAAACAGAAGTCGTTGCATCAGTATCCGAAAAGCATTTTAAAAATATAAGAAAAGGTACTTCACTTAAAATAAACTTTCCCAACTATGATCTATCGCCTATCGAGTCGGTTGTTAGTAGCGTAGGTAGCTTCATAGAACCTACAAACCGAACATTTACCATTAGAGCAAAAACCACCAATAAGCAGGGGCTAATGCCCAATATGCTTGCAGAACTCGAAATCATAGATTTTAATGTTGACTCGGGTTTGGTTGTCTCGTCAAAAAGCATCCTCAAGAATGCAAAGAATGAAGATTACCTGTGGACCTTAGAACAGACAAAAAAGGGAACCTACAAAGTCGAGCAGGTCTTTGTAAATAAACTTAAGGTATACCAAGGAGAAGCCCTTATTGAGAATAATCAAAAGATATCGGATGGCATGCTCATCATAGAGGGTGGTGCACGTGGAATTACCAAAAAAGATTTAGTTCGAATCAAGTAAAATAAGAAACATGAGTAGCAATAAAGGATTCGGTCTTACCACATTATCGGTCAATAATACTAAAACGGTGTTTTTAATCGCCATTGTTATTGTCATTGGAGGAATGCTAGCCTACCAATCAATGCCAAAAGAGAATTTTCCAGAATTGAAAATCCCAGAAATATATGTAGGTATTGCAAAACCTGGATCATCTCCCAAATACATGTCAGAGAAAATTTCTCAGTCCATTGAAAAGGAAATAGGAGGCATCAAGCTAGTAGATGAAATCAATTCCAATTCAGTGCATGGGTACACGACTGTAAGGGTGAAATTTGACTTTAAAATGCCTGTAGATGAGGCGCTCAGTAAAGTGAAGGATGCTGTTGATAAGGCAAGAACAAAAAGTGACTTTCCAAAGCTTTCGGTTGAGCCTAATATTTTTGAGCTAGACCCTTCCAAAATGCCTATTTTAAATATTAACCTTAGGTCAGAAAACGCAGCTGTGCTAAAGGAAGTTTCTGAGGAGCTTGAAAAGCAGCTAGAAGAGCTTCCTGAGATTAGTGAGGTTGATATTCGCGGTCTTCCTTTACAGGAGATGAGAATCGAGGTCGACCCGATCAAGGCACAAGCCGTTAATGTGACCCTCGGTGATATTGAAAATGCTGTGAATGCAGAAAATCAAACCATACCTGGAGGTGAGCTATTAATGGACGGAATACGAAAAACCATTCGCATTGAGGGAGAATATAAAAGTGCAGATGAGTTAAAGCGTACGGTTATTCGACAGGATGACTTTCTACCCGTGTACCTCGAGGATGTTGCAAACGTATTCTTCGGGAATGCGGATACCACATCATTTGCCAGGGAATTTGGTACATCTGTAGTTATGCTTGACGTTAAAAAACAGGGGGGCGAGAACCTACTCGTTGCATCGGATAAAATAAATAATATCATCGCCGAGTCACGAAAAAATGGAGCAATACCCAAAAGTGTTTCTGTTTCACTGACCAATGATCAGTCTAATGTTACCAGAGATATGGTTTCTAATCTAGAAAACTCAATCATTCTCGGAATCATATTAGTTGTAGGAGTACTGCTCTTTTTCCTAGGATTAAGAAATGCCATTTTCGTAGGTATAGCAATTCCGCTATCCATGCTGATGTCATTTTTGATATTAAACTCCATGGGAATCACCCTAAATGTAATGGTACTATTCTCTCTAGTAATTGCTTTGGGAATGCTTGTCGACAACGGAATCGTTATTGTTGAAAATATCTACCGCTACATGGATGAAGGCAATACTTCCTACAAAAGTGTTGTTCAGGGTGTTGGCGAGGTAGCATGGCCTATCATTTCTTCAACAGCGACAACCGTCGCTGCTTTTGTTCCTCTTGCTTTATGGCCGGGAACAATTGGAGAATTCATGAAGTTTCTACCGATGACCTTAATGATTGTTTTGGCATCCTCTCTGTTTGTAGCATTGGTGATCAATCCCGTACTGGCTGTTACCTACATGAAAGTAACGCAGAGCCAACCCAATAAAAAGAAAATCCTAATCACCTCAATGCTCATGACTACCTTGGGTATTTTCTTTATCGTTTTTGGTTGGGTGACCCTCGGAAACTTTACGGCCTTCATTGGAATCTTAACCTTGGTAAACTTATTTCTATTCATACCTGGTACTAAGCTTTTTCAGAATAGATTTCTTCCGAGACTAGAAAGATTTTACGAGCGGTTTCTGCGATTCGCAATGCACGGTAAAAAACCAATTCTATTTTTATTTGGAACCATATTGCTGCTTTTTTTATCTCTCGGTTTATTTAAAGTGTTTCCACCCAAGGTGGAATTTTTCCCCAATAATGAGCCACAATATGTAAATATCTTTATTTCTCATCCGATTGGAACCGATATTGGTGTGACAAATGAAACCACCTTATTGATTGAGGATGACTTAAATAAAATCCTCGGTGATTACATGGATGCAGATGATACCACAGGAATTCCGAAGGATGAGCGTTTGATAAAGTCAATCATTTCGCAAGTTGGTGAGGGAACAAGTGATCCTGCTAGAGGGGTATCCATGGGCAACACACCTCACAAAGCAAGGATAACAGTGAATTTTTGCGAATTTCAATTTAGAAAAAAAATAAAAACCTCAGAAGTATTGAAAGAGATTCAGTCAGGGTTAAAAGGAAAATACAATGCGGACATAGAAATCACTGCGGCGAAAAATGAATCAGGCCCTCCACAAGGCGCACCGATCAACATAGAAATTACAGGAAGAGGAGAATACAAAGAGCTTATCGCAGCTGCCGAGGGCATAAAAACATACCTTGACAGGAAAGGTATTGACGGTGTTGAAAAATTAAAGCTAAATGTAGATGCGAATAGACCTGAAATACCCATTAAGGTTGACCGTGACCAAATCCGCAAACTGAATGCCTCCACCTATCAGGTTGGGATGGCAATCAGAAAGTCACTGTTAGGACAAGAAATTTCGACGTACACTGTTGATGAGGAATCACATGATATTGTTGTGAGGTTCGATGGCAATAATCGATATGATTTCAATGCACTTTTAGACCAAAGATTGGTTTTCAGAAATAATAAAGGTAAGCTCATGAATATCCCTGTACGATCAGTGATTGAGACACCTGAAGAAAGTACGAGCTATTCGGCCGTCGTTCGAAAAGATCAAATTCCGCTCGTTAGCATTACTTCAAATGTCACAGAAGGATTCAATGCAAACGAAGTAGTAAAAGCCATGAAGGAGGAGCTAGAATCTTTTGAAAAGAAGAAAACTCTTTCCGAGAATATCAATTATCGCTTTGCAGGTCAACAAGATGAGCAAGCAAAAGAAATGGCATTTTTAACGAAGGCATTAATGATTGCATTATTCCTAGTGCTTTTAATTATCGTTTCACAATTTAACTCGTATTCAGCCCCCACGGTAATATTATTGACCGTACTACTCTCCTTGATTGGTGTATTTTTGGGTCTTGTACTATCAGGACAAAACTTCGTAGTAATCATGACAATGATTGGTATCATTTCACTTGCAGGTATCGTAGTAAACAACGCGATTGTTCTTATTGACTATACGAATTCACTCAGAAAAAGAAAGAGGATTGAACGAGCGCTCAAGGACAACGAGTTACTTAGCGATGAGGATCTTTTAGAATGTACCATTCAAGGCGGAAAAACAAGACTACGCCCTGTGTTATTGACAGCTATCACAACAATCCTCGGATTAATCCCGATGGCTATTGGTTTCAATATTGACTTTGTAGGTCTGTTTTCCTCTTATGAACCAAATATATTTTTAGGGGGAGACAACAATATGTTCTTTGCACCAATGGCTTGGACCATAATTTATGGTCTGACTTTCGCAACTTTCTTGACGCTGATAATTTTACCTTCGGTTTATCTTTTGATGTACAAATTTAAAATTTGGATATACCGTATTTTGAGCTGGGAAATAAAAAGTAACTTTTAGATTTCTTTAACGTTCAATACGATATGAAAACTTTTTATCGGGCCCTATTTGTTTTACTTCTTCATGGCTGTGTTGGAGATAAAGAGAATTCCAATTTTCCTGAAATTGATAGCGCCTTTTTTAGAAGTGATTTTCAAGAGGGAGAGATGTTTTTCGATCTGAAAGAAAGAATAGAAAGAGCGGAAGATTTATCAGATGCGCATAGTCTTGAATTCATGAGTGCAGATGGAGCATTTCTAAAAGCAACTGCAAAAATTGATTCCTTCGGAGAGGTTCATATGCTCATATTTGAAAATGAGTTCGAAAACCAACTTAGAGATGAGCTTTTTTTCTATAAGAATGGTTTAAAGCGAATCAGCCTTCAATCCACAACAGAATTTAATGAGGCGTCAAATTATTATTCCGAAATTATTTCCTTCTACGGTGATTCAGGAAATGTCATTTACACAGGAATACGCAATGCTACGGACATGGATTCTCTCGAATGGATACGCTACTCAGGAATAAACAAAACAGCGCATTCAGATGAGTTCGCGCTCGACCTACTGAAAAGAGAAGGCCCATTTCAAACCTTCTTTCAAGGAACTGCCTATGCGGAAGAACAAGAAAAACTATTCTTGGTCGTGGGGCCAAAAGATCGCTCTTACTCCTCTACTCTGGCCATAATAGAGCGAAGTGAATTCCTAAATCAATTGATTAAAAACGAAAATAAAAATATAGGAATGCACTTAGATATTGATTTCGGAATCACCACACAAACTGATGGGTTTTCTTACCAAACTCTTCTAAAGCTATCTAAAGCAAAATAGATTCTATATACAGGGGAATTAAACTTTCTACGTTTTTATTCGTCTAAGTAAGCACGGTACTGTAAATAATAAACTATGCTAAAAAAAATATTTCTTGGTTTGTCTTTTTTTATTTTGAGTTCTACTCTTTTTGCACAAACCATGAAGGTCACTGGTACCGTTTACGATACAACAGGAATTATTCCATTGGAAAGGGTTTCCGTCATTGCGGTGAGATTAAAAGACTCCCTACTTTTAGGTTATACGAGAACAAATAACGATGGGTTCTTTGAATTGAGTGGCTTCCCGCCAGATACATTTGACTTAATGATTGAGTATCCTGGTCTGGACGAAAAATCATATTACATATTTGGAAATGCTGGGAATAACGAAATCGATATTCCCTCGGTAAAGCTGAACCCAAAATCTCAAGATTTAGATGAAGTAGTCATCTTTGCGAACAAAAACCCCATTTTCTTCAGAGGTGATACACTGGTGTATGTTGCGGATTCGTTTAAGGTCTCAGAAAACGCGGTAGTTGAGGACCTCCTAAAAAAGCTACCCGGGATTAGTGTAGATGAGAATGGAGCAATTACATCCCAAGGACAAGATATTGAGCAAGTATTGGTAGATGGAGATGAGTTCTTTGGTTCCGACCCAACAATAGCTACAAAAAATCTAGGTGCAAAAGGAATTGAAACTGTTGAGGTTTATGAAAAAGAACGTGAAGGAGCCTCCATCGGAGACGATGACAAAATGCAGGTCCTAGATCTTCGCTTAAAAGACGATGCGAAAAAAGGATATTTCGGAAAGATAACGGGGGCAACAGACTATGGATTATTTGAGGAAAACCCATTCTATGAGGGAGAGTTATTGTATAACAACTTCAATAAAAAAAGAAAGGTATCTGTATTTGCATTAAAAACAAATACGCCACGATCGAACTTCGCAAGAGGTGATGCATCCAAGTTTGGTCTTGAAAACGAAAAAACTGGAAACTGGTGGGACCAGACTACTGCGACAAATACAAGTGGTATTCCTACTACCTTAAAAGCAGGTATCTATTACGCAGACCGTATAGGAAAAACCGGGAAAATTACCATGAATTATTCCTACTATGAAACTGAACTAAATGCGATATCTAGAAGTAAATCAAGCTATTTCTTACAGGACACTACCTATGGAACCATCGACTCTATAGATCAAGATGAGCTTATAAAATCGCACAGTTTGAACGTAAGCTATAAAACGAATTTAGACTCATTAACCTCCATTGAAATCAGACCTAGTTTCAGTCTCGATGCTGCCGAAACAAGCACTAATACGATTAACGAATTCATTGGAGAAGATATGATTAGTTCATTAAACACAGCGATATTGAATACGACCGCTTCGGAGGGTATATCGAGCAATTCAAGATTCAAGATAGTAAGAAAGTTCATGAAGCCCAAAAGGGTTTTAAAAGCTGAATATGTGCTAAGAACGGAGGACAACAGCACAAACAGCGAGCTTGAAAATATTTCTAATTATTACCTATTGGCAACGAGCGATTCAATAGAGCAGGATAGAACAAACAAAAATGGTTATTTGAATCAAACTAGTAAGCTTACCTATACCGAACCATTATTTGATAAATTCCGTCTCGAATTGGAGTACCTCTATCAAAACAATACCTCTCGTCAAGAAATTTTCACCAAAGACCGGCTGAATAATGATCAACCCGTTGATGAACTATCAAATAACTTCAAGAATCTTCGCGTACAAAATAGAGGAACTGCTTTACTCAGCTATGAAATATATAAACACCTCGTTCAAGCGGGTATTGGGTACAGAAATATTGTGATTGAAAACGAGAATTTAATTAACAATGATACAATTAACCAGAACATAAGCAACTTCTTACCACAGTTCAGGTATCAATTTAAGCCAAGTCGAGCAAAGCGCTTTAATTTTAGATACAACACACAATCCCAGCAACCTTCGGTTAATGATTTGCAACCCGTGCAAAACAATTCCAATCCAAATGCGATACAAGAGGGTAATCCAGATCTTGAACCAAATTACATGCATACACTGCGTGTCAATTTCAATTCCTGGGATGCTTTGACAGGAAGGTTTATTTGGTCAGGCATCAATGCGACATATACAGATAACGCATTTGCAAACAGCACCTCATTTGATCAATACGGCCGAACGATTTCACAAACCATAAATGTGGATGGAAATATTTATTCAGGAATTTTTGCAGGGGCTGGTTTCCCTATATTAAACAGGAAAATAGTTTTTGAACCCAACATGAATGCAAATTATTTGAAAAACACAAATTTTATTGACTCACTCGAAAACATTACAGAAAACACATCGATATCTGGCGGGTTGAAAATAAGATTCGATTTAGATTCACTTGAGTTCAATATCGAAAATGAGTACTCGTATGTCAACCCAAATACGTCTCTATCTTCTTTTGCAAACCAACCTTACTCCACTCAGCGCTACAAAGCTAGAATTGAATGGCGCGTTAGGGGTGGATTCATGCTGAAAGCAGACGCCAGCTATTCCATTAATACTGGACGAGCTTTGGGATTCAATAGAAATATTTTCATTGTCAATGCAGAGCTCAGCAAAAGCTTTTTGAAAACTGAAAACCTGATTCTATCTATCAACGGAAATGATTTACTCAATCAAAATATCAATGTGCTCCGGGAAGTCAACGGCAATATTATCACGGACAACTTTACACAAATCATTTCACGCTACTTTCTAATGAGACTGACCTACAAATTCAATAACAAAAAAACCAAAGAAAATGAATACAAGCGCTGGGGCTAGAAATATCGGGATCTTTGTCTTGTTTTTAACATTATGTTGTTCTGGCCTATTAGGTCAATATCACAACTATGGTAAAATTACCTTTGAAAGAAAAACAAATCTTTTGAAAAGGTATAATGATAACCGAATGAAGCGTTTTATCAATGAGGACAACAAAATAAAAATTGATAAGTTCGAGCTTTTATTTAATGATACCTCATCTGTTTTCAGACCTATTCTAGTTGCCGAAGAAGGTAAAATGAGCTGGCTGACAACAAAAAACTATTATTATCAGTACTTGCAAGAAAGATCTCAGTTCATGATATTGGGACTATTTGGGCAGAATGTTTATTTAAAAGACTCTTTACCTCAAAGAAATTGGAAAATCACGAACAGCACGAGAAATATCAGTGGTTACAAGTGTAGGAAAGCACTTTATGAAAAAAATGATACCACTCGAATCTATGCCTGGTATGCCTCCGAGCTAACAACCTCTATTGGCCCAGAAGGCTACTGCGGTCTTCCTGGGGTAATATTAGGATTAGCAACCGAGGATGGAGGGATTGTATACTTTGCAAAAAAAATTGAATTTGTAAAGCCTACGCAAAAAGAATTGATTCCAGACTCAGGGAAAAACAAAATATTTACCCTGCAGCAACTAAAATTTAAAATAAAAAAAGATTACGGAGGCACTCCGTGGGGTAAAGGTATGTTCGAGAACCTTTTTAGATGGCTTTGAGCGATGCTCGACTTTAACTCTA
>TARA_B100001057_G_scaffold498849_1_pt1 | contig 13744 bp, 12 predicted proteins | sample TARA_B100001057 | Tara Oceans TARA_B100001057 (sample SAMEA2621839) | marine metagenome | biome: marine biome (ENVO:00000447); feature: surface water layer (ENVO:00002042); material: "saline water (ENVO:00002010), including plankton (ENVO:xxxxxxxx)" | depth 5 m
AATTTAGGTTTTGAAAAAAAATAAAAAAAGAAAAATTGAGATTATGGGCACCACCCTCAGAGATGGAGAACAAACATCAGGGGTGTCATTTTCTGTATCAGAGAAATTAACTTTATCAAAACTATTATTATGCGAATTAAATGTCGACAGAATTGAAGTTGCTTCAGCAAGAGTTTCTGATGGCGAATTTGATGCCGTTAAAGAAATTATTGATTGGTCAAAAGAAAGTGATTTTGAAAAAAGAATTGAAGTATTAACTTTTTTAGATAATGGAACTTCAATTGAATGGCTACTTAAATCTGGGGCTAGAGTACAAAATCTTCTAACTAAAGGATCTTTAAATCATCTCAAACATCAACTTAAGCAAACGCCTGAAGAACATTTCAAAAATATAGAAGAAAACATAAAAAAAGCTGAGGAAAATTCAATTATTTCAAATATATATTTAGAGGATTGGAGCAATGGAATGAGGGATTCTAAAGAGTACGTAATTGAGTTATTAAATTTTATATCATCATTGAATATAAAAAGAGTTCTATTACCTGATACCCTTGGAATATTATCACCAATTCAGACAAATTCGTATGTATCTGAAATAATTAATAAGTATCCAAATCAAGTTTTTGACTTCCATGGTCATAATGACTATGACCTATCTGTTGCTAATGCCATGGAAGCTGTTAATTGTGGCATAAATGGTTTACATCTGACTGTCAACGGTATGGGGGAAAGGGCAGGTAACGCCCCCTTAGCAAGCGTTGTATCAGTAATTAATGATTTTATTCCAAATGTTACGACAAATATCAATGAAAAAGCATTATATAAAGTTGGACAAATAGTATCCACATTTAGCGGAATCAGGATACCAGCGAATAAACCCATAACTGGAGGAAATGTTTTTACACAAACTGCAGGAATTCATGCGGATGGAGACAGTAAGAAAAACCTATACCACAATAACTTGATACCCGAGCGTTTTGGGAGAAAAAGAAAATACGCATTGGGTAAAACCTCTGGAAAAGCAAATATCAAAAAAAATTTAGAGGAGCTTGGTCTGAAACTTAATGATTCTGATCTTATTAAAGTGACAAAAAGAATAATTGAACTTGGTGATAAAAAACAAAGCGTCACTTCATATGACTTACCGTATATAATTTCAGATGTTATTGGCAGTAATAATTCTAGAAAAAAGATAGTAGTAAAATCATACGTACTGACACACGCAAAAGGATTAAATCCAACTACATCTGTTTCTCTCGAGATAGATGGAGATATTATAGAAGAAAATGCATCTGGAGATGGTCAATTTGACGGATTTATGAATGCAATTAAAAAAATTTACAAGCAAAAAAAAATGAAATTACCGTATTTAATTGATTATGCAGTTCATATTCCACCTGGAAGTAATTCCGATGCATTATGTGAAACGACAATAACCTGGAAACTAGGTAATGAAGAGTTTATAACAAGAGGGCTTGACTCTGATCAAACTGTTTCTGCAATTATTGCTACTGAAAAAATGTTAAATAATAATTTTTAATCATGAAACTTAAAATTGCTGCATTAGCTGGTGATGGTATTGGTCCTGAAGTTATCAGAGAGGCAATCAAAGTATCAAATGCCATTGCAAAAAAATTTAATCATAATATTATTTGGAATCATGCACTTACTGGAGCAGCGGCCATCGACAAATATGGTGACCCTTATCCATCTGACACTCATAATGTTTGTATAAATTCAGATGCTGTACTTTTTGGTGCAATTGGATTACCAAAATATGATAATAACCCATCTGCAAAGGTTCGACCTGAAGAAGGTCTTCTGAGGATGAGAAAAAAGCTAGGACTATATGCAAATGTCAGACCAACTTTCACTTTTAAATCTTTAATTGATAAATCCCCTCTAAAAAAGGAGAGGATTGATGGAACAGATCTGATTTTTTTACGCGAATTAACTGGAGGAATTTATTTTGGTGAAAAAGGAAGAAAAGATAGTGGGAACATTGCATATGATACATGTATTTACTCTAGAGACGAGATAACAAGACTTGCTAAAATGGGTTTTGAATTAGCTATGAAAAGATCAAATCGATTATGTTGTGTAGATAAAGCAAATGTTATGGAAAGTTCGAGGTTATGGAGAGAAACTGTTCAGGCTCTTGAGACAGAGTATCCAAACGTAAATGTTTCTTACGAATTAGTTGACGCTGTTGCAATGAGACTAGTTCAATGGCCTAACTCATATGATGTTTTAATTACTGAAAATTTATTTGGAGATATTTTAACTGATGAGGCTTCCGTTATCTCAGGGTCAATGGGGTTAATGCCATCAGCTTCATTAGGTGACGGAATTGCCTTGTATGAGCCCATTCACGGATCCTTCCCTCAAGCTACAAATAAAAACATTGCCAATCCTCTAGCAACAATTTTATCAGCTGCAATGATGTTTGAAATGAGCTTTAATTTAATTAACGAATCAAATTTGATTAAAAAAGCTGTTAATATTTCTCTTGAAAAAGGAATTCTTACTGAGGATATCGCTGATTCAAAGAAATCATTTAAGACGTCAGAGGTTGGTGATTTTTTGGTAAAGCTAATCAATGAACACTGAGGAACCTGATTCAATTTTTTGAGAAGACTTAATAAGGGAAACACCCTTTATTCCTGAAACTCCCAGAACTAAACACTCACTTGTAAATTTGTGTATTTTTTTGTTTCCAATATTGATGACTGCTACCACATCTTTTCCTATTAGTTCTTCAATAGAATACAGTTCAGTAATTTGTGCAGAGGAATTTAAAATCCCAAGAAAACCAAAATCAATTATTAATTTATAAGCGGGTTTTTTTGCTTCAACAAATTTCATTACTTTTAATATGGAACCGATTCTAATGTCAATTAAATTAAATATCTTCCAATTTTCAATCTTTTTTGAATCCATGTAAGTCAGATTTCACTAATTTTTATAAGTTCAACTTCAAAAACCAAGGAAGCATTTGGAGGAATAACTCCACCAGCTCCAGCACTTCCATATGCTAAATCACTAGGAATTACAAATTTTGCTTTAGCACCCTCACCTAACAATGCGATACCCTCATCCCAACCAGATATAACCTGTCCTACACCAATAGTAAAATCTATTGGTTGGTTTCTTTCATAAGATGAATCAAAAACAGTCCCATCTAATAGCATTCCTTTGTAGTGAACAAGTACTTTTTGTCCTTTCTTGGGTTTATTTTTATTTCCTACCTCCAGGATCGTATAATATAAACCTGAGGAAGACTTAGCCATACCCTCAATTTGTTTTTCGAATTCTTTTTTATCAGACTTGATTTTTTGGTGTTTTAAGTCATCCCCTTTCAATAAGAATTTCTCAAATGCATTACTTGGGTTCCATTTTTTTGCTTCTTCTCCAATCCTCAGGACATCAATACTATTGATTATATCTCCTTGTTCAATTTTATTTACAATCTCGATTCCTTCAATTACTTTTCCAAAAACGGTATGCTTCCCATCTAACCAATTTGTTGGAATATGAGTTATAAAGAATTGACTTCCATTTGTTCCAGGTCCAGCATTTGCCATGGATAAAACACCAGGAGAATCATGTTTTAATTCACTTGAAAACTCATCATCAAATTGATAGCCTGGCCCACCGGTACCTGAACCGTTTGGACAACCAGCTTGAACCATAAAATCTTTAATTACTCTATGAAATTTTATACCATTGTAATAAGGAACTCCCATCTCTTTATGGTTATTTTTAATCTTTCCCTCGACTAGACCAACAAAGTTTCCAACCGTTCCTGGTGTAATTTTATAGGTTAAATTGACAATAATGTCTCCTTTTGTAGTGTTAATTTTAGCGTATAAACCGTTTTCCATATTTAATTTTTATTAATTATTATTTAATCAACTAACAAAAAAATTAGTTGGCTATTTCAGATAAAAACTTTATTCTAAATAGTCTTAGTTCATCTTCTTCAAAATCATCCTCAAAATGATCAACTGCACTTTTTATATTATCGCTATCCGAATTCATAAAATAATTATGCAGCTCATCCTTAGAGTCGTCATCAAGAACCTCATCTACATAGTAATCGATATTTAATTTAGTTCCTGAAATTACAATAGTCTCCATTTCAGTAATCAATTTATTTAAATCCATTCCCTTTGAAGAGGCTATATCTTCCAAAGGAATTTTTCTGTCTATATTTTGTATCAAATATAATTTTAATGACGAGTTTGATCCTGTACTCTTCACAACTAAATCATCTTTTTTTATGATTTTATTTTTCTCAACATAATTATTAATTAAGTTTAAAAAAGGTTCTCCAAAACGTTTCGCTTTTCCTTCACTTACACCTACTATATTAGATAATTCAAGAATTTTTGACGGATACTTAATTGACATTTCTAATAATGAGTTTTCTTGAAAAACAACATATGGAGGAATGTTGTGTTTTTTAGCAATTTTTTTTCTTAAATCTTTCAAATCAGAGATTAAAATTTTATCATATACATCAACATCTGATCTTTTTAAATCAGATTTATCAATGTTCTTTGACTTGAGTTTGATTTTAATATTATGAGGTGATTTAATAAATTGAGAACCTTTTGTTGTCAACTTAATAATACCATAAGTTTCAACTTCTTTTATAATAAAGCCTAAAATAATTGATTGATTTATAAGTCCAACCCAAAATTTTTCATCTTTGTATTTACCTTGACCAAAAAAAGGTTTCAAATGAGTTTTGTGAGAAATTATTAATGCGTTAGTCTCTCCTATTAAAACTTTCGCTAATTCTTTTGTTTTGTATGCTTGTTTTGTTTTAGTCAAAACTGTGAGTAACAATAATAATTCTTTCTTCACCTCAATTGAGGCTTTAGGAAACATCATATTATCATCGTTTTCTGCACCATCTCCATTTTTAGAATCAAAACTTTCACCAAAATAATTTAAAATAAATTTTCTTCTTGAAATGGAAGTTTCTGCGTAAGCTGAAACATCATCTAGTAAATTTTTTCCTATTTCTTTTTCCGAAATCGGCTTACCGTCTAGAAACTTTTCCAGTTTTTCAATATCTTTTTTTGAATAAAATGCCAAACAATAACCCTCACCACCATCTCTCCCTGCTCTGCCAGTTTCTTGATAATAACTTTCAATGCTCTTTGGCATATCATTATGTATAACATATCTTACATCAGGCTTGTCTATTCCCATTCCAAACGCTACAGTAGCTACTATAACGTTACAATCTTCATTCAAAAAAGCATCCTGATTATTTGCTCTTGTTTTAATATCCAGACCAGCATGATAAGGAAGAGCCTTTATATTATTAACCTTAATAACCTCTGTTAACTCTTCAACTCTTTTTCTTGATAGACAATATATTATACCAGACTTCTTAGTATTTTTTTTTATAAACTTAATTATTTCGACATCAACATCATTGGTTTTGTTTCTTACCTCATAAAATAAATTTGGTCTATTGAATGATGACTTAAAGACTTTAGCGTTTTCGATATTTAAATTTTTCATTATATCTTCCTGTACTTTCGGCGTTGCAGTGGCAGTTAGGGCAATAATTATTGAATTTGATTTAATTTTATCAGTAATGGAACTTAAATTTCTGTAATCCGGTCTGAAATCATGACCCCATTCTGAAATGCAATGTGCTTCATCGATCGCAAAAAAAGAAATTTTTATTTTTTGGAGAAATAAAATAGTTGCTTCTTTTGTTAAAGATTCTGGTGCAACATATAAAAGTTTAGTTTTTTTGGAAATAATGTCATTTTTAACTTCCTCAATTTCGGATTTATTGAGGGAAGAGTTGTAAACATGCGCAATACATTTATTTTGAGATGAACCTCGAATAAAATCAACTTGATTTTTCATCAACGCTATCAATGGTGAAATGATAATTGCAGTCCCATCCATAATAAGTGCAGGTAATTGATAACATAACGATTTACCCCCACCTGTAGGCATAATTACAAAAGAATTTTTACCTTTTAATAAATTTTCAATAACTGGTTTCTGAAGGCCTTTAAAAGCTGAAAAGCCAAAAAAATTTTTTAAGCTTTGCTCTAAACTTACTTCACTCATCGAGATCGATGCTTATTCATAAATTAGCTACATTTGCATTAATAAATATACAATTTTCTTTTTGAAAAATTAAAAAATGTTTAAAGTTTGATGTCAAAGAAAAAGATTACTGAAAGAGCTAAAATGACAATTCTTATTGAGGCTGAAGCAATCAATAATTTAGTCAATTATATCGACGATAGTTTTTTAAAAGCTGTTGATATGATGTCAAATTCAAAAGGTAGAATTATTATTACTGGTGTTGGTAAAAGTGGAGTAATTGGAATGAAAATTGTAGCAACCTTAAATTCAACTGGTACTCCTTCGGTTTTTATGCATTCTTCAGATGCTATCCACGGAGATCTTGGTCTTATTCAAAAGGATGATATTATTTTATGTATTTCCAAAAGTGGAAATTCTCCTGAAATTAGAAGCCTTATTCCGTCCCTGAAAAAAGAAAAAAATATAATTATTGGAATGACTTCAAATCCTAATTCATATTTATCAAATAACTCTAAGTTAACTATAACCACTCCAGTAGCCAGAGAAGCATGCCCTAACAACCTTGCCCCAACTACCAGTACAAGTGTTCAACTGGCCATGGGTGATGCATTAGCGATGTGTTTATTAGAACTAAATGGATTTGAAGCTAAGGATTTCGCAAAATTTCATCCTGGTGGAACCTTGGGTAAAAAATTATTTCTTAACCTAGAAGGAATGATTAAAACTAATAATCCGCCCAGTGTAGACAGAAATGATTCATTAAAAAATGTAATTAACGAAATAACATCAAAAAGATTAGGTGCTACTGCTGTTCTTGAGGATGATTTTATATGCGGCATTATTACGGACGGTGATATAAGAAGAATGCTAGAAAACACTGAAAATTTTGAATATAAAAAAGCTTCCGATATCATGACAAAAAATCCAAAATGTATGAATCATGATACCTTAGCCATTGAAGCTGTTGATATGATAAATAATAAAAATATCAATCATATAGTTGTTTTAAAAAATAATAGGTATGTTGGGATTGTTCATGTATTAGACCTAATAAAGGAGGGTATAAGTTGATGAAAGATCCAAATCAAATGTCATTTCTAGATCATTTGGAAGAACTTAGATGGCATCTTATAAGATCTGTAATGTCAATTCTTATTTTAGGAACTATGGCATTTATTTTTAAGGATTTTATTTTTAACACATTATTATTTGGACCTAAAAATACCAACTTCGTTACCTACAGGTGGTTTTGTAACGTAAGTGAGATATTAGGACAAGGAAATAGTTTTTGCATTCAAGAAATGCCATTTAGAATTCAAAGCAGAACAATGGCTGGTCAATTTTCAGCTCATCTATGGACTTCAATCTTGGCAGGCTTTATTGTTTCTTTTCCATATGTGCTCTATGAATTATGGAAATTTATTAGTCCAGGATTAAATGAAAATGAAAGAAAAAACGCAAGAGGATTTATTCTTGTTGCCTCACTACTATTTTTTTTAGGTGTATTATTTGGTTACTATATTATTACTCCACTTTCAATAAATTTTTTAGGTAATTATTCGGTCAGTACGGAAGTTTTTAATGATTTTGACCTCTCCAGCTATATTGGCTTATTAAGGGCCTCTGTTTTAGCCTCAGGATTAATTTTTGAGCTTCCAATTATTATATATTTTTTTACAAAAATAGGATTAGTAACACCTAAATTTCTTAAATCAAATAGAAAATTTGCCCTGGTTATATTATTATCTTTATCTGCAATAATTACTCCACCCGATATAGCTAGTCAAATAATTGTTTGCATTCCTCTTTTGATTCTTTATGAAGTGAGTATATTTATATCAAAGATTGTCTATGGAAATCAAGAAAATAAATCTCAAGGACTTAGTTTATGAAATTAATAGCCGAAAACATTGAGAAATCCTACCGTGGCAAAGGATTAGATGATTTTTTTACAAAAAAAACAGTTGTGAATAAAGTTTCTTTAACCCTAAGACAAGGAGAGATAGTTGGCTTACTTGGACCCAATGGAGCTGGAAAAACAACATCATTTTACATGATAGTGGGGCTTATTAAACCAGATAATGGAAAAATATTCATTGATAATGATGAAATAACAAATTTTCCGATGTATAAGAGAGCTCAAAATGGTATCGGCTATCTAGCTCAAGAAGCTTCAGTTTTTAGAAAAATGAGTGTTGAAGAAAATATTTTAAGTGTTTTACAGTTAACTAACTTATCAAAAGCAGAACAAAAATTAAAAACAGAATCTCTACTCGACGAGTTTGGGTTGTTGCAAATAAGAAAAAACAGAGGCGACCTATTATCTGGTGGTGAAAGAAGAAGAACTGAAATAGCAAGAGCATTAGCGACTGATCCAAAATTTGTATTATTGGACGAACCTTTCGCTGGGGTTGACCCAATCGCAGTTGAAGATATCCAAAAAATTATATCTCATCTTAAAATGAAAAATATTGGAATATTAATAACTGATCACAATGTTCAAGAAACACTTGCAATTACCGATAAAACTTATCTTATGTTTGAGGGTAGAATTTTAAAAGAAGGATCTCCTGAAGAGCTAGCAAAAGATGAAATGGTAAGAAAAGTATATTTAGGAAAAAATTTTGAATTAAGAAAAAAATAGTTTGAACAATTATGTTTTATTGTACCAATTAATTGTGAAACCTCAATCGAATTGAAAAAAATAATTAATTTTAAAAGAAAACTTGCCAAATTCAACGATCTATGGTCTCCAAAGATTATATCTGAATTCAATGAACAGGAAATAAAATTAGTTAAACTCAAAGGGGATTTCGTTAGTCACAAACATGATAAAACGGATGAAGTCTTTATTGTATTGGAAGGAAAATTAAAAATAGAATTCAAAGACAAAATTGCCGAACTAAATAAAGGAGAAATGATCGTGATTCCTAGCGGAGAAAAACACAAGCCATTCAGCGATGAAGAATGTAAAATAATATTGATCGAAAGAAAAAATACTATTAATACTGGTGGTGAGGATCATTATTTGAAATCCCCAAATGATATTTGGATTTAAATAAATTGAAAGCTTCAGGACTGAAATAAAATCCAATTTCTAGATGCTGACAATAATAGATAAATAAAAATAATTATTGGAAAAGCTGCACTTTTGAAATAAAATATTAAGGGAATTGAGCATAAAATAAGTAAAATAGGATAAATCAATTTTTTGATTTCAAACCCCGTATTATTTTTTAATGAAAACAACCTCCAACTACTATTCATCAAAAAAACAAAAAGTAAGGTCAAAAAAATTAAAACATATGCCGACTTTAAGTAATATGATATAAATGTAAATGATGGATGATCTATAAATAAGGGTAAACTACAGAAAAATATTGCATTTGCAGGTGTGGGTAATCCAAAGAAATCATCTGATTTTGAGTCCCTAATATTAAATTTTGCAAGTCTGAATGCAGCGCCTATAGGAATGATGAAAGAGGTCATTGCTATTGGTGCAATTGAAATAGTAATCTCGTCAGAAAACAAGTTTATTTTATAATGATTTACCAAGACTCCACTTCTTAAAAATAGTTGATAAACAACTAAACCAGGAACGAAACCACTAGTTATTAGATCTGCTAGAGAATCTAATTGTAATCCTAATTTACTCGTAACATTTAGTAGTCTTGCTAAAAGACCATCAAATAAATCAAAAATAATGCCCAGAAGAACAATCATAAAAGCTGCCTCAAACTGATTTAAACTTACAAGTACTGATGCAACACAACCACAAAAGAGATTTGCTGCTGTTATGAAATTTGGAATATATCTTAGCATATTTTTGATTTACATAAATCAAAAAAACAAATATTTATGTTAATTGAAGCTAAAAAGTTTAAAAAAATTTAACTTTCGATAATAAATGAGACTAAATAAAATATATATACTATTATGTTTAATCTCTGCATCTTTATTTTATGCAGGATGGCCAAATAATGGAATTCCAATATTTCTATTTTTGATTTTTGTTCCTATTTTTTTTCTTCAAAAAAAAATCAATGAAGATGATAAGAAAAACAAAAATTTAAGAGTTTGGTTATATTCATATTTGGTTTTTTTAATGTGGAATTTATCAACAACATGGTGGTTAATAAATGCATCTATTTCAGGTATGATAATTGCAAATTTATTTAATTCTCTATTTTTTAGTTTTATTTTTTTATTGTTTCAACTAGGAAAAAAAAGACTTTCTTTAAATAGCTCGTATATATTATTTATTAGTTCGTGGATTTCGTTTGAAAAGCTTCATCTATATTGGAGTATTTCATGGCCTTGGTTAAATCTTGGTAATGGTTTTTCTGATTATATATATTGGATTCAGTGGTATGAGTTCACTGGAACTATGGGAGGCACATTATGGATTCTGATTTTGAATATTGGTTTCTTCGAAACTTTTAAGAACTACAGAAATTCATATACACTCTTATATTTTTTGAAGAACAGTTCAAAACTAATTATTGGAATTACAATACCAATAATAATTTCGTTGTTGATATACGTAAACCATGAAGATTCAGATGATAAGATAAAAATAGTTTCTGTTCAACCAAATATTGATCCATACAATGAAAAATATCGTTATTCGAACCCAGATTTATTAAAAATATTTGGTGATTTAATAAAAAAATATCACGGAAAAAATATTGATTATATACTTCTACCAGAAACATACTTTTCAAGTGGTTACGGGGAAAGATTAAGAACTTTTAATTTGAATGCGCTCGATAAAAAAATTAAATTATTACTCGAAAACATTGGAGAATCTCAACTAATAAGTGGAATACAATTTTATGATGTATACACCGATTTAGATAAAACATTAACATCAAATAAAGTAAGAAAAAATATGTGGATTGATTATTACAATTCAGCAATCTCGGTCTCCCCAGTAGCAAAAACAAATTTTTATCATAAATCAAAATTAGTTGTTGGAGTAGAAACACTCCCATACGCAAAATATTTGATGCCAATTATAGGAAAATTCATGATTGATTTGGGAGGTACAGTTTCTAATAGGGTTACCCAAAAAAAACGATCTGTTTTTAAACATCCCCAAAAACAAATAATTTCTGCACCTGTAATTTGTTACGAATCAATTTACGGAGAGTTTAATACTGAGTATGTTAGACTTGGCGCAGATTTTTTATCGGTAATATCAAATGACGCATGGTGGGGAAATTCACCAGGCCACAAACAGTTACTCAGCTATACAAGATTAAGGGCTATTGAAAATAGAAGAGCAATTGCCCGAAGCGCAAATACCGGGATTTCAGCACTTATAAACGAAAGAGGCGAATATCTCAAAAAACTAGATTACGGTTTAAAAGGGTCTATATATGGGGAAATTCCATTAGTGAAAAAAATCACATTCTACACTAAGTATGGGGACTTATTGGGAAGAATTAGTATTTTAATTTTTTTGATTTACTTCTTTATTGCTATTAGCGGTAGATTTACTCCAAAAATCTAATTTAATTTATGGGTTTGACGTAAAAAAAGCAGCAAATAGTTGTTCAATTTAATAAAGATTATATTTTTGCAAAAAAATAATTGTAATGTACTGGACATTAGAACTTGCTTCATACTTGAGCGACGCTCCTTGGCCTGCTACCAAAGATGAGCTAATAGACTTTTCTATTCGAACTGGCGCTCCTCTTGAAGTTGTTGAAAATCTACAGTCAATGGAAGATGAAGGTGACATTTATGAATCTATCGAAGAAATTTGGCCTGATTTTCCAACTGAAGATGATTATTTGTGGAATGAAGATGAGTATTAAATTCAATGGCTAATTTTGAAAGTCTCATTTTGAGATTTTTTTTTACGTAAATTTGAACGTATTTAATTCAATCTAATGAATTTTTTAAATAATATTCTCAAAACCTTTCTTGGAAACAAAGCAGAAAAAGATATATCAAAAATTAGACCACTTGTCAATGAAATCAACCAAATTCAAAAAGAATTCACAAGTATTGATAATGATAAATTAAGAGGTAAGACTGAAAATTTAAAAAATATACTTAATCAATCAAGAATAAAAATTGATAGAGAAATAAAAGAACTGGAGAATAAAATTCAGAATTCAGAAAATTTTGAAATTAATGATCAACTATATCAGAAAGTAGATTCTCTTGAAGAGGAAGCATACAAAATAATTCAAGAAAAATTAAATAATATACTCCCTGAGGCATTTGCAATAGTAAAAGAGACAGCCAGAAGGTTTAAAGAGAATTCATATTTAGAGGTGAATGCTAATGACTTCGACCGTTTATTATCTCCAAATCATGATTATCTTGAATTAAAAGGTGATAAGGCAATTTGGAAAAACCAATGGGATGCTGCTGGAAAACCAATTACTTGGGACATGGTTCACTATGATGTCCAACTCATTGGGGGTATTGCTCTTCATCAAGGTAAAATTGCAGAAATGCAAACTGGAGAGGGAAAAACATTAGTTGCAACTCTTCCTGTTTTTTTGAATGCGCTAACAGGCAGAGGGGTTCATTTAGTAACAGTTAACGACTATTTAGCTAAGAGGGACAGTGCGTGGATGGCCCCATTATTTCAATTTCATGGTCTAAGTGTAGATTGTATAGATCATCACAAACCAAATAGCAAAGAAAGAAAAAATGCTTATTTAGCAGACATAACTTATGGGACAAATAATGAGTTTGGATTTGATTACTTAAGAGATAATATGGCGCACAGGCCTGAGGATTTAGTTCAAAGAAAACATAATTACTCAATAGTTGATGAGGTAGATTCTGTATTAATTGATGATGCTAGGACACCACTCATTATCTCTGGTCCAACCCCTGAGGGTGATAAACATGAATTTAATCAACTAAAACCTCAGGTATCAGAGCTAGTTTCTAAACAAAAATCCCTTTTGAGTGGTTTGTTAGCGGAAGCGAAAATAAAAATAAAAGATGGTGATGAAGAGGAAGGAGGTAAAATTCTTTACACCGTTTTTAGAGGACTTCCCAAGAATAAAGCTTTAATTAAATATTTAAGCGAGGAAGGTGTAAAACAATTACTTCAAAAAAATGAAAACTTTTATATGCAGGACAACAATCGAAATATGCATATAATTGATGCAGAGTTATATTTTGTAATTGATGAAAAAAATAACCAAATTGATCTTACTGAAAAAGGTACAGAGTTGTTATCGAAAAAAAGTAATGACTCAAACCTTTTCATACTACCAGATATTGGCTCAGAAATTGCAAATATTGAATCTCAGGAACTAAAACCAGAGGATGAGGCAAAGAAAAAAGAAATTCTTTTCAAAGATTTTAATATAAAAAGTGAAAGAATTCATTCTATGAATCAACTACTTAAGGCATATACATTATTTGAGAAGGATATTGAATATGTTGTAATGGACAACAAAGTTATGATAGTTGACGAACAGACTGGAAGAATTATGGATGGAAGACGTTACTCAGATGGTTTACATCAAGCAATAGAGGCAAAAGAAAATGTCAAAATTGAAGCAGCAACTCAAACCTTCGCAACTGTAACTTTACAAAATTACTTTCGAATGTATAAAAAGCTATCTGGAATGACTGGAACAGCTATAACAGAGGCAGGAGAATTTTGGGAAATATA
>TARA_B100001057_G_scaffold493685_1_pt1 | contig 13732 bp, 6 predicted proteins | sample TARA_B100001057 | Tara Oceans TARA_B100001057 (sample SAMEA2621839) | marine metagenome | biome: marine biome (ENVO:00000447); feature: surface water layer (ENVO:00002042); material: "saline water (ENVO:00002010), including plankton (ENVO:xxxxxxxx)" | depth 5 m
GTGGAAGCACCAGATGAGCCCATCAGGCTCGGTGAGGTTATTGAGGTGAAAGTGCGTGCAACTTATTATCATGGAGCTCCGGTTACGGATGGTAGGGTAAAGATCAATGTTCAGCGGTTTAGTCACACTGATGCCTGGTTTCCCGGGGGCCAATGGGATTGGCTCTACGGAGAGGGATATTGGTGGTTCGGGCAGGATTACAGGGATTACCCTGGCTGGAGTAAATGGGGCTGTATAGCTCCACGACCTCCTTGGTGGGGCGGCCAGCGATGGACTCCGCCGGAACTCGTCCTAGAGAAAGAGTTCGAGATCGAACCTGATGGGACAGTAAAGGTTTTGATTGATACCTCTACAGCAAAGCTTGTGCACGGGGATATTGACCATCGATATGTCCTCTCGGCTGAGGTTATAGACTCTTCCCGTAGAACGGTGGCAGGATCGGGGAGTGTCCTTGTCGCACGAAAACCCTTCAGCTCAAAAGTTTGGCTGGATCGAGGTTATGCCCGGCCGGGAGAGACCGTGAAGGCTGGCTACTCGGCTCGCACGCTGGATGGTCGAGCGGTGAAGGTCAAAGGCGAAGCGAATCTTTATCGAGTGACTCTAGATGCCGATGGCAACGTAGAAGAGGAGCGTATTCAGTCCATTAAGCTTGAGGAAGAAGATCAGGGTGAAGGCGAGGTTCGCTTCAAGGCGCCTTCTCCCGGGCAGTATCGCTTTTCTGTTCAGTTGACTGACGTGAAAGGCAATGTGGAAGAGGGGGCAACCGTTTTCGTGGTCCGCAATGTTGATGATGATGGATCGAAGAGCAGGTTTAATCCGCTCGAACTGGTCCTCGACAAAAGCGAATACCGGCCCGGGGAGGAAGCCCGTATTCTTGTGAATACAAAGCAGAAGAACTCCAGTGTGCTTCTGTTTTTACGAACGACAGGAGGGTCGGCGGAAGAGATGAGGCTAGTTCAAGTCCGGGGAAAGTCGAAGGAGGTCACAGTGAAGCTGCTTCAGAAAGATATGCCGAATATTCATGTTCAGGCTGTGACGCTCGTGAATGGAGAGGTGGTCTCAGAGGTGCGGCAGATCGTCATTCCTCCCGAAAAGAGACTTCTCAGTGTAGAAGTTCTTCCAGGAAAAGACCGAGTTAAGCCCGGTGAGAAGTCAACGGTGAAGATCCGATTGAAGGATCAGAATGGTGAGCCATTTGAGGGAACGACAGCGGTTACGATTTATGATAAAAGTCTCGAAGCCATTGCAGGAGGCTCAAATGTGCCGAACCTCAGAGACTTTTTTTGGAACTGGACGCGTCCATTCTACAGGAGGGAGGTGAGGCATTCACAGTCGTTCCATGGAAGCCAGATCGGAAAGATGAGGGCACCTCGGATGCAGACCTTGGGGCGTTTTGGAAACCGGTTTTCCGGTTATGCTAACTTGGATGCAAGAAGTCAGCTCTTGTCGGAAAATGCGTCATTCGGAATGGCAAAGTCGGTCGGTCGGGCTGCTCCTGCAGCTATGGCAGACTCCATGGCGAGTGACGACTCGCTCGTGGCCGTTAACCGCGGTCTTGAACAGGACGGTGGTCCGGGAGAAGCGGAGGGGCCGCAGGTGATGGTGCGATCGGAATTTGCGGATCTCTTAAAGTGGGCCGGTGGGGTGACAACAGACGAAAAGGGAGAAGCCGAGATTGAGGTGGAGTATCCTGATAACCTTACGACTTGGAAGGTGAAGATCTGGGCGTTGGGCAAAGGCACCCGGGTTGGAGAAGGCTCCGCAGAGGTAATTACGAGTAAGGACCTAATCGTTCGGCTACAGGCGCCCCGCTTTTTCGTCGAGAAGGATGAGGTCGTCCTCAGTGCGGTGGTTCATAATTATCGTGAGGATGCCATGGAGGTAGAGGTCACTCTTGAGCTGGAGGGTGGGGTGCTGGAGTCTATCGGCTCAAGTGGGGCAAATGTAGTGATCCCCGGAGGGGGCGAGCAGAGGGTTGATTGGAGAGTGGTTGCAAGAAAAGAAGGCGCTGTGATGATCCGAATGAAGGCGGTGGCACATGGGAAGAAAGGCGTAGTCGATGCGGTTGACGCCTCAGACGCCATGGAGTTGAAGTTCCCGGTCTATGTGCACGGTATGTTACGCACGGAGTCTTGGAGCCGGTCTTTGCCACGTGAAAAGGATACATTGTCAATTGAGTTCGAGGTGCCCGAAGATCGGCGGCCGGGTCAAACGCGTCTCGAGGTTCGCTATTCACCGACTGTTGCCGGTGCGATGATTGATGCCCTTCCTTATCTTGCGTCTTACCCCTATGGCTCCACTGAGAATACGGTAAACCGCTTCGTGCCAGCGGTTATTACCCAACGAGTTCTCCGGGATATGCAGATAGATCTTACAGATGTAAGGAACAAGAGGCTGAACCTGAATCCGCAAGAGATTGGCGATGCCCGGGACCGAGCTTCTCAGTGGAAGGTCTGGAAGGAGAACCCAGTCTGGGATGTTGAAGGGGTAGAGAAGATGGTCAGTAAAGGTGTGCAACGGTTAACGGAAATGCGTAACCGAGACGGTGGGTGGGGCTGGTTCAGCGCCTATGGATCGCGGTCGTATCCACATACTACTGCGGTCGTGGTGCATGGGTTAACAGTCGCAAAGGAAAATGGTGCGCCCGTTCCTGATGAGCTTCTCAAGGGAGGGATAGAATGGCTTAAGCGCTACGAGGCAGGTCAGGCCGAGATGATCCGATTTTGGAAAAAGCGCAAGAAGAAGACCAAGCAGCGGGCAGATGCTCTCGATGCTCTGATACGGAGGGTGCTTGGAGCTACTGGGTCCGATCAAAAGGAAATGCTGGGGTTTCTTAAGCGCGACCGGGTCAATCTTCCCGTTTACGCGAAGTGCCTCCTTGGCTTGGAGTTGCACCGGACAGCCGCTCTTCAAGAGCGTGACGAAGTAATCCGGAATATTGAGCAATTCCTGAAGCAGGATCAGGAAAATCAGACGGCATGGCTTGATCTTGGCAACGGAGGTTACTGGTGGCGCTGGTATGGCAGCGAATTCGAGGCTCATGCCTGCTATCTTAAGTTGCTGACGCTTGCAAAACCGGGAAGTCCGCAGGCCAGTGGGTTGGCAAAATATTTAGTCAACAACCGAAAGCACGCAACGTATTGGAAGTCCACGAGAGATACGGCGCTTTGTGTGGAGGCACTTGCTGACTACTTAGAGGCCAGTGGTGAAGATGAGACAGACATGGAGGTCGAAGTTCTTCTTGATGGAAAGAGCGTCAAGACCGTGAAGATCTCGAAGGAGAATTTGTTCAGTTATGACGGTGTGATGACGGTGGCCGGAGACGTGCTGGGAACAGGAAAACACAAGGTTGAGTTGCGCAGATCTGGTAAGGGGGCGCTCTATGTCAACGTCTACCTCACAGTTTTCAGTAAAGAGGATTTTCTTCAGAAAGCGGGGCTGGAAGTCAAGCTTGACCGAGCCTACTACAAGCTTGTTCCCGTGAAGGCATCGGAGAACGTTGCTGGGTCGAGGGGGCAGGCTCTTCAGCAGAGGAGGCAGAAATTCGAGAGAACGAAGCTCGAGCAGGGAGATGAGGTCGCCAGTGGAGACCTCATTGAGGTTGAGCTGTCGATTGAAAGTAAAAATGACTACAGCTATCTGGTATTCGAAGACTGGAAGGCCGCTGGGTTTGAGGCTGTGGAGCTGCGTAGTGGCCATGGAGGAGGCGGCCTGAGCTCCTTCGTGGAGTATCGAGACGAGAAGGTTGCATTGTTTGTCCGTAGTCTGCCCCGGGGTAGGCATAATCTCAGCTATCGCCTGAGAGCTGAGACTCCCGGGGTTTTTAGCGCCCTTCCAGCGAGGGCGGAGGGCTTATATGCCCCTGAGTTGAGGGGGAATTCTGACGAGATGAAGGTCGCCGTGGGCGAACGAAAGAGATAACAGTGCTCTGAAAGGCCTCTCCGAATAGATCTTAGCTGGAGGCCAGACTAGCCTCAAATTCCAGATTGGGGTCGGCTCCGCGGCGTAAAGCTTCCTGGTAGAGTTTGAGGGCTTCGTCCTTCAGACCCTTGCGCAGATAAATAACAGCTAGATTGTAGTAGGGATCGGAGAGGGTGGGATCGATCTCGATGGCGGTCCGGAAGTGTGCTTCGGCATCGCCGTCACGTTCCTCGCGTCCAGCAACATTGCCTAGGAATACATGAGCCTTGGCGTTACTGTCGTCGAGATTGACAGCGCGCTCTAGGGCCTGCTTTGAGTTGTCGAGGTCGGCGAGGCGATAATGGCAGACGCCAAGCATGAAGTGAGCAAAGGGGAGGTTGTCACCACGGATTACCAGTGCATCATTAAACGAGGAAAGAGCGAGGGGGAGATCCTCATTTTTAACATGAACAACCCCCAGATTGAGCATGGTTTCCACATGGCCCGGATGCTGATCGAGAATGGATTCAAAGACTTCACGAGCTGCTAGATAGCGCCCATTTGCAAACGCGCGCCGTGCAAGTTGATCCTTGATCGTGATATTCTGCTGAAGACTTCTTGATGCGTCCGCTACCTCCTGCTCCTTCGGTCTGTCGTCAAAAATGAATTCGTCATCGACTTTGAATTCCGCAATGAGTCTGCTTTCCTCAGCGGTTAGCTGTAATTCCTGGTCGAATAGACCTTGGATGTTGTCAACCAGTGGTCCTTGTTGCTGGCCGATTTTACGGATCTCGGCCATGACGGCATCTTTTGCACTTTTCCTGTGTTCTTGGATCCGAAGCTGCCGGGAGATAATATCGCGCAACATTTCCATTTCTTGTCGTGCCTTCGGCCCAGCATTTCCGTCCGCGAGTTCGTCCTGCAGTTCGACCCCGGCAGCTCTCAGCCGCTCCTCCATTGCTTCAAGACGAATTTTCTGAGAGGCGTTTTCCCGTTGGAAATCGATAAGGCGCCCTTTAGCCTGAGCGAGATCTCTCTTTGCCTCGATGAGCTGGTCCTTGGTCGCATTATTATCGGAGTGAAGGGCCTTGAGACGCTCCCTTGCGGTGTTGAGGCTCCGCCCCATTTCCATATTCTGCTTGATCAGTAGCTGGACACGCTCGCTCTCGTTGAGCTTTAAAAGGGCGGACATCTGATCGCGCTCTACAAGCAGGGCATCACGTTCTCCGCGAAGGTCCCGGATCTGATCCCTGGCCTCTCCAAGTTGCTGGTTGAGTTGGGCTGTCCTCGCCTCCAAGGCCACATAATTACGGTCCTTCTCCACCAGTGCCGCTTTCATTTCCTTCATCTGGCGCCGTAGTCCCTCGACTACTTCCTTGGACGCCGATTGCTGAATGTTTACGACCTCCTCAAGGTCTGCAGCCCGCTTTTGCGCTTCGGCGGTTTCATTTCGGGCCGATGCTAGCTGGGCAAGCGCTTTTTCATGTTGAGTCCTGCTGTCCTGTAGCGCCTTGAACATGGCGTTACGCTCGTTCTCAACCTTTGCGATCTGGCGGTTTATATCGGCAAGCTGGCCGGAGACCGGTGCCCGCGCCACACTGTCCCGCTTCGTCTCCAGCTGACGGAGAGCCTCCCGGAGTCGTACGGAGTTGGCGTCGCGTGTCGACCGAGCTTTCTGGAGTTCGCTCCGATACTGGGAGATCTGTTGTTGAAGCGCCGCCACCTCCGCCTTCCTGGCCGGGTCGAGCTCGGGTATCTGGAGGTCGCCAGCACCCGGCGCCGGTGTGCTGGCCTCAACGAGATCGCCCGTTCGCATGGCCTGTCGGTTTCGTTCCGCGAGCGCTTTGTCGCGAATTGCACCCATTGCAGATGTTGTTGATTCGGTGCGGCTCTTCACGAGCTCAGGCTTGAACTCCGGGTTAGAAAGAGCTACCGATTCAAAAAGCTGCCTCGCTTTGTCGTAGCGATTGAACGCATCGAGAAACTTGCCGTCTTTTGTCGCTTTTTCGGCTTCGCGGACCGTCAGCCAGGCCTGAAAATAAATGTCTGATGGTTTAAACTTTGCGTTTACGGGAGCCTGAGCGACCACAGGCAAGGAGAGACAAAGCAGAATGGTAGCGACCTTGAGGCAATCGCATGTAGATCTCAGAGGGATCATACGGGGGGAGACAATAGGCTAGGAGAGGGTTGGGGAAAAGGCAGAATTGACTCTCTCTAAACTCTTTGCGCCTTAGGCGTTTGCATCCATTTAGCTATCTCCTGAGGAGACCTGCAATTCAGAATGTCCTCCTTGTTGAGCCAGCCCTTGCGCGCGACGCGAATTCCAAAGTGAAGGTTTTGGAACCCCTCAACGTGGTGAGCGTCTGGGTTGATTGCGCATTTGACGCCCTTGTCGCGGGCACGTCTCCACCAGCGCCAGTCCATGTCCATACGTTTGGGGGAGCAGTTGAGCTCGATCACAGTGCCGGTAGCTGCTGCGCAATCGATGATCTTTTCATGATTCACGGCGTATGCATCCCGGCGAAGAAGCAGGCGCCCGCTTAAGTGGCCCAACATTGAAACGTAGGGGTTTTCCATCGCCTTAATAAGCCGCGCCGTCATTTCCTTCTCCGAGAGGCTGAATGATGCATGGACAGAGGCCACAACGTAGTCAAGCTGGGCAAGGATGCTGTTATCAAAATCGAGGGATCCATCTCGCAGGATGTCGACTTCATTTCCGGCGTAGAGGTCAATGTCCTTCAAGGTGGAGTCCATGCTCCTGATGTCTGATACTTGCTGGAGTAACCTCTCTTCATTAAGTCCGTTTGCTTGAAAAGATGATTTCGAGTGGTCAGAGATTCCAAGGTAAGAGAGTCCGAGCTCACGCGCAGCCTCCACCATTTCAGCTAGGGTAGAACGGCCGTCAGATTCGGTGGTATGATTGTGGAAAGTGCCCCGTAGATTTTCCTGTTCGACGAGGCGCGGCATTTCGCCCTCGATGGCGGCCTCAAATTCGCCTCTGTTTTCCCTCAATGAGGGTTCGATGAACTGCAGTCCAAGCTCCCTGTAGACGTCCTCTTCCTCGTGGAGGCCAGGTGTAGGGTCCGTTCGGCCAGAATTCTCAACTGGCTTAAGGTGGTATTCATTCAGGGTTAGGCCCTGTTTGAGGGCTTGAGAGCGCAATTCCACATTATGTTCCTTGCTCCCGGTAAAATACATCAGTGCGAATGGCCACTCACTATTGGATATGGCCCGGAGATCGCATTGGAGGCCATTTTCGAGGCGTATTGAAGCCTTGGTCTGGCCGTGCGCAATAATCTCATGAATGCCCGGCAGTTGGGTGAAAAATGCAGTGAGGGCGTCTGGATTTGTGGTCGCCACCAGAAAATCCAGATCATGGAGGGTTTCCTTGCCCCGGCGATAGGAGCCGCCGATTTCTACCCGGCTCGCTTCGGGATGTTGCCTGAGGATGTTGAGAAGTCGTTCAGCGTCTGGTGCAACTTCAGCAAGAAGGTAGTGCCCGGAAAATCGCTCGTAGTCTTCGATCGAGCTCAGGATTTTCTTTTCGGTTTTTGCTCCGAACCCCGACAGGGTGCCAACCTTGCCTGCTTCGCACGCTCGCCGCAAATCTCCGAGGGAACTCACCTCAAGCTTATCGTATAGAGCCCGGACCTTTTTTGGCCCAAGGCCCTGCAATTGAAGAAGTTCAAAGATTCCCTCCGGAAATTCGTCTCTGAGGTTCTGGTGAAAACCTAGTTTGCCAGTAAGGGCCAGTTCATGAAGTTTCTGCTGGAGAGCGTCTCCAATGCCTTTGATTCCGCCAAGGTCGCCCTCGATGGCTCGGCCAAGGATATCGCCGTCAAAAGACCGGACGATTTCGGCGCCGTTACGATAGGCTCTGATTTTAAATGGATTCTCGCCCTTCAGCTCTAAAAGGAGGGCGATTTCTTCCAGAATATCAGCCAGATGATCGCGGGTAACTTCAGCCATGGTAGCAATCGCTGACGGGCTTAGTCCTTCAGTTTGCCTTTGAATATTTCCAAAGCTTCTTGAACCAATGGATCATCATAGAACGAGTCGCTATCATTCGGGGGCACGGACTCATCTCCTTCAGCGTCCAGAGACGATGGAGGTTCTTTGGCGCTGCTGACCTGAGTCGAGTCGTCGACCACGGAGACGGCAGGTTCAGGGTGGTTTTCAGGCGCTTGTTCGATAAGCGATTCAAGCTGGTTTTCAACACCGCGGTTTTTCTTTTGGGCACGGGCTGAGGTGCGTGTGGTGGGAGGCGTCTTTGGGAGTGCTTCAGGTGAGTCGGGTTGGGCTGCCGGAGGGGCTTCAGTCGGTTGTTCTCGGGGGCTTTTGCTAACAGAGCTCCCGGGAGGGTTGCCTACTTCAAGAGCTCTGATGACATCGCTGATTTGTACTTCGTCAAGTGATTGAACTGCCCGAATCAGGGCGATTTCAAAATGGAGCTGCTTATTTGAAGCCCGGCGCATTTGCGCGTCTGCATTCGCTAGTCTATCGAGGACTCCCAGAAGTCTTTCGTCACCGGGGAGCGAGGATGCATCGCCGACCTGGTCCCAGAAGCCAGAAGGTATCTCGGTATTGTCTGTGCTGGGGTTGAGTCGATCGAGAAGCAGTGCCCGGATGAAGCCGGCCAGCTCTGAAAGTAACTGAGTCAGATCTTTTCCTCTTTCAGCCTCCGCCTGGATGAGGGCGATAGTTTCTGCCGTTTGCCCTTTCAAAAGGTGGGTGGCGAGAGAGGAGATTGTCTCGGAAGAGGTAAAACCGAATATGTCCTGAACGTTTTCTTCATTAATGGCCTCACCGCAAAAAGCAACGAGCTGGTCCAACATGGATTGGGCATCCCGCATACCTCCGTCTGCGCCCTTGGCGATGGACCATGCGGCCGATTGTTCAAGAGTCACGTTCTCCTTTTCTGAAATATGAAGAAGTTGGTGAGCAATCACTTCTGTGGGTATTGGACGAAGGTCGAACCGTTGACAGCGCGAGATGATGGTTGGGAGAATCTTGTTAGGCTCTGTAGTGGCGAAAATGAATTTCACGTGCGGAGGAGGTTCCTCGAGGGTCTTCAAAAGCGCATTAAAAGCGGCAGTCGAAAGCATATGGACTTCGTCAATATAGTAGATCTTGAAGCGGCCGCTGGCAGGGGCGTAATTGACAGTTTCTCTGAGCTCTCTGACCTGATCCACACCGTTGTTGGATGCTCCATCTATCTCGAGAACATCAAGAGAGCGTCCCTCCGCGATTTCGATGCAGGCTTCCTCATCCGGGTCGAAATCCAGCCGCGGGCCGTCGCTGCAGTTCAGTGCTTTGGCAAAAATGCGCGCGGTTGAGGTCTTTCCGGTTCCCCGAGGTCCGACAAAGAGGTAGGCATGGGCGAGGCGATCCGCCTCGATCGCATTTCTGAGGGTAGTGACGACGTGGTCCTGACCAAGGACATCATCGAAGGTGCGGGGTCGATATTTACGGGCAAAAACCTGGTAGCTCATTGTGAGGGTTTCAGGCAGGGAGTTCAATCCGGGGTATCGCGTTGAGGAGAGTCTGGGTATAGGGGTGTTGCGGCTCCTCGAAAATCCTTCTGGAGGTGTCGTATTCGACGATTTTTCCGGCCTTCATTACGGCGATATTATCTGCGAGAAACCGCACAACTGAGAGATCGTGGGAGATAAAAATCATCGTGAGAGAAAGCTCGTCTCGTAATTTAAGAAGCAAATTCAGAATCTGAGATTGAATAGAAACATCAAGTGCTGAGACCGGTTCGTCGGCGAGGATTAGCTTGGGCTCCGGTGCGAGTGCGCGTGCGATGGCGATTCTCTGTCGCTGGCCACCGGAGAATTCATGGGGATACTTCTGCATGAAGCGGGCGTCAAGACCGACGCGTTCCATGAGCTCAGCTACTCGTTCGGTCAGATTTTTTTTGAAATCCCGGAGGTCCCGGCTCGTTCCTTCCCTGCTCCGAAGGTTGAGTAGGGGGCGCTGGCAGAGAGCTTCTGCCAGGGTGGAGTAGACCGTCATTCTTGGATTGAGAGAGGCATACGGGTCCTGGAACACCATCTGAAAGTCGAGTCGACGAGCCCGGATTTCGCGTCGGCTCAAAGAGCCCAGATCATCTCCGTTCAAGGAGATCTTGCCGGAATTAGCTGGCTGAAGCTGCATGATCGTTCTGGAGAGGGTCGATTTTCCGCATCCCGATTCGCCTACGAGCCCGAGAATCTCCCCCTTGTCCACACTCAGAGTCACTCCATTTACGGCACGGATCACATCGGAGGTTCCACCGAAGGTTCCTTCCCGAACAGAGAAGTGGGTATGAACGTCGACAAGCTCGAGATAGGGCACGCGCAAATGAAAGCACTAATTCAAGAATGGGACATTCTAAACTTGCGGAATCTCATATAAGGTTCGGGAAATCCAATCACTTGAAGCGGTAAGCGCGAGGGGCATGGAAGATGTCTTGTAGATTGCGCTTTGCAGGATGGAGCTGGTCCGTAAGGTCCCGGCAGTCATGCCGAAATCACCTGTGGTGCTAATAATCCGAGATGGCTGGGGTGTGAATCCCGGCGGGTCCAAAACAGCCGAGACCGATGGTAACGCAACCTTACTGGCCAAGACCCCCTTTCACGATGAGTTACTGAAGCGGTATCCGAAGGGCATGATCAGCTGTTCGGGTCTGGATGTTGGATTGCCCGAGGGGCAGATGGGAAATTCCGAAGTTGGGCACCTCAACCTTGGTGCGGGGAGGGTTGTCTACCAGGATTTGACCCGGATCAACAGGGTTGTAGAGGAAGGCGCCCTAGGCGAAAATGAAGTTCTAAAAGAGGCTTTCTCCAAGGCTCATGGCAAGAGGCTGCACTTGGTGGGGCTGGTCTCAGATGGCGGAGTGCATAGCCATCAGGATCATCTGGTCGCCCTTGCGGCGGCAGCTCACTCAGCTGGAGTTGACGATATAATGGCCCATGCCATTACCGATGGGCGGGATACCTCACCCACAGCAGGAGCTGATTTCCTCAGCGAGGTTGAGGATGGCCTTGCGGAATATGGGGCTCGGATCGCAACAGTGATCGGCCGCTATTTCGCGATGGATCGGGACCGACGATGGGAGAGGACCAAGATGGGGTGGGATGCTATCGTGCATGGTGTTGGCGAGGAGTCTGAGCTTCTCGCCAGTGAGGCGGTCGCTCAGAACTATAGAGAGGATCGATCTGATGAATTCATGCCTGCTCTCATTTTCCATGAGGCTTCTACTCAGCGCGTAAGAGATGGGGATGTGGTGATTGTTTTCAACTTTCGAGCTGACAGGGCCCGTCAGCTTTCGGAGGTCTTCCTCAGCAAGGAGTTTGACGGGTTTGAAGTAGGGGCGAGACCGGAGGTTCACTATGTCACGCTGACGGAATACGATGAGACCTATGATTGTTCAGTGGTATTTCCTTCCGAGAAAATGACCAACGTGCTCGGACAGGTAGTATCAGCAGCTGGTAAAAGTCAGTTGCGCATTGCAGAGACCGAAAAATACCCTCACGTCACCTATTTCTTCAACGGTGGTGAGGAAGAGCCTTGCGGCCAAGAGAGTAGAGAAATTATCCCGTCCCCGAAAGACGTCCCCACCTACGATCATAAACCTGAGATGAGTGCGTCGGAGGTTACCGCTACGGTGGTAGAGAAGTTGCGGGAGTTTGACCTCGTAGTGCTGAATTTTGCGAATCCCGATATGGTCGGACACACGGGGGTTGTTGAGGCTGCGGTCAAAGCGGTAGAGACCATCGATGATGGGGTGCGCCAGGTGGTCGAAGAGACCCTACGGCTTAAGGGAAGCCTTCTCATTACCGCAGATCATGGTAACTGCGAGTTCATGATAAATGAGGATGGATCTCCTCATACTGCACACACTACCAATCTTGTTCACGCTATCTACCTCTCAGAAGACGCCGCTAATTGTAAAGTGGGTGACGGGATACTTGCCGATATTGCACCAACTCTTCTCGCAATGCTTGGTCTTGATCAACCAGCAGAGATGACAGGGAGAAATCTGATTGAAAGGATCTGACGGGCAATCCTCGTGGGGCAAGGAGAGATTCCGTTGCTAGTAGTTCTCTACTGGGCTTGGTGGGGGCTCTCCGCGGGCGGATTCTGATTGGTCAGGTGGTAAACACTCCTTAAGTTTTGAAAGGTCTCTCATGATTGCTGCAAATTCTTCTTTAGAGAAAGGTGGGGGAATCTTGAGTCGCTTTTTCGCCCTTTCGAGGCGCGTTTGAATGTCATAAAATATTGAGGGCGGGAGCTTTTCGAGCTGAGAAACGCTCTCCTCTGCGTTCATGAAGTCGTGGCAGAGAAGCACGAGATCGCCTCCGGCTTCGATTGACATTCTGGCGGCCTCAGGAGTTCCATAAGACTGTTGAATGGCTCCCATATCCAAGTCGTCTGTAAGAACGAGTTGATGGTCGAATCCGAGTCGATCACGGAGAAGGCCCTTAATAATATTGCGGGACAGGGAAGCTGGTAGCCCGCTCCTGTCGATTTGGGGAAAGTGGAGATGGCTTATCATGATAGCATCCAGTTCGGGCATGAGCGCCGTGTAAGGGATGATGTCTTTTCGCAGGATCTCCTCTTGGTCTATTTCGACAATCGGAAGAGTGTGGTGAGGGTCGTTAGCGGCGCGGCCTCCACATGGGAAATGCTTGGCACAACCGGCGATCCCCTGGCGACGTTGCCAGCGATTAAAGACGCCAGCGTGATTAATTACATCCTGCTCGGATATGCCCCAGCAACGCGCATTGAGAGCGTTTGAACTATTGGGGTGATGATCAAGATCAAGGACCGGGGCAAGGTTGAGATTGATTCCGAGAAGGGAAAGTAGTCTTCCGGTTATCCAACCTGCCTGAGCGATTAGTTTTGGGTCGTTTTGTTCACTAAGAATTGCTGCCGAGGGCGGGGCAGGTGAAAACCGGGCCGTTCGCCAAACCCGCCCCCCTTCATTATCGATGGCTATGAGGGGCGTCTCTTCGCATAGTTCTCTCAGCGAGTCAGTGAGCTGGCGGGTTTGCCATGGATCAACGATATTTCGGGTGAAAAGGATGAAGCCTCCAGGCTGTAGTTTCTGGAAAAGTTGAATTTCTTCACTCGTCAGCTCTGGCCCGGAGACCCCTGATACGAGAACCTGACTTGGACGCATATCGATATTTCCGGGATATTGGAGAACTCGTCCGCTGATGGTCAGGCCGAGCCTGCTGCGGTAGATTCCAACGAGGCTTTGACGAACCCGGAGAAAAGGGGATGAGGGCGATTGGGCTTGGACTGAAACTCAGGATGAAATTGGGCCCCGATGTAGAATGGGTGGTCTGCCAGCTCGATGATTTCAACCAAGCCCTCTTCTGCCGAAATGGAGGAGATAATCAAGCCTGCCTCCTTGAGCTGCTCCAGATAGGCTGGGTTAAATTCGTAACGATGCCGATGGCGCTCTTTGATCGTTTGTTCTCCACCGTAGAGACTCGCCGCCAACGTTCCGGGGTGAACGAGGGAATCACATGATCCCAGCCTCATCGTGGCGCCCATATCCTTAATTCCTTTCTGCTCCTCCTGAAGACTGATAACCGGATGAGGGGTATCCTTGTCGCACTCGGTAGTGTGAGCGCCATCGAGATGGCACACATTCCTCGCGAATTCGACGGTGGCGACCTGCATTCCGAGGCAAATACCTAGATAGGGAATTCCCGTCGATCGTGCATATTGCGCAGCTAGTATTTTCCCTTCAATGCCACGATCACCAAATCCGCCTGGGACAAGGATTCCGTCAACTTCTCCTATGATTGCACTCGCATTACCTCCTTCAATAGAT
>TARA_B100001057_G_scaffold86303_2_pt1 | contig 13729 bp, 12 predicted proteins | sample TARA_B100001057 | Tara Oceans TARA_B100001057 (sample SAMEA2621839) | marine metagenome | biome: marine biome (ENVO:00000447); feature: surface water layer (ENVO:00002042); material: "saline water (ENVO:00002010), including plankton (ENVO:xxxxxxxx)" | depth 5 m
GAGGCTACTCCGCGACGCCCAGTCCACGAGACCATTAGGGGGCTCTCCCCACTTCAGCCCAAAGGGCGGAAGCAAGGGCTCAGCAGCCTGCGAAAAGCAAATGCCGTGAATGAGGACAGTGCAAATAAGAAACCGGCTCACAAGCAAGGTCAGGTTACATCAAATCATTCTCAATTCAAGTTCATCAGCACCCGTTCCCGCTCAGTCAGGTCAAGGCGTGGGAGTGTTCTCATTGAGGCCATCATCGCCCTCTCGCTCCTACTTGTTGTCAGCCTAGTGATCCTGAAAGGAACTATGAATATCCTCGCTCCACGCCAGTGGACAATGGTGCAAAATGTGTCTGATGCCTATCTTTCCTATGAGAAGGCCTTCGCACAGAGGATTCCCTTCGAAAGCCTGACAGACTCGTCCTCTCCCTGGCCAGTCTATCCCGCAAAATCGGAGGGTCCCGTAACTCTCGGCACTCTTCCAGGCGGACGAACCCTCACCGGAAATGTCATCCGAACCAGAATGCCTGACGATAACAACCTTCCTGCTTTCGGGGGTAATGCAACAACTGCAACCAACCCGGCCGAAATGCAGACCTGGATCCTCCAGAGTCATGTCACTTACAAGATAAGTGGAAGAGACTACGTCAAATCGAGAACAATAGTCCGCACCCAATGAAAACCTCTGTCCCCCACCCCGGAAACTCCGGTGTAATCCGCCGTGGTTTCACCCTGCCCGAGCTCGCTACCGCAATCGGTCTGGCCCTTGCCATTGCGGCCATCATGATGACCCTACTGCAGCAACAGGTGACCTTCCACCGGATCATCCGAGCTCAGAAATTCCTCGTTGATGATGCCCCCCAGATCAACAATACCATCACCCAGATTCTCTCACGTGCTGATGCCTACCGTATCCACGCCAACCTTGGTGACGCGATCGCAGGAGCCAATGCCATCACGGATGATGGAAAGGTCCTAGTGCTCGGGTTCATGAATCCCGATGGCTCCAGAAACCTTGGTATGATTTCGTTCGAATCCGAGGGAGAGCAGGATGTTCTTGCCTATTACAACATGGATTCCAATGCCTCTATGGCGGAAGCAGGAAATCCAGACTGGCTCATCTCCCGGCAGGTGGATGACGCCCGTTTTTTTGTCGAAAACGGGGTATTCCGGATGCGCCTCACTGGACCAGCAGGCGAAATCATCACCTATTCCGGCACCCCGAGACTTTAAACCCGACATCACTCTTAAATCCCCATGAAAAGAAATCTTCGGTCCGGCTACATATCGATCCTGTCTGTCATAACGCTGGCATCAATCATGCTGCTCATGCTAACAGCGTCGTTCCGCCATACTATTCGGAACCAAGAGGCTCAAAAGAAGGCTCAGATCAGGGTCGACTACACCAATCGTGAGCAAGCATTTCTCCGCGCAGTTCTCACCGAGGTCCCCAACAGTGCGATCCGCAACATGATGGCAAATTCCAATTCCGCGAGCAACGAGGTCCCCTCACGCTGGCAGTGGATCTTTGAGCGGGCGCTGGCAAAAGCCAATAGCGAACAGGCTCTACCGGGAGAACAGGCAAGGGTTCTTGGAATCAGCGGGCAATCGATTTCAGGAAATACCGGCAATGGCAGCAGAGGAGACCTCCAAAATACCATCAACAGTATCAAGAACCAACCCTCCTTGAATTCGTTCTACGTGAATGCTGGCACAAATAATACTAGCGACCTTCTGGGAAGGAACTACCCCGAATCTCTTAGAGTATTAGATGGCGCTGTAGAAAAGATGGATCGTGACCGTCCGATAATCAGCATGGCAAAAACATATCCCGATGGAACTCAGTTCAGGGTCGTGCCCTACCCTGACGTTCATTTCGGCTATGTTGCCCAATCGGACAATTTCGTGGCGAAGCGTAATTGGTGGGCTTTCTCGCTCGGCTCCGGTGAGGCTTCAAAAGCATCTACCGGCGTCACCACCGTAAGAAAGAATTTTATTCTCTCCATTTATGAAGTTCCCTCTCAGCTCGCTGTTGGAAGTGCGGGGAGTACTATTTTCGGAAAACATGGAGACGGCTCCGATTGGGGTGACATTCGGATTTCAGGCGGAGTTTTCGCCTCCCGGGCCTTGACTCAGGGGAACGTACGGCTGGACCGGCTGGCCGCACGGCGGGGAATTTCCCTAGCTGATGAATCATCGGTGGGAGGGGTCGCTCTGGACGCCCTCACAGGCGGCCTTCTCTCCCGGGAGCAGTATGAGTCTGAGAATGCTACCTTTTACCCTATCTCCAGCTCTTCAGATTCCGGCCTCGTCGCCTTTCTCCCGATTGCTCGCGGCCGAGACGCCTTCGACGACCTTGAAAACGTCACCGACAAAAATTCCGGCTCGCCGACTGGCTGGAACCACTACAGCCGCCCCGCAATGCAAACCGTCATGAAGCTGAGGGTTGAGGATGTCCTTTCCCCTCAGGATCAAACCCCAACCTCCATTTCGTTTACTTTTCTCGCGGGTGGAATTGAGCGCAAAATCGTTTACGTGCGTGGCAACAATTGGCCGACCTCAGGCTCACCAAAGGGGAGGCTGTTCCCCTTTCATCTTGAAAATGATGGCATCCAACGTCAGTCCCTTTCCGTCTACGTGGGGAGATTGCCTGACTTTCTTCGATCAATCGGAGCCGATCCCACCTCCGTGAATAATTCCCTGATGGTGAATGCGAATTATCGAGGCAACATCCGAATTCGTAAGCCTAATATTCCGTCTCTTTCGACTGATGTTGCCCTGGTCCTCCGAGACACAAGGGATTTCACCTCTTTCTCCACTGGCTTTTCGCTGGTGACACCGTTCAGAACTTATCTGGTCAATGATGTCAATATCGTCCCCCGCGGTATTGATGCACAAGGACAGGAAGTGTTTCCTCCCATTTCCCTTTTCACCCCCGAAAAACGCTTTGGAATTCGTGACCAACCCATGAACATTACCCTGAAGGGGCAAGTGAACCACGTTGGAAAAGATAGTGATCAAAACGCACGTCCCCTCGACCTGCGTTCCGGCGCAAATGACGAAGTCCTCGCCGGTAAGATTAAAGCTGAGCTTTACTCAATCACTGAACCCGAACAGCTTCCTCCAATTAGCCAGATGAATTGGCTTGTGGTTATCGAGCAGCTTGACTGATCGGGGGGCAATCAATACGGGGCGCCATCAACCCTCAGCCGAAGAGATGCCTTCGGGCTATCCCTGACGTTCTCACTACTCCTTTGGAGGAAGAAGAGGGTGGAGGTTTCCTCCGGAGCTGATCGAATTCCACAGCAGCGGCGCCTCGCTAGAGGATACCCTGAGGGGGCGAAAGGACTCGCTATGTGTATCCACGCGAAACTGGAGTTCATTCAAATCGCGGTTGGTTTCCCTTAACTGCTCCCGGAGCGACACATTGACAGCACGTAATTCCAGATTCGCTGAATTGATTTTCTGTAACTGGCTCACAATTTCCTCAAGAGCTTTGAGAGTCGTCGTGTTTCCCTCAGCAGAAGATGGCGATACCGCCAACCCATCTCGCTCATGCTTCCCCGTGGTTGATATGCTCTTATGATTTTCCGGATTCGCTTTCTGAGTCACTGCTCCCCTTTCCCCGATCCAATCATTCTCGACGAACTGGAGGGCATGAATCAGTGCCGCGCCGGACATCACTCCCAAGAGAGCCGCAGAAGTCGCTATCTGAAAAAAGCAAATTCTCATCGCTCAACCGCATGATTTGTTCCCTCCAGCCTCTTTGAGGCCAGAAATTCACCCATGATGGATGCGTGGACGTGAAGGTCTCTCGAGTCCGAACGCCCGGTTGTTTCATCCTCACTATCTAAGCTCCTGCCTTTACGAGGGCTTCCATCTACCCTCTCCGCTTCCTTATCGCTCACTGCAGCGCTTTCTCGAATACCGGGATCAGCCTCCCCGGCTGCACGATCGGGAGATGCCGCTGGTGTAAATGGACGAAACAGTGAGGGCCCGTTCCGTTTGATAATCAGGGGCCTTAGCTTATCTCCAGAAATTTGCTCCTGATCCAGGAGCACAGGCTGGTCCTCAGATTCCCCCGGAAGCGCGGAGGCCCCTGGATCCAGGGTGTTCCGAGAGGAAATATAGAGCTCTTTTTCGGCCTCCAATACCGGCTCCTGCCCTCGAATGACGGGATCAGGACCGAGAGGAGGAATAGGCGCCACCGGAAACGAAACCGGCTTGGTTATATACATCCAGAAAAACACTGCTGTTAGGGCAGTGCTTGCAAGCATCATGAGAGGATACCATTGAGAAATACTACAGCGCTGGCATTTGCAGGGAGCCGAAGACTCGCAGGGCAAACGATTTGCAATCTCATCTCCCCTTGCTTCGCCCTCATTCCGGACGGTCATATCACTTGGAGTTTCCTCGTTCATTTCAGCTTCATTGATGATGGTTATCTTCCGCCATTAAGAGAAATTCTCCTATTGGCATAAGTGACCTCTACCACATCCGAAAAGGCGGGGAATTTGGTCACTACCAGCCTATCCTCGGTCAAGGTAAGTTGCCGGAGAACATTCCCTACCAAGGAATAGGCCTGCACTCCGGGCAGAGTTTCCATTTTCCCCGAACCAGCACCCGCTAGGATCCCATCATTACGGTGAATCGTGAAGGAGGTATAACTTTCCTTCGAGCTCTCTCCATAAACCCTGACCGAAATTCCATCCGTGTAGACACGGCAATAAAAGGGTTTGCTGGGAATGCTGAGTGAGTCCCCATCCCGGATCTTTACGCGCTTATCAAATCTGTAATTCCCGGCGAATCGAAAACCGTCTGGAAGAATATCCTGTTCCGCCAGCACCTCAGCCGGTTTCAGAAAGACCGTCACCAACAGTGCGAACAGCCAGTATGTATGTAATCTCTTCATTCGCCTACATCCCACAGAGAATCTGTCGGGGACCCCGATGGGTCATAAACCGACCCGCCTAACTCTGTCAGGACAGGGGGTGACTTGGTAACATCATAGGAAAGGCTGTTCCCGTTTAGGTCTTCCACGCCGGGAAGAAGGGATCCTCCACTTGGAAGGTATTGGATTAAATCTCTTCCGGTAATTGAGGCCACCTCCTGCCTTGGGTTATCCGCTAGGTAGGACCGCTGTGCCACAAAGACCTCGCGGAGAGCTGCCGAAGCCTTCTTTCCCTTGTTCCATTCTCCAATATTTCCCGCAAAGTACATCGTTGCCCCCATGATACTGAGGATCACGAAGATCACGACGGTTAGCTCCACCAGAGTCACTCCTCGTGGCGAAAACTCGTAGGGCGTATTTATTCTCATGGCATTATTTTTACGTTCGGATTGTCCGGGACTACTTGCCTAGAAGGGTATCAACCGACTGCATGATCTCGGTCTTAAGCTCTTCATCGGAGTTAATCCGGTAGCCCAGCCCCAGTACGATTACGACAAACCCTGCAATCACGGTCCACCAGAAGGTCCGGAAGAAGAAACTCTTTCCCCGTGGCGCGATGATCGGTCGATACCATGGATCTGTTTCAACGATTCTCGTCACAAACATCTGGTTTCCAGATCGCAAAGCTGTCAGCAGGCATTCGAGATCCCTTTTCGCGTTTACTATCAGACGATAGCGGTAGCGCCGGCTGGGGGACTCCTCAAGCTCTTCAACAGTTACCTGTCCTGAGAGCCCAGATTCCGGAAGCCGCATCGTATAGACATGTGTCTGATAGATGAACCTTTCGCGCAGCCAGCGGTCAATTTGAGTCAGTTGCATGAATCTTCTATTTTAAATACCGCTCTGCATCATCTTCGGACCCATTAGAAAGATCGGAAGAAAGGTCCCAATAAATACCGCCGCGATCAGTGAAACCGCCATCAGGAGTACCACAAAATTCAATACCTGAGTAAAGTCGTTCATATAGTTTTCCGACTCCTCCTCATACATGTCCGCCAGCATCTTCAGCTGGTTATCAATCGAAGCGGACCTCTCCCCGATCGACATCATGTGCACCACCTGCTCATCCACTGAAGTAAATTTGCTGAAAGCAACAGAGAGAGGCACCCCGGAATGCTCATACTGTTCGGCCGCATTACGAATCTCTGGAAATAGTGGTGTCGATTTGACCGAATTCGCTGCCACTCGCATCGACTTAGAGAGATTAATCCCGTTGGAGTAGAGAAGCTCCATGGTGGAAAGAAATGTCATTTGCCTGAGGCTCATGATCAGCTGGCTGAGTAGGCGCCACTTGGACATTGCTACCGAGGTAATAGCATTACGGGTCCCTTCGGACCGCCAGATCAGAACTCCTATCACCAGAGCGCTGAGCACCGCAAAGGGCCATAGAATACGCGTTGCATGACTGACCTTGAAAGCAAGTGCTGTCAGCCCATCTGGCGCTTGGCGAACCTGCTCCAGCATTCCCTCGACCTGAGGGACAATCTTAACCTGTGAGACTATGAAGGCACCAATCAGTACTGAAATCACGATTCCTGGAAGAAGCACTGCCTTGCGGATCTGTTTCTTAAAGTAGAGCTCTGCTTTCAAACGATCGGCTAGCTCGCGGAAGGCACGATTCAACTGACCAGAATCACCCCCTGCTTGGATTAATCCGATCGTCATGTCGTCAAACCGGTTTGTCTTACGGAACGCTTCGTGGATCGACATCCCCGACTCCGTATCAAGCCGGATCTGCTCAAGCGTAGCAGCCATGACCTTGTTGGGCAGTCCCTGCCCATAATATTTCAGCGCATCCGAAGTGTTAATCTGAGCTTTCAACATCGAAGAAAGCCCTCTGAACAGGTGAATGAGATCCTTCTTTTTGAATCTCTGGACTTTCCTCTCCTTCTTCGCACTTACAGCGGGCCGGGATGCAGCAGGAGAAAAAGCCCCTGCGTTTGTTGTGACAGTTCCGTTATTCATCTGAGTAGGTCATATCGATTGTTTTACTGATAGCCCTGAGATCAGTCTGCCCGTCAGCAAGAAGGCGAAGCCCGCTCCGCCGGAGATTAGGAAGACCTCCATCCTTCAACACCATCATCTCGAGGTCGTATGGGCTGATTTCCCCCTTCGAAAGCAGATCGGAAACTCTCGGCGTGATCGGGATAATTTCGACAATTGCGGTCCGCCCACTGTAGCCGGTTTCACGGCACTCGGAGCACCCTCCCGATCTCCCAACAAAGAGCGACCGCTCCGCCCACTCCTCTCCCAGGTTGAAAAGTCGCCGTTCCTTCTCACCAATGCCCTCGATGGGGATCTTACACTCCGGACAAAGGACTTTGATCAAGCGCTGCGCACATGCCGCCTTGAGAGTCTGGGCGATTTTCCAGCGCTCGATCTTCAGTTGTTCAAAACGCTCAATGATCTGGGAGGCACGAGGTGTATGAATTGTCGTCAAAACCTTATGCCCGGTGACCGCGGCCTCAATGGCTAGCTCGGCAGATTCTGTATCGCGAACCTCACCCATAAGAATGATATCCGGATCACTCCGCATGAAGCTTGTAATCATCGGTTTAAATTCCGATGAATTTTTCAGGTCACAATGGGTTACTCCCGGGATTTCATCCTCCACCGGATTCTCCAGCGTCAGGATATTCACTTCGGGGCGATTGAGCTCACGCAACATTGCATTCAAAGTCGTCGACTTGCCCGATCCCGTCGGTCCACTCATCACAATAATCCCAGCCGGAATCTCCATTACCCGGTTGAGCTCAAAGAGAGTCTCATCGTCAAAAGCCAGAGACCCCTTTCCCAGTTTGACATTAATGTGGCTCTTATCGAGAAGCCTCATCGTGACATGGTATCCCCGGTAGGTCCGATGGCGTTCATACCGGATATCGATCGGACGGTGGTAATAAGCGATCGTAAAGCGCCCTGATATTCCCGGTGTGGTGTTGCGCGTTTCTGCAGGCAACTTCATCAAATTCAGGAAAAATGCATCGATCCGATCCTTGAGCTTCATCGGCATTTCCACTTTGTCTCCCAGATCCCCATCAATACGGTAACAGTAGTAGAACGACTCTTTCTCAACCTTGAAATGAATGTCAGAAGCCCTCAGCTTGGTAGCTGTGGCAAGAATGGTAGCCGCGAGTTGTGCAATCGGCTCATCATATTCAACCGTGACATCAAAGTCCTGCAAACCCTCATCGATATCCTCAACATCGATCGACTCAAGCTGGGAACGATTTGGGCCCTGGGTCGTGGTGACACGTTCAATCGCACGGCTGATTTCACTACTCAGCGTTACAACCTTTTCAATCTGGAGTGAGGGGAATCGTGGAGAGAGATATTCATCCGGCGCGGAGCTCCAGGGGTTCGATACCGCAACCAGAAGTCGATCCGCATGAATACAGAGAGGGGTGAACCCTCCCCGGGTCATCAGGGCGGGATCGCAGGCGTCGAGTAGCGATGCATCGCAAAATTCAGCAACCTTCGGGAGGAAGGGAAGGCTGTTAACCTGAGCTATCGCCGACATGAAGAGAGGCCGGGAAACTCGATTGGGGACCTGATCATGACCAAGTTCGGCCAGCGAGGCATCGTGCTCAATCAGCGCGGCCATGATACGGCCACTGATAAAATCATTAAATTGGATGCCATCAAACTCGATCATATTCCGAACTGCTGCTGGCAGAGTGAGATCCATCCCTCATGATGGAGGAGGACGCTTGAAACCATGGGAGTGGTTCCGGTCTTATCTGCGATGAACTGCATTATTGTTGGGGCAGAAATCCGCAAGGCCGCCGGGTTAATGGATCCTATACCAATAACTTCTGACTCCTCCGCAAAGAGCACGGGGGTCATCAACTTCCGACATTCGAGGAGGAGGCTCTCGTTCATGTCGTAAAACACCGACGGCGTGGGCATCTTGCTGGCAAAGGGAACCAGCGTCAAAGGCTGTCCCAGTGACTGGGACAGGGATCTTCCGAGGCGTTCAACTTCCAGTGGCCGGGCGTCAGGCTCACGAATTCTCAGAGCAGCGAGAAACTCAAGAGGATCCCATGGCCTCGGACCCCGCAGTGGGCCCTGCCCATGATGCTGTAGCTCTTTCAGCTCCGCTGGGGTTGCCAGACCATGATCATCAAGAAGTCTGCAGGTCTGACTGAGGCATTCCGGGTCGGTTGCAAGTGAAACAGTTGCAACCGACGGCACACTGTTCACTTCAGTTTGATTTTCAGCTTGGGCCTGCATGCGTTCTAGCGCTTACGGAGAAATTTCAAACGTCCATGTTGAAGTCCGCTCTTCGACTTCTTCTCGAGAGATCCACCGAGGTCCGCCTTAAGCTCGTCAGCCGAAGGCCGGTGATCCCTCTGGCCGGGATGGAGATCGTCGAGTGCTCTCTGCCAGTTAGGCTCATGGGCCGGGCCCGGAAGAGCAGGCTCGATCCAGTCGTGGCCAGGCTTGAGGCTCACATGATCTCGAATCGCCCTGCTCGTGATGCCATTCTCTATAGCACTCCCCGGATTGTAGGAGGTAGGTGTTACCACAAAGACAAGACTAGAGGTTTCCTTCGCAGCTTCCTTGCTCTTGAAGAAAAAATTGATGCCTGGAATATCACCAAGGATCGGAACCTTATTCCTATCCTTGGTTTTGACCTGTCCGTAAAACCCTCCCACAACGAGAGAGTGTCCATCGGGAATACGGGCGATACTCTCAATCATCGATTCTGACACTCGGGGATATCTGTTCCCGCTCTGGCCGACGATTTCATCGACAACCTGCGCAGAACGGGGGCGCATCTGCATACGGATTGTGCCATCAGGAAGGAGCGTCGGGGTAACCGCGACCGTCACTCCTATTTCTCTTGTGCTAGAAGGATCTCCAGTCGGGTCTTTCGAGTCGATCGAATACCTGACCTCCTCGGTCACCTGATTACTGACTTCTGTTTCACTGATTGTGGTTGTAATGATGGGAACACGGTCAATGAGTGAGATTGTCGCCTTCTCATTATCCTCTGTGATAAGCGTAGGATTGGAGGTCTGGGTAACAAGCCCCCCCCGCTGCAGGGCACGAAGAACGCCACCCATCTGAATAGGAGAGAGGACAATCGTATTATTGTTTGGTGTATCAGTACCACGAAGAACAGAACCTGACCCCAGAGTGCCCGACGCAGAAAGCGCATTGTCGATGCCGAACAGAGAATTCAGGCTCGTAATAGTCTCAAGAGGAATTCCATTAGCACCCAGACTGGATGACCAGTTCACACCCTGCTTCTCACCCGCGCTACTATTGACACTGAGGATTTTAACTTCAATAACGACCTGCCCTTTTGCCTTATCCACCGAAGTGAGAAGGTTCCTCGCACGCTCTACCTGGTGAGCCGTGTCCACGACAATGATTGTATTGGTCTTGGGTTCGTAGTTTGCGATGCCAGTAGGAGAAAGCATCGGCTGAATCAGACCCTTGATCTGCTCGATATCAGTCGGTCGCAGGTAGCGAAGTTGATAATGCCACTCCTCTGCAGGCAACCGATTTAGCTGCTCATTGTTCAAGGCATAAACCGTGTTCCCCTTGGTGTAGAGGGTCAGCCCATATTGGAAGGCCAACTCCTCCATCTGCTCAAGTGGATTCCCGCTGTTGAGATGACCACTCACGTTGAAATCCGGTCCGGAGATACTGACGTTATGAAAGTATTGTTTCTTGGCACGCTTGGCCAGCATCTGAAAGATGTCGTTGATCGCAGCATCACGAATCAGGTATTCCCCATTACTTTCATCGATCTGCCCGGCGCTGTCACCCGGAACACCGACCTCCCCGTCGCTCTCCTCAGGAGGAGGAGGAGGAGGGAGTTCCGAAAGATCCTTTCCAACCGGAGATACAGGTGCTGGCGAAGCGGCAACTGCAATAGGCACCACCTCAGGAACTGGCTCCACCGGGTCAAGAGGAGGGCCAGCCAACCCCGGAGCAGTAGGATCGAACGCAGGTGGCCCGACAACCGGAAGGGGCTGAATTGGCTCATCGGGGAACACTTGCTCGGGCACCTGTTGACCAAAAGCAACAGCGGCACTGAGCAGCAGAAGGTAAAACAAAAAAATGTGATTTTTCATGGAGTATTCTTGATGGATCTGGAGCTCCCTACGGCAACGGAGGAGGAGAATTTGATTCAATTCGCAGAGGCTCAGCCTCGCTCTTCTTTCGGAGTGTGACTCCCTGCAATCGCAGGGGTTGCCCGGCTGCGGTGACTCCGTCAGGAAGCGTATCAAGACGACGGACCGCTATCTCACCACTTTGCAGATTCCTGAATGTCACCCTTGAGGGACCAACGGCTTCAACCCTGACGGATATTTTCTCTCTATCTCGAACGATGGGGAAGACCTGCCCTAGACGGAAAAGGCGTGCACCAACAAGAAACTCCCTTTCACGCGAGTTTATGAGAGAAATTTTGATGTCTTTGATGAAATCTCGGAATGAGGTTTTCGGAATTTCCCGTGAGGAACGACTTATCACCGGAGCCTTCCCAGGATCCTGATACAATCCGAAAGGACCTCGCTCCCGCCCAGCGATGGAAAGCCGTCTCTTTAACTCCGCAATTCGATCATCAACTGTATCCGACAGAAACCTTGCGGGAGTTGTACTGGCGGAATACGAGTTGGCCCCGGAAGCAGGCTCGCTGGCTACCGCCACTGCAGAGGAGAGAAGAAGTATAAGGAAGATCGTCTTCATTATTTTTGCCACGTAGTGTAAACAACGGCCGCATTCAGAACATTCTGGTTTGCCGCTCTGGAGAGCTTGATACTGTCCAGCTGGAGCTGGGGCATTTTTGTTTCTAGCTCAAGAAAAGCCGTTTGAAGGGCCCTGTAAGTGCCACGGAACGCGAAGTGAAGTTGGATCGATGGCTGCTGACTCGCACCTCCAATGCCGCCCGCTACGGTGGTGGGCCGAAAGGCGGTCTGCTGGAAATGGGTCGCGTCGTAGTCTTTCTGGAAGTCACGGAAAAAGGTGTTGACGGAGGTAGCTGCTGGTTGCTCGAACAGGGACATCCACCGGTGCATGTGCGGCGCCTGTGACTGCACCTTACGCTCGAGCATTCGCCGCTCCTTTTCCACGGTCTTAAAGGCCTGATGATGCTTCTTCCTGGCCTCATAGGTAGTTTCCAGTTTCCCGCGGAAATGCACTCCCAGCCCCAAAGCAGCGACCACAAGAAAGACCGGCACTACCAGCCCAAAAACGATAATAGGATCTTTGTAATGAGGATTCATTGCGCGGCAGTGATCGGGATGGCGATAGGGTCCTCAGCAGTAATCCGCTGAGTGATCGTCAATCTAAAATTATGAGCGAACCGCTCTTCTGGTTTCTTTCCAATAAGCGGCTTGAATCGCTTGTTCTCAGAGGTCAGCAGATTCACCAGGAGCGTTCGGGATCCCAAATCGGTGCGAAAGGACTCATTCCCGGTTTGTTCACGAATGCTCTCAAACACCTTTCCCATTCCCTCTGTCGTGCTGATCACCGTAAGGTGATTCAGAGCATCCGTGTTAGAGAATCCGCTAATCGTCCAATCTTTGACCACTCCTGCACTGGGATCCTTATTTTGAGCTAATTCAGGCCTCACCCGGTGACTGGCTTCTGACAAGATCACACTCTCTTGATCCGGAAAAAGCTGATTAATCAGCTCCATCGAAACCCACGCCTTAGATCGGTCAGCGAGCAAGGAACTCCATTGTTCATAACGATGGATTTCTGAGGAAAGAATCTTGTTTCCTTCCCGGGAAACTTCGCCGGTCTGATGCCAGGATTCGTCGTTAATAATCTTAATGCCGCGGACCGCGGTCCATCCAACAAAGAGGAGAATAGCTGCCGCTCCAAGGCGCAGAGCCGCAGAACCAAGCCTCAGGATTCTCATTTCCGTACGGGACGGAAACAAGTCCACTTCATCCCTTGATTCCGGAAGAAAATCCTGAGTCGCCCACCCGGATTCGATCATGCCTTGAAAGGTCTGAGCACCTCTCACAACCACTTCTTCATTCCGAGATCTCAAGCTGGAAGGCCCTTGGAACTCGAGCGGAACCGCGGAGTCAAACCAGGGATTCTTACGCCAGTCAACCACCACTGCCCCGGAAAGCTGTGGGACAACTGGACCCCGCCCGGAGCAAGCCAGCGGAAGAGTGTAAATGGGCGGATCGGGCAATTCGAGAGCTGCCGCCATAGTCTGCACTATCCGCCCTACGTGAGACGGAGTGACTCCCTCATGGTGTCTTACTGACCTGAGCATGACGAGCTCTCGCCCCTCGGAAAAAAAGGCAATGACAGAAAAAGATGAATAGGAAAAAAAGATAGCGAAGGCTTGAGCCGGCAGTTCCTCAGTCAGTCGTGACAGAGCCGCAAGGTTGACCAACGGCGCACTCAATGCGCAGGTCCGAATGGGAAAGTTCAGAACCTGACCAACATTTCTGATCTGTCTTAGATAGGCCTGACATCTTCTCGAAATTGTTATCGCTGACCCAAACTGCTGCCCGGGCTTAGCCCCGGGATAGGGAAACAGGCGGAACGAGAGGTCCTCCACAGAATCGCTATGATCCTCAAGGACGGTCTTGGGTTCATGCACAAGCTTCTCACTTAGAACACCAAGGTCCTCGGGGCGTTCATTGGCCCCTCTGAGCTCAGATATGGCAAACTCGTCGGCAACATGAAGAATCACTGCCAGTGACTTCATTCGGCCATCAAAATGGGAGCGAATTCCTGCAAGATATTCCATTACCTCCTGCTCTCCAGCCTGTAAGGAGGGCTGAGCTACACGGGCCCAGGTCTTTCTGTC
>TARA_B100001057_G_scaffold93152_1_pt1 | contig 13721 bp, 22 predicted proteins | sample TARA_B100001057 | Tara Oceans TARA_B100001057 (sample SAMEA2621839) | marine metagenome | biome: marine biome (ENVO:00000447); feature: surface water layer (ENVO:00002042); material: "saline water (ENVO:00002010), including plankton (ENVO:xxxxxxxx)" | depth 5 m
ATGGCAAATAAAATTATAGATATATTAAAGAACGAAAGTAATCCTGAAGGATTGTTTAAACATCCAGTAACAGGACAAAGTCAACACTTATGTATCACAGGCGGAGAGCCTTTAATGGTAACTGGACAGACAGCAACTGTTGGAATATATGAAGAACTTGAAAGACAAGGTAACTTGCCGGGCAGTATGACATTTGAAACTAATGGTACACAAAAACTTAGACAACCATTTATTGATTGGGTAAACAGAATAGACACAGAAATATTTTTTAGTTGTAGTCCTAAACTATGGTCAGTTTCAGGTGAGAAAAGAGAAAAAGCAATTAAGCCTGAAATAGTAGCAGAGTATAGAAAACTTTCAGACAAAGGACAACTAAAATTTGTAGTAGGTCCTGAAGGTAAAGAGTGGGATGAGATGGAAGAAGTAATTAAACTTTTTAAAGCAGAAGGTGTTGATTGGCCTATATGGGTTATGCCTACAGGTGCTAGAGAAGAAGAACAAATAGCAGGTGCAGGTAAAGTTGCTGAAAAGGCATTTAAACGTGGCTATAACGTAGCGGCAAGAGTACATGTATACTTGTTTGGTAATGCAATAGGAACTTAATATGTTACAAGTAATAAAAAATTTATTTAAAAGTAAGCCAGCAAACAAGCCATACCACCCGCCTTATCCACAAGACGAACTTGAAAACATACGTGAATACAAAAATCAACAACATAAAAAAGCAATGAAGGCTAAGATTGATAAAGACCCTTCAGATGCAATTAGGAAGGCAGGATGGTAATGGACTGGGATAAAGTAAAAAAAGCAATAGGTATTAAGCCTAAAATTACAGAGAAGCCGCCCACTTCGGAAGAAACAAGACGTGCGACACTTGAGCAAGAAAAACAAGAAGCAACAAAAAAAGGCGAACCTTGGGTTGCAGTATTAGATACACAAGTTAATCCGGACAATATACGTAATGGATTTTTTGAATTAGATTGGAATAATGAATTCATCGAACAATTAGTAGATGCAGGATATTCAGGCGAAACTAATGAAGAAATAGTTGATGCATGGTTTAGAACTATTGTTAGTCAAATGTTAGAAGAAGAAGGACATGACAAAACAAGAGATGCAGGATATATCAATGTAGTTCCAATAGATAAAGGCAAAAGTGAAATATCATAATGCAAGACAACTTAATGGTCCAACAACAAGTAGAAAATGTTTGGCAACATATGGTAGGTGTCATATGTCTAAACCTAACCAATCGTAAACAAGTTAAAGCAGTACTACCTAAATTCTTTGCTAAGTGGAGTACACACGATTCGTTGGTACATGCTACACGCAGAGAAATTGAAGAAGTTATCCAACCTTTAGGCATGAAACACGTTCGAGCAGAAAGACTGTATCGTATGAGTGAACAGTTTAAAGACTGGGACGGAGAAGATGCTACACAACTATACGGAATTGGCAAGTACGGTTCTGATAGTTATGAACTATTTTATAAGAAAAGAATTCCAAAAAACGTAGGCGATCACGAGTTAAAACGGTATATTGAAGAAGAATTTGTGGTTGACACAAGCCAGATTTAGTGTTATAATAGTACTATAAATTATACAAAGGCACACTAATGGCAACTTATATACTAGTAGATACTGCAAACACATTCTTTCGTGCAAGGCACGTTGTACGTGGCGACATAGATACAAAGGTCGGCATGGCATTTCATATTACATTATCAGGTGTTAAGAAAGTATGGAAAGAGTTTAATGCAGATCATGTTGTGTTTTGTTTAGAAGGGCGTAGTTGGCGTAAAGACTTTTACGAGCCTTACAAACGTAACAGACAAGAAAGTCGTGATGCACTTACTCCTGCACAAGCAGAAGAAGACAAAGTGTTTTGGGAAGTGTTTGATGAGTTCAAAGACTTTGTAGATACTAAGACTAACTGTACAGTTATGCAACATCCACAACTAGAAGCAGATGATCTTATTGCAGGTTGGGTACAAGCACATCCTAATGATACACACGTTATTATTTCAACTGACGGTGACTTTGCACAACTTATTGCACCTAATGTAAAGCAGTACAATGGTATACAAGACGTAACAATTACACATGAAGGTTACTTTGATAAGAAAGGTAATCATGTGTTAGATAAGAAAACTAAAGAGCCTAAGCCTGCACCTAATCCTGAATTTATGTTGTTTGAAAAGTGTATGCGAGGCGATACTAGTGATAATGTGTTTAGTGCTTATCCAGGTGTACGTACTAAAGGCACTAAAAACAAAGTCGGTCTTACTGAAGCATTTGCCGATAAAGAAACAAAAGGCTTCAATTGGAATAACATGATGTTGCAACGTTGGGTAGATCATAATGGTGAAGAACACCGTGTGTTAGATGACTATCAACGAAATGTTATTTTGTGCGATTTATCTGCACAGCCAGGCAACATTAGAAGTATAATCAATGATGTAATTGAAGATCATATGACTCCTAAAGAAGTACAACAAGTAGGTATGCGTCTTATGAAATTCTGTGCTAAATGGGATATGCAACGTATTGCAGACCAGGCACAACATTATGCAGAACCATTACAAGCGAGGTACCCAGTATGATAAAAGCAAAAGAAGTCCTTAAAAATAAATTTTGGATTGTTGAAGAAAACGGCTCTAAGGTAGGAACTTTAAGTGCCGCCGAAGAGTGTTACACATACTCTTGCGGAGCAGGAACACAGGTGTTTGGAGATTTTAATCAACTTAAAAAACACTTAGGAAAAATTACTTGGAGTACTGCTGATGGCGAAACATCTACATCAGAGTTTGAAGTACACGGATATCCAACTAGTTGCGAACCATTCAATCCTATGTATGATGTAAAAAACAAATTGCCTTTGTTTAGCAAAAGTAATAAATCAAAAAGTTTATATTGTGCAGGATATTACTGTATTCAATTCGAAAAAGGTTGGGTCAAAAGTTTTTGTCCTAAACAAATAACAATTGAAAGATATAACTATAGCGGTCCATTTAAGACTGATATAGAAATGAGAACGGAGTTATCACGTGTCAATGCAAGATCCAATTAATACTGCACCTATACAAAACTTTATTAATAATGTAAAAGGTGCTGATGCAAGTCAGGCTAAAGAAGTTAAATTAACAATTCAGCAAGCAAAAGGACTGGCATTTACATTAGGTATTGTTATGGCAAGACTACAAGGCGATATGGAAAAATTTGTAAAAGAAAATGCAAGTAAAGAAGAAACAGTTGAAGTCCAAATGGACGGAGGCAACAACTGGTAAGGAGCCTATGAGTAAAAGAAATCGATTAGAAAGAAAACTAGATGAGTACAATCATACAATGGAACTTGTAAGAACTGTTGTACCGATTGCTGTCTTAGTATTACAAGTAATCATCTTATTAAGGATATTATAAAATGGATGAACAAGATGCAATGTGGGAAGCATTCGACACACTAGTACCTAAAGAAAGTTGGGTACCAAGTGTTGAAGAGAAATGGTTAATTGATAAAATAGCAGAAGTTTTAAAAAAAATAGCATGACAACACACGCAATGATTGACCTAGAAACACTAGATGTTTTACCGACCGCGGTAGTGTTAACTATTGGTGGTGTAAAGTTTGATCCCAATTCTGTAAAAGAAACTACACAACATTTTTATTATAGATTTAATGTAGATGAACAATTATCCAAAGGACGCACAACTTCAAAAAGCACACTAGATTGGTGGGCTACACAAGAACAAAGTGTAGTTGATGAAGCATTGGGCGATCATGATAGAACACCTGTGTTAAGTGTTTTAAAAAAATTAAACAAATGGTGTGTAGGTGTTGATACAATTTGGTGCCAAGGACCTGCATTTGATATTGTTATACTTGAAGATATGTTTAGACAATACGATCATCATTTGCCTTGGCCTTTTTGGAAAATAAAAGACAGTAGAACATTATTTGGTATTATGCCAACAGACCCACGTAAGGAAATAAAGTTTGAAGCACACAACGCATTAGAAGATTGTAAAGTACAGGCTTTGTGTGTGCAACAGACTGTTAATAAGTTAGGTTTAAACCTAAGATAACTACTACTATAACTTAAAAAAAGAGATAAATATATGCGTATATAATTAAAAGGAAATACGCATGAGTAGACCAAAACCGACGGTATTACTAGAATATGTAAATAAGAAAACATTTCGCAGTGAACAAGTATTAGAAGCAGAAGCCATTTGGGCTGTTTTTCATAAAGATAAACCTTTTAATTTAAAAAGTTCTAATATGTTGACTAATTACCCAGGACCTAAATATAAGAAAACTAGTTTTTCAAATCCAGGTCATGCACATAATCTAGCAAGTAAATTAAATGATATGTTCAATTGCAAAGACTTTTCTGTATATAAATTAAGTACAGGTGAAGTAGTTGAAGAAGAATGAACAAAGAAACATATACTAAGGTATTTCTAAAACAAGCCGAAATTGCTATATCAGATGTTACTATGAAAGAGTATATGTCTAAATTATGGCAAAATATCAGAGTAAAAGATCAAGGCGGTTTACGCCTTACTGATGCAGGAATAGAATTTCTAAAAGATAAACTAGAACTTGCAACCTATGAAATACCTTTTCCAAAAGATTTTGAACTTACAACCAATACTATAATTTGGTTAGACCAATTTATTGATTGTCCTTATTGGTTATGTAAGTATTCTATAGAAGTTACGGACGAAAAGAAGGCACTCGAACTACATCTTTTTAGCGGAGATGTAAAGAAATACGGACTTACCAAAGCATTAAACAGACAAAAAAAGTAACCAAAATAGGTTGACTTTCCTCTTAACCTATGTTATTATATATACATACTAAGAAATTAAGTATGGCACTGATACAAACAAACGAGGAATATAACATGGAATCTGTAGTACGAACTGTTACTCCAAATGGAGCAAAGAAAAGTATTATTAGGGCATTCAAAAAGAAACGTCCTATTTTTATGTGGGGCCCTCCAGGTATTGGAAAATCTGATATTATTGGGCAAATCACAAAACAACTAAAAAACTCACATCTAATTGATGTACGTTTATCACTTTGGGAACCGACTGATATTAAAGGTATCCCGTATTATGCGGCAAACGATAATACAATGATGTGGGCACCACCACAAGAACTTCCAACAGAAGAATTTGCAAAGAAGTTCGATTATATTGTTCTTTTCCTAGATGAAATGAACTCTGCGGCTCCGGCAGTACAAGCGGCGGCTTATCAATTAATTTTAAATAGACGTGTTGGACAATACAAATTGCCTGACAACGTTCTCATTGTTGCGGCTGGTAACCGTGAAGCAGATAAAGGTGTTACTTATAGAATGCCTGCTCCACTTGCCAATCGTTTCGTTCACTTAGAACTAGCAGTTGATTTTGATGACTGGTTTGCATGGGCAGTAGATAACAACATTCACAATGATGTTGTTGGTTACTTAACATTTAGCAAGAAAGATTTATACGATTTCGATCCAAAGTCTCCTTCACGTTCTTTTGCAACGCCAAGAACTTGGTCGTTTGTTTCTGAACTACTTGAAGATGACGATGACGAAACTACCACTACTGATTTAATTAGTGGTGCAGTTGGAGAAGGTTTGGCTGTCAAATTTATGGCTCACCGTAAGGTTGCCGCTAGTATGCCTAACCCAACTGAAATACTCGCAGGTAAAGTTAAAGAAATGGCCACTAAAGAAATCAGTGCCATGTATTCCTTGACCGTGAGCCTTTGCTATGAACTTAAACAGGCGTCAGATAAAAATGACAAAAAGTTTGATGACATGGTTAATAACTTCCTGCGATTTGCAATGGATAACTTCGAAACAGAACTTGTTGTTATGGGAATTAAAGTTGCTATTACACAATACCAACTTCCAATTGATCCAGACGAAGTTGCATGTTTTGATGAATTCCATGAACGTTTTGGCAAGTACATTAGTGCCGCCAGTAACTAATAGTATAAAGGGTAGGGGCTTCTCTACCCTTTATTCTTACCAAAACAGGTTGACTAATAACGTAAATATGCTATTATATATGTATAGTAACAAAAAGGACATGGCATGGGCTTAGATACTAAAGGATTCAAACCAGTAGAATTATCCAAAGAAGAACTAGAAATAATGCGTGAAGAAGTTCACGATAGGGTAATTGTTGCAAGAGTAGGTCTTTTATTAAGACACCCATTCTTTGGTAATATGGCTACTAGAATGCGTGTACAAAACTGCGATGACTGGTGTCCTACAGCCGCTACAGACGGTAGAAATTTATACTACAATACACAATTTTTTAATATGCTAACAAACAAACAGATTGAGTTTGTTATTGCTCATGAAATTCTTCATTGCGTATTTGATCATATTATCCGAAGAGAAGACCGACAGCCTCGTATATTCAATATTGCGTGTGACTATAAAGTAAATAATCTTTTAGTACGCGACAAGATTGGCGAGCGTGTTGATCAAATTCAAATTTTTCAAGACTTCAAATATGATGATTGGACATCTGAAGAAGTATATGATGATATCTATAACAAATATGATGACGAAGAATTAGAAGCACTTGGAGAACTTTTAGACGAACATATTGATTGGGAAAAAGACGGAGATCAACAAGGTGAAGGCGATGCACCTAGTAAAGGTGCAGGTAACGGAAAAGGCGATAAGAAGTCTAAACGTCCTTCATATTCAAAAGAAGAATTAAAAAAGATACGTGACGAAATAAAAGAAAGCATGATTACATCTGCTCAATCAGCAGGTGCTGGTAATACACCAGGCGAAATTGCACGTATGATAAAAGAACTTACTGAACCTAAAATGAACTGGCGTGAACTATTGCGTCAACAAATTCAATCCACTATTAAAAGTGACTTTACTTTTAGTCGTCCTTCACGTAAAGGTTGGCACACTGGTGCAATATTACCTGGTATGAATTTTATGGATACTATTGATATTTGCATTGGTATTGATATGAGTGGATCTATCGGAGATATACAAGCACAAGACTTCTTAGGTGAAGTAAAAGGTATAATGGACGAATACAAAGATTACAAAATTAAATTATGGTGTTTTGATACTAAGGTGTATAACGAAGAAGACTTTAGTGCAGACGGTGGACAAGACTTGACAGACTATGAAATTTTAGGTGGCGGTGGCACTGACTTTGATGCTAACTGGAGTTATATGAAAGAAAATGATATACAACCTAAAAAGTTTATTATGTTTACAGATGGATATCCATTTGGTAGTTGGGGTGACGAAGATTATTGTGATACAATTTTTGTTATTCATAGCCATCGTGATAAGAACTTACAAGCACCATTTGGGATGACTGCACACTATGATGAAGCCGCTTAAAGCACCAAATCCAAATAATATTTTTAAAATACGAAATCCTAAGGTACTTCCTCCGCATTTTGAGTATGCGGACATAGAAGTGCTTTATAATCTAGAATCCGCAATCCAGGACTGGATATCTGAGCATCTTAAAGGAAGGTTCATTGTAACAAAAACGGCGAATCCTTCACGCAATAATACCGTAGTCAGAGTAGGTTTTGAAGATGGTAAAGAACTAAGTTATTTCATGTTAGCCTGTCCACTTTTGCGGTACAAATAAATAAAGTACGCATATATATAATATAGGAGTAAATAATGAGCGATACAAAAGATACTAAACAAGACGCACCGGCAGTGGATTCTCCGGCAACTGCACCAGCAGATGCACCGGCAACACCACAAGCAGGAGCAGACTTGTCAGTACAAGACCTCCAAGGACTAAAAACAATTATTGATGTTGCTAGTTCACGTGGAGCATTTAAACCCAATGAAATGATGAGTGTTGGTCAGGTTTATGGTAAACTTGAAGCATTCCTTTCTGCGGTACAACAAACCCAAGCACAACAGGCACCTACTGAAACAGGACCTGCAAAAGGAGCATAATATGGCTGAAATAAAACACGTTGGTAGACTTACTACTAACAATAGAAAATTAGTCGTGGCATACAGAGTAGTCCCAGGTGAACCTGATAACTGTCTTGTAATTCATACAGAGAGTTTAGAAGCGGCTGACCATGACACACTAATTAACATGGTAGAAAGTAATGCTGGACAAACTTCAGATGAACTTTCAACTGTAATGGCTAGAACACAACTTACAGATGGTTCTAACATGTTAGCACGTTTTCACCAAACAGGTAAATTAGTAAAAGTTCCTACTAAACTTGTAGAACTTACACCTAATAGAACAACTGCTATTAAATTAGATGAAATTAATCAAATGATTGCTGACCAAAAAGGTGTAACAATCGAAGAATTAGCAGTGCCAGATAATACACAACCGGCACCAGCACCTACTGCACCAGCAGTTGAGGATGCTACATCAACAGGCGAAGCACCGCTTGATGACGAAGCATTAGCCGCACAATACAGGTCACAAGCCGACTCTATGTTTAAAGAAGCAAAGAGACTAAGGGAGCAAGCAGAAGAACTAGCACCTACTAAGAAAAAGGCAAAGATGACCGAAAGTGTCTCGTAAAAACAACAAGTTATCTAAAGACGTCATTGCTCATTGGCCGGAAGTATTCAAGGACATAGAAGTACGTACTGTACCCCTTGAATACCTCCATTCTATTACTGTCAGATTTCGTGACGGTAAAGCATGGGTAATAGAACTAGACAAAAAAACACCCCCAAATCCTGACTTAGAGTATGGTTTAGAGTCCTTATTTCGCGAATATGATAAGGCTATTGACACCATAGATTTTAGGTTAAATACTCATAAAGTACGAAAAGACATAGAAGGACGTACGAAATCCTTTATGAAAAAACGTAAATAAATAAAATACAGTTAGTTTGTCAAAGGCATAAATACTGTATAAGTTAGATTATGGAATATTCAGGAGCCATTAAATGAGTTTAAGAATTAGAAGAGGAACCAATGCTGAAAGATCCGGAGTAACTTTCTTTGAAGGTGAATTAGTTTATACAACTGATACAAAGAAGTTATTTGTAGGTGACGGAGCAACAGTAGGTGGTATTGCTGTAGACAGTACAGCAGGTAGTATTAACAGCCTTACAGATGTCAACATCGTAGGCATACAAACAGGTCAAATCCTACAATGGGACGGCGCACAATTTATTGCAGGTGATGACGTAGGTGACAAAGAAAGCGTCACTGGCGCAGATAGCACTATTTTAGTAGATGCAACTAACAGTTCAATTAACTTAAATGGCACAGTTAAAGGACATATTATTCCAGATCAAAACGAAGTGTATGACTTAGGCTCCACTACAAAACGCTTCAACGATTTATTCCTTTCAGGTACTACTATTGATTTAGGTGGTACAACTATTACATCATCAGGTGGTAAACTTTCATTCAGTCAACCTATTGTAGCAACAATGGAAACAAGCGGTGACATTGATGTAAAAGATAATAATATTATTAACTCAGGTGCAACTGGTGATGTTATTATACGTCCTAGTAACACAGGCGAATTTGCTGTAGATAATTCAGTAGGTGCAAGATTATTTGAAGTTGATCTAGCAGGTAATTCATTTGGTTCTGTAGGTTCAACAGTATTACAACTTCCTGTATATTTAAGTGCAGACTATACTGCACATGCAAGTAAAGTCGAAACAGGTCAACTAGTATTTGATAACACAACAAAATCATTAAAACTTTACGATGGTAATGCTTGGGTAGCAGTACAAGGTTCAGGCGGCGGCGGAAGCGGCATTATGGAAGGTCAAACATATGATATCAATATCGTTGGTGATGTTATTGCTGGAGATAGTTCAATTATATTAGATGCTTCTGCATCTAGATATTTTGGAAGTGTAAATGCAACAGATGGTGGTCCAGTAATTACTACTGGTGCTACAAATGTTTTATCTTCATTAGATTTTGGTACTGGTACAATACTTGCTTTAAAAGTTACTACGTTAAAAAACAATACTAGTGATGAAAATATTATTAACATGGGTAGTGACAAAGCAACGTCTAATATTTCTATTGGTACTGTCAATGCTGATGAAATTAATAGTGGAGCAATTTATGGTAACTTTGTAGGTTCACTATACAGTGATGCAAGTTCACAAATAATTGATGGAATAACTGGTGCAATAAACGCGGCTGGTGGTATAACTACAGATGATTTAAACCTTCCAGGATCAACATTAAAAGTAGGAGTTGCTACAACTGGTCCAAGTATACAATTACAAGCAACTGGCACAAATGATATGTCAGCACAAACAAGTGATAGAGGTAAGATTGTTTTCCAAAGAAATGACACAAACGGCGAAGTAACAGAAGCAGTTATTGCTGGTGGACGTTCTTCAGTGAACATGGTTATTAACGATGGTACAAATAACTTTCCTGAAACACATACATTTATTTTTAACAACAGTGCTAACTTTGGACTTGGTAAATATGTTCCGTCAACTAAACTACATGTTGCAGGAAGCATAACAGCAGATGGTGGATACATCGGTGGTGTACAAACTATCAGTGGTCCAGGTGCAATTAATTTAACAACACTACACACAGAAATTACAACAACTGGTGCTGATGCATATACACTTGCAGATGGTACAGCAGGTCAACTTAAAATTATTAGTATGAAGGTCGATGGCGGTGATGGAACACTTACTCCAACTACACTTGCAAATGGTACAACTATCACATTCAACGATGTTAACGATAGTGTTACTATGATTTATAGTGGTTTAGGTTGGTTACCAATTGCTGTACAAGGCGCTGTTGTAGCGTAAACCAACTATAAACACACATTACTAAGATAAGGATAAGTATTAGTATGGAAGTTCTATACCTAATATTATTCGCTTATGTTGCATACATGCTGATTGTCACAATTGGTATTACATACGGATATCATCGTTATTTTTCTCATAAAGAATTTAAAGCCACTACTTGGCAAGAAGTAATAATGTTGTATTGTGGTTTGTTATGTGGTGGTAGATCTCCGCTTACATGGGTAGGTGTTCATCGTATGCATCATGCTCATAGCGATACAGAATTAGATCCACACAGCAAAAAATTTCAACCTTGGTATGTAATACTTTTTAGTTTATGGCATGTCGACAGTATTCCACGAAAATTTATAAAAGATATGCTGAAAAATCCAAGAGTTGTATTTTTTCACAAACATACAAATAAACTGTATATTGCAAATGCAATTTTACTTACACTCATCTTTGGTCCTAAAGCACTTCTTGTTTTAGGCATAATTTATTTACTTGCTTACTTTGGTTTTGGTGCATTGAATTTATGGGGTCACGATGCAGAAGGTCCTATTAATAATATATGGATAAACTTGATTGCTCCTTGGGAAGGGAATCATAAAGACCATCATGAAGTAAGTATGAGATGATTTATTACAAATATTTAGATATAAATTATAAAAGTTTAGCAGAAGAAATAAAAAAATATCTTCTTGACAATCCTCATCTAATAGAACGTGGCGACGGTAACTGGCGGGTTGCTACATCTTGGCTTTTAGAAAATTTTCCGCATATAAAAGATTTGTTTGAATGGGAGATAGAATTTGCAGGCATTTTTGTATCACATACAAGTGAAGGTAGTGTGCATATTGATAACGATGAAAAACCTGTAAGAATTAATTTTCCTATAATGAATTGCCACGATACTGTAACAAAGTATTTTAGACGTACAGGAGATACTATAAAAGGAAAACAAACTAATGGCGTATCGTATCACGGAGTTGATACAGATAACTTAGAAGAAGTTGATCACTTTGTATTAGACAGACCGGTTGCTATGCGTGTTTTAGAACCTCACCAAGTTTGTGTTGATCACGAGAACTATCCAAGAGTAAGTTGTACTATACAATTTAAACAAGATATAGAATATTTGTTAAAGGAAAAGATATGAATAATAATGTAACATTTACTACTAGCACCGATAGAGATGAAATTGTAAAATTGTTAAAAGATGTTGGTATCATTGTAATGCGAGATCACGGAATGAGTCTATCACAATACAATGACTTTTTATTAGATGTTGGTTATCATCAACATCCTAAAGTTTGGTGTGCCCATAAAGAATTTCCTATTTTTTGGCGTGTAAACAATCAACCAGTAGACGACAAAGGTCATGAAGGATTGTTTGGTAAGCACGATATTGATTGGCATTCAAACATTTTATACACACAAGACAGTCATGAAGTTGTATGCATATATGGTCATAAAATTCCAACAGGTAGTGGTGATTGTAGTCCAACTACGTATTCAAATACAGTACCTTATTTTAAAACACTACCTAAAAATGTACAAGACCGTTATAAAAAATTATACACTAAATGGACTTATGATGAAAACAAGACAATGGAAAATAGAGACATTAATTTGCACAGAGCAGGATTAGACGGAGAAGCACTAGCAGGCGAAGCAGAAGATACTTCAGATGAAAATTTAAATCATCAAATAAATGAAAATGCAAAAACACAATCTATATTTAATGCTGTAAATTTTGATCCTTCAAACAAACATTTATTCAAAAAGGGAAGACATCAATACGAAGGATATAACAGATTAGTACCAAATCATCCAGTAGGTGCTGAAGGTTTATTTTTTAACTATCTAAATATCGAAGACATTGTTGATGAAAACTATGAACCTGTACCAGACGCACGAGAAATTTTTGAAACACTTAAACAAGATTTACTCATTGACGATACATATCATTATGTACACGAATGGCAAGAAACTGACATTGTTATAGCAGACCAATTGACTGGTGTTCACCGTAGAGACCATGGTGTTCCAGATAGCGTAGAAAGGGAATTGTTAAGAGCAACGTTTTGGTATAAAACACAAGACAGAATTCACTATGACTATTCATTATAATAATATATTACATAACCAAAGCCTTGCAGTAAGAACAAATGTTTTACAGGAAGTTAAAAAAGTTATAGAAAAAGTTGAACCAGACTTTGATAGTGTAGAAAAATATAAAACAAATATTATTGAATGGTTAAAACCTATAGTAGATTTGAAAGATTTTTATGTTTATCCGATGAATGGAATAACTGAAGGTTTGAATTGGTGGTATTATCAAGATAATCGTAGTGTCTATATGGACGAAGGAGACTATCAATGGATACACTCTCGAGGAAACATGTATGATAACTGTATTAAATATGTAAGTGTACCAAGTGCAATAAATGGAAATTTTACAAACATTCCTGAAAACACACCTACAGCAGTTGACTTAGCATACGTTGGTAGTACTAAAGTAAAAAAAATAAACTTGCCAAAAAATGTTGAATATGTATTTTACAGTTTTTCTAAACCATTTGGTATTAGAAATATTAGAACTGGTTGGATATTTACAAAACAAAAAGATTCTAAATTAGATGCATTAATACATAGTGCAAAGTATTATAACTATTTTGCAAATAGTGTTAGCGAAGCAATAATCAAAAATTTTGATGTTGACTTTATATACAATTCGTTGTATAATAAACAAAAGACTATTTGTGAAGAATTAGATATTGTTCCTAGTGATAGTGTTTGGCTTGCTACAAGCACTAGAGAAGAGTATCAAAAATTTAGACGTAGCGGAGATATAGCAAGACTCTGCCTAGCAGGAATATATAATGAACAAGAAACACTTACCTAGTATACATAACTACAATTTAGATATTGACTT
>TARA_B100001057_G_scaffold181511_1_pt1 | contig 13709 bp, 3 predicted proteins | sample TARA_B100001057 | Tara Oceans TARA_B100001057 (sample SAMEA2621839) | marine metagenome | biome: marine biome (ENVO:00000447); feature: surface water layer (ENVO:00002042); material: "saline water (ENVO:00002010), including plankton (ENVO:xxxxxxxx)" | depth 5 m
ACTCCTGGTGCTAACGATGATACAATAAGATTTATTATTCAAAATAACACAGTAGCTAATTTAACAAGTGATAGATTAGAAGTCAATAAGTTGTCCGTAGATGATATAGAGATTGATGGAAATAGGATAAGTACTGTTACAACAGACACAGACTTAGAACTTGATGCACAAGGTACAGGACAAGTTAAATTTTCTAATTTTGGCTTTAATGGCAATCAAATTACAAACCTTGTTTCAAATAGTGTAACAGAATTTAGAAACACAAACAATGGTTATGTAAAATTTGACGGCACATATGGACTAGTACTACCAGTAGGTGATAACACTAACAAACCTTCTGCTACTTATAGAGAAACAGGAATGGTACGTTGGAACACATCTGACGCAAGAGTTGAAGTGTATGACGGTACTAGTTGGGTGTCTGTAGCAGGTACATCAGGAGGTATAAGTCTATCTGATGCAGAAGATTTAGCTATTAGTTTGGCAATAAGTTTAGGATAACAGTATGGCAACAACGTTTAAAAACAAAAACATAGTACAAGTTGGCACAGTACCTGTAGAAATACTTGCAACAACTGGAGCTCAACGTGCTACTATTGTTGGAATGAGTCTTACAAATTTAACAGACAGTTTTGTGTATGTCTCAGTATTAGTAGATGACGACACTAGTGTTCAAGGACATTATATGAAAGATGTGCTATTGCCGTCTAATACAAGTTTACGGGCAGTAAACGGTGGTGAAAAATTGATTCTAGCACCAACAAATAAATTAAGTGTAAAATCAAGTGTAAGCGACAGTGTTGATGTCTTGCTTAGTTACGTGGAGATAACATAATGACCCAATATTTAGGAAATAATCCATCTGATGTGTTGGACGGTTTTATTAAACGTTACTTTTATGGTTTACGTAGAAACGATGACGGGGAAATGTTTTTAATAAGATTAGACCAACTTGGACAAGCCGATACTGCTATATCTATCAATGAATTGGGCGAAGCAGATGGCAACTTTCCAGACTTTGAAGAAGGTATTGATTTTTTAGATGGATTAGATGAAAATCATAATATTTTATATTCTAATCTAAGATATCCACAACTCAAATGGGATGGTAGAAGTTTACTTTATTATGTGGATCAAACAGACGGACAATTTGTTTTACGTATATCAGAAGGATACGAATATCCAACCGGAAATTCATCAGACGGTACTAGTTCTACCTATGGTGGACTTTCAGGATCGGGGTATTAGGGAGCAGTAGATGGCAGAATTTATTCTAGATAGGTTTAAGTATAATTGGAGAGGTGATTGGACAGCCGCTACAGCTTATGATAGAGATGATATTGTAAGAGTAGGCGGTAAAAGTTATGTATGTTTGGAAACACATACAGCTGATCCAATCTTTAGCACTGACTTATACTATATTGTACCTGGTTCAAGTCCACCATTACCAAAGCCAAAATGGAGAGTAATGACTAGTGGTAGAACTTTCGACGGCACATGGACAAGTGGCACTGTATACGACGAAGGGGATATTGTACTGTTTGGTGGTGCATTATACCTATGTACAAAAGGTCATACAGCGGTTGCATTTGAAGATAATATAAGTGATTGGACTATATTTGCTGATGCAATAAAATACGAAGGTGTATGGGTAGCAGGCACAAATTATGGACGTGGCAGTATAGTAAAATATAATGGTATTGTTTATCGTTGTATTAAAGAACACACAGCTGGTAATTCTTTAGAAGAAGTATTAGGCGAGGATTCTACAGATACACTTTGGGAAGTATTTCATAATGGTATAGAATTTAAAGGACCTTATCTTCCTAGTGCAGGTGAAAATACTTACGTATATAGAAAAAATGATTATGTACTATACGGCGGAAGTATACTTAAATGTATACTGACACATACAGATTCAGGAACATTTGACAATACAAAATTTGTAGTAGAACTTCCGGGTTTTGAATATAACGGTGTTTGGAATTCAAGTACAATTTATGTAACAGGTAATGTTGTACGTTATGGTGGATATATTTTCTACGCTACACAAACAACACAAAATGTTGCACCAGCATTGCTTGACGATAGTACAACAGGTTGGATACTTCTTGAAAGAAGTTATAATTTCCGCGGTGAATACGATGGTAGTGTAGATTATCTACCAGGAGACCTTATACGCAGAGGTGGTCACACATACATAGCAATTAGAACTGTGCCTGGAGTGCCAGGACCAAGTGATGATAGCACAACAGTAAACACATTAAATTATTTAGATACAGATTTATGGGAAAAAGTTACAGACGCACAAAAATATAGAGGTAACTGGGTAACAAGCACAAATTATAATATTGGTGAAGTCGTACAATTTTTTGGTAGCCTTTACGAATGTAACGAAACGCATAAAAGTGCAAATAACAGTCATCCTGGAGATAATGGTAGCGGATTTTACTATTGGGATAGTGTAGTTGAAACGCCTAATCCTGCAGGAATGAACGCCGCAGGAGATATGCTTACTTTTAATCTAAGCAGAACACTGCAAGGAGATGGTTCTACATTTGGTAACGCCGCACTTAATATTGGAAATGATAGACAAGTTCTAAGTGTTGATGACGATGATAATCTTGTTTGGCGCACATATTATGATGATGAATATGTAGTATTTGTTTCGCCAAACGGTGAGGACAAAATTGGAAACGGTCTTACACCGATATATCCTTTTAGAACAGTAAACTATGCATGTCAATATGTCGAAGACAATATTCCAAGAGACAAGCCATCAAAGGTAAGAGTAGCAGGCGGCAGATATGTAGAACCAGGGCCTATTATTGTGCCAGCATTGACTGTAGTAATGGGAGATGAATTACGTACAACAACTATTGAGCTTAATCCTGCAAAAAGAGATTACGTAACTGGTGATTATGTATATATGCAAAATATTATGCAATACATAATGACTTTACTACCAAACTTATTTGTAAATAATACTATAACACCTTTGGCTGGCAACACACTTACACAGACTAAAGATGAAAATGTAGTTAGTGACGCCGCAACATCGTCTGTTGTGTCATCAAATAATATTATTATTAATCAATACATAAGCTACGCAATCGAAAACAGCGGATCGATACCTACTACTATTGGTACTAGATCAGCCACAGTTGATAACCTTAGATTAAATGGCGCACAAATATTAAAAAATAACAGAAACTTTTTAGTTGAGCAAGGAATAGCGTGGAACGATATAAATCAAGCAACATATACAAACATAGACAAAGCATGGATAAGACAATATATTGAAAGATTTTTTGTTGCATTTGAAGCTGATTTAAAATATCCTGGTAATTATAGAACACTAAGAGCTGCTAGACATTGGGTAAATGAAATAACAGGATCAGGATTAGCAGATCTATTCTATCTGCATGATGCTACTGGTTTACGTAATTGTACAGTAGATGGCATGAAAGGAGCATTAAATCCTCCAGGTGCATTTGATCTTTATCAAAGACCAACTGGTGGTGCATATTGTTCGCTCGATCCAGGACTAGGAACTACAGATGACGCAGTGTGGATTAAAACAAGATCTCCTTATATACAAGGTGTTACTACTTTAGGACAAGGCGGAACCGGTCAGAAAATCGATGGCGCACTACATGACGGCGGTAACAAATCTATGGTATCTAATGACTTTACACAAGTTATTTCAGATGGTATAGGTGCGTGGGTGCTTAATAATGCAAGGGCTGAACTTGTATCAGTGTTTACATATTATGCAACAATCGGATATCTAGCAGAAGATGGCGGTATTATTAGAGCAACAAACGGTAATAATTCATATGGAGAATTTGGTGCTATTGCAGACGGAAGAGATGATACTGAAGTACCTATAACTGGCAAACTTAATAACAGAACTAGTGAAGCACAAGTAGCGGCGGCATACGCCGGTGAAGTAAGTGATTTTATACTTGCATACGAATATGCTCATAGTGGTGCAGAATATAACGTAGCAACTAGTGATATTATTGGTGCTGGTGCTAATGCACAAGTAATACACGAAGAATTTAGAGATGGTGGATTATCGCAAGCCAGATTAGCAAATAGTTTAGATTCTGGTTCACCTGGCGGTGGCGGATTTCTTGTTGTTGAAGCCAACTGTCAAGCTGGTGATGCAACTACAATTACGCTTTCTCAAACTGATGATAATGAATTTAGTGACTATCAAAATATGCGTATATGGATTGTATCAGGACCAGGCACTGGACAATACGGTTACATACAAGCATATGATGTGAGTACAAAGATAGCCAATATTTATAAAGAGTCTACAAACATGCCTGGTTGGGATCATATTATGGCAGGTACTCCTAGTGAAACAACATTTACTACAAACACACGCTATAGAATCGAACCACGTGTAGTATATTCTCATCCAGGATTTACAAAGACAACACATGATAATCCAAATGCACGAGATTATAGAGACATTGTGTGGGGGTTAGATCAAAGAGCTTACACAGCATTACAAGCATCTGAAACGCCAGGCGGCACTACCGATGGAATAACAGTACAGACAGCTATTTTTAATGTAACTACAGGAGGTTACGCATATGGTGCCACAGTTACTAATGCTGGTGCAGGTTATGCTGTAGGTGATACAATCAAGTTTTTAGGAACAGCTCTAGGAGGCACAACACCTGCAAATGATTTGACAATCACAGTAGATAGTATATCAGAAGATAGTACAAATAGTATAGTAACTTTTAGCGTGTCTGGCACAGCTCAAGGTGGTAGATGGGTTGCAGTAGCTCTACCTAACTACACAATGCACAGTTATGATGGCGAAACTTGGACTGAAGGTAACTTACCAAGTGTAGGTACTTGGGGCGCAGTGGCAGCAGGTAAAAATACATTTGTTGCACTTAGAACAGACGGCACTTCAAAATATGCTTATAGCTCAGACGGAATAAATTGGTCTGATCAAGATTTTCCTGTATCAGGATCTTGGGGAGGAATAGTGTTTGGTGGTGGACGTTATATGGTTTTTGACAAAAATAGTAATACTATTTTATGGTCTGAAAATGGATTGGCTTGGACACAGAGTGCTATAACAGATAGCGGCGATTCAACTACTCCACAATGGCAAGCTATTACATTTGGTGCAGGTAGACATGTAATTATATCTGGTTCGGAAGATAGAAATGTTGCTGTTACAACCGACGGTGGTGTAACATGGACAGTAAATGAGGTAGTGTTGCCTAGTCCTGAAGATTCTACACTTGCAACATGGGATTGGATTGATGTACAATTTGGTGATAACGTATATGTTGCCATAGATAGAAACAGTACAAGAACTGCTTACAGTTTTGACGGTGCAGTATGGTATGCTGGAACAGGTCCTAGCCCAGATGATTCTACTCAATTAAATTGGAAACATTTGAAATATGCACAAGGTGTATTTGCCTTAATTGGAGACACTGGCAGTAAATTAGTAGGAGGGGATATAACATCAGGTCCTACGACTGTTATGTATACATCTGAGGACGGAATACACTGGACTGAACGTACAATAGACAACAAACTTTGGGGAAGTATAGGATTTGGTAATCCATCCGGTGACGGATATTGGGTAGCTGTTGCTTATAACGATAGCCCACTAGGTGGGATAAACAAAATTAGAACAGGTGCAAGAGCTCTTGTACGTCCTACAATATCCGGAGGCAAAATAGGTACAATAAGAATTTTTGAACCAGGAAGCGGATATGATTCTTCAAGTCCTCCAACATACACAGTATACGGAAACTTTACAGTAGCACTAGATTTAGACAACAGAATATTTAATGGGTGTCTTGCACAGCCTAGTTTTCTTAACAGAGGTATAGGATATCGAACTAGTTCAACAACAATAACTATTTCTGGTAATGGGTATGCAGATATTATTCCAGAAGGAAATATCATATACTTAGAAAATCTTACTAAAATGCCTGGCCCTGGAACTCAAATAATATTCTCAGGAATCCCAGACTTGAACACTCCTGATCCGGCAGACTTACAAATTTTTACAGGAGTAATTGTAACTGAAGAAGGCGCCACAGGATACGGCGGACAAGATTATCCAGGACAGCCAGATGAGAACGGATATTTTAAAGCAAAGTTCCAGATTTCACCTAGTCTCAAAGAAGAATATACAGACAACAATCTTACAGATCATGGAGTAACAGTTACACTTAGAGAACGGTACAGCCAATGTCGTATTACAGGACACGACTTCTTAGACATAGGTACAGGTAATTTCTTAGAAACAAATTATCCAGAATTATATGCAGGCGGTGCGTATTTTGTTGCAAAACCAGAAAATGAAGTATACGAAATCGATGGCGGTAAAGTATTTTATACAAGTACTGACCAAGATGGTAACTTTAGAGCAGGAGAATTATTTTCTGTACAACAGTCAACTGGTATTGTAACAATTAGTGCAGAATATTTTGACTTAGACGGATTGTCTGAACTAGCACTTGGTGGTGTTAGACTTGGAGGTTCAGGTGCAGTTGTTAGAGAATTTTCAACAGATCAAACATTTTTTGAAGATTCAAATAACGTTATTCCAACACAAAGAGCTATAGCGGCATTTTTAGCAAATAGACTTTCTGAAGGTGGATCTGAATTAGAAACCAATCAATTAGTTGCTGGTGTTACTTTATTAGGTAGTGCTCAGAACTTAATTGATACAACTAGTGGAGCTGAAATATTGCTTCCAAAATTAGTAAAAATACAAGGAAATGATGCTCATTTATCAGGTTCAATTATAGCCCAAACCATGTTACTACGTCCAAACGATGATAGTAATGGTGTTTTCTAATACTTGATAAATACACATAACGGAGTTAAAAAATGGCAGAATTTAAACTAGGTAGAATTAGATTTGTATGGAAAAACAACTGGGCAACCAGTAGTGTTTACTACAAAGATGACGTCGTCGCATACGGCGGTAAAATATATATTTGTGTAAGCGGACATACATCTGACGCAAGCGATTTTTATACAGATTTGAACATTAGTCCAGCTAAGTGGAACTTAGTAAGTGATGGTCAAACATGGAAAGGTGATTGGGCTGTAAGCACAGCTTATAAATTACAAGACATAGTAAAGTATGGTGCAAGATTATACATAGCAAATACTAATCATACATCTGCCGCATCTGCCAGCGACGGATTAGAAAATGATATTGCTAAATGGGACATCTTTGCAGAAGGATTAGATTGGAAAGGTGATTGGGCTACAAGCACTAGATATAAAATAAATGATTTTGTTAAGTATGGTGGTATAACATATGTTTGTAATACACTGCACGTATCTAATGCTGATGCTACAGTAGGATTAGAGGCTGACCAAGCTAAATGGACAGCGTTTAACGAAGGAATAGATTATAAAGCAGCCTGGGCAACTGGAACACGTTATAAGAAAAATGATATTGTACTATTTGGTGCAGGATTATATCTATGTAACACGTACCACACTTCAGGTGAATTGTTTACTACAGATAGTGCAAAATGGGATACATTTGTACAAGGTTTTCAATACGAAAATGAATGGGAATATAACAAGCGTTACCAACGAGATGATGTAGTACGCTATGGTGGTAATCAGTATATTGCTAAACAAACACATGCTGGACAAACACCAGATGACAGTACTGCATATTGGGAAATTTTTGCTAGAGGTTTTGTATTCAAAGGCGATTATGGTGCAGACTCAACCTCGCAAGAATATCGTCCAGGTGATGTAGTAAGATTAAATGGTTACACATATCTATGTACAGCAACTACGATAGGTAATGAACCACCCAATGCAAGTTATTGGGAAAGACTAAATGCAGGTTTATTTTGGAGAGGTGTATGGGCTGACGAAGCAACATACAAAGTAGGCGATGTTGTACGCTTTGGTGATAATGCTTATGTTGCAGTAAGCAATCACATATCAGAAGGTGATGATTATTCATCTAATCAAGCAGGTGCACAAAACAGCCGTCCTGATTTAGATACAGCTGGTACATATTGGAATTCACTTGTACTAGGTAACGAAGCAAGTGTGCTTACAACGAAAGGCGATTTAGTATTTTACGGCGGATCAGGTCCTACAAGATTACCAGTTGGCGAAGAAGGTCAAGTATTAAGAGTAAGCAGTGAAAAAGTTCCGGAATGGACATACTTAGGACAATCAGACGATGTATACTATGTTAGTCCAAAAGGTACAGATAAACCTTATCCAGATGCAGGTTCAACTATAGACAAACCTTTTAAAACAATACGCTATGCTGCCGAAGCAGTGCTTAATGGAACAAAGCGTAAAGATGCAAGACATCTTTTAGAACGTAATAGATATTTTATCCAACGTGAAATTGTAGAATGGACCGATTATCAAATTGCAAATAATATTAGCCCGTTCACAACTTCTTACACATACGATGGTTCAAAGTGTGAACGTGATATGGGATTTTTAGTAGACGCTTTCATATATGATATGACACACGGTGGAAATGAGAAATCCAGAGACAGTGCTAACAAATATGTGACAGAGCCTGGAAACTTTTATACATTAGGTCAGGGCGATGAGACTAACGCAAGTATTGCATATGGTCTGACAGTCATTGGACATGTACTAGCACAGACAGATCCTTCTGTAAGTTATCAAACAACAGCTGGCGATCTTTCTACAGCTATAGTTGCACAATATAAAAATATTGCATACACAACAGAAACTGATGCTTTAGCAAACATCACAGCTAATGCTAAAATAGTAACTGATGCAATTACAAAAGGAGATGCAACTGAACTTCCAAAAATGGTTAGGCCAACTACACTTATTAGGGTAGCAACAGGAAAATATCAAGAAATCCTACCTATCATAGTTCCAGCAGAATGTTGTATAATGGGAGATGAACTACGTTCAACCAATGTATCACCTAAGACAATATACAACGGTGCAAATCTTACAAGCAGAGCTGACACACCGTTTAGCTTTGAAGCTCTTACACGTCTTGAGCCTGTGCTCGGTGACGTTGTACGGGGTGTGACTGTTTCGGCTACGACTGGTAACACTGAAACACAATCACAATTATGGCCATATGGTAATGTTGAAGAAGAAGAGGCGGCAGAACAGTTGGCACGTATTGCTAGACGTAGGGTTGATTGGTTACTGGGTGACAAGCTAGAACGTACACTACCGACTATCGACAGCTTTTCTAGTGCTACAACTGGTTATGCACGTGATCAATTACTTGCTAACAAAAGATTTATGGCGGCAGAATGTCAAGCCTATATTAAGGATACATTTCCTACTTTAAAATATAGCAAAACAAAGTGTAGACAAGATATTGCTTATGCAATAGATGCTATTACATATGATCTTACACATGGCGGTAACTGGCAATCTGTTAATTCAGGAGAAGCATATTGGAGCGGAGTAGGTCAAAACACATATGTTGATGAAAACGGTAAAGCGGCCACAGTAGCGGCGTATACATTCTTAAAAACTTTGGCAAGTAACGTTGCACAAAACTTACTTATAAATCCTACATATCAAAAAGCCGCACAAGCAAACAAAGTATCACTAAAAGACAATGCTGTGAATAGACCAATTATTACACAAACAAGAGGAGCGGCAGGCGCAAGTGGTGATGGCACTACAATCCAAAACAGAATTGACGATATAATCAGTATCATTAATGGAGGCAGTGGTACAGTAACAATTACATATCCAAGTATATCAGGTGTAGCAGGTGCACTTACAACTGCTAACACAGCACTTGTAAATGCCACAGCAACTATTAAATCTAATATGACTACGTTTATAACAAATAACTTTCCTAATCTTACATATAGTAGTACTAAGTGTGAAAGAGACTTAGGTTATATTTTAGATGCGGCACGTTATGACTTTATGTTAGGAACAAATTTTGCAACTGTTATTGCGGCATATGCTTACTTGAGATCATCAGGCGTAAAAGTTCTAGCAGATCAAAAAGAAGCAACATTAGCCGCTTACGAATATGCACGTACACTTGCTATTGCAAATGTAAACAGTAATGCAACTGCTATTGCAGGTGTTAATGCCGCGTTTGAATGGGTCGAAGATATGATCTTAGGCGGTAGTAATGAAGGAGCAAATGCTAAACAGTTTGACACTGATCAACGTATTCCTTACACAGAACACTCTGCACAACAGATTAGACTTAACACAGAATTTATTGTTGAAGAAATACATGCCCACATTACTGAAACTTTTAAATCAGGTGTGACAGCGACTACAGCGTCAGACAACTCAGTAACATTGCAAAGCACTAGTTGGCTAAATCAGTGGCAGTCAATTAAATTTGAAGGCACAATGTTAGGTAATTTAGATGCTAATACTACATATTATGTAAGAAACATTCTTAGTGCAACTAAAATTACACTATCAACTGAAAAGGGCGGAGCAATAGTAACACAAACTGATGCTTCAGGATCAGCATCTGCTCTTACAGTCAAAACAGCATACACTTATACAAAAGCAGATTGTACAAGAGACATAAAAGCATATCTATCAGCGTTTATTGAAGATATATTATATCCTGCAAATTATATAAGAGAATATACAAATAGTATTTCAATGTTTATACCAGGTATATATAAAACACCTTACGCGGCACGTTACTATGCTAATGCTGTAATAGGTTGCCAAGAAGAAGATTTCTTCTACATGCGTAACGGCACAGGCTTGCGTCTAATGACAATGCAAGGACTTATAGGTGATTTACAAGCACCTAATGCTAATGGTACAAGCAGACCTAGTGCAGGTGCATATGCATCGTTGGATCCAGGTTGGGGACCAAAACATGAGGCTGCATGGATATCAGCACGTTCTCCATATATTCAGAACTGTACAACATTCGGTTTTGGAGCAATAGGACAAAAAATCGATGGTAACCTACATGATGGTGGTAATGACTCGATGGTTTCCAATGATTTTACACAGGTTATTTCAGACGGTATTGGTGCATGGATTACTAACAATGGTAGAGCTGAAATGGTGTCAGTGTTTACATACTATTCGCATATTGGATATCTTGCAGAAGCTGGAGGTAGAATACGTGGTACAAATGGTAATAACTCATACGGAGATTTTGGATCAGTAGCAGAAGGTGTAGATCCAGATGAAACAGCAGTAACAGCAATAGCTGACAACAAATTCCAGTATGTTGCAACACCTACACAAGTAAACACAGATGCAGACAAAATACTAAACTTAGAATTTTCACACGCAGGAGAGCAGTATAGATTTGCTGATTTTGATTTGTTTGGAGCAGGTTCAAATGCAGATGTACTTGTAGATGAATTTAGAGATCAAGCAGTTGGACAAGTAAGAATATTAGATTTGAACGACTCATCTGGACAACTTGGTGGTAAAGGATATCTAGTAGTAGCAAACACTGCCCAGGCAGGTACAACAACACAGATTACAATAGCTGCCACAGATGGTAATGGCGATAGTGCATATCCAGGCATGTTAGTTGTACTCACAGGTGGTGCTGGTAATGGACAGTTTGGCAAGGTTCAAACATACAACAGTGGATCTAAAGTAGCTACTGTGGTAAGAGTAAGCGATGGTGTAGCTGGTTGGGATCACTTCAACCCAGGCACAACTATTGTTGCACCTAACAGTTCTACAACCTACAGAATTGAACCTTTAGTTGATTTTGGAGTACAGGCACCAAGTTCAAATGGTAGATCTTTTGCAAGCACAACAAATTGGAAAGATATACATTTTGCAGAATTATCTAAATCATATGTAGGAGTGTCTCATTCAAGTAGTGTTGGTGATGACAATGCAACATTTGATGTAACAAAAGTTGGTGTAAAATACGATGTGCAACTAAACGATGCAGGTACTGGATATGCTAGAGGTAACACACTTACTATTCCTGGAACATCTATAGGAGGCGTAGCAACTGCTAACAATGTCACAGTAGTTGTAACAGCAGTAAACAGCGTCACAGGCGCAATTACAGCAATAGACGCAAAAGGTAAAGGTAGACAGGGTATATACATAGCTACAGCAGACGGCGGCGCTACAAGCGAATATAGTTATGATGGCACAACATGGACAAATATAACACTTCCTGGACAAGCACCAACTGGCGCAACAGCTATAATGAGCGGACTTATAGATGATGGTTCAACATTTTTAAAGACTAGTCATCAGATTATTGCCGCACAGAGTTCTAGTTCTAACCAGTTATGGAGATCAACTGACGGTGTCAATTGGAATCAGGTAGCGGCACCCGGAGGACCTTACAATAGTGTGCCTAGCGTAGCCTATGGTAAAAATACTGGTGTGGTAATTTGGGCAGGAACACGTGATGTAATTTATACTACAGATGGCGGAGCCACCTGGACAGAGGAAGCTAATGCATTACCTAGCACGGGTTACACAGGATTAGCATTTGGTGCAAACAGATGGGTTGCAGTCAAGAGTGGTTCAACAGAAGTTGCATTTTCAACAGACGGTATAAGTTGGACAACAGATGCTGGCGCATCAGCAAGAAATTGGGGACCAATAGCATACGGTAATAACAGATTTGTTGCAATATCAACAAACAGTGCTCATGCACAATATACACTAGATGGTGGCTTAAACTGGACAGAAGTAGCTTTACCAGCCGCTACTGATTACAGTGATATTGCATATGGACAGGGTATGTTCGTTGCAACTAGAACAGGAAGCTCAACATATGCATATGCAAATTATGGTGTAGTATGGGCAACTGGAACAGCACAAATTAGCTCTGCAAGCGGTATAGATGCAGTGACTTTTGGAAGTAACAATGCAACTCCAAGGTTCTTTGCAGCCACAGCAGGATCAACAGCTATAGCTTCCGAAATTTTAAGACCAGTGAAAGCATGGGGTAGAGTTGGTGTTGCTAACGAGAAAGTTTTTGAAATTCGAATGGTAGAGCCAGGACATGGCTATGCTAGTGCTCCAAGCCTTACAGTCACAGATAATAACAACACATTTGATGTACAAACACAAGTAAGACTGTTTGACCAAACACTTGCTAATCCTACTTTCTTAAACAGAGGTTCTGGTTATGAACAAGCAAGTGCAGAAATAAACAAAAATGCAAGTGACGGATTTGCAGACTTCTTTCAGAATGGTTCAAACGTTGCTATTAGAAGACTTACAAAGCGTCCAGTAGCAGGTTCAAACGTACAGTTTGGAGACATAACAGATAAAATCTTTAAGTTGGTTAGTGTTACTAGTTTTTCAGGAACAGTAGACGGTGATTATACTGCATTTATACAAGTTAGTCCGGATATAACAGTAACAGATGCTCCTGCTGATGAAGATGATATCACAATGCGTATACGTTATTCACAGGTACGTTTGACAGGGCATGACTTCTTAGACATAGGTACAGGTAGTTTTGTAGATACAAATTATCCAGGGACACCTGTAAATAGTCCAGATCAGCTTAAAGAAACAGATGATTTTGACGGTGGTAGAGTATTCTACACTGCCACAGACCAAGATGGTAACTTTAGAGTAGGTAACTTGTTTAATGTTGAACAGGCAACAGGTGTAGCAACACTTAATGCTGAAGCGTTTAACATTTCCGGACTACAGGAACTTACACTAGGTGAAGTTACACTAGGTGGTAATTCAGCAAGTGT
>TARA_B100001057_G_scaffold130847_2_pt1 | contig 13704 bp, 11 predicted proteins | sample TARA_B100001057 | Tara Oceans TARA_B100001057 (sample SAMEA2621839) | marine metagenome | biome: marine biome (ENVO:00000447); feature: surface water layer (ENVO:00002042); material: "saline water (ENVO:00002010), including plankton (ENVO:xxxxxxxx)" | depth 5 m
AGCAATTGATTTTGTTAAGGCGAATTTACAAGATGTAGTAGATGAAAAATATCCAATAGAAAAATTGACTGTAACAAAATCACTGCGTTCATATTATAAAAACCCAATGCAAATTGCGCATAATGTTTTGGCTAAGCGTATGGGTGAACGTGATAGTGGTAATAAACCAGGTCCTGGAGATAGAATTCCATTTGCTTTTATAAAAACAGAAAATAAAAAGGCTCTACAAGGGGAAAAGATTGAGCATCCTAAATATATAATTGAAAATAATCTACAATTAGATTATGGTCATTATATTACAAATCAAATTATGAAACCGCTACAGCAATTGTTTGCGCTACCAGCAGTTTTAGAAAGCATGAGTGATTTTAAAAAATCTAGGGGTATTCAAGATGTAAATAAACCACATGGTTCATGGAAAAAGGACTTAGATAAATTGTCTGAAAAGTGGGAAGATCAAGAAAAACTGAAAAAGAAGGTGGAAGAATTTAGATGTAAAGAAGTAAAGAGTATTTTATTCGAACCTTACATCAAAATGGTTAAATAGAATCTAATTACATTGTAGATTTTTTAAATAATATAATAATTCTAAAAGAATAGCTAATTTCTTCTCTCTAGTGGCTCAAATTGAAGTTCTAGTGTTAAGTTACGAGACAAATCAGAATTGTTGTTAACTTGCGTAGTAATTAATTCTGATAAATAGTGAGGCAATCTATCAGTAGAAATAGTTGATGTGTCGCCATATCTTCTATCATAATAACTAGAGGATGGTCTATTTAATCTTTGTGCATTATACTCCCTATATTGACGATAACTATTAAATCGTCTACGCAATATTCGGCTTCTGTCATAGTCATAATCTTGACTATAGCTATATCTAGTGTTTCTATTTCTCTCAGTAGATGTGTCATTTTCATCTTGCATGTATTGGTCATTAATATAATTCCCATTATTATTATTACGACCATAATTAGGATAAATATCATGTTCACTATGTTCACCATGCTGACCATTTTCACCCGTTTCATCATTATCAGCATTATCGTCATTACCGCCATTATCGCCATTATCGCCATTAGCACCATTAGTACCATTAGCACCATTAGCCCCATTAGCACCATTAGCGCCATTAGCGCCATTAGCGCCATTAGCGCCATTATCAGGTCTAATATTTTGAGCGTTGCTTAATCTGATATCGTGTCTACAAAGTGGACAATGAACACTAGTTTGAAACCATTGCATAATATGAAGAGGATTAAAAATATGTTTGCAATGGTTCAATTGAATCACATCGCTATCACTTGTAAAGTCAAAATGACTTATAGGACAAGTATAATTTAAAGGATTATCGATATTACCGAATAAAATTCTAGATGTAGAATTAACAATTTCATCTAAAGTTGGTCTTACAACAACATCAGTAAATTCTGCGGGTGGAGTTGGATGTCTAATATTTCTTATATAAGTACTATAAAGATTTTCATTAAATCTAGAAACTCGAGCTGGTCTAAATACTGGAGTGGTATATCTATTTCTTACATTCTCTCGATTAGAGTAATTATAGGTTGATAATATATTATTGAATGAAGTTTGTTGACTATTTACAATTTCAAGTAAAGAATGAATTGATACATTAGTGCTATTTAAAAAACTAATATAAGAACCAATTAAATCATCTGAACCGTAACTCATTTATATAGTTATTTTATAAAAAAATATGTTTAAATATAAAGTTAGTATTATTTATAAATAATAAAAATGGATTTATCAAAGTATAAAAATAAGGGACTTACTGGTTTACAAAATACTGGAAATTCATGTTATATTAATTCATGCTTGCAGTTATTATCAAATCTTTATGAACTAAATGAACTAATGGATAATCTAGAGAATAAAAATGTAAATAATAATGAGAATGGTATAATCTTAAGTGAATGGAATAGTTTAAGAAAAATGATGTGGAAAGAGAATTGCATTGTAGCACCACTAAGATTTTGCAAAGTAGTACAATTTGTTTCAAAAAAAAAGAATAATGAATTATTTAGTGGTTTTGACCAAAATGACATGTCAGAATTTCTCTTTTTTATAATTGATTGTTTTCATAATGCTTTGAAGCGAGAAGTCAATATGAATATAACAGGTAAAGTAAAAAATTCATTGGATAAATTAGCAATGAGTTGTTATGAAATGATGAGAAAGATGTATAAAAAAGAGTATTCTGAAATATTGGACATTTTTTATGGAATAAGTGTAACTATAATTAAATCCAAAGAAAATGATAATGAAATTTTGAGCAATAGCTGTGAACCATTTTCCATATTGACTTTACCAATACCTGATTCAAAAGCATGCACAATATATGACTGTCTAGAATTATATACAAAAGAAGAAGAATTATCTGGTGAAAATGCGTGGTTTAATGATAAAACTAATCAGAATGAAGATGTAAAAAAGGGTGTTAAATTTTGGAATTTACCGAAAATTTTAATTTTAGGTTTAAATAGATATAATAATAGTAATAGAAAATTGCAGTGTTTAGTAACTTCACCATTAGATAATTTGCAACTAGACAAGTATGTAATTGGTTATGGTGGTATTGAAAATAATTTGTATGAATTAATAGGAACAGCAAATCATTCTGGTAATGTAAATGGTGGACACTATACAGCTAATATTAAAAATTTAAATGGTAAATGGTATAATTTTAATGACCAAATCATCAATGAGATAAGCGAAGACAAGGTTATAAATGTATATACATATTACCTTTTCTATAGAAAAAAAAATAAAAATTAATTATATAATGGACGTAGATATGAATTCAGTAACAGGAATACCTATATTAAAAAACTACTTTGATAATTTTAACATTAATCCGATTTTTTTCCTGATAATTTGCATTGTTTTGATTCTCTATCTTATATTTTTCACTTCTTTAGGAAATGATGGGAATGATGGAAATATAGAATTTAGTAATAACGAAAATTCGGCAGAAGTAACTATATTTGGAATAATAATGATTGCACTTTTTATCGTTCTGGTTGTAGTTAATTCATTCAATCATTTTTTAAACATTGATATAATTACTACTATTAGAGATATATTTACAGCTACACCCGAAATAGATATAAGAGTTAACAATCCAAATAATACCGATAATAATAATGATAATGATGAGGATGAAGATGGTTCTGCAAATGATGAGGTTTTCAATATACAAGGAAATGATTATAATTTTAATGATGCTAAGGCTATTTGTAAGGCATATGGGGGTAGATTAGCTACTTATAAAGAAATAGAGAACGCATACAATGAAGGTGGTGAATGGTGCAATTATGGATGGTCAGAAAATCAATTGGCATTATTCCCCACACAATATAAAACATGGAATAGGTTACAAAAAATGAAGGGACATGAAAATGACTGTGGTAGACCAGGAGTAAATGGAGGGTTTATAAATAATCCAAATATTAAATTTGGTGTAAATTGTTTTGGACAAAAGCCAAAAATTACACCTTTAGAAAATAATTTAATGAAATTAAATCGTGAGGGACCAATTACTAGAGGACAAGAAGAGTTACAAGAAAGAGTAAACTATTGGAGAAGTAGAATACCTGAATTATTATTATCACCATTTAATAGAAAAAACTGGAGTAGATTCTAGTCATCTAGTCATCTAGTCATATAGTCATCTAGTTTTCTAGTTTTACTGGAGGTATTTTCTCTTTTGTTTGATTTAATTTTTTTGGTTTTACGTTTTTTGCTACTTCCACTTGTAGTTACATCTGCTAATTCTATTAATTTTTCAAGAGTAGAATCATCAATACATGAATCATTATTATTATAGTTAAGACATTTTGTGGTTTTTCTGTTTACTTGATAACATGTTGGAATAGTCAGGTCTTTTAGTAAATTATTTTTTGATAGCTCTTTAAACCGGTCGCTGTTTGCCAATAAATCGGATATATTTGTATATTTCATATTTATAGTATATATTAAGAATATACTATAAATTCTTGAAAACTTTACATATTAAAATTAAAAATTTTTGATACCTATAATTCCACATGCTAAGCGTTTGCCCGCGTTTCCGGTCTTTTTACTCTCTTCAATATTGTTAGAACCCATTCCTAGATCATCACGACCAGCATGTACAATAATCATTCTTCCTATTATTGAGTTTTTTTTCTCTCCATCAATAGATATTTTTTTAGTGTTAATAGTTCCTTTACTTATACCATTCTTGGATATGATATTACCTAAATCTCCAGCATGGGATTCTAAACCATAGAGAGAACCATGATTTTTATTATAGGGATTAAAGTGTTCGCAACCACTTTTGCATCCCATTGTTATATCACCACATTTATGTATATGAAAACCATGTTCACCATCTTCTAGATTAAAAATTTCGTATGAGATAAGCAATTTGTCTTCTTGTTTTTTGAATTTAACTATACCATTTACATTTATATTTTCACTATTAGGATATAATTTAGCAATACATTCTTTTGTTGTTTTTCCTGTTTTTCTAGTTTTTCGATGCGCAATAGCTCCACCGTTACAAAACTTAAAAGGGGCACAAGAGGAACGCATAGTAAAGCCTTTTACACCTTTTTTACAACGTTTAGCAGTAAATCTTCTTGGTAGTTTAAATATTTTCCCATCTTTTCTTTTACATTTTTTATTAGTTTTTTTGATGTTACAACACGAATTTGTCATTATATATTATTAAGATTTAAATATTAAAATATATTTTATACAGATAGCATAAAAATAATGGCGCTAACAAACTTAGATAAAGAAACCACAACTAGACTTTTTCAAATGTTATCATTAAATGATAATGAAAGTAAAAATATGGAAATAATTAAAAAAAATTATTCGTCATATGGCCAATTAAAAATACTGGCAGAGCAGATATCTAACTTACAGAATAAAGCACATGAAATAATTGAGGCCGCTCAAATTAATGATTTCTTACATACTATTGAAATGCATTGTAAAAAGGTACCAGGACAACTATACTACCACTATACATTTAAAGAAAAAGACATTCTTTCTATTATATCTCCAGAAGAATGGAATACATATGATATATTTCATGGTGCATATTTATATAACTATGACAGTATTTTTTATAAACAACATTGACATTCCTCTTGACATTTCATTGCCCATTCCATTGCTTTGACATTTAACTTAAGTTTTTTGGGAGGTTCTTCTTTACTTACTTTTTTGCAGTTTAAGAATGGATATTTATTATATAATTTGAAAATAGCTTGCTCTTTTAGTTTAGCCTCAATCATGATATCAATATTACAATTAAATTTATCTGGAATTTCTAATAGATAATTGGGTATAGTTTCAATAAAATCACTATGGTGACCAGTTTTACCAGTACCTTGTTCACTTACATGAAATTTTGGTTTAATATTACGTTTCCACCATGTTTCAAGTATAGCGTGAATATATATATCAGGTTCTTGAAATACTTCGTTGGGATGCAAAATTTTATAACATTCAAAGTGGTGAGTATCAAAAACTACGGGAATGTTGATACGGTTAGCTACCTCTAAACAGTCATCTATCGAAAAGTTTTTTTCACAATTTTCAAGAACAATTCTTTTTTGTACATTTTCAGGGAGTAGAGAGAACTGATGACACCATCGGTCAATAGTTTTTTTCTTATCACCATAAACACCACCGCCATGTATAACTATTACAGAATTTGAATCCATTCCCATTAAATCTAGTACATCAGCGTGATATTTAAGGTCACGAATAGTATTTTGTAACATTTCGGGATTGTTTGTGCCAATAACGTTATATTGACCAGGGTGAAATGTAAGACGTTGATTATATTTTTTAGCGAGTTCACCAATTTCTTTAAGTAGTTCAATCGCAAAATCAAATGTATAATCCATAGCTTTTTTATTGGATTTATGAGGAAATAATTCGCTACTTAATCTAAAAACTTTAATACCATTCTTTTCATTCCATTCTATAAGAGTAAGTGTGTCTTTTAGGTTTTGAATAATTTTTTCTTTTAGTGGTTGAAAACCTTTAGTTTCTAGTGTTTTTAGAGTAACAGAGCGGGATGACATAATAGGTGGTTTTAGAGTAGATAATTTTGTATTCATACAACATAATCCTAATTGAATACTTTTATTTTCTGACATTATTAGTAATATTATTATTATTTATAAAAAATAGTAATAATAAAAATCTTCAATTTTTTACTTTGTTAACATTTTATTAAATCTTAACCAGAATATAACACTAATAGCGAATCCGAGGGCAAATCCGCCTACACATTTATCTGGGCTATTACCAGGTAAGAGGGGGGTGATTAGGAAAGGCATTAAAAAGAATGTAAGGAATGAATAAAAAAGCATAGCTAAAATAGAAGGAACAGTGCTTAAATGCGACATTTATAAGTATACAATAATAATGAGAAAAAAAATTGATTTAAAATATATTTGTATATATTTTTTATTAAGTAATAATATGAATCTTTTATTCAAGAGAGGTTATCATACAATGACAACGCGGTTGTTTACAAAAATTATTGGAAATAATGGTCCAAAAACATTTACTGATGTTTCGAGAAATAGTTTAATGGTTATGGTAAAAAAAACGATTGATAATATAATTAATCGTGATATTGATGGACATTTACCTAAATTACATAGGTGGTGTAATAATACATCACCGAGATACAAAGATACATGTGACTGGGAAAAAAAGCTAGAAATTGCAAGTAGAGATAATTGCTATACAAATTACATTTAATTACTTCTGCATTGTACATTACCAAGAATAAATTTTTCTATTTTAAAATTCTTATCATATTTAACATATTGAGTTCTAAAGTAGAATAAAACACCATATATTATAAAAAATACCAATAAGAACTTAAACGCGGATGTAATATTAACAATGATATTATATCTATCTGGATTTACATCTTTGTAAAGAGTTTGGAAATCATTTAATATGTAGATAATAGTTAACATAGAAAACGCCAATGTAGTAAAATATATATTCATTTTTGAAAATATTAAAAAGAAAAGCCATATTCTAAAACTTTCATAAAGTCGCTTGTATGGGTCCATATTAAAGTTATTTAAATTGCTAGCAAAGTAAATAAGAAAAAATAAAAGTATATACTTAGCATAATAATTATTGCTTAAAACTCTTCTTGTGGAACATCCAAATAATTCTGTTAAAAAATTACCAGAAATAGTAATTATCAAAAGAAAAAGAACATTATAATGATACATACTTAATTTAAACATAATTAGTTAACATAAGATTAGAAAATTTTTTTTTTCATATAGAATTTAATTTAAAAAGAAAACGATTATAAATATATGCGGTATTTAATTTTAACATTATTTTTTTTTCCTAATGCTTCTTCTTTCATTATTTCACCCGCGACCAAGTCAAAAAATATAAAATTTAGTAATAATCATGTTAAAATGTCATTATTAAAAAATTATAAACCAGTAGAAGTAATAAGAAATGCAGCGCAAAAAGGAATAAAAAGTGAATGGAGTTATGGAGATTTTTTAGATAATTTAAAAGGTCATAATATTGACGCTGCTACAATAACAGATACAAATAATCTGGTTGTTATTGATAAACAGTATAATGATGTAGTGCAACCAGAAAATCTGCATTTATTAAAAGGAGTACCAGAATTAACAGATAATATAATTAATAAATTAATAGAGAATGGTATTAATTTCGACGTTTATAATGCCAATGAAAATAAGGATTTTCTTTCCAGTTTACCTTTTGGGGTACAATTTGTACTCTTTTATTTAGTAGGTAGTTTTATTTTAAATTTAATACAAAGATACGGAATAATGAATAATATGATGGGTAATATACCCAATCTCAGTAAAAATGGTAAGATGATAGATAGTAAAGATATAGATGTGAAGTTTAGTGATGTGGCTGGCTGCGAAGAGAGTAAATATGAGTTAATGGAAATTGTAGATTTTTTAAAAGACCCAAGTAAATTTCAAGATAGCGGAGCAGTTATACCATCAGGTGTATTACTAGAAGGTCCACCTGGAACTGGCAAAACTCTTTTAGCTAGGGCAGTTGCTGGTGAAGCTGGTGTTAGTTTTATATCGGCATCAGGTTCAGAATTTATTGAAATGTTTGTAGGGGTTGGTGCGTCTAGAGTAAGAAATTTATTTAAAGAAGCGGAAGAAAATAAGCCATGTGTAATATTTATAGATGAGATTGATGCGATTGGTCGACAGCGAGGGACTGGATTTAATAGTGGAAATGATGAGAGAGAACAGACATTAAATCAGATATTAACAAACATGGATGGTTTTGATAAGAATAAGGGCATAATTGTTTTAGCAGCAACGAATCGCGCTGATATTTTAGATTCGGCATTGACAAGACCAGGTAGGTTTGATAGAAAGGTAACTGTTTCATTACCGGATTCAGAAGGACGAAAGGCAATATTTGGGATACATTTAAAAAACAAGAAATATGTTAAGGATATAGATTTAGAACAATTTAGTCAACTAACGCAAGGATTTTCAGGTGCAGATATTTCAAACATGGTGAATGAGGCTGCAATTTTGTCATTAAGAAGTAATAAAAGTGAAATAGACAATTTATCATTATATAATGCATTTGAGAAGGTAACAATTGGATTGCCCAAAGCGAACGACAATAGATTAAAATCAACAATTGAATTAGTAGCTTATCATGAAGCGGGTCATACAGTGGTTGCAAAATTATTTAGTGATATTTTTGATGTAAGAAAAGTAACAATAAATGCAAATAGTAATGGTGCAGGTGGTTATACTCTTTTTACACAGAAGGAAAAATATGCCGGGTTTCCTACAAAAAAGTTGCTTTTAGCTCAACTTATGGTTTCACTTGGTGGTCGTGTAGCAGAAATGATATTATATAGTGGTAAAGTAGAACTACCAACTAATTACATTGATAGTATGGTATTTGATGGAATTAATAATTTAGATATAACAACTGGTGCATCAAATGATTTAAAGCAGGCTGACAGTATTGCGAGAACATATATAAATTTATTTGGATTCAATGATACATTGGCAACATTTGAAGATAGCAATAGTAATCAGCCATTTTTAGGAAGGGATATTGCGATGAATAATAACAAAATTAGTGAGTATTCAAAAAACAGAGTAGATAAAGAGGTCAATAGATTAACAAATTTTGCTTATAAAAAAACTGTGGATATTTTAAATAGGAATAAGGAAAAACTTAAGTATATAGCGGAATTATTAATTGATAATATTTCAATAGACCAGATGGACTTGGATAGTATAAATGTAGAGTTCTTTTAAAAAATTGATTACTATTTTCTTTTTGCTATTTTCTATTTATTGAAAAATTAATAAATAGAAAATAAATGAATACTATTACGGATAGAGGTGTCTCTTTAAATAAAGATACTGTAAAAGTAAAAATTGTTTACTATAATAGAAGTAAAGACAAGGGATTATTAGTAACAGATTGGCATTTTTCAAATACTATTACCATGAAACAAATAATGGAAAGATTTTACAATGTTCTCCATATGAAGTCTAAGGTAATTAATATGTGTTTTGGACAAGATATTGGTCAATTAATAATAAATTATATGCCGGATTTGTTTGATTGTAATAATAATAATTTCTATATGCATATAAGATGTTTATATTCAAAGATTAATAGCGGGGGTAGACATTTGCGGTATAAAATTCATAATAATAAAAAGTTAGGAGAGCTAGTAAATCTTAAAAAAAGTTATACAAGAAGCGAGGATAATGTATTAATTTTAAGAATTAGAGCAGAAGAATTAAGTAGCGAGCATTTTGTAAAAATTATATAATTATTGCAATAATTTAAACAGTCTTATTTAATTTTATCATTGGTATTTTTTCTTCTGCTTCTGCTTGTGCTTCTTCTGCTTCTATTAAACGCATAAGTTCATCATTGTCATCATTGTCATCATTGTCATCATTGTCATCATTGTCATCATTGTCATCAACTTTAGTTTTCACAATTTTCAATTTGGTAGATTTTACAGGTTTAGTGGCAGTAGTTTCTTTAAATTTATTTATATAGTCAATTTCATCAAATACATCAGAATCTAGTGATATCGATACTTCCTTTTTGGGGAATTTTAAGCTATTAGATAGAGATAATAATTTATACTGTGGTATAGAGCTAGTTTTAATAGATGGTGTTTTAATAAAATAGTGATAATCAAAATCTTTTCCAAGTATTAATGTAGATTTTTTATTTTCTGGAATATTAAGCGAACTAATTAAAACGATAGGTAGATCTAATTTCTTTGAAAGAAATATTATGTCTAGATTCGTAATATAGTAATTTTCAGATAGAATCATTAGTTCCACACTAATTTCACCTAGTAAAACTTTTTTAGATAGTTCATTTTTACCTTGAGACGAAAGAATATTGATAATTTTATAAATGCTTTCACCGGTGTTTTTGTAAATTTCAACTAATAATTCTTTAATATTATTAACATTGTTAATTTTTGTATTAGGGTCCTTGTCTTTTATAATATCAAGTAGTAATAAGAAACTACAATTTGCCTCATTATTTTCATATGAGATTTCCTGTGTTTCATCGGGAAAAAATGGTTTCCATTTACCAGAAAATCTTTTAATATCTATCTTGCATATGTTGTAAAGTGGCTCGGAATTATCATCATCACTTTGCATTTTAGTTTTCGGTTTTAAAACAAGTTTTTTTTTAGCTTTTACTTCACCAAAAATAATAGGTTTATTTGTAGTATCAATAAAGTTGTGAGGATTAGTGGTTCCATAGTTAGTATTTTTCACGAAATCATTCTTATTGGCTATTTTAATATTTTGAAAATATTCTTGATTTAATAATGATTGAAGTATTATAATTTCATTATTGTTTACTTTATATCTTAAATTTGTGAATAATATAAAGCCTTTATTATTTAAAATAAAATCATTTATTCTAGTATATCGGATAATTTCATCAGCCAATTTACCAAAATATAATTCACTATTATCATATCCATTTACAAGATTTATTTTTGGTATAAGTAAAATGCAATTATTATTTGTATCACTTGTAAAACATTGCTTTTTCTTATCACAATTTTCCCCATGATTTATCAAACATGTAGTTATTTCTGTAATATTAGAAATAATACTCTTTTCATATTCTATAAAATTAACAAAATTGTTAGTTAACTCTTTAAGTTTATCAACTAGCTCCTCTAATTTATTTAGATAATTTATTTCATTATTCTCTTTTAGCTGCACAATGTCCTTCAAATAGAAATCATTTTTCATATTAGATAAAAGTAACTTCACAGTATTACGAAATGCGTTGTAAAACTCTCTCTCTAGTGTTATATTTTTAATCAATCTTTCTCTCTCAAAATCTATCTTTTTAGATAAAATAGACTTTGTATCTGCAATAATATAATTGCTTTCATTTATCTTTTCTAAGCCGTCATTAAATATATCTGGTTCTGGTGGATCTATTGCCACAAACTGATTAGTTTCTGTAATAATACCAATGATTACTTCATCTTCTACTACTTTTAATTTGGGCCTACTAAAAATATTTTCACTACTTTCATTACTTACGTATTCTAGAAAATCTCTGGTCTTTTCATAAGTGCTCCAAAAATTACCATCTATAAATTCAGTATCAATAGAGACATTAATACTAGATGGATAAGTTGGTATATATCCACTTTGATTATCTTTACTTACTAGTAAACCTATAACAAAGCCATTATAGTTTAAAACCTGCTTATCTATATTGAAATCTATTGATTTTAATAGTTTGATTACTTCACTTGCAACTATGTTTTTTTTGAATTCATAAATGTTAGGTGAACTTGGAATTGGTGTACAATTTTTACCCAATGATGCTTTTATAAACTCCAAAGAAGAGCGCAGACTGGGAAGTAGATTTCTCTCCTGTAAAGAAAATAATTTTTGAACTTTATATTCTTTCTCTTCCTCGAGTAAAGTGTAGATTGGCTCAAAATATTGTCCATTTTGTATTAAAATACAGGTGCTTTTATTAACGTCAAAAAAATTATTGGAAAAATGATTAGTTGGACAAATTAGTTTAACATTATCAGTTAAGTCATCATTATTAGTTTCTAATATTACAAGATTCAATCCATTCTTAAATAATTTAGGATTTGGTAAACATACAATGTCCCATAAATAGGTATAATCAATGAAATTTTTGTCATTTAACAAGAAATTCTTAAAATTGATATATGACTTTATTACGTTTTCAAAAAATTGCACTTGATTTTCGTTTCTATTAAGAGTAAATATCCCAGCTTGAATGTTTTTATATAAATTGCTATTTTGATATATTGATAAATCAGCTGGTAAATCTATATTACTATTATAAAATGTCTGATTTAAATTACCGTTCTGAAATTGTAGAAAATTATCCAAATTAATTGATTGAATAATATATTCTTTCATCTCTTTTATAGTTGGTATCTCCTTCTCCTTATTAGGCAAAAAGTCGGAATATATATCAGCAATACATGCGATAAAAGATTGATTTTTATCTAATTCTACGCCTTTTCTTAAAACACATATATGATTAGGTTTAAGGTTTGTATTACTAACACTAATTTGACAATTTACATTATTAGTATTTAAAAATCTTTGTAAGGAGATAGATAAGAATCCCCATCGATTTTGTGATAGTGGGAATTTATCAGCACCTTTAATATAGCTATCAGGTTCTAATTTTGTCTTCTTTTGTTTTATGGTTTGGTTTAAATCTTTTTGTTCGCACTCTTCCCGGCGTTTTTTTTGTGATGGTGTATCCCATGATTTGAAACAACATGGAAGACAATATTTATCTGGATGGGAATTTTCTTTTAATATAAATCCTGGATAGTGTTGGACATAATTACCTTTATCATCTTTATGTACACGGTTATCTGTAAATTCGAAAATGTTTGCGCCTTTTGGTACTTTTCTGGCGTTTTGTGGTATAATATTTCCATATTTTCCGCTTTCTACATCTTCTTTGGTTAAACTAGTGTTATCTTTTAGACTCCAATACCTGGGACATATGTACCAAAATTGGTTTTTAGGGTCACTTCCATATTTTAATGCGTGTTCATAAGAGCCTGGATGTAATCTATCTATTCTTTCTTTTTCTTCGTCTGTTAATATAACAGGTTGTCTTCTTGCGTTCCATTGACATTGTCTAGAGTAAGCATTATATTGGCCATCTTTTTCATTAATTTTAAAAAGTGCCGGGTCCCGTTCTTCTAGTCTTTCAGAGAAGGGATTTGGGTTAGAAAGAGGCATTCCGGTAATATCTTTTTCTAATTTATTGGATGTTGTATCTACATCACTTTTAATTTTAGTTTTAGTTTTTATTTTTATTGTTTTAGTTATTTTTGAAATTTCTTTACTTGGTTCTGGCTCTTCTGGCTCTTCTGGCTCTTCTCGCTCTTCTGGCTCTTCTGGCTCTTCTGGCTCTTCTCGCTCTTCTGGCTCTTCTGGCTCTTCTCGCTCTTCTGACTCTTCTGGCTCTTCTCGCTCTTCTCGCTCTTCTGGTTTAGTTTCTAAATTTATTTTAGGGGAATCGATTTTTAAGCCACTAGCGATATCAATTTCTGAGCCACTAGCGATATCAATTTCT
>TARA_B100001057_G_scaffold169717_1_pt1 | contig 13701 bp, 12 predicted proteins | sample TARA_B100001057 | Tara Oceans TARA_B100001057 (sample SAMEA2621839) | marine metagenome | biome: marine biome (ENVO:00000447); feature: surface water layer (ENVO:00002042); material: "saline water (ENVO:00002010), including plankton (ENVO:xxxxxxxx)" | depth 5 m
TTACAAGATTCCTACCTATACCATGTTGGGTTTCCAAAATACGGAAAGGAGATTTGTCAATAAAAATGCAAAATACACCCGCAGTGATCATTGGGTTATAGGCTTAGAGTATGCCCCGGGCAATGCGTCCCGAATCACCCTTGAAGGTTTTTACAAAAAATACAGTCAATATCCCATTTCATTGATCGATGGGGTCTCTCTGGCCAACAAAGGAGGAGGCTTTGAGGTTTTGGGCAATGAGGCCATCCGCAGCGATGGAAAAGGCAAAAGTTATGGAATGGAAGCTTTGTACCAACAAAAGCTTTCCAAAAACTTCTATGGTGTTTTTGCCTACACCTATTTCCACAGTCAATTTACCACTGCCCTTGGGAATTACCTGCCATCGGTTTGGGACAGCCGTCATTTGATCTCTTTTTCGGGAGGTTACAAACTCAAGTGGAATTGGGAGATCAGTGCACGTTGGCGATTTTCGGGAAAAACTCCCTATGTACCGATCAATCAAAATGATACGTTAGCAGCCTATCCCGAAGTGGTATTGGATTACAGTCAATTGGGCAATCAAAAGCTGAATCCATTTAATTTGGCCGATATACGCTTTGATAAAAAATGGAATTTTAAACGTTATTCCTTTAATTTCTATTTTGAAATTCAAAATTTCTTGGCGCAAAGTGTACCCAGACCCGATGAATACGGATTGGATAGAACCGAAGACGGTACCTTGGTTCTGCCGCGTAACTTGGTAAAGGTGAATACTGACCAAAACAACAACATTCCGATCCCTTCCTTTGGTTTTGTGATAGACTTTTAGATTTTACTTAAAGATATCCAATAAGCCCTCCGGCAAATCAAGGTGCATCTTTTTTGCTCCTCTGTCCAATTTTTTGATAAAATTATCGTGAACGGGAATCAGTATTTCGGTACCCTCGGCCTCGATGACAAAAAGGGGTTGAGGGCCGGAGTCGTTGACATTTTTGATACTGCCAATTTCATTATAAAACTGGTCGATGGCGGTAAAACCTGTTATTTCGTGATAATAAAATTGATTTCCCTTTAAAGTGGGCAGCATATTTAGTGGTAGAAAAAGATTCTTTTTAATGAGTGCCTCCGCTTCACTTTCGGAATCGACGCCCTCAAACTTTACCCTCAAAAGGGAGGATTTGTGTAATTGGCTTCGGTCAATAAAATAGGGAACCAGACCTTGAAGGGTTTCGATTAATAGGGAGTCCATATTTAGATAGGTATCGGGACTGTCGGTATCCAGCTTGGCAAGGACTTCTCCTTTAAAACTGAATTTACCAACAATGGTACCTAAAAAGAAGCATTCTTCTTTTAGCATGATGAGAGGCAGGGGAATGGTTTATTCTTTGGTTTCCTCTTCCTCAGCAGAAGCATCCGCGCTTTTGGTTTCTTCAGCAGCGGGAGCTTCATCAGTTTTAGCGGCTTCAGCGGGCGCTTCTTCGACTTTGGTTTTTTCAACCGCAGGCGCTTCTTGGGCATGTGCTTCATCTGCAGCAGTTTCCTCTTGTACAGTTTCGGTTGCAATTTCTGTGGCATCAGCTTCTTCAATTACAGCTACAGTTGCAGTTTCAGCGACAGCTTCGGCAGTATTACCTTTCTCAGCTTTTTCTGCTTCGGGGGCTGCGGTTAGGTCATCAATTCTTTTTTGATTTACCGCTTTTTCAGCTTCTAACCTTTGAGCTAAATCATTGGCCTTGGTATTGTTCAAACCATCTATTTTGGCTTGAATTTTGGCTTGTTTTTCCTCCAGCCAAGCCGCTAGGCGTTTGTCAGCTTCTTCCTGGGAAAATGCCCCTTTTTTAACGCCTCCATTTAAATGGTGTTTGATCATGGCACCACGATAGGACAGCAAGGTTCTCGCAGTATCCGAGGGTTGGGCTCCATTTTCTAACCATTTTACGGCCTTATCCACATCCAATTCGACTTTGGCAGGGTTTGTGTTAGGATTGTAGGTTCCTATTTTTTCTAGGTAACGACCGTCTCTTTTGGCACGGCCATCAGCCGCGACGATCCAAAAAAAAGGGTTTCCTTTTTTTCCGTGTCTTTGAAGTCTTATTCTAACAGGCATGTCACATTAAATTATGGAGGTTCCCGACCCCCGGATTATTAATTCTGGGGTGCAAATTTAGTATATAATTTTAAATACGAACTAATGTCTCGCCATTTTATATTCTTATTTTTATAAAAATTTAGGATTAGATCTCAGTATGTGAGTCAAACTCCTTGGCAAACAAGTTTAAATAATGTATTTTTGCACCCAAATTTTTGCCAATTCACATGAAGATTTCTCGTATAGATAACGACCCCCTAAACTCCCTTATTACAATAAATATAGAACGCCATGATTTTGAGGATAAGGTTCAAAAAGTATTGACGGATTACCGTAAAAAGGCGAATATTCCTGGTTTTAGAAAAGGTCACGTCCCTATGGGTATGATCAAAAAGCAATATGAAACAGCTGTAACCGCAGATGAGGTCAATAAATTGTTACAACAAAATCTGGATCAATACCTTAAGGAGGAAAAAATCAATATTTTAGGAAATCCCTTGCCATTGATTCAAGAGGACTTGGATTGGAAAGCTACTGAACTTTCTTTTAGCTTTGAATTGGGACTGTCCCCGGAATTTGAGGTAAAACTCACCGAAAAAAATAAAGTTACCCACTATCAAATCACTGCTACCGGTGAGATGATCAACGACCAAGTGAAGCATTACCGAAAACAATTTGGTAAATTGATTGCCCAAAAAAATGCCAAAGATGATTATGAGATCACCGCTACAATAAAACACGAGGCGGCCAAAATTGAGACCACTAATACTTTTGACCTGAGTCAAATTAAAGGAAAGGCCAATCTGTCGGCTTTTAGAAATGCCACCGTAGGTGAGGTGATCCAACTGAAGTTTAAAAATCTTTTTACTGATGAAGTCATCGCAACCAAAATATTGAGTGTGACTGCCGATAAGCTTAAAGAGATCGAGGGAGAAATCAGTTTTGATATTAAAGAAATTAACGAGCGTGTTTTGGCCGAAATGAACCAAGAGTTTTTTGATAAGATCTACGGGCCTGATGCCGTGAAATCAGAAGAGGAAATGAATGCCAAAATCACCGAAGGGATCGAAAAACAATTCGAACAACAGTCCGACCAAAAGTTACTCAACGATGTAACAGAGTATTTGGTGGCCAAAACAAAGTTTGATTTGCCGGCAGATTTTTTAAAGAAATGGATGCAAAATTCGGGCGAGCAATCACTGTCGGCCGAGGCTGCCAGTGAAGAATACGAGCGTTCAGAAAAAGGGATTCGATACCAATTGATAGAGGGGAAAATCATTGCTGATCACGATCTGCAAATCAAATTTGAAGAATTAAAAGAATTTGCCAAGCAGATGATAGTCATGCAAATGGCCCAATACGGTCAAGGAGGATTGCCCGATGAGGAACTCGAGGGGATTGTTGCGCGGGTAATGTCAAATCAAGATGAGGCTCGTAAACTTTCTGAACAATTAATGAGTAAAAAGCTATTGGAATTCTACAAAACCAAGCTTTCACTTAAAAAGAAAAAACTGACTTTTGACGCTTTTGTCAAAGAGGCCTATGGTTAGGGCTGATTTTTTTGATTAATTTTATATAAAGAAATTTACAAAATGGATTACGGAAAAGAGTTTAAGGAATTTGCAACAAAACACCACGGGATCAATTCTATGTATTACGATAAGATCGTCAGTAGCATGACGCCCTACATTATAGAGGAGCGTCAGCTGAACGTGGCTCAGATGGATGTTTTTTCGAGATTGATGATGGACAGGATTATGTTTTTGGGAACGGCGATTAACGATAGTGTAGCCAATGTAATCCAGGCCCAGCTATTATTTTTACAAAGCACAGATGCCAAGAGAGATATTCAAATGTACATCAACTCCCCAGGCGGAGGCGTATATGCGGGATTAGGAATTTACGATACCATGCAATTTATTACTCCAGATGTGGCCACTATTTGTACGGGAATGGCTGCTTCCATGGGAGCAGTACTGCTGTGTGCCGGAGAAAAGGGTAAACGTTCTGCATTACCCCATTCCAGGGTGATGATCCACCAGCCCCTTGGTGGCGCGCAGGGTCAAGCCTCCGACATCGAAATTACCGCAAGGGAAATCCTTAAGCTTAAAGACGAGTTGTATCAAATCATTGCCAAACAATCCGGGCAAAGCATAGAAAAGGTCAACCAAGACAGTGACCGTGATTATTGGATGAAGGCAGAAGAGGCCAAAAAATACGGTATGGTCGATGAAGTCCTGGGCGCTGTAAAATAAAATACCATGAGCAAAGAAGAATTAAACTGTTCCTTTTGTGGCCGGGCCAAACCTCAAACGCAATTACTTATTGCAGGCTTGGATGCGCACATCTGTGATAAGTGCATTCTTCAAGCCCACGGAATTGTCAATGAAGAGACCACTGAGGAGAAGGCGGAGCCAAACTTTGATGTAGAGCTGCATCCCCCCAAAAAAATTAAGGCTTTTCTCGATGACTACGTTATCGGGCAGGAATCTGCCAAAAAGATACTTTCGGTAGCGGTTTATAACCACTACAAACGCATCAACCATTCCAAAGGGAAAAGTGAGGTTGAAATCCAAAAAAGCAATGTGATTTTGGTTGGTCAAACCGGAACGGGGAAAACCCTTTTGGCGCAAACCATTTCCAAACTGCTCAAAGTGCCATTGGCTATTGTCGATGCCACTGTTCTGACTGAGGCGGGCTATGTGGGTGAAGACGTTGAAAGCATCCTTACCCGATTGCTTCAGGCTGCCGACTATGATGTCGATAAGGCCCAATATGGGATTGTATTTATAGACGAAATAGACAAAATTGCCCGTAAGGGCGACAACCCCTCCATTACAAGAGATGTCTCCGGTGAAGGAGTACAACAAGCCCTACTCAAATTATTGGAAGGAACCACAGTAAACGTTCCCCCCAAAGGAGGAAGAAAGCACCCCGATCAAAAGTTTATTGAGGTGAATACTTCCAACATACTTTTTATAGCCGGAGGGGCATTCGATGGCATCGAACGCGCCATCAACAACCGTTTGAACCTTCAAGCCATAGGATACAATACCAACAAAGAATTGGAAAAAGTAGATTCGGAAAACATCCTACAATACATTACTCCACGAGACATCCGGTCTTTTGGATTGATTCCGGAAATCATCGGAAGGCTACCCGTATTGACCTATATGAATCCTTTGGACAAAGAAACTTTGAGTACCATATTGACCACCCCTAAAAATGCCTTAATAAAGCAATATGTTCAGTTGTTTGAAATGGACGGAATTGACTTGTCATTTACCCAAGGGGCATTGGATTTTATCGTGGAAAAAGCATTGGACTATAAGCTGGGCGCCAGAGGCCTTCGCTCACTTTGTGAAGCGGTTCTCAACGATGCCATGTTCGAATTACCCGAATCGGAGGTCAAGATCTTGAAAGTGACCAAAAGTTATGCAGAACAAAGACTGGCTAAGATAGAGTTGCCAGCACTGAAAGTCGTCTCCTAAATTATACCTTGTTTATTTCCAATAGTTCCTCCAATACATCTCTTTGATTGGAGAGTCTGGGAACCTTGTGCTGCCCACCCAATTTCTTTTTTTTGGCCATCCAACTGTAAAACAGATTTTTCTTGGCAATCTCCAGTTTGGGGAAGGCCAGTGTTATGTCTTTATATCTTTTAGCCTCGTAGTCAGAATTTTCTTCCTTTAAAAATTGATCTAGAAGTTCGATAAATTGACTGCCGTCTTTGGGGGAATTTTTAAACTCGATCAACCATTGATGCCCACCTTTTTTATTTTTTTCCATAAAAATAGGGCCGGCAGTATAGTCCACTATATCGAGATTCAACACTTTTGCGGCCTTGCTCAGTGCAACTTCAGCATTGTCGATCATCAACTCTTCCCCAAATACATTGATGTGATTTTTTGTCCTGCCTGTGATTTGAATGCGGTAGGGGCTTAAACAAGTAAACTTTACAGTATCACCGATTTTATAACGCCATAGGCCGGCATTGGTAGAGATGACCATGGCGTAGTTTTTAACCAATTCAACTTCACTGAGCGTTAGTATTACTTCGGTTTCATCCCGATCCATTTGATCCATTGGTATAAACTCATAAAAAATACCGTAGTCCAGCATCAGTAAAAGTTCTTGGGAAGCATTTTGGTCTTGCATTCCAAAGAACCCCTCGGAGGCATTGTAAATTTCAAAAAAGTTTAGATCAGTACCTTGAAATAAATTTTTAAACTGTTCTCGATAAGGATGAAAACTAACCCCTCCATGAAAATAGACCTCTATCATGGGCCAAACTTCTGTAATTGTGGCTTTTTGTGTTTTTTTCAATACATTTTGCAGCAATACTAACATCCATGAGGGGATTCCTGCCAAACTGGTCACCTTTTCCTCAAGTGTTTCTTTGATGATGGCCTCCATCTTGGCTTCCCATTCTGACATGAGTGAAACTTTTTGACTTGGAGTGCTGCCCAATTCTGCCCAAAAAGGGAGGTTGTCAATGATGATGGCCGACAAATCTCCAAAATAATTACTTGTGTTTTGATACAATTCACTGCTCCCACCAAGACGCAAACATTTTCCGGCCAAAATTTGAGCATCTTCATTGTTGTTATAATAAATCGAAAGCATATCTTTTCCTGCCTTGTAATGACAATCTTCCAATGACTCATTACTGATGGGGATGAATTTACTTCTGGCATTGGCGGTTCCACTGGATTTGGCAAACCACTTGATGGGTGTTGACCAAAAGATATTTTGCTCTCCCTTTCTACAGCGTTCAATTTGATCGACTATGTCTTCATAGCCAACAATGGGCAGGCGATTTTTAAAATCACTGTAGTTTTTGATAGAATCAAAATCATTTGCTTTTCCCACTTCGGTTTTTGTGGCGCTATTGAGCAGACCGTGTAATAATTCCTGTTGCACCTCATTGGGATACTTCATAAACAATTCCATTTGATGAATTCGTTTTTTGAGAAACCATGAAGCCACCGAATTGAAAAGGGGTATTGGCATAAGAATGATGTATCTTTAACGCACAAATATAAACTTTCGCTTAAAGATGTTCAAAGGAGTTTTAAAGAAAATGATTTCGGAAATGGGAACGCCCATTCGCTATTTTCTCAACTTGGAAAATGATTTTTTGGAGATGAACCAATTTTTGGATCAAACTGTCAAAATCGATTTTGCGGGGGGGCAGTGTTTGAGTTGTCATAACTCCAAACCCATTTTCAGACAGGGTTTTTGTAAAAGTTGTTTTTTTGAGATTCCCTCCGCCGGGGACTGGGTCATGCGACCCGAGTTGAGCAAAGCCCATTTGGGAAAGGAAGATCGGGATCTGGAATACGAAAAAAAAGTTCAATTACAACCCCATTGGGTGTATTTGGCACTGAGCAGCCATCTCAAAGTAGGAGTTACCCGTAAAAGTCAGATCCCTACCCGTTGGATCGATCAAGGGGCGCATCAGGCAGTGGGAATACTGGAAGTGCCCAACCGTTACTTGGCAGGGGTGGCCGAGGTGAGCCTTAAAAATCATTTTTCTGACAAGACCAACTGGCGCAAGATGTTGCAAAACCATTACGAGGAGGCCTCCTGGGAGGAAGCCATTAGCCAAGCTAAAGAGAACTTACCCGAAGATTTAAAATCCTACTTCACCAGAGACCATCAGCTGACCGAATTACAATTTCCGGTTTTGCAATACCCGAAGAAAGTCAAAAGCCTAAACCTCGAAAAAGAAAAAAGCCATAGCGCGGTGCTCAAGGGCATCAAGGGGCAGTATTTGATTTTTGAAGACCAAACGGTCTTTAATATTCGTTCTAATGAGGGAACGGTGGTTGAAATCACTATTAACTAATTTTCCCTGATAAAGTTTAAAATGTGTTTGTATTCTTTTTCATTGAAACCATGATCGCCTTTGTTTCCGAAAACTTTGGCTCCTTGATTTTTTAAGAATTCAATCTACAGTTTTTGAAGATTGACTCAGGAGTTGATTTAGAGTTTTTAGCTCCTCGGATTTGAAGTGTCGCCATTTTCCCACTTTCAAATCCAGTTTTATATTCATGATTCGCACCCTTTTGAGTGCTACTACTCTATAGTCGAAATGTTCACACATCCGCCGAATTTGACGGTTCAAACCTTGGGTCAGGATGATCTTGAATTGGTTTTTGTGGGTTTGTTTGACGAAGCACTTCTTGGTAACGGTATCCAAAATGGGGACACCATTTCTCATTTTATGAATAAAATCTTTGGTTATGGGTTTGTTGACCGATACGTCATATTCTTTTTCGTGGTGGTTTCTTGCGCGGAGTATTTTGTTGACAATGTTACCATCGTTGGTCAGAAAAATTAAACCCTCACTGGGTTTGTCCAGTCTGCCGATGGGGAAAATCCTTTTGGGGTAATTGATGTAGTCAATGATGTTGTCTTTTTCCACACGGGTATCGGTGGTGCAAACAATCCCCTTGGGCTTGTTAAAAGCCAGATAAATGTTTTTGTTTTTGGGTTGATTGAGCATTTCTCCATTGACGGAAATCTTGTCGTCAGGGCCTACCTTAACACCCATTTCTGCCTTTTTACCATTGACTAAAATCCTCCCGACATCGATTAGTTTATCTGCTTCCCTACGAGAGCAATAGCCAATTTCACTGAGGTATTTATTGATTCGTGTAAGGGGGGTTTTTTCCATTTTATATTTTAATTTCTTCACCCCGTTTTAAATCGAACTTTTTTCTGAATATCCAAACGAATAAATAGAGCAGTGGGGTATCCAAGGCTGCTACAATGATTTTAAAAATAAATCCTGACAATACAAGACCAACGAACAAATCCCAAGGTAAAATCCCAAATAGGGAAAGTAGTAGTACAACGGAAAAAGTGTCCAAAAACTGTGAGGCAAAAGTCGAAAAGTTATTTCTTAACCACAGCATTTTACCGTGGGTCAATTTTTTCCAAAAATGATAAATTCTAATGTCGACAAATTGTGCCAATAGGTAGGCGATCATAGAGGCCAAAACCGCCAGTGGGGAAAGGGAAAATACTTTAGTAAAGGTGGCATCGTCAACCGGAGAGCTTTCCATGGCGGGAACATAGTCGGCCATGAGCAATATTCCCATGGAAAAGAAAGAGGCAAATATACCTGCAGTTACAACGCGGTTGGCGGCATTTTTCCCATAAATTTCGGAGATCAAATCGGTAATCAAAAAGGTGAGGGGGTAGGGCAAGATGCCTACGGATAATTCGAACAAACGACTGCCGAAAATTTCTCCCTCAAAGGGATACCAATAAAAAAACTTTTGAAAAATAAGATTAGACACTACCAGTGAGGTAATGAATAAGGCAGCCAGATACAGATAGATCTTGGCTGCAAGTTGCCGCTGTTGTGGTTTCATCTACTCCATTTTTATAGAATAAGGAATACGGGTTTGAATTCCTTCCATTCGGCTAAGTTCGATAAATTCTGAGGTGTACTTTTCCAAGGGGTATTGAAATAATTTTGTTTTGGCTTCGCTAAAAGCATTGAATAATATGCTTTCTAAATCGTCATCATATTTGGGGTAATCCACCAGGTTGTAGGACTCTACACCTGCCAAGTCAGCGGCAGCGGCAATGGCCTCTTGTAGTCCCCCCAGAGCATCCACCAATCCAATACGAAGAGCATCTTTTCCTGACCAAACCCTGCCTTGTGCAATGTCCTCAACCGTTTCCATGCTGAGTGATCTTCCCTCGGCCACTCGGGACTTAAAGGTGTGGTATATTTTTTCTATGGTGGTCTTAACGCTTTTTTCAAATCCTCCCCCTAGAGGTTCAAAAACACTGTAACCCATTGCATTATCGTGGGTGGTCACTTGTTCTGCGTTGATCCCAATTTTGTCAGTCATACCTCTGATGTTAGGAAAGGCAGCCAATACGCCAATAGAACCGGTAATGGTCATTGGGTCGGCAAAAATTCTATCGGCCAAACAGGAGATATAATAGCCTCCCGATGCTGCGACATTGCCCATAGAAACCACCAAGGGTTTTTGGTCTTTTAAGGCCCTTGAGGCATTGAGTATGATTTCGGAGGTCAAGGCATCCCCCCCGGGAGAGTCGATACGTAAAACCACCCCTTTGATGTTTTTGTTGTCCAAGACTTGTTGAAAGGCTTTGTTGATGGCTTCCTTGCCAATGATCTTTTCACTTCCCTTGGTGTAGAATATTGGGCCTTGGGCATAGATGATGGCAATGCGTTCGGAGATTTTTTTGTCGTATTCTTTAATACGAACATTCATTTTGTTGAAATTGACGACTTTTAATTCTTCCGATGTATCTACTTCTATTGTGGCTTTGATTTTGTTTTCAAATTCGTCTTCATAGACCAATCCATCGATAATACCCTGAGCATGCGCTTTCTCGGCATCAGTAACCACCAAGTCGTCTACCAATGCATCCAAAGTGGCGGGTGCCATTCCTCGGCTTTCGGCCACTTCATCTCTAATTGTTCCCCAAGCTGCATCCAGCAGGCCTTGGATTTGAATGCGATTTTCCTCGCTCATATGATCTTGCAAATAGGGCTCTACTGCACTTTTGTATTTTCCATGACGCACCACTTCCATTTTGACACCGTATTGGTTTTGGAAATCTTCATAATAAAGCACCTCTGAAGCGAGTCCTTTGAGTTCTATCATGCCCATAGGATTCATAAATATACTGTCGGCCACCGAACTCACATAGTACCCGGTCTGTGACATATAATCGGAGTAGGCGTAGATGAACTTGCCCGTGTTCTTGAATTCCTTAAGGGCTTTTCTGATTTCGTGGGCTTGTGCCCAGCCGGAACTGATGTTGCCCGAGTGAATTTTGATTCCTTTGATCTTGTCATTGTACTTGGCTTTGTGGATGCTGCCCAGAATCTTGTCCATTCCAGTCAGTCCTGGGCCTATATCTGAAAAGCTCTCCAGTGGGTTGAAGGCAGGCCCCCGATCCTCTATAATAGAGGTGTTGAGATCTAGATTTAGGACACTGTTTTCTCCGATCCAAGTGCCCTCTGTTTTTTCAAAGCTTACAGAAGTGGCGATGGCTGCTATACCGATAAAAAAGAATAGGGCTACCAATCCCATGGCGACAAAGGTTCCCAAAAAGGAGGCTAAAAAACTTTTGAAGAATTTCATGTCATCTTATTTTGTTTCAAAGATAGGGTTTGTGGAATTGTTTTACGAAATTTAACCTTAGGATTAAAATGAAAAAAGCATACATTTCACTGGGGTCCAACAAGGGTAGACGTTTGGCAGACATTCGGGAGGCAGTGGTTCAAATTCAAAAAAAGATTGGAATTTTAACCGATTTGTCTTCCCTTTACGAGACCCCAGCATGGGGTTTTGAAGGCCCCGATTTTCTCAATGCTTGCATCGGAATTCAAACGGATTTTACGCCCCATGAGTTGTTGCAAAAGCTGTTGAAGATCGAACGGCAAATGGGAAGGGTTAGGTTTGTAAAAGCGGGCTATAGCTCTCGAAATATAGATTTAGATTTACTGTTTTTGGAGGATCAAGTCTTGGATAATGAAGACCTGGTATTGCCTCACCCCCGTTTGGAATTGCGAAAATTTATTTTGTCTCCCATGTGTGAAATTGCTCCTAATTTTGTGCATCCCCGTTTGGGTAAAAGTTTGGTGAATTTGTCAAGGCTTTGTGAGGACAAGTCGCCCCTGAGAAAAATACCCCTAAAGGAATGGTCTCCGGATCTGTTGTGTGAGGAACAAATGCTTGTTTTTGAGGGGAATATCGGTGTGGGAAAAACCTCACTCGCTCAAAAAATTGCCCGTGATTATCAAGTTCCTAGCTTGTTGGAAAACTTTAGCCAAAACCCATATTTAGAAAAATTTTACGATCAACCCGAGCGTTTTGCGCTTTCCTTGGAAAACTATTTTTTGGAGGATCGGTTCCGACAGTTCAATCATTTTTTAAAATCCACTGCAGCCAAAAAAACAGCGGTGGCCGATCACGCTCTGTTCAAATCTTTGGTCTTTGCCAAAATCAACCTTTCTTCCTCCCGTTTTCAAGATTTTAAAAAGAATTATGAGCGCTTATCTGCGGAATTGGTTTTTACGCAAAAGGTCATTTTTCTCCACCAACCCATCGAAAAGTTATTGCAACAGATCAAAACTAGGGGAAGGGTTTATGAACAGAAGATCAGCCAAGAATACTTGGAAAAAATTGATAGGAGTTATCAAAATTTCCAAAAGGAAGATTTTTTATCTCTCCATCACATTATTGATTTGTCGGGTTTGGATTTTGTCCGTGACGAAAGGGCCTACCAGATTGTACTTCAACGCATCAAGGCGATTTGAACTTTTGATAAAAATCCCACAATACCACAGCTGCTGCCGCAGCGATATTTAGAGAGTGTTTGGTGCCTTCTTGAGGTATTTCAATGACCCCATCACATTGGTTGACAATCGCTTGGGATACGCCTTTGACCTCATTGCCCAAAACAAAAGCGCTGGTTTCATTTTTGTTAACCTTAAATTTTTCAAGGGAGAGGGCTTGCTCTGCCTGTTCGATGGCATAGACTTTTACCCCTGCTGTTTGGAGTTCCTTTAGGACCTCCGATGACTCCTTTTGATATGCCCAGTCAATCGATTCCGTCGCACCGAGGGCGGTTTTGTGAATATCTTTATGGGGTGGGGTAGCGGTGATGCCACAGAGGTAGATTTTTTGTATCAAAAAAGCATCGGCTGTTCTGAAAACAGCACCAATATTGTTCAAGCTGCGTACATCGTCAAGGATTAAGATCAAAGGGGTCTTAGGAGCCTCCTTAAAAGCCGCTACTGTTTTACGGCTCAGTTCGCTGTTTTTTAGTTTTCGCATGGTTATAAAATTAGTAAATAATCAGCGTTAGCACTCTTGTTAACAAATTTTTAAAACCCGATTCCTGCAGGAATTTTTTAATAATTACATTCGTAAAAACCCTAAAATACAGTGGCCCAATCGAGTAAGGAAACCCCTTTAATGAAACAGTACAACCAGATCAAGGCAAAATACCCTGATGCTTTGCTGTTGTTTAGGGTGGGTGATTTTTATGAAACTTTTGGAGCCGATGCCGTAAGGGCCGCCAAGATATTGGGGATCATTTTGACCAAAAGAGGAGCGGGAAGCACCAGCGAAACCGAGTTGGCCGGATTCCCCCACCATTCTTTAAATACTTATTTGCCCAAGCTGGTTAGGGCTGGGTGCAGGGTGGCGATATGCGACCAGTTGGAAGATCCAAAAATGACCAAAAAAATTGTTAAAAGAGGGGTTACGGAGTTGGTTACTCCCGGTGTATCGCTCAATGATGAGGTATTAGAGCAGAAAAAAAACAACTTCCTGGCGGCAATATATTTTGGCAAAACCAAAACAGGGGTTTCCTTTTTGGACATCTCTACAGGCGATTATTGGGTCTCTGAGGGAAATGCCGTTCAAATCGAACAGTTGTTGCAAAATTTTGCTCCCGCTGAAGTGTTGTTGGCCAAACCGTCCAAAAAAACTTTTGCAGATCAGATGGGAGGACAATTCAATGTCTTTTATCTGGAGGATTGGATTTTTGAAAGCAGTTATGCCTTGGAACGATTGACCGCCCATTTTAAGACCCTGGGACTGAGAGGTTTTGGTATAGAAAAT
>TARA_B100001057_G_scaffold63487_4_pt1 | contig 13700 bp, 12 predicted proteins | sample TARA_B100001057 | Tara Oceans TARA_B100001057 (sample SAMEA2621839) | marine metagenome | biome: marine biome (ENVO:00000447); feature: surface water layer (ENVO:00002042); material: "saline water (ENVO:00002010), including plankton (ENVO:xxxxxxxx)" | depth 5 m
TACCTCTGTGATTCTTCGTTCAATCTTTGCAAAATAGACCCCAATCGTTGAATCAGAACTATCTGAAACAATTCAATACAAAGTCTTAGCAGGATGACACTCCAATAGGAGACGACTAGCTCTTGCCAAATTTTCGATCAAGTTCCTGGAATGAGATCTGCACAAGCGTTGGTCGCCCCGCTGGATCACAGTAGGGTAAATCACATTTAAAAAGATCATCCAGCAAACCTGATAACGATGATTCACTCCAACCATCTTGTCGTGCCAATACATAAGAGACTTTAGAAGCAAATCCCTCATAAGCCAATTTCTTGACCCGAGAAGAACCATCCCGATCGATCACCAAATCAACTAGGTCGATCAGTGACCGTTTAATATCATTCTCATTTAGAAAAGATGGCACTCCAGAAATCGTGACTGTTTGCCCCCCGAACGATTCCAAAGTAAACCCTGCCTGGTCAAAGTGTTCGCGAAACCTCATCAACAAATCAACATCACGAACATCCAATTCCAGAAGGACTGGAACCAGTAATCCCTGCGATTCAATCTCACCCTGATCGTTGATAAGCCGCTCATAAAAAACCCTCTCACGAGCGGCCTGAGGCTCAAGCAAGACTAGACCCTCGTCTCCTTCAAGCAAAGCATAGCGTTTCGAAAGCGCGCCCAAGATTCGAAACTCCGGTGGCTTTGATGCTTCTTCTGGAGTGACTTCCAGTTCCTTCTGTTCTTCATGACGCCAAGCGATTTTATTTTCAAGTGGCGAAGATTTAACAGGTTCCACTTCGTCCTCGGTAACCGCTTGTTGAGATCCTTCATTCTCACCCAACTGAAGAGGAGGGCGTTGCTGCACCGAAATTCCTGGAGCGACCACTTCTTTTGGTCGCAGTGCTTCCTCAATCGCGTCAAGAATAGCAATTCGAACCTGCGCCGGTTCTGCAAAGCGAACCTCGCGCTTTGCCGGATGCACATTCACATCGACCAGTGCCGGATCCATAAGAATCCACAGCCATGCTGCCGGCTGGAGCCCTTCTTGAAGCCCCCCCTTAAAAGCCTCACGAATGGCCCTCGAGATTATATGATCCTCGACGGGGCGACCGTTTAAAAAAACAAATTGATGTTTTCGACCGCGACGCGCAAAGGCTGCTGGGAGTATCGCGCCTTCGATCACTATTCCGCGATACTCGTGCCGAGGAACTTCTATAAGGGCTTTTCCTGATTCACCACCACTCATTGCCTCGATCCGAACCCTTCGATCCGAGGTCGCCGGTAAATCTAAGACCACTCGACCATCCTTACGAAGCAGCCAACCTATCCCCGGAGTGCACAGGGCATGGAGGCGAATCTGATGCTCAATGTGTGCTGCTTCAGTTGATTCCGCCTTCAGAAACTTCTTTCGGGCCGGAACATTATAAAAGAGATCTCTTACTTCAATGCTCGTCCCCACCGAGCAACCACTTGCCCGGAGTTCGCCCATTTTGCCACCATCCACCCTAATTTCAGTCCCCTCCGCCGAGTCAGCCTCCCGGCTCCTCATCGTGAAGCGCGAAACACTAGCAATGCTCGGCAAAGCTTCTCCCCGGAATCCTAAGGTAGCAATACCATTTAAATCATCGGAAGTACGAAGCTTACTTGTGGCATGACGCTCTAATGATTTCGCCGTATCTTGCTGACTCATTCCGCAGCCATCGTCCCTAACCCGAAGCATTGCAATCCCTCCACGCTGGATCTCGATCTCTATCTTTCTAGCTCCAGCATCGATCGCATTTTCAACTAGTTCCTTGATAACGCTAGCGGGCCGTTCGATAACCTCTCCCGCGGCCACTTGGCTAGCAAGAGTCTCTGGCATCACCTCAATAGTCGGCATAACCTAAGCCTACTCAATGTCTCCTGATGGTCAGCTCCAAAACACAAAATTAATTTCCTGAAAATCACACTTGTATCTAAAATACAGAATCTCACCTTCTTTAAAGAAATTAAAGAACTACCAAAATTAAAGTCTCAAAAAAATAAGAACGAGTTAAAGCCCTTACCATTTCCCCAACATAGACAAGACACGCGCCGAGGTATTTACATATGAAAAGACTTATCGAATCTAGCATGCTGCTTTACGAAATGAGCAACTCCACCTAACCTATCACTTGTGAGTTCACGAACAGGGATTCTTTTAATGGTTTCGGGCCCATCAGGCTCCGGAAAAACGACTCTTTGCCGTCGTTTAGCAGATGAAAAAGAGGCTCATTACTCTATTTCCTGCACCACGAGACTTCCTCGAGATGGAGAAATTGATGGCAAGGATTACCACTTCCTCTCCAGAAAAGACTTTCAATCACATATTGATGCTGGTGCTCTCCTAGAGCATGCAAAAGTTCACGAGAACCATTACGGCACGCTTAAATCCGAAGTAGTTAATCAGCTCGCTGTCGGAACCGATGTTGTCATGGATATTGATGTACAAGGAGCCAATCAGGTGCGGTCATGCTCTGACGCTCAAATCAAAACAGCCTTGATCGACCTTTTTGTCATGCCCCCTAGTAAAGAAGAACTTCGCAGCCGTCTTAACGGACGCGGAACTGATGCCGAGGAAGTTATTGCGCTCAGAATGAGAAATGCTCTCGAAGAAATGGAACACTGGCCCGAATATTCCTACCGCCTCATTTCCGAAACCCGCGAAAAGGATTATCTTAAATTTAAGTCACTCATGCTCGCTGAGCGACTACGCGTCTCCCGTCTCAAATGAATATCGTTCTTGGAATAACTGGGTCTATCGCCGCCTACAAATCCGCTGATCTCGCGAGTCAACTCACGAAGTTAGGCCACGAGGTTCATGTCGTTATGACTAAGGCTGCTACTGAATTCATCACGCCGCTAACCTTGCAAGTTCTCTCGAAACAGCCAGTCCTTATCTCACTTGAAGACGAAAAGAACTCCTGGAAACCGGGACACATCGAACTCGCCGAAAATGCCGATCTTTTTCTAGTCGCGCCCGCCTCTGCTGACACCCTTGGACAATTTGCCAATGGCCTCGCACCAGATCCTCTTTCGGCAATTTATCTCGCCCTCCCTTCCAAGACCCTGAAATTCATTGCGCCAGCTATGAATGGAAAAATGTGGCACCATCCCGCAACTCAACGAAATCTTCTTCAGCTAAAAGATGATGGTGTTAATGTCATTGAGCCTGCTAAGGGTGAGCTTGCCTGCGGTTATCAAGGAATCGGACGACTTGCTGAACTTGAAGATATCCTAGAAGCAATTCTCGGAGAAAATGATCTAGATTAAAGGCAACCAGAGTACTCATCCCCCAGACTCGCAAAAGATGAATATCTAGAGTTTTTCAGGAGACTGAAGAAGTGCTCCGATTCTCTGAAGGAGAAGTCCAGCTCCCCCACCATCGACAACGCGATGATCGAAAGTAAGGCATATTTCAGTTTCGGTCACTGGAACGAATGCCCCTACCTCTTCACTCCATCGCGGCTGTTTAATTCCAGCCGCAAGACCCAGAATTAGCGTCTCATTGGGGAGCGGAATTGGGGTCCCCCATTTCAGTCCAAAGGTTCCAAAATTAGTTACAGTTGCGATTCCGCCTTGAGCTTGCTCTGGAATCAACTTTCGATTACGAGCTTGCCTAACCAATTGCCGATATTCTTCGGCTAACTCGGGAACTCGAAGTTGGTCCACGTTACGTAAGACCGGAACCACTACCCCGTCTTCTACCTGAACCGCGATCCCAATATCGTAAGCTCGGGGATGAACAACTTTCTCACCGATGAGAAATCCGGCAGTTGCTGGCTGTTCCGCAAGGGCGATTGCAAAAGCGCGAAGGACATAAAGAGTGAGACCCGGCTTAGGATTTTGCCGTGAACGATGTTCCAGAACTGGATCAAGGACAACAGGAAGCCCAACGGAGGCTAGAGGGCGCGACCAACTGCGCCGCATAGCATCGGCTACCGCAAGACGCATTGGAGAAGCCGCACTATCGGGCCAATCAGAAATATATTCCAAAAACTGTTCGAGATCTTCCACCGTTACTCGGCCGCCTGCACCACTTCCCGCGATTGCCGAAATATCAGCTTTGCGCAGGCCTAACTCATCCATACGAGCCCGCATTCGAGGTGAAATGTAGTGAGCCCCCTTCATTCCAGCCGGAACCGGAAGACCACGAACGCTAGGCTCAACTAGCTTGGGCTCTTCGTAACTTTGTTCGGTTTGCCGGAAGTGCAAATTCCCTTCCTCACTCTCATCCAATAGTCCCGGCTCATTTTGTTCTCCTATCGTCGGAGCTCCAGTCCGGGAAATCTCATCCTCGGTCGCCTCCAGAATTCCCAACAAGCTTCCCACTGCATATTCAACTCCCTCCTCTGCTCGAATCTCCGTAACAGTGCCTCCACAAAGAGTCGTAACGCCCATCATAGCCTTATTGGTTTCAACCTCGATAATTTCTTGATCTGCGACAACTGAATCCCCCATCGCAATATTCAATCTGATAATTCTAGCCTCGGCGATCGATTCGCCAAGCTGAGGCATGATGATAGGAACCTGTGGCATGATTGTTAGAGATTAAGAAGTTCACGAAGTTTTTCCAAGATCGATTCAGGAGTGGGTCGATGCGCCGCCCAAAGATCGGGATGATAAGGGATTGGGGTATCCTTGGAATTCAGACGAAGTGGTGGGGCATCAAGAAGGTGGAAACCTTCTGCCACAACTCTTGAGACAATCTCGGAGGTGACGCCCCCCCAAGGGAAACCCTCACCTAGCGCTAAAAGGCGACCCGTCCTCGCGACTGAGGCGATCACAGTATCCATGTCGAGAGGTTTCACCGACCGTAAATCTACCACTTCAATCTCCCAGCCCTCTTTTGCAAGTCGGTCGGCAGCCCTGACAGCTTCATGGACCATCGCGCTATAAGTGACAACCGTGGCATGTTTACCTGGGCGGGTGATACGAGCCACCCCAAGGGGAAGAGGCTCCGGATCTATCTCGGAAGTTTTCAACCATCGATAGAGAAATTTATGTTCACAAAAAACGACGGGATCATCGATTACCACTGACTCCTTGAGTAAATGATAGGCATCGGAAACGGTCGCCGGGGTCGGCACAATAATCCCAGGATAGTGAGCGTAGAGAGTTTCCACCATCTGACTGTGAAATGGCCCAGATCCAGGAGTTCCTCCGCAGGGTAGCCGAACCGTAATCGGCACGGGTGTCCCTGTCCGATAGTAATGAGTTCCGGCGTGATTCGCGATTTGGTTAAACGCAATGGAGGAAAAGTCCGCAAATTGCATTTCGACGATAGGTCGCATTCCACTGATGGCAGCACCAATTGCCATTCCCACCATGGCATCTTCACTAATTGGAGAATCCATGACCCTCCCTGGAAACTCCTCCAGCAGCCCCTTAGTTGCCTTGAATGCGCCACCAAACCCACCAATGTCCTGCCCATACAAAAAAACATCATTTCTCTCGGCAAGTAACTCTCGCTGCGCCTGATGAATCGCATCAATATAAGTGACACTCATGAGTTAATTCCTTTCGATGAAAATGCCTGCCAGTCGTCTTGATATGGATCAGGACCCGGGTCGGTTTGAGCATTAGCAACAGCCTCTTGCACCTCTTCCGCAGCCTCCCTTTTCCAAAGATCAACTTCATCAAGAGTGGCCACTCTATTTTCAACTACCTGCTGAATCCCAACCTCCAAACAATCGCGCCCAAGATTAGAATCTTTTAATTCCGGAGCAACATAAGAGGCATCATCGTGCTCACCATGTCCGCACAGTCGGAGAAGCTTTCCAACGACCATCTGCGGACCTTCACCAAAACGAGCCGCTTTAACAGCCTCACCAACAACTGATAGACATTCAAGAAGATTAGTCGCATCGACCTCTCTCCCGGTAACCCCATAGCCCGTGGCACGATCGACAAGATTTTCACATGCAAATTGTCTCTCGCGAGGGGTGGAGTAAGCAAATTGATTATCAGCAACTAACACGACTATTGGAAGGTTCTCTACGGCCGCCAGATTGAGGCCTTCATGAAAGGCTCCGGTGGAAGTCGCTCCATCTCCGACACAAGTCGCACCGACCACTTCCGCGAGCTCCCCTTTCATACGCCGAGCCATCAGCATGCCAGCCACGACAGATACCGAAGTTCCAAGATGACTGATCATTGCTGGTCGACGTTCAGCAGGACGCCCTCGGTGGATATTACCATCACGACCCCGCATTGGACCAAGAACGGAGCCGAGATAAGTTCGGGTCGCCTCAATAAGCGGCTCGCCAAAACCAGTTCGCCCAGCTTGATCGCGAATGAGTGGCGCGAATATATCCTTCCCCTGATCAAGACAGCAACCAAGCGAAGCTGAAAAGGCCTCCTGCCCAGTACCCAGATAAACACCGCCAACAATCTTGCCTGCCTTATAGAGGCTGGATAGCTTTGACTCTAGTGTCCTTGAGATAATCATCACTCTCAGGGTCCGCCGAATCAAATCAGCATCAATATGACTTGATGTAATTGAAGCTGATCCTTCTGAAGATTCCATTATGTAAAGATTAGAGCTCTTGATCAACCGCCTTGAGCTCCAAGAAAAGATCGTTCCACCGTTCCTTCCGCGGCTCAAGAAGAAGCTTTTGGTCAGCGATCCGTCTCCGAACGATCTCGAAAAGTTCTCCGTATTCAAGATAGAATTCGCGGACACCGTCTTTGTAGTCGCTTTCAAGCGAATCGGCAAAGGTATGTCGCAGATCCTTAAAATCCTCCATAAAGTCGCGGCAAAGCGCTTTTCGTGAGAGTTTGGAGTAAATCGCAGCAACCCCAAGAGTTCCGGTCGCCGTTATAACAAACACCCAAGGCCAAGTCGCCACACCGAAGCCACCGAAAATACCACCAATCGTGTACAAAATTAAAAAAAGAGTCGTATAACGACGCAGGACCATTCGACGGGTATCTATTTTAAGATCAATCGCTCCTCTGATTTTAAGCTGCGCAACCGCTTGCTTTGCCGAACGCCCTAAGCGGCGCATAAAACGCTTTCGGGTTCCCGCAAGGGATTCTGTTTCTTGCTCAAAGTCTGGAGGACTGATTCCGAGATTCTCCCGAATGCGAGGTTCTACAGTCTTCCAATGATTCCGACAGTTTTTCACCAATTCAACACCGTCGGTCTCTGCCTGTTTTTCGACAGCCTCCTTGACTGCTGTAATTAAATCTCCCTCAATTTTGGAAGGAAGTTTCTCCTGTTGAAAAAGTGAGATTAGACTTCGCGTGATAGACATCCTCCGACCTAAATCCCGAGTCGCAATTTGGCCCTGTCTAAAAAAGACGTCGCCCATTCCACTCAAACGTTCTAGCAACAAAATCGCCTGCCCTTCGCGACGAAGATTTACTTCGTCTTCCAACTCTGCCAAAAAGCGTTGATCACTATCTAGAGTATCACTTCGTTCTTCGATCCGCGCCTCAATCTTCTTTAAAATTCCTTGTGCTGAGTTACTCATTTTTTTGAGGATTTCGCGCCGACCCGGATCGAGAGAAACTTTTGTGGAAATAAATTCATTGAGCGTCGTCAATCCACTTTTCCTCAGCATATGAGATATTGGCGGATCATTCTTCTTTGCCACCATTGCCAACTTCGCCGAGACCGGAAAAATTTCAGGAATCTTTCCAGTTTTCTGCTCCCCCAAAGTCTTCATATGACCCAAAATTACTTTAAGATCTTCTTCGTTTCTCAATTCGCTTTGCTGCAGAACAAAAGCAACTTTGTCTAACTGCTCCTCTGGAAGTCGAGCAACCAATTGCCACGTGTCAGCACACCAAGGATTCCCGACGGGGAAAACGAATAACAAAAGATCCGCAACTGGCAGAAACCGTTCAATTTCTTCAAGATTCCCTTCGATCGAGGCGTTGGAACCAGGCGTATCAACCACTTCAAAATCACGGAGAAATTCGAAAGGGCGAAGGTCTTGCACAAGCATTGACCTCTTCTCCACTGAGCCCACTTTTTCTCCATACCGGTACCAATGAATCTGCTTAGTCTTAGGCAGAGCATCGACCTCGCAAATTTCAGTGGCGAAAAGCGCATTAATTAGCGCCGATTTTCCGGCGTTTACCTCACCACAGACAACAAAGAGAAAAGGCTTCCTGAGATCTTTTACAAAACTTCCGTCCGTAACGGGGTCAAGAATCTCGCCTCCGCACTCGCGAGCAAGCTGACCCACTTCTAAAACCACTTCAGCAAGGCGCTCCCTGATCTTAAAGTAGCGTTTACCAAACATGGGTGAAGATTATGAAGGAATCAATCAACAAGCAGCCCCTAAGCTTGTCCTTTCAGAGCAAGAAGTTGTGAAACAGTTATAAAATGGAAGCCTTTTGAAAGAAGATCGTCAAAGGTTCCGGGCATGGCATCAATTGTCGGGGCATGGAGGTCATGGGCTAAAATAATAGCACCATTATGAGCCCCTCTCAAAATTCGAGAGCGCACCACTGATGGCCCTGGGCGCTTCCAATCGTTAGGGTCTACCGACCACATGATTGTGGGATAGGTGAAATCAGAAAAAATCAAACTTCTCTGACTTTGCAAGAGGGCGCCATAGGGTGGGCGCATAGTGCGAGGTTTAACCGCAGCGGCACGAACAATCGCATCTTCGGTTCGTCGCATTTCCTTACGTAATTCGGAGTTGCTCAAAGCCGTTAACTTTCGGTGAGTGTAGGTATGGTTTCCAATCTCATGTCCCTCGGCCACGATCCGCCGAACGATATGGGGGTAGCGATCTACGTTCCTACCTATGACGTAAAAGGTAGCTTTGATATTGCGGGTTCGTAAGATGTCGAGGAGCCGAGGAGTGTTCTGGGGGTGAGGACCGTCATCAAAGGTCATCGCCACATATGGTTGACTGGACAAACCACGAGAGTGAGTCACGCTTTTACCATTAAACTCTGAAGAAAGTTTCATATTGGGGTTTCGTAACCCCTTATTCACGTAGCCCGGAGGACGATATTGGGTATTGGCCCCAAGCCTTACGGGTTGGTTTCCATATTGAGACGATGAAATTCCATGTTTTCCAACTTTAGGGTCCTCTTCACCTTTGTTACTTGAACAGGCAGGAAGCGCGATGAGTGTCCCTGAACTCAGCTTTAGCATTTTGCGTCTCTTCATGCGTGTTATACGCTGATTATTATTATGGAATCATCAAATGTCACGCATTTCCTAACAATCTATCATTTGCGGCTAACTCGCTTGAGTGACCTACTGTTTAGATAATCTTAACTTCATCTTTAAAACCGCTCGACAGATCACAAATCAGGGTCCAATTTCCCGCGTAATGTCCAAACCAAAGCTGTTTATTCCAGGTCCAGTGGATGTCGCTCCTGAAACTTACGCCGCGATGGCTGGCCCAGCAATCGGGCACCGCGGAAAAGACTTCGAAGAGCTCTACTCGTCGATTCAACCCGGAATCAAGCAAGTTGTCGGCACAACCCGCCCAGTCTTCTTCTCTACCTCTTCAGCCTGGGGAATTATGGAAGGATGCATCCGCAATTTAGTTAAAAAAAAGGTCCTGAACCTCTGCTGCGGCGCTTTTTCTGACAAATGGTATGGCGTCTCGCAAAGTTGTGGCAAAGATGCGGAGAAAATTCAGGTCGAATGGGGTCAATCGATCGATCCCGACGCCGTTTGCGAAAGATTATCAACTGGAGGTTTCGATACCGTAACTTTGGTGCACAATGAAACCTCAACGGGGGTCCTAAACCCTCTAAAAGAAATCTCCGATGTCGTTCAATCCTTTGACGACGTGCTTTTAGTCGTCGACACAGTCTCTTCTCTCTCTGCTATGCCTATCAACTTCGATGAGCTTGGTATTGATGTTCTTCTAGCCGGCGTTCAAAAGGCGATTGCTCTCCCACCAGGTTTAGCTGTATTCGTCACCTCGGACGCTGCTCTGGAGCGCGCCGATCGTATAGATGACCGCGGCTACTACTTCGATTTCTGTGAATTCGCTAAAAACGACACAAAGGACAACACCCCATCAACTCCGTCCATCCCCCATCTTTATGCCCTCCGCGAAAGGGTAGGCGTAATGCTTGATGAGGGGCTTGAAAATCGCTTTGAACGTCATCTTAAGAACAATTCTATGGTCCACGAATGGGGAGCAAAACACAATTTTGAGCTTCTCCCTCCTAAAGGGTTTCGCTCACGCTCCCTATCCTGTTTCATCACGCCAGATAATCTTGATCAGGCCGGTTGGATCAAATCAGTTATCATGAAGCATGGATTTGCCATCAACGGTGGTTACGGAAAGATCAAAGGGAAAACCTTCCGGATTTCAAATATGGGTAATGAAACTCAAGAAACCATGCAGAATCTTCTTGATGCGCTTGACCTAGAGTTACCAAAATTCTTCGGATAATAGTTTACCTCTCTCTAAAAGGGCGACATCCGAGGAAATACCGCTCAGAGCAAAGACCTAAGTCGTTTCCGAGATTATTTGGTAACTCTGCCCATCAAAACCCTTTAATAATGAATAATCTAATAGCAGGAAGAGTTCGTGCGGGTTTCTATTCCAGAAAAAGCTTCAGAAAATCCTTGGCAAATCGGCGAAGTTACTGCAGCGTCCGCGCCCACCAGCAAAATTATGGTAGCACTCCGACTCACTCGCCAAGGTTCCAAAAATCGTCCCTACTACAAAATAGTTGCCGTCGACAGCCGTAAACGTCGTGACGGTCGTTATATTGAGCAGCTCGGAACCTATAATCCTATGGCCGAGGGTGAGAACTATACGCTCGACCTTGAAAAAGCTGACAAGTGGCTTGGCGTTGGAGCAAAGCCCAGTGGCACTGTTGCCAGCATCATCAAGAAAGTTCGGACGGCCAGCTAAATTTAGCTTTCTAAGTTGGCTCTACTTTCAGAATCCCGTGGTCTCAGGACTTCGGGGTTTTTTACGTAGATATTGAGACCGCTAAATCCAACTAACGCGAGCCCCCTTATGAATTTCTCTAAATTCTTCCAACTTTTGGATTTCCCCAGATCAGGACATCTCTCTTACTCTGCCCGATCAAACTCAAGCTCCTCACTTCCCCGGCTCTTCGTTGGGAGTGCTCGATGGAGTTCTGGAGGTTTTTCCTTCTATCAACTTCATTAGCGCCTTGAGTTCGACAACTTTTTCGGGGAAATTTTCAGCCAAATTATTCTGCTCACCGAGATCAACTTCGAGGTCATAAAGCTCTTCAACTTTGGCCCGACCATTCTCCACGGCGTAACCATGAAAATGAGCATTGGCCTTAAGATATTTCCACTGTCCTTTTCGAACTCCCGCGTCGTTAAAATGGAAATAATCACGTCCCGTCTTGCGCTTGCCAAGGAGGAGTTCGCTTTGATCGACACCATCAATATAACGATCGTTAGGAACTTTAAACCCGCAGAGCTTGGCGAAAGTCGGTAAAAAATCAACGGTGGCAAAAATCGCGTCAGATTCTTGACCTGCAGGGACCTTGCCCGGCCAACGCGCAATACATGGCAGACGGTAGCCGCCCTCGTAGCACGATCCTTTTCCATTTCGCAGCGGCCCCGAATCGCCCCAGAAGATCGAGTCCTTGGGGTGACCTTTTTTATTCTTGGTATACTTTTCCTGATTCCACGGCCCGTTGTCACTGGTGTAAATGACTAGCGTGTTTTTACTCACCCCCAATTCGTCGAGAGCATCGAGGAGCCGACCAGTTTCGAAATCAAATTCTTCGACAACATCCCCATAAAGTCCGCCCTCAGATTTTCCTCGAAAGCGATTCGAGGCGTCGATGATGGTGTGCATCATGGTGTGGGCCAGATAGAGAACGAAGGGCTTTTCAGGATCGCGTTTCTCTTTGAGCCAAGCGATCGATTTTTCAGTGTAAAGAGTGGTGAGCTCACCCATGTCTCGACTTGTGCCGGCCGGGTTGTTGTTCTCATGGAATTTGACGACACCGCCATCGTTGGCACCGAGCGGACCGAAGTAGTAATCAAAACCCTGAGCGTTTGGCATGCGTTCAATAATGGCCTTACGATTCGAGACATCCCACTTACCAATGCATGCAGTTTGGTAGCCCACCTTACGAATCAATTCCGCCCACGTAATTTCCGAGGCAGGCATCCCCCAGCCTTTGCTGCGTAGCGGTTGGCGCCCGGTCAAAAGTGCCGAGCGAGAGGGGCCGCAAACCGTCTGGGAATAGAAGGAAGTAAAACGAGTCCCTTCCCTCGCCAGCTGATCCAGCCGCGGAGTCTTGGTTTTCTTGTTCCCGTAACAAGCCAAGTCGCCGTACCCCTGATCATCGGTAAAGATGATCACGATATTTGGCTTCTCCGCAGCTTGAAGAAGGGTCGCGAGCGCGACGGAGATTACTAACTGCAGAAAGATTGGGTTTCGAACGCTCATGGTATCGCTGATTTACTTCGCCATCAATTCAGCTATCGCATTAGCGAAGGAATCTCCAAGTCGCACAAAGAAGGTGCCACTTCCCAGATAGTGATACGGCCGATCGCTGCCGACGGTGTCCCACTCGTGATAATGCTCTGGCCAGCCCTTGCTGAAAATTTCATGGGAGAAGTTTGAGTAGTCATTGTAGCTCTCAACCGACATAACATTGCCTTTAAATTCCGGAGCCTTGGCCGCCTCCCGCTGACCGAGAGAGACCGCGTTCTCACCGACCTTCTCAGCGGTCCTCCCCGTTCCGAGGACCCCAATGACGAAGGGCATTTTGGGCACCTTGTATTCCTTACGCACATCTTTGATGAAGCAAATCATGTTGTCTTTATAGTTATCGCGGAATTCGCCCGAGAACTGATCGTTATATCCCTGAAACCAAACAAAGCCCGCGATCTCATACCCTGCCTCAGCATCATAAGCCGGATGATTCTCCTTGAGATTACCAAGAACGTTTCGGATCGATTCATTCATCATGCGATAGTTGAGCCCGGCATTCTTTTTTATCTCGTCGGCTTTCCCCCCGTTCTTCTCCTTGTCATTTAACTCATAGGGACCAGCAGAAGGCGGGCGGAAATTGTAGTTGATCGACTTGCCACCCCATGAGGTTTTAATGAGCAAAATCGGGCCTTCGATTTTCTGAGCCATCGAAAGACCAAAACCGAATTCAGGCCCCAATTTCTTCCCTCCACCTCCATAGCCCACACCAAGTTTGCCCGACTTCTTACTGCCGTCGGCGATCGAGTTAATGTAGACCCGATCCGAAACCACACAGGCCGAAGTCACACTGCTTTTATAAGCCTCATGCGCATCTTTGTGCTTTTTTACCTTTGCTTCGAGAGCTTTCTTTTCAGGGCCGTCTTCCATCTTCTTGAGTTTGTTGAAAGAGATTCCACCACTGAGTTCGTCGAGCTTCCTTGCCTCGACCAATTGAGCATCGAGCTTGGCCTTGGAAAGCCCGCTTCCTTCCTTAAACACCATCTTGGCAAGCGCCTCGTCCCGGGGATCGCCCGATTGATAAAGAGTCGCGATGGTATGGGGATTGGCGTGACCTACCGTGTTCGACTGACCCGCCAGGATGAAAATCTTCAACTTCTCCGCCGCCACAGCCGGACTGGCGATCGACACGATTGCGGCAGCCATCGTCAAGACGGCCCTCTTCTTGCTTAAGATACTTTTCATGATTCTTCCAAAATTAGTTTTAAAGGATACTCGGCACCCCCGGCCATCTTAACAGAAAAGTGAAAGACCAGAGCCTTTCCCCCG
>TARA_B100001057_G_scaffold66784_1_pt1 | contig 13688 bp, 11 predicted proteins | sample TARA_B100001057 | Tara Oceans TARA_B100001057 (sample SAMEA2621839) | marine metagenome | biome: marine biome (ENVO:00000447); feature: surface water layer (ENVO:00002042); material: "saline water (ENVO:00002010), including plankton (ENVO:xxxxxxxx)" | depth 5 m
TCCACTGAAATTTATATGGTAGATGATTTTACAAAAGCTTTTGATCTACTTGACTTTGATAATGATGGAAAACTAGATTTTCAATCTGTTGAATATTGTATAAAACAGCTGAATTAACAAATGATAGGATTTACTGTGAACTTTATGGCGGTGGAAAACATATAAGAATTACTAATAAATGGATTGATTTAACCTATTGGACACCAATGTAATTTTATCTCACAAGCTTATTTTCCAATACAGCAACTAACAGTATTTACTCAATATATTGTTTAACAGAACTTTACATTTTATTTAACAACCGATTTACCACTAAACCACTACAAAAACTCCTCCTAATAACTATTTTTCTAAAAACTTTTGATGCTTTGTTTACTTATAATAGGGGGGGGTGTAGAATGGTTTTTCTTTGGAGGTTAGGATTTTGATACCATTAATTAAAAATTATTTTAATGAAGAAACTAATTTTATATATTTTTATTATATCAAATTCATTTGGACAATCTAACTCAGATGAACCAGTTAGTATTGGTAAATAAGTTTCACGCATTTTTTACACTTTATTCTACTTTTATGAAAATAATTTCAATATTCTAATTTTTTAAAATGTGGATTTGATTTTAATTAGAAAGTAAAATTATTTATATATTTATGAAAACTAACTCTCATGACTAAACCTGACACTACGGTAGAACTTAAGCTTCCAATTATAGAAAATATGGAGCTTGTTGCTACTCAGACTGCTGAAGTAGTTTCAAAACACATGAAGCTTGACACCGAAAAAACGAATGAAATATCATTGGCTTTGATTGAGGCATGTATAAATGCCTTTGAGCATTCGGAAACCAAAAGTGAAGTATATATTCACTTCATAATATCCGAGGAAAATCTTACCATTAAGGTGATTGACAAGGGAAAGGGATTCGATTCTTCAAAAATAAGTATTCCAAATATTGAAAATAAAATCGGATCGGATGAAAAGAAGAGAGGTTGGGGTATCATGTTAATTAAAGAATTAATGGATTCCGTAAACTACGAATCTAATGAAGAGGGTACAACATTAACCATGATAAAAAACAAGGAAACAGATGAGTAAAATTATTAATATAGAGGAAAATAATTCCGTTTTAATTATTTCAACTGAGGGGTATCTCAACAAAGATCTTGCAACAAGTATATTCGATGAATCCTCAAAATACATTGATGAAGGAACCCGTACTGTTTTAATAAACCTTTCCAATTCCAATATTGTAAACAGTATAGGAGCATCGATAATAATTGAATTGATAGAAAAACTTCAGGATGTTGATGGTTCATTATCATTCTGTTCTTTACCAACTATAATTGAAAAAACTTTTACCATTATGGGGTTAACAAAATATTGTTCCACCTATAGCAATCAAGAAGAAGCTCTCGAGGAACTTAGTTAAAATGCTAGACTTAGCCTCTGTTTTTTCTAACTTAAAGAAGCAAAACAAAATTTACCATAAAGTTGATTATCTGAGAACTATCTCGGACATCGGCTTAATATCCGTGATTTTTTTTGACAAAAAAACACTCGTGCGTCTTTTAGGGGGATCAGATTATATCTTTGAAAACTCCTTCCAATCAAGTTTCAACTTGGGTGATAATGAAATTATTAGTGTATCCAAATTAAAAAAACTTAAAATTGTTAAAAAAGCCTTTTTAAGAGATTGCAAACATGTCTTGCAAAAGAATATTTTTTATGATGACAACTGCATAGGATATCTATTCTTTAAAATTCATCAGTCGGAAGAGGAAAAAATGGATATCAATTTCAATCATGTTTATTTCTTGTCAGAACATTTCGAAAATTTTATCAAAACTTTTGAAATCAATTTAAGATCTAAAAATAATGAGCGACTTTTGGGTAATAAAATGTTGGAAATTGAATCTCTAATTGGATTAACCGAAATTACATATACAGAAAATGAAAATTTAGAGGGATTCTTTCAAAACATCCTACTTAACTATATCTCTACCTTAAATGCATCTTGTGGCTTGATATTTATTTTAGATGAAAATTCAGGCTCCTTCAACGTTCTGGCAGAGTTGAACCTTTCTTACCTAAAAGCTTCGAATAAAATAATCCGAGCCAACAAGGGAATTTTCAAAGAATTAAATGAAAAAAAACACGCTATTTTATTGGATAAGGCTGAAAACGAGGTTCTTTTAGAATTTATTGAAAAAAATGGCTTAGCTGGACCTATTTTGTCCGACAATCACTTAAAAGGTGCAATTGTTATTGCTAACAAAGAAAGTATGGCAGGTTTCATAAGATTTAACAAAGAAGATTTGAGACTATTTGGGAGTTTAACAAAGAAAGTAAGTCTTGCGTTTGAGAATATCAAACTGTTAGACTCCCTCCAAAAATCTACAGACTTAGTAGATAATATCATGTCGTCTATTACCACAGGAATCATTAAAATTGATTTATTGGGAGAAATAGAATATTTCAATAATGCCGCACAAAAGGTTTTTAAGTTTGATAAAGACAATATTCTTAAGAATCATTATTTGATGGTTTTTTCAGAAAACCATAAACTAATTTCATTAATCGAAAAGATTGAACAACAAGGAGAAGTTATTTATGAAAGTAATCTTAAAATAGTTGACAATGAATTAAATCAACATGAGATCAATCTCACCATTTCTCCAGTTTTTGATAATGGCAATAAATACTTAGGTGCAGTTCTTGCATTTGAGGATCTTTCGGACATCAATATGATAAAATCCACTTTTAAAAAATATGTCTCAGAAAACATTGTGGATGAGCTACTCGACTCTGGAAATGAAATATCATTAGGCGGATCTAAAAACGAGGTATGTATTATGTTTTGTGATATTAGAGGCTTTACGTCAATGTCTGAAAAAATGGAACCTGAGGATGTTGTTTTTCTTTTGAATAATTATTTCCAGGAAATGATAGATATTGTTTTTAAAAATAATGGAACACTTGACAAAATAATTGGAGATGAATTAATGGTATTATATGGAGTTCCAATCAAATCGGATAATGATTGTCAAAAAGCTGTTAATACAGCAATAGAAATGTTTACTCAATTAGAAGAATTTAATTCAAAAAATGAAAAGAACAATCTTCCCAGATTAGACATTGGAGTTGGGATTAATTACGGAGAAGTTGTTTCTGGAAATATTGGTTCAACAAGGCAAATGAACTACACAGTAATTGGAGATAGTGTAAATTTGGCTGCAAGGCTTTGTTCACATGCTGAAAAAAAGCAAATTGTAATTTCAGATTCTACATATCAATTACTCTCTCAAAAAGGGAGATTTATTAGAAAGAAGCCAATAAACGTTAAGGGAAAAAAAAACAAGATAGAAAATTGGGTTTTAGATATTAGCTAGATTGCTTTTTTTATAACTACAATTGTTATATCATCTGGATTCATAAGTCCATCAGACCAATTGTCAGACATATCAACCAAGGCATCCTTGATCTTTTCTGCATCCTTATTACAATTATTTTTGATGCAATCAAAAACTTTAGGGTAATCCAATAGAACATTATCCTTATTTGGTAATTCAGGAAGTCCATCAGAAATCATGACCATTACATCACCCTTTTTAAAATCTTTTTTGACTCCTTCGAATTTCTCACCCTCTATGCCACCCAAAGGAAGATTTGGAACAAGAATTTCCTCAACTTTATTTTGATTAGCGTTGTAGTAATAGGTGGGTGGCATAGCAGCAGACGATAATTCAACAGATCCATTATTGATTTTCGCTACACTTAAACTCATTCTAAGCCTTCCAAAATTAACTCTTTTGACAATTGAATTGAGGTGATTAAGAATTGAACCTGGATTAGACATTTTAATTCCATTTAAACCAGCTTTAGTTACAGAAACCATTATCCCCGATACTACTCCATGACCGGTAGCGTCACCACAAACAACAAAAAGTTCCTTGTCTTCACTTTCAATAAAATCATAATAATCTCCACCAACTTCAGTAGCAGACTTTAAATAAACGCTAATGTCATACTCTTTTCTAGAGGGGATAGTTTTAGGAAGAAGGCTATTTTGAAGTTCTCTAGCTTCCTCTAATTCTTTATTTCTTCTCTCTTCCTCTAATTTCTTTGATGTAGATTTCTCTCTCCATCTAGAGTATAAATAAACCCCTAATATTGCAAATAATATATATGCAACTATGGTTTCTATTCTTTGATACCAAGGTGGAGTTTTGAAGAGATTTAGTGCTATTACATTATTGCTCTCAACACCACTTTTATTAATTGATTTAATCTTTAATTCAGATCCATAATTCGGAAGAGATTGAATTCTTAAAATATTATTAAAACCATTTGAAGTAAAACCTTCATTTGAAGCATTTAAATTATAAAAATACTCCACCTGATTCCTTTTGTACTTGTTATTTGTAAACAACTCAATTTCAATAAAGTCCACATTAGAGTTCAAATCAATAATCCCATTATCAACTCGTGAATAAAGAAAATCGTTAGATTCTTCATAAACCTTAGTGTTTAATATGGAAATCTCATATTTGTTATCGTCTAATGCAATTTGATCTGTTTGAAATGAGATAATTTTTTTGGATCCAATTACTTCAATTTCTTCAATTAAAGTCTCATTTTGAAATCCAAAACCTCCATCGTCACTACTAATCAAATTTTCATCCTCAAAAGTATTTACTCTGAGTGGGTCCTGATTAAAAACAAGTACATCAAATCCATTTGTGATGTCTATTTCATACTTAAAACTATCTAACCCCTCGAAATAGTTAATACCTTTTGATGATAAAACAAAAATAAAATTAGAGCCAAAATCAGAATCTATAATGTTATTCGATATTAATCCATCATCTGATTTAAGTTGGGTAAAAACAGAATCTTTGACATTGTATACAAAAAGTCCATCTCCTTGAGTGGAAATTAATGCCTTATTATATTCAGCCCCAAAAGTGATTTTGTTTATTGATTTTGAGGTAATTCTCTTATTATTAATGGTATCAGTAGAATAAATGATTGGTTCTGAATCAATATTTTTATTAAAAACATGAAGCCCTGTCTCAGAATTTGAAATCCATAAATCTCCTCCAACCAGTTCTACATCTGAAAATCCTCTAGGAAATTTATTATTAAACAACTCATCATATCTATAATCCTTAAATTCTGTTGATTCAATATCAAATGTTACTATTCCATTTGAAAATGATAGATATGTCAATTCATTGATTGAAACTATACCATTAAATAAAACATTATTTGGCAATGCAAAACTAGAGGTATTAGTCGTATCCAGATCTAAAATTATCAATTCTGAATTTGTTAAGATAGCTAGATTTCCATTTTTTAAATAAGTTACATTTCTGCCATTTGATGAAAGATTGTTTAGATAAGAAATTGACTCTTTATCTAGAAAAGAATTTAATTTTATTGTCTTTTTATCCCCTCCAATAAAACTTGTAACGGTTTTTTGATCCACATACAAATAATCATTTCGGTTAAGTGATTTGTAGAAATGGTATCTTCTTTCAGAAAACTCTAAGTGACCTAATATTGGTTTTTCTTTTATAAATACATTTTCAAAATCTTTATTTACAAAAAGACCATTGATGGATGATATAATAATGTTTTCATTCTTATCGATACATAGTCCATTCATTGGGTATTGATTTGAAAAATTATCCAGCTGATTTCCCAAATAATTAAATTTTACAACCCTACTTTTATTTGTACCCCAGACAAAAAAATGTTTGTCTGATGTAGAAATTTTATCGAATTCATTTGAGTTATTTTTTGACAATAAATCACTTCGAATTAAATTATAGTCATAATCAAATGAGAGTTTGAATAGTCCACTGTTAGATAAAACAAAAGCATGAAAAGCTACAATATCACCACTTTGACCACTTGTTTCTTGGATATCAAATTCATCATCTCCAAATGTTTCAGTTTTTTTTACATAAACATCAAAAACTTCGTCAAACTTAAACTGGTCTATACTTTTAAATTTCTTTTCTTTAATATTTAAAATCTCTAAACCTCTGCGCCTTGCTAGAATAATATTATTATTATCAAAAATTGAAATTGAATTAACGGTCTCAGATCCAAATTCTGACTGAGATGTTAATCTTTTAAAGCTATTATTATCCCTCTGAAACAAATTTATGATCTGATCAGCTGCCAATACAATATCACCTGTTTCTTGATTCAAAAATTTAATTGTTTTTTGTCTTGATGATTCAAAAAAAGAATTTGAAGATATTGTAAAAGGGTTTAAGGGATCAGTTTTGTAATTATTGAGAATATTAAAATCATAATCTAATTGATATAAGCCATTATTTGAAGTTGTTACGTAGACTAGATTGTTTTTTTTGTCATCAATTATTGATATAGGTAAGGGGATTTTTACTCTATCATAATTATATTTTTTTCTATTGAAAATACTTAAACCGTCTTTACTTACAAACAATAATTTTTTATCAATCTCAATTATGTTTTGGATTGAAGAATTTAGTAGAGAGTTTTTCTCTGATAAAATCGATTGAAAATTATGGATATTATTCCCATCGTACATATCAAGTCCATCCTCAGTTGCTATCCAAAATAAATCTTTGGAATCAAAAATGGAGACATTGATTTTCTTGGAAGACAATTGATGTTCAAACTCTGAAAGTTGAGAGAAGGTTTTGTTTAATAGTAAAACAAAAAAAAGAAATTTAATCGTCTTCATTTAATAAGTTAATTAGTTCAAATATTTTGGCATAGAATTGAAAATTTCAATTGATTTCTTTTTTATATGACCTACAGGGAAACCAAAACCTCTTATGTTAGCTAACTTATAAAAAGTATTTTTTGCCTCAACCATTTTGTTTTGGTCAATGAGATATTTTCCATAATAAAACCTTGAAATCATTCCACCCTCATAAATATTGCTACTAAATGGATCAAATCCTTTGCTAATTATTCTGTTTATTTCATTAGCATCAGAATTTAAAAAACTCATAATGAATTTAAAACTAGTAAATTCTTTTCCAGATTCAATTATTAATTTTTCTGCATTATCTAAGTCCATATTTAAGATATTTAGTAAAATATTATCAACTTCTCTCAATTCAGGGTCGGCTCTACTTATTCTATCATTTAGTCCAGATGCCACATTCCCATATCTTCGATTTCTAGATGAAACAAAAGATCTTATATCATCTACTTCTTCAATAAGCTTATCTGCGAATATTTCAAACTTTCCCCAAGAATAGTTGGATTTAGATTTATCACCCATATCAGCATAAATAAAAGATTTATACCAATAAATAGAAATTAAAGCCTGATTAATTTCCGTTTGATTAAACCCAAAAGATATAAGTTGATTTTCAAAATCATCTAAAATTTTAATTGCTGCTTTATGATTTTGATCAAAGAAATAAGCAGTTGAAAGTTGATATGTTCTCTTCATCTTAAGGAAAGGATCAAACTCAACATCAAGTGATTGATTATAAAATTTGAATGCATCATCAATCTTGCCCATCAGAAATGATGCGTTTCCAGCGGTGTGTAATAATTCAGCTCTATAAGAATTTCCCTCAAGACCAGCAATATCAACCCCCTTTAGATAATATTCAAGAGATCTATCCAAATATAGAGTAGATTGGCGATATTTGTCACCAATGTCTCTATATACGGAAACATTTAAAGAATCAATTGATACTAATTCATTAATTTCTTTTTCAAATACCTCAACAGAGTCTTTGAAATTAAAAAAATTCTTATCATTTATTGCTGATTCACTAAAAAAACCTGCTCTATATTTTCTATTAAAAATGGATCTTTTAATTTGCATGTTATTGGGATTTATTTTTAGTGCTTTTAAATTATGCAAGTCTCTTTTTTCAGTATCATTACTATTCCCATAAAAATTTGCCAACCTCCTATGAGCATCACTTGAATTTGGATTTAATTCGACTAATTTCAGTAGCAACATCTCGCGTTTTTCTTTGTCTATACTTTTTCTTGTAAGATCAATGAAGATTTTTTCTGAATCTGTAGCGTTTTCATAATTATCGTAAGCTCTTTTGATATATCTTGTTTTTTTGGTTACATTATTTTCATTGATATTCAGAAGAACCATTATAAAATCTGGCTCTATTCTTAAAGCTGCCTCAAAATCAGCTTTTGATCCAGAATAATCTCCTCTTTCAGATTTTAATTGAGCAGAATTATACAATTTAAGAGCATTTTTATTTTTTACCGACAATTGATATTTTTTATCATTAGAGACGCTGCTTGATTCACAACCGATTAGTGTAATTATAGAAAGGGCAATAATTGTCAAAAATATTTTTTTCATTATTTAATATTTATAGGCTTTTATACAATTCAGATGATCTTTTAATAACTAAATCTTCTTGGAAAATTAAACCAGGTAATTGTCTTACTGTATCCAAGACTGATTTGGCTTTTTCTATTTCGCCCATACCAATAAGTGCTTGGGCTTTAAAATATCTTACATAGGCAGTTCTATTTGATTGAAGTATTTTATATCCATCAATTGAATTTCCTTCCAAAACATTCTTAATACCATCTAGAAAATCGATTCTATATCCAAACAAATCTTTCATCTTTGATTGTAGCTCATTTGACTTTTCAAAATTACCAACTATAGTATTAATCCATATTTCGTTTCTTATTTGAGAAATTGGGGAAGCTTCTTTCCACATAATTGAATTATTACCAGAGATCTCGGCAATTTTTTTACTAACATCGCTCTCAAGTCCATAAAACTGAATCAGTTTTTCAGAATTTTTTTTGTACTCCTCAAAAGATTGTTGTGACTTTTCCCTCTGATTTGCGTGGGCATAGATAATTGATTTGATATAGTTTACTCCTACTAAACACTTTAGTATTTCCTCTTCAGTAAAACCATAATTTTCAAATTGCTTTTCAAAGTTGTTTAACTCACCTACACAACTTAAGTAATCTCCAAGATATATGTAAAATAAAAATAAATTTACGTGAGAACCAATAATTTGATCAGAATCACCCGCAATTTTAATGGCAGAATTTAAATATTCAAATGCTTCATCATTCTTACCCATGACCAAATTTAAATGAGCAATTTCTCTTAAAAGGTTTACTTTAAATGTTGACCCTCTTTCGTCAACAATTTTCAAGCACTTTTGATAAATATCATTTGCTTTTTGAAATCTTTTTTCATCTGAAAAATTATAAGCCACTTTATATCTTGAGGCAATCATTGATAAAACAGACAAACTGTTTGGAAACTTTTTTAATATTACTTGAGCCTTTGCATCGAAAGAATTGTAAAAATCAACATTATTTTTTAATAAGATAACTCTATCTTGCCCTCGGAAATTTCCTCTAATGAGCAAATCTTGAGCTCTTGCATTATTAGGATCAATTTCCAAAATCTTTTCTAAAATTTTGATCCTTTCCGGGCTTCTATAACCCCTTTGGAGGCTGGAAGCTAACATGAAATAGCCATCTACTTTGTTAGGATAAAGTTCTATAACTCTTTTTGCAATTTCTTGTCTTTTTATAAAATCTGAGCGGTTAAGAGTATCCCATTCTATGTAGAGTTTTTCAAATTTATTTGCAGAGTTAAACTTAGATATGGCTCTTTGACGATAATTATTGGATAGGTTTGTGTTTGACTCGTTAATATTTAACAATGCCATTGGCATATTAGGATCTAATCTCAAAGCTGAAAGAAAACTTTCTTTAGCCTCAGAGTATTCATTCTCACTTAGATGCAAATTAGCTTTTCTATAAAAATCAATTGCCTTAGGATTACTTGCTGTTAAATTGATGTATGGACTTTCAGTGGCTGAGATTTCTTTATTATCTGAGCAAGAAAGGAAAATGACCATCAATAGAGTAGAGAAATAAATTTTAAATTTTGACATAATTGATTTGTTTAATTTGACAATTAAAATTTTTTAATAATTCATTTAGATGTAGAAAACTATAAAAAAAATAATTAAAGAAATGACAGACTTTATTAAATACCTTATCGCTTTAGATACATATTTAAATTTTTGACCAGCTATATTTCCAGTAACAAAAGCCATTTGCGAAAGATGAACTTTATACTCAGGTTCATTTTCAATCACCCTTATTAGTTCTTTCGAATAATTATCAAAATTTTTCCAATTTGAAGCAATGTCTCCAAAAAATAAGGGAGATGGTTTAACTGAAATATTTAATCTCGGTAAAAAACATCTTATACATGAGTTGAAAGAAAATATTGTAAATATTATTGGAGGCAAAAAAAATAAGATTAAAAAGTAAACTTTAGGTTCATTAAAGTCAAAAGAATAAATGTTCTCTTCATCAAGAATATCAAATGTATAGGCTACGGTCAAGAAAATACTATACAACGATATTATAAGGCTAGCTTTTAGTTCGGCGTGACGAATCTGCTCGTAATTATACCTTATTAACTGCCAATAGTCATAAGTTACTTGGTTGGATGATGACTCAAGCGAGTTGTCAATAGTGTGAGGTGATATCAAAATAATTCTTAATCTAAAAAATTAATTATCTAATTTAGTGAAGTGATTTAAACGATAATCACCCTTGCCAAAATCAGATCTAGGTGATGAAACATTTAAGATATTATCATCTAATTTAAACATCCTAGTAAGATTGTTAGATTCTCTCCTTTTTAAATTTTTTACTGCATTATCTGTATATCCAATAAATTTAGAGGTAAACATTGAGTCATTAATTTTACTAAGTTTTGAAATATAGGCAAATCCGGTAAAAAGATCTTTCCCCAAAGAGTCGAGGTTTTCTCTGTTGTAGACTAGAATTGAGTAATCACCGACAAAAAATCGGTCTGCAGATGTTGTTGAATTTTCAGATGTTACAACTGTATCCTTTAAAATATTGTTTTCAAAAACAAAACTTTTTTTAGCACTTGAATAACGGCCGTTTAATTGAAATTTATTATTGTAATCTGTAATTCTCTCCCATATTTCCTCACGAGCATTAGGATCTCCAATTTTTCTTTGAGTGAACATATTCTCATTAATAGTTTTAATTATAACAGGGTATTCAAATTTTGATACCCCTTTACTTTCTTTTTGTATCCATCGATTAACATCATCAGTTCCTCTAATAGGAAGTTCAGTAAGTGTATCTTTTTCTATTATATATTCTCCAACAAGGGCTTGACCTTTATCTATTAAACCGTTTGCAGTGGAATCATCAGCATTTCTATTACCAAGCCAAACCATATGTTTTTCCGTAAAAAATTTGTAAAAATAGCCATCAACTACTTTTCCTTTGAATCTACTTCTAAGAACTGTGTCTTGTGGGATGTTGTCCTTATACTTTACAGTTTTTTTCCACTCCCAACCACCTTTGACATTAATATTATTATCATTTTCACCACAGGAAATAAATAATAATATGACTAATATTATTTTTAAAAAATTATTCATGATTAAATGTTTATAACTTTAAATATAATTTAATTGCATTAAACAATTATAAATAATTTTAATTAATTCAAAATTAAATAAGGTTTTATCTTTTATGAAAGAAAAAATTATCTCTTCCTTTTTCCTTCTATTTATTTCAATAATTACAGCTCAATCTTCAATTATTGATACGGAGGCTCACCTTAGAAAAATTGATTCAACATTTCACTTATTTGCAAATATCATGGGGGACCTAAAAAAAGGTAATGTAGATATGTTGATTTTAAGGTCGGGGGCAACCATAGGTTCTAAGTTTAATAAAAATTTGTTCAGAATTACATTAAATTACAACGAAAATAAAATCAATAAAAAAAAGATTATCAAAAATAACGTTTTTCAATTAAGATACAATTACTTCATAAAAGGGCATGATTTACTTCATCATGACAACCTTTTATCTTATCATCAAAGTATTTTTGCTTTTTTTCAAATTGGTGAGGATTTTAGATCATTAATGGATAAGAGACTTCTTATAGGAGCTGGATATAGATATAGACTTATAAGAGAGAAAAAGGGGTATGTCGATATTGCTCCTGGAATAATGGCAGAAAACGAAAAATATCCATCATATAAATATAATGGAGTTGATTATGAATCAAGCTCAAGTAAAAAAACTAGGTTTACAATTAATCTATTCTCCAGAATAGATTTAGCAAAAAATATTAAATCCTTTACAACTATATACAGTCAGTGGGAATTAAAAAATCCTTTAGAGGATCATCGTTTATTTCTAAATCAAAATTTCAGATTCATAATTAATAAAAATCTGACAACTTTTGTGAGGTATTTTATTAATTATCCATCAGAAAAATATGTTAAAAAAATTAAATATAATTCGGACTTGATAATGGGTTTTAATATAAATATTTAGAAAATATATACTGAAATCATTCCAAAAACCTTTAAAACACCCCCAAACCAAACCCATTGTGATTTAAAATCACTTGAGGGTTATTCTGATTTATATGACTAAAGGGTGTTTAGAGAAATTGGTATATTGAGATGTAAATCAATTTTATGAAAAAGTTAATACTTCTTTTACTGATGTTTCCTATTACCTCTTTTGGGCAAATGGATTATTATGTTTCCGCAAAAGGAGGGTTAAATGTTCGTGATGCTCCTAACGCTAGAGCAAAAAAACTAGTGACTCTTCTTTATGGGCAAAAAATTACAATAGAATCTAAAACAGGTGTAAAATTGAAAATAAATGATATTGATAAAAAAACCGGAATAACAAATGTTGTAGAAGGGGAATGGGTTGAGATAAGTTTAGGTGAAAAAATAAAAGGATATGTTTTTGATGGATTTTTAAAAGGAGTTATATCAGGAACTGATTTTTACACATTATCGATTCAAGGAAAAAGTAAAATTTATGACTATAATTCTTATCGAATAATAACAACTTATAATAGTGATATTACTGGATACGAGGATGCAATGGGTGAACAGATAAAAATATTATCTAAAGTTGATGAATCAATTGAATTTGTTATTGAAGGTGAAAACGATTTTGTTGGGTTAGTTAATAGTTTTATGATTACCCAAGATGGAGGTATGAACGATCCAGAAGATAATTTTTTTTATGTTTATGATTTACAAAAGCAGGAAAATATTTTTGGAAGTTCCTGTTATGGTTACGAAATAGTGAATTCTAAAATTGTGTTTTATGAGGTAGTACAAGAGTCAAAAAGTGGATTTGTAAAGCCTAAATGTTCAGAAGAATTTGAAAAAAATTGGGGTATGTACCCTGGAAATGGTTATGTAGAAAAATTCATTTACGATATTACTAATCAACAATTGGAAAGAACAGGCATATTCGAATGCGCGTATTTTCAATAGAGTTAAAAAATAGAATTAAGATTAATATGTTACGCTTTATTTAAAGCCCCCAAGAATATATAATTAAGAAAAAGTATTAGTAGCTAAATAAACCAATAGCCCATTGAGGGGCTATTGGTAATATACTCATTATACTACTTATTAAAAAGTTTTATGTCTGAGATGTAATATAAAACCCTACAAGTAGGGTGTTAACTTATTACATTATTGTTATAATTTTAAAAGTCCATTACACGAACAGACATTACTGTGTTCACTACTTTTCTCATTCCTGAAACTTTACTTGAAAACTCTGCAAATAATGGATCACTATACATCTTCTTGGTCTTAGAGAGAGC
>TARA_B100001057_G_scaffold63291_1_pt1 | contig 13681 bp, 12 predicted proteins | sample TARA_B100001057 | Tara Oceans TARA_B100001057 (sample SAMEA2621839) | marine metagenome | biome: marine biome (ENVO:00000447); feature: surface water layer (ENVO:00002042); material: "saline water (ENVO:00002010), including plankton (ENVO:xxxxxxxx)" | depth 5 m
ATTTCTCTAGCATAGCGATTATCACCGAATTGGTCTGTCACTTCTCTAGTAAAGAAATCTTGAAGAGATGGTTTATTATCCAACTTGTTTCCATAAATATCGAAACCGTAATAATATACAAGGTTACTTCCGTTGTTTAATAATTCATCTTGGCTAAACATACTAATGTCAAAAGTACTTGGACCATACGAATCTATGTCTATATACTCTAAACCATCAATACTGATATTAAGAGCATCCCTCAAACTTTTATCAAAAGTAGAATGAATTTCAGAGTTATAAAGTCTGTTAAAGTTGATTGTATCATTGAAAATACCGTTTTGATTAAATCCAGGTAATGGATTACTTAAATCTCTTTCAAGAATATGGTTATTAGCTAGCTGCCTACCCAATGTCCATAATGATCTTGGACTTGAACCCCAATAATAATCTTGTCTTTGCTCAAACTCAAATCCAAAAGAAACTTCGTGAGATCCTATATCTGCAGAACCTGAAGCTTTGAAGGTTGTTTGAGTATTTTCTTGCTTTGCTGCACCGTTGTAGTAATACCCATGATTACCAAATAATGAGTAAACTGATGTAGGCAATTCACCATTTAGAAGACCTTGACCTTGCAAGTCAGCAGCTGTTCTAATGATACCGTCATTTGAACTACCGACATATGATGATAATCCGTAATCCCTGAACATTCTATAATAGGCTGATGTGTAGTTAACTAGACTAGCGTTATGAGATCCAGGGCTGAAAGTCATTAAAGTATCTTGCCATCCATTATGAACTTGAACATTACTCCACCAAACTGGATTACCATTAATAGTATCCAATACATCACCAGTGTTGTAAACTTTTGTTTTGGATGTGCTAAATTTTCCAACATGGCCATATTTAAATAAATCAAATTGATGATCAGAATCAACAAATGTGTATTTGTTGTTGGTGTAATCCCCTTGAATTGTTATAAACGCATTTTTTACTGTAGATGCACTATTTTCATCATTTGATTCTTCAGAGCCAAACTTCTGGGTCAACTTTCCAAATAATCTGAAAGTATTTTGTGATGACTCTCTGTTATTGTCCCAAGCGAACATGGATCTCCAGTAAGAAAAGTCTCTACTTTTTCTATAATAGTAGCTACCTCCAAAAGTTAAAAAAGTGTTGTTTGATGGTTTGAAATCTAATTTTCCAGACACATTCAGTCTTCTTTGATTTGTGTTTAGTTTAGCTTGAACATTTTCAAAGTCTGATTCACTCAAAAAGTCAGAGGTACTCAAAAAACCAGCTGCAGCATTAGGAGCTATCACAAAGGGATTGTTTCTTAGGTTGTTTAAAACATTATCTTTTACTTTCCAAACTCCAACTGCTGAGGGGTCTGTATCATCGACGCTTCTAAGTTCACCAGATATAAAATAACCTAAAATTGAGCTTCCTTTAGTTCCATCTGAATTTCTTTTTTTTATTATCGGACCCGATAGAGCAAATCCTAAGAGATTGTAATCATATTCGTCAAATAAATCAGAGGATTCAAATTCTAATTGCCCAAAAAACTTATTAGAGGGGCCTTTTGTTGTTACAGAAATCACACCACCTGTTGCATCACCATATTGTGCAGGAACGCCACCCGTTACGACTTTAATTTGTTCAATTCCAGATGTTGGAACTCCAAGAGCTCCCCTGACCTTGATTCCGTCTATATAATATTCTGTGGCATCGGAACGAGATCCTCTTATGTTTACAGCATCACCTTCATCTCTTTGATAAATTCCTGCAGTTGTTGCAGCTACTGAAGCCACAGACCTTGTTGGTAATGCGACAATTTCTTCAGAGGTTTTAGTTTCTCCAGATAAATTTCCTTGATCAATTAAAGGCTTTGTCCATACCACAACTTCAGCGACTTCTAATTGTATTCCTTCTTGTAATTTAATATCAACGAATCTAATTTGGTCAGCTGAAATAACAACTCCAGTAATTTCTTTTGTCTGATAACCAACAAACGTTGCTTTTATGTTGTAAGTACCAGGGTTAATTGGCTTGATAGTATATTTTCCATCAAAGTCAGTAGTTGTTCCAGCAGATTGATTTCCATTTTTTGTCAAAACGACATTTGCAAATGGTATTGGCTCATTGGTCATGGCATCTATTATTGTACCTTGTAATGTACCTGTTTGAGAAAAGGCTAAAGCACTATATAAAACAAAAGCTAAATACAAAAGAGTCTTTCTAAGCATAATTGTCGTTTCTATTTGTAAATCTTTTAGAAATGTAAATATATAAATTCTTAATATAGATTTGATTTTTTTTTAATTCTTTTGTAAAAAAATGAGAAATAGCGTAACTATTATTTTTTTAATTTTTTTAATCTCATGCGGAGAAAGAAATAATTATATTCCTGATGTGTTTGTTAATCATGAGATTGACCTAAATTCACCAGAAAATATTTCTTTAAGCGCACTTGGTGGTAATTTAATTATAGAAAATCAAGGCTACAATGGTCTAATTGTATATAGATTTTCTAATTATGAATATCATGCTTTTGATAAAAGCTGTACATATGAGCCATTGACAGCTTGTGCAGAAATAGACTCAATAAGCTCATCACTGGCTATTTGTAACTGTTGTAACTCTGTTTTTTTACTAGATCAAGACGGCTCTGTTGCAAATGGCCCTGCAATTTTATCATTAAAAAGATACTCAACGTTCTTGGACGGTAATATGCTATTTATTTCAAATTAATAACGATAATACTCAGGCTTGTATGGACCGTGAACATCTACTCCAATATAATCAGCTTGGTCTTCTCTTAGCACATCTAATTCTACTCCAATTTTCTTTAGATGAAGTCTTGCAACTTTTTCATCCAATTGCTTTGGTAACATATAAACCTTATTTTCATAATTTTTATGATTTTTCCAAAGTTCAATCTGAGCAAGAACTTGATTAGTAAATGAATTGGACATTACAAATGAGGGATGACCAGTAGCACAACCAAGATTAACTAATCTACCTTCAGCTAGCAAGATTATATCATTCCCGTTCACATTATATAAATCTACCTGTGGTTTAATTTCTTGCTTTGTATCACCCCACTTTTCGTTCAACCAACTAACGTCAATTTCATTATCAAAATGACCAATATTACAAACAATCGTTTTGTCCTTCATTATTTCAAAGTGGTGAGATTGGATAATATCCTTGTTACCTGTTGTTGTTACAACTATATCAGACTCAGGAATTGCATCAACCATTTTCATAACTTTGAAACCATCCATAGCGGCTTGAAGTGCACAAATAGGATCAATTTCAGTAACAATTACTCTAGCACCAGCACCTCTTAGTGATGCAGCTGATCCTTTTCCAACGTCTCCATATCCTGCGACAACAGCAACCTTTCCTGCCATCATTGTGTCTGTCGCTCTTCTTATTGCATCAACCAATGACTCTTTACAACCGTATTTGTTATCAAATTTTGATTTTGTTACTGAATCATTAACATTTATTGCTGGAAGTGTTAAAGTTCCTTTTTCAACACGCTCATACAGTCTATGGACCCCTGTTGTTGTTTCTTCCGATAATCCTTTAATGCCTTTCACTAAATTAGGATACTTGTCTAAAACCATATTAGTTAAATCTCCGCCATCATCAAGAATCATATTTAGCGGTTTGTTGTCTTGGAATGCAGTCAAAGTTTGTTCAATACACCAGTCAAATTCTTCTTCATTCATTCCTTTCCAAGCAAAAACTGGAACACCTTCTTTTGCTATTGCTGCGGCGGCTTGATCTTGAGTTGAAAAAATATTACAAGAAGACCAGGTAACTTCAGCACCAAGCTCAACAAGTGTTTCTATTAAAACAGCTGTTTGTATGGTCATGTGTAAACATCCTGCAATTCTTGCTCCGCTTAAAGGTTTTTGATTAGAGTATTCTTCTCTTAGTGACATCAAACCTGGCATTTCAGCTTCAGCTAATCTAATTTCTTTCCTTCCCCAAGAGGCTAATGATATGTCTTTTACTTTATAATTGTTCATGTGTTTTAAAATTGGGTGCAAAAATACTCATAATTATTATATTAGCAACAATGCCTTTTCTAAAAACAATAATTAATGATAATTCAAAAATTGGATTATGGGAAATTAATGAGTCTATGTTCAAAATAGCCGAAATTGCAGAAAAATTAGATGAAAAAATCCCAAAAAATTTTACAAGCACAAAAAGAAAGAAAGAATGGGTATGCACAAGGGCTTTACTGAAAGAAATTTCAGGCCAATCAAAGATTTTTTATGATTCATCTGGCTCTCCTAAAATTTATGAAAAGTTTATTTCAATTTCTCACAGCAAAAAGATCGTAGCAATAATATTATCTGACAAAAACTGTGCAATTGATGTTCAGGAAATAAGTGAAAAATCAAAAGTTCTACTAAGCAAATTTTCAAACAAAAAGAATCTTAACAAAAAAGAATCAACAACAGTATGGTCTACAAAGGAGTGTATTTTCAAATTACACAAAACAAAAAAAATTAACTTTAAAAATGATATAGCTGTAGAAACCAATAATATCCAAAAAAATAATAAAGTATTTGCAGTGTATAACAATCATACATACACTTTAAATATGTTTACTTTTAAGAAACACATTATAGTATATTTGTAGACATGAAAATAATTGAGCAAATAATAAATTCAAAAAAAAACAATAAAAAAATTATTTCTATACTAATTGATCCTGATAAAACTACAGAAAATAAACTTACCTCAACAATAAAATTATGTAATACAAATAAAATAGACTTGATTTTTTTTGGAGGAAGTTTAATTAACTCATCAATGTCTGAACATTATCTTCGTTTAATTAAAAAAAATAGTAAAATACCTGTTGTTTTATTTCCTGGCACCAATACCAAAATAAGCAATATTGCTGATGGATTTCTTCTTCTATCTCTAATCTCAGGACGTAATCCGAATTTTTTGATTGGAAAACATGTTGAACAAGCTTTCAAACTAAAAAAATCATCTTTAGAAATAATATCTACAGGTTACATACTTGTTGGAAATGAAAAAAATACTGCTGTTTCTTACATTAGTAACTCCAGTCCAATTCCTTCAGAACAGCATGATATTGGAGCTGCAACTGCAATAGCAGGGGAGTTACTGGGGTTTCAATTAATTTATTTAGAGGCAGGAAGTGGATCGACTAACTCCGTAAATAGAAATATGATCCTTAATGTTTCAAAAAATATAGATTGCCCTCTAATTGTTGGTGGTGGGTTGAACACTATTGAAAAAGTAGAAATGGCATTTGAAAACGGAGCTGATATTGTAGTTATTGGAAACGCTGTTGAGAAAAATCAAAAAATTTTAAATCAAATTGGAAAAATTAAAAAATAGTGATAGAGCAAATTGAATTTGTTGCAGTAATTTTAAGTATCATTTACGTGGTACTGGCAAGCAGAGAAAATCATAACTGTTGGTATTTTGGAATTTTAAGTGTATCAATCTATATTTATCTATGTCTTGATGCGTTGTTATACGCTGAAACCTTATTGCAAATTGTTTATCTTTTTTTATCTTTTTATGGGCTATATAGTTGGAAAAAAAAATCTTTTGTCAATGAGTCTCTAGAAAATAATATAGTGCTCAAGCTAAAAATTTCTGAATGGCCTATAAAAAAACACTTCACATATATTTTAATTTTTACAATATTGAGTTTTTCAATAGGCATATTACTCAATTCTTTCACAAGATCTGAGCTGCCATTTATTGATGCTTTTACAACATCCTTCAGCTTACTAGCAACTTATATGACTGTTAAAAAGGTTTTAGAAAATTGGCTATATTGGATTGTAATTGATTTAACATCTGTGTTTTTATATCATGAAAGAGATCTTCATTTGACAGCTTTTCTTTTTATTTTTTACACTGTCATTGCAACCTTTGCTTACTTCAACTGGAAGAGTAAATCATTAAATGCCTAGAAAGCTAATTTTAATTGGACCTGAGAGCACTGGAAAGACGACACTATCTATCTATCTTGCAAAGCTTTACAATTTTGATTTAATTGCAGAATACTCTAGAGAATATCTATCAAAAAAAAATAACTCTTACAGCTATGTAGACTTAAAAAAAATTGCCATTCAACAAAATCAAATTGAGAAAGATAACAACTCTGAAAAAATAATTATTGACACTGACCTTCTAACAATAAAAATTTGGAGTGAGTTCAAGTATGGTTCATGTGATCCTGAAATTGAAAAAATAATTTCAAGTTATGACAGAAACAAAAGATATTATTTATTGCTTAATGATGACATTAAATGGGAATACGACCCATTAAGAAAAAATAAGAACGACAGATCTGAAATTTTTGCATTACATAAAAATCTTCTTGAAAAAAAAGGTTTTAATTATAGTATAATTAGGGGCACCGCTATAAATAGAATTAATAATGCAATTAAAGTAGTTGAAGAAAGATTTTTATCTAAAAATTAATTAATTTTGTAATGTTATTGGGGTGCCATTGCGCTGAGATTATACCCATTGAACCTGACATGGTAATTCATGCTAGGAAAATGACAAAATCTACTCCCCTATTTTATTTTTTAAATTAGATATACATGAAAATATTTATGATTGGGTTATTTTTTTTAGTTAGTAACATAAATTATGCCCAAATCCAAAATGATACCATTAAATTAAATCGTTTGCTGAAAGAGCTTGAAATAAATGCATCACTAGCAGACAAAAAAACCCCTATTTCTTTTACTAACATCAAAAAATTTGAAATTGATAAAATTAATTTTGGTAAAGACATTCCATATGTAATAGAAAACACTCCCTCGATTGTAAGCTCATCAGATGCTGGTACAGGTATTGGTTATACAAATTTTAGATTAAGAGGAAGTGATCAAACAAGAATAAATGTTACTATAAATGGTATCCCAATAAATGACTCTGAAAGTCAGGGTGTTTGGTGGGTAAACATGCCTGATTTAGTTAGCTCAGTTGACGAAATACAAATTCAAAGAGGAGTAGGAACCTCAACAAACGGAGCTTCAGCCTTTGGTGGAACAATCAATTTAAAAACAAACACAATTAACCCATTACCATATTTTAACTCAAGAAATACAATTGGATCCTTTAATACCTTCAAAAGAAGTGCAAGCTTTGGAACTGGAAATATGAACGGGTTTTCTTTTGACGGTAGAATATCAAAGGTGAATTCTGACGGATATATTGACAGAGCTACAGCAGACTTGGAATCCTATTATCTTTCTGCAAACTATGTTGGAGATGATGAAATCATTAACATTATAAACTTTAAAGGAAATGAAGTTACTTATCAAGCATGGTACGGTGTTCCAAAAAATTATTTGGAAAATGATTCTTTAAGAACATATAATTATTACACTTACAAAAATGAAATTGATAACTACACTCAAGACCATTATCAACTACATTACAAAAAACAACTAAATAACAGCAGATATTTCAATTTTTCTGCTCACCATACTCTAGGAGAAGGCTACTACGAGCAGGAAAAATTAAATGAAAGTTTATCAGACTACGGCTTGTCAGATTTATATGTTGGAAATGATACTGTTTCAAGTACGAATTTAGTCAGAAGAAAGTGGCTAGATAATGATTTTACAGGTGCTATATATTCTTTTGAGAACTCTCTAGAAAAAGCTAAATTCATTTTAGGTGGTAGTTATAATATTTATAGAGGTAAACATTTTGGAAATGTAATCTGGTCTCAGTTTATGTCTGATGGTTCATATCCACACAGATACTACAACAATAAATCAACAAAGACAGATAATAATGTATATGCAAAAATCAATTATGAATTTAATCAAAATATAAGCATGTTTGTCGACGTTCAATCAAGAAATATTTCTTATGATTTTGAGGGCTATGACGAGGATAATACATCATTAACAAACCTTAATCAAAAGCTTAATTTCTTGAATCCCAAGATTGGGATCAACTTTGACAACAATGATAAAAGAACTTATTTATATTTTGGAAAAGCAGAAAAAGAGCCTAGTAGAAATGACTATGTTGACAGTGAATACAACAATTACCCAAAAAGTGAAAAACTTTACAATGTTGAACTTGGGCATGAAATCAAAAACTCTGCTTCGATGATTTCTATCAACGCATATTTTATGTATTACGAAGATCAACTCGTTAATACTGGTAAACTGAATGATGTTGGTGCATACATAAGAACAAATGTAGATGAATCCTACAGAACTGGAATTGAAATTTCAGGTATATCTAATTTTGGAAGTGGATTTCTTTTTAATGGCTCATTATCAATTAGTGATAACAAAATTACTAGATATGATGAATATATCGACAATTGGGATCCACCATATGAACAAACTATTGTTACTCACGAAAATGTAGATTTAGCATTTTCTCCTAACATCATATATTCTTCAACATTTGAAAAAACATTTAATAGCGGAATACAAATCGCATTAAATTCAAAATATGTTGGAGAGCAATTCATTGACAACACCTCATCAGATGAAAGAAAATTAGATGATTATTTTGTAAACAACTTGATTTTAAGTTACAACATCAATTTTTTTAATTTTTCTAATTCAAAAATTACATTAATGGTAAATAATGTTTTTGATGAACTATATGCAAATAACGCATGGACTTACAGATACTATTCTGAGGGTTATGACCCAAGAGCTGACGACCCCTACACAAACTCAAATAGTGATAATAGTTATAGTATGAGTTCTTACTTCCCTCAAGCTGGTAGAAATTACATGTTGAGTTTGAATATTGGACTTTAATATTTCAAAATAACTACATTTGCATTCATGCAATATAATACATTAAGAGAAAAACTCATCAAACCTGAATACGGAAGGCATATTCAAAAAATGGTTCAACATGCAATGACACTAAGCTCAAAGGAAGAAAGAACTAAGTGTGCAAAAGCAATTGTAAGTTTTTTAGTTCAGTCAAACAATGTATCTCAAAAAAATATTGAGGAAGCTGAAAAAAAATATTGGAACCAAATTCACATAATCTCTGATTTCAAATTAGATGTGGATTGTAAGTATCCTTTACCTGAAATGGAAAAGCTTGCTGAAAAACCAAAAAAATTATCATATCCAATCAGAAATATTCAATTTTCGTTCTATGGGCTATCTGTTGAAAAGATGATAAAAAAAGCTATTGAAACAACTGATGAAAAAGAAAAACAATCAATAGTATGTATGACTGCCAACCACATGAAAAAGGCATACCTTTCTTTTAATAAAGATTCTGTTGATAACAAAACTATCTTGTCCCACCTAAAGATTCTGTCTAAGGGGCAATTGTCTGTTCCTGAAGATTTTGATTTTATTGAATCAAAATCTGTAAACAAAAACAAAAAACCGATTTACAAAAAGAAATTCAAAAAGAGAAAATGAATTCTTTTAAAATCCATGGTGGAACAAGTCTGAGTGGTACTATAACTCCCCAAGGTGCCAAAAACGAAGCTCTACAAATAATTTGTGCTGTTCTTTTAACTAGCGAAAAAATTACTATTAAAAATATTCCTGATATTAGAGATATTCGTGTCTTAATTGATCTAATCAAAAAATTTGGTGTTGAGGTTAATCAACTTAGTAGAAATGATTTTGAGTTTAAATCTGAAAAGGTAAATCTCAATTTTATGCAGTCAGATGAGTTTTATGCACTTAGCACAAAAATTAGAGGATCCATTATGATAATGGGGCCACTATTATCAAGATTTCAGAAAGCATATATTCCTCGCCCTGGTGGCGATAAAATAGGTAGAAGAAGATTAGATACGCACTTTATTGGTTTCGAAAAATTAGGCGCAAAATTCTCGTATGATGATGAAAAAAAATTCTACAGTGTTAAGGCTTCAAAAATGAAAGGTGATGAGATTCTTTTAGATGAGGCTTCAGTAACGGGTACAGCTAATATTTTGATGGCCTCAGTGCTTTGTGAAGGAACTACCAAAATATATAATGCAGCCTGTGAACCATATCTACAGCAATTATGCAAGATGCTAAATAATATGGGAGCCAAAATCAGTGGAATAGGCTCTAATCTATTAACTATTGTTGGAGTTAATAAATTGAATGGTTGTACACATAAAATTTTACCAGATATGATTGAAATAGGTTCATTTATTGGACTTGCAGCCATAACTAAATCTCAACTGAGAATTAAAGATGTGAGTGTAAAAAATCTTGGAATTATTCCTTCTGTGTTCAAAAAATTAGGAATTAATTTAGAAATCAGTGGTGATGATATTTTAGTAAACAAGCAAAATAGTTATGAAGTTGAAAATTTTATTGATGGGTCTATTCTAACAATCTCTGACGCTCCATGGCCTGGATTTACACCTGATTTAATTAGCATCATCCTTGTTGTAGCAACTCAGGCCAAAGGTTCGGTTTTAATACACCAAAAAATGTTTGAATCGAGACTCTTTTTTGTTGATAAACTTATAGAAATGGGCGCAAAAATCATTTTATGTGATCCACATAGAGCTACAGTGATTGGACTTGAACAAAAATCTAAACTCAAAGGAACAGTAATGACATCTCCAGACATAAGAGCTGGTGTAGCATTACTCATTGCTGCATTGTCTGCAAAAGGAACAAGTATTATTCACAACGTAGAACAAATAGACAGAGGTTATGAGGATATCGATATAAGATTAAATCAATTAGGAGCAAAAATCAGTAGAATTGATAGTTAGATGAAAAAAGTAAGCCTTCTTATTATCAGTATTTTCTTTGTAGTTCAATTCTGCAACTCTCAAGTTGTTGGTACTAACATTGGTAATCTTGCGCCCGAGCTAAAATACAAAAACCCAGACGGAAAAATGATGAGCTTATCTAGCCTCAGAGGGAAAATAGTACTAATTGATTTTTGGGCATCGTGGTGTAAACCCTGTCGGATTGAAAACCCTAACATTGTTAGTGCATATGAAAAATATAAAAACACCTCTTTTAAATATGGAGAAAAGTTTGAAATATACAGTGTTTCATTAGATAAGTCAAAAAAAAGCTGGCAAGAAGCGATACTTAAAGACAGATTAAAATGGGAATTTCATGTTTCAGATTTAGGTGGCTGGCAGTCTAAAGGTGCTCGACTATATTCTATAAGAAGTATACCAACAAATTTAATCATTGATAAAGATGGTAAAATACTGGCAAAAAATTTGAAAGGATCAAGACTACACAGATTTTTAGAGGGATTAAAAAAATAGACTGATAACAAATACTGACAAAATGACTGATTAAAGTCATGAGGCAGAGTTTTTGCACTAGAATTAAATAAAAAATAAATGGCAAAGAAAAAGAAAAGCGAAAAGAAGGTAACACAAAAAAAATTAACATTAAAAGAACAATTAGCTGAGGAAAAAGATAGATATCTGAGACTCTTTGCTGAATTTGACAATTACAGAAAAAGAACTACCAAAGAAAGAGTCGAGTTATACACAACAGCAGGTCATGATATTATGACGTCTCTTGTATCTGTAATTGACGATCTTGAAAGATGTATAAAATCAAACAATTATGAAGAAGATCATGGGGTTTCACTAATTTTAAAGAAAATGAAGTCAGAAATGGAAAAGAAAGGGTTGGTTGAAATAGAAAATCCAATTGGCAAAAGTTTGGACACAGATTTTCATGAAGCAATAACTAGTATACCTGCCAAAAGCAAAAAAGATTCAGGAAAAATTATTGATGTAATTGAAAAAGGTTACAAAATGGGAAATAAAGTTATCAGATTTACAAAGGTTGTTATTGGAAAGTAATATGAGTAAAAGAGACTATTATGATGTGTTAGGTGTTTCAAAATCTGCTAGCGCAAGTGAAATCAAAAAAGCTTACAGAAAGCTTGCAATTAAATATCATCCTGACAAAAATCCAGATGATAAGAAAGCTGAAGAAAAGTTTAAAGAGGCTGCTGAAGCTTATGAAGTATTAAGTAACGCTGAAAAAAAGCAGAGATATGATCAATTTGGACATGCAGGAATGGGAGGAGCTGGAGGCTTTGGTGGAGGGATGAGCATGGATGATATATTTAGCCAATTTGGAGATGTTTTTGGAGGCGGGTCTCCATTTGATTCTTTTTTTGGTGGTAGCTCTAGTAGAGGCAAAAGAGTAATCAAAGGGTCCAATTTGAGAATCAGAATAAAATTAGGTCTTAATGAAATCAATAGTGGCGTTAAGAAAAAAATCAAAGTTGACAGACTAGTAAATGCTGAAAATGTAACCTTTAAAACTTGCCCTGCTTGTAATGGCTCAGGCCAAGTTACAAGAGTCAGCAACACAATATTGGGTCAAATGCAAACCTCAACAACTTGCAACAATTGCAATGGTATAGGCAAAGTTATAGACAATAAGCCAGCTGGAGCAGATCACAATGGTCAGATTAAAAAAAGTGAAACTGTCGAGATTAATATTCCTGCAGGAGTTGAAGACGGGATGCAACTAAAAGTAAGTGGTAAAGGAAATGCTGCTCCATTTGACGGGATAAATGGAGACATGCTAGTACTTATTTCTGAGGAAGAACATGATAAATTCATTAGAGATGGGCAAAACATTCACTGTGAAGAATTTATCAGTATCAGTGAGGCCGTTTTAGGAACAACAAAAGAAATTGAAACAATAGATAGTACAGTAAGAATTAAGATAGATTCTGGAATTCAAAGTGGAAAAATCTTAAGACTTAAAGGCAAAGGATTACCGAGCATAAATAATTATGGAAACGGTGACTTACTTGTTCATTTGAACATATGGACTCCCAAAAAATTATCAAAAGATCAAACAAATTTTTTTGAAAAAAACCTTAAAGACAAAAATTTTTCTCCTGCACCAAAAAAAAACGAGAAGAACTTCTTCGAAAAATTGAAAGACGTTTTTAGCTAACAAACTATAGTTTCATATCAACAGGTCAAATCTTTCAATTTTCATTAAAAAAGCCTAAAAAGTGGATTTTTTTAATGAAAATAAGTGGTTTTTCACATAATTTTTATAATAGATAAGTGTATGATAATGAAATATATAACTCTTATTTACACAAATAAATGTTAAAAAAGGTGTGTTAATATTTTGTTCATGTTAATTGAGAAGTTTATCTTTGCGCCGTATTAACTAATAAAAATTATAAATATGACAAAAGTTTTACGTAACGTCTTAAGCATTGCTTTAGGACTTTTAACTACTGTATCTTTTGCTCAAGACATCAACGTTGAGTCTAGAACAAGAATAGATATGAGTGGTGATAATGACAGACAATTAACTAACCAAAGAGTTACTACAGGTGTAACTTTCGGTGGTTCTAATTGGGGAATCTATATGAGTAATGACTTCAACTATACTTTAGGTGTAGATGGAGACCCAACAGCTACAATTTATGAAGCTTATGGTTCTACTGATTTAATGGGTTTTGCTAATTTAACTATCGGGCGTCAAGCGCTTAACTATGGTTCTGGTGCACTTATGTCAACAAATGACTGGGGTAATGACAGAACTACATGGGATGGTATGAAGTTTGACTTTAACTTAGATGCAGTATCTGCATCTTTAGGTTATGCTAACGTAAACGGTGACATGACTGGTAATGAAGATTACTCTAAGACATGGGTTAACGTAGCTGGTAACTTTAGTGGTTTTGATGTAAATGT
>TARA_B100001057_G_scaffold500258_2_pt1 | contig 13679 bp, 10 predicted proteins | sample TARA_B100001057 | Tara Oceans TARA_B100001057 (sample SAMEA2621839) | marine metagenome | biome: marine biome (ENVO:00000447); feature: surface water layer (ENVO:00002042); material: "saline water (ENVO:00002010), including plankton (ENVO:xxxxxxxx)" | depth 5 m
CACAACCATTTTCAATGCGTTACATGCTAATAGATGGACAAGGCAACTTTGGTTCTGTGGATGGAGATTCACCTGCCGCGATGAGATATACAGAAGTACGTATGTCAAAAATTGCAGGCGAATTATTGGCAGATATAGATAAAGAAACTGTTGATTTTATTGAAAATTATGATGGCTCAGAGAGTGAGCCAGCTGTAATGCCTACAATCATACCAAACTTATTGGTGAATGGTTCCTCCGGTATTGCTGTCGGAATGGCAACAAATATAGCTCCACATAATTTAAAAGAAGTAATAAACGGCTGTATAGGTCTTATAGAAAATCCCTCAATGGAAGTATCTGAGCTAATGAAACATATTCCTGGCCCTGATTTTCCCACAGCTGGAATCATCAATGGGGCAGCGGGAATCTATTCGGCTTACTGCACAGGTCGAGGAAGAGTTCACATTCGTGCAAAAACTAAAATTGAAATAATTAATGCTAGAGGAAAAGAGGCAATTATTGTTACTGAATTGCCTTATCAAGTTAATAAAGCACGTTTAATTGAAAAAATTGCAGATTTAGTGAGAGAGAAACGCATTGAAGGTATAAGTGAGTTACGTGATGAGTCTGATAAAGATGGCATGAGAATTGTTATCGAAATTAAAAATGGTGAAGTTAGTGATGTGGTGCTAAATAACCTCTACAAGCAAACATCTATGCAGAGTGTCTTTGGAATAAATATGGTTGCTCTACATGAAGGACAACCAAAATTATTTAACCTCAAGCAAGTTTTAGAAGCATTTTTGTCTCATCGAAGAGAGGTCGTTACAAGAAGATCAATTTATGATCTAGGAAAGGCTCGAGATAGGGCGCATATCTTAGAAGGACAAGCCGTAGCCTTAGCAAATATTGACCAAGTTATTGAATTAATAAAGAAATCACCGTCACCAGCAGATGCAAAAGCTTCGCTTCTGACGATAAAATGGTCACCAGGTGAAGTTACAAAAATGCTTAAACAAGCGGGTGACATGGATACAAGACCAGATAGTTTAGATAAAGAAATCAGTTTAAAAGACGGTAAATATCAATTATCAACAATTCAAGCACAAGCAATCCTAGACTTAAGGCTACATAGATTAACGGGCCTTGAGCAAGAAAAGATTATCAAGGAATACAAAGGTATATTAGATAAAATTAAGAAATATTCTAATATACTTGGCGATTCTGATATGTTGTTGCAAGTCATTAAAGACGAGTTAATTTTTATTCGTGATACATACGGAGATGATAGACGAACAGAAATTATTCAAGATTACACTGACTTGAGTGCCGAAGATTTAATACCTGAAGAGGAGGTTGTTGTAACTTTGTCACATGGAGGGTATGCAAAAGCACAACCAATAGAGGATTACCAAGCTCAAAAACGTGGTGGACGTGGAAAATCCGCAACAAAAGTCAAAGATGAAGATTTTATTGATAAGTTATTTGTAGCAAATACACACGATACAATATTATGCTTTTCAAGCCATGGTAAAATTTACTGGTTAAAGGTTTACCAAGTACCGCAAGCAAGCAGGGGATCCAGGGGGAAACCTATTGTAAACTTACTTCCATTAGATAATGATGAACATATAAATGCGATTTTACCGATAAGAGAGTATTTAGATGAGCATTTTGTATTTATGGCAACTACTAATGGAACTGTTAAAAAAACCCCACTTTCACAATTTTCACGACCTCGATCTAATGGAATTATTGCAATTGATCTACGTGAGGGTGACAAGCTTGTAAATGTTGAAATAACAGATGGTAATGCGGAAGTTTTGTTGGTGGCAAGCAATGGAAAATCTATTCGTTTTAAAGAGGGTGACGTAAGACCTATGGGTCGGGGTGCAACTGGCGTAAGAGGAATTAAACTTCCGGAGAAAGAGAGGGTCATAGCTCTCTCTATAATGAAAGAAGGTATGATTTTAATCGCCACAGAAAATGGATACGGGAAAAGAACGCCAATTAGTGATTTTCCAGTTCAAGGTAGAGGTGGGCAAGGTGTTATTGCGATTCAAACTTCAGAAAGAAATGGTAAAACTGTCGAAGCTCTTCAAGTAACCGAATTAGATGAGATTATGCTAATTAGCTCCAATGGCACACTTGTACGTACAAAAGTTGAGGATATTTCTATTGTGGGTCGTAATACCCAGGGAGTGCGCCTTATCCGCCTTGAAAAAGATCAACGTTTGGTTGGTCTAGCAAAGATTGAAGTTATTGAGGACGAATAAATAAATGGTAAGTTTTTTTATATAATTTATTTCGAATTTAATATTTTTTTCTTTAAATACAACAACAAACTTTTTTATAAAATGATGAAAAAATAAATTCAAAGTTAAGGTAATTTTATGTCTCGTGTTTATAATTTTAGCGCAGGTCCAGCAGCACTGCCATTACCGGTTCTTGAGCAGATACAGCAAGAAGCTCTTGATTGGCAAGGAACAGGTATGTCTGTTATGGAAATAAGTCACCGTAGTAAGCAGTTTATTCAATTAGCTGAAAGGGCAGAGTCTAATCTTCGAAAAATACTTTTAATACCAGAAAATTATAGTGTAATTTTTCCACAGGGCGGCGCTACGATGCAAATGTCGATGGTGCCTCTAAATTTATCAGCTGCAAATGAAGTTGTTGATTATGTTGTAACAGGAAGCTGGGGTAAAAAAGCAGCTGCAGAGGCAGCCAAGTTTTGTAAAGTTAATATTGCTGTAGATACTTCAGATAAAAATTATACTTACATCCCTGAAAAATCAACTTGGTCTAGCAATGAGAATGCTGTTTATACTCATTACACACCAAACGAGACAATTGCTGGTGTAGAATTTGATTTTGTACCAGATTCTAAGTCTCCATTAGTAGCAGATATGTCAAGTAATATACTTTCTCAACCTATTGACGTAGATAGTTTTGGAGTTATTTATGCAGGAGCGCAAAAAAATATAGGACCTGCAGGCATTACATTAGTGATTATTAGAAATTCTTTATTAGATATGTTCCGAAAGGATACGCCTCATTTGATGACATGGAAATCATATGCAGAGTCCCTTTCTATGACAAATACGCCACCAACTTTTGCCTGGTATGTTGCTGATATTGTATTTCAGTGGCTTATTGAGCAAGGAGGAGTGGAGAAAATGGCTGTTATAAACGAACGAAAATCAAAAAAATTATATGACATAATTGATAACTCAGATTTCTACTCAAACCCAGTATCGAAAAATTGTCGCTCAAAGATGAATGTGCCATTCATACTAGCTGACTCAAAACTAGATGATCTATTTCTTAAAAAAAGTCATTCTGCTGGTTTAACTAACTTAAAGGGGCATCGTTCAGTTGGTGGTATGAGAGCTTCAATTTATAACGCTGTTAGCGAAAAGGCGGTTGATACATTGATTGAATTTATGCTCGAATTTGAGAGAACAAAAGGGTGATTTTTTTGAATATGTTAAAGAGAGCAATTAAAGATGTTTAATGTATTAACACTAAATAATATTTCTAATAAAGGTTTAAATATTTTTCCTGAATCAAATTATAAGATTGTTTCTGAAATGAAAAATCCAGATGCAATTTTATTACGCTCATACAAGATGCATGACATGGAAATACCAACTTCAGTATTAGCAATTGGCAGGGCTGGTGCCGGAACTAATAATATTCCAATAGATAAAATGAGTAAGCGAGGGGTGCCAGTTTTTAATGCGCCAGGCGCAAATGCAAATGCTGTTAAAGAATTAGCAATAGCTGGAATGTTATTAGGCGCAAGAAATATATGCCAGGCAAGCAATTATGTATCTACTCTTGATTATTCTGGTGATGATCTAAATAAAGCTGTTGAGGCAGGAAAAAAACAATTTGTTGGGTTTGAATTGCCAGGAAGAACATTAGGTGTAATTGGATTGGGTTCAATAGGGGTCGAAGTTGCAAACACCGCTTTGTCTTTAGGTATGGACGTGATGGGTTTCGATCCTGCAATCACAGTAAAAAATGCATGGCAGTTGTCATCTGGTGTTCAGCAAGCTGACTCTTTAGAACAATTATTTCAATTTTCTGATTTTATTACATTACATATACCTTTAGTTGATGAAACTAGAAATATTATCAATGATAACAGCTTTAAAATCATGAAAGACGGGGCAGTTCTTCTAAATCTAGCTAGAGGTGAAATCGTAGATAATAGCGCAGCTTTAGTAGCACTTAACAATGGAAAGTTACAATCATATGTAACTGATTTTCCTACACCAGAACTTATAAAACATCCTAAAGTTGTGGCATTACCTCATCTAGGTGCGTCCACAGGAGAAGCGGAAGAAAATTGTGCAATTATGGTTGCTGAAAATGTAAAAGATTATCTTGAAAATGGAAATATAAAATATTCTGTAAATTTTCCCGAAGCTCGATTGCCGCGTCTTAATGCATGGCGAATAACATTATCAAATGAAAATGTTCCAAATATGGTAGGTCAAATATCGACATGTATAGCCAATGCAGGTTTAAATATTGAAGATTTATTAAATAAATCTGTTGGGAATCTCGCTTACACAATTGTAGACGTAAATGAAGAACCTTCAGATGAACTAATTAATCAAATTAATTCCATAGAGGGTATTTTAACACTGCGAAATTTAGGTAAACCCATATAGTTTTTTTATTTTTGGATTGCACAATTAATGGTTGATTTACTGAAAGATCTAAAAGCTCAAGCTAAAATTGGCTTCCTTGGACCTGAGGGAACATTCACGCAAGCTGCAGTGTTTAAACACTTTAATAATTCTATAAAAACACTTTCTTTTCAAACTATAGATGAAGTATTTATAAAGGTTGAATCAGAATCTGTGGATTTTGGAGTTGTTCCAATTGAGAATTCAACAGAAGGATCAGTCAATAACACTTTGGATGTTTTCTTGACCTCTTCTACAAAAATAGTTGGTGAAATTGAGCTCAAAATTGAACATTTTTTGATGAGTAAGGACGAAAATCTTTCAAATATCGAGCGTATTTGCGCACATGAACAATCTTTAGCTCAATGTCGAAAATGGATTAATCAGAATCTTTTGGACGTTGAGCTTATAGGGATGTCAAGCAATGCAGCTGGCGCTGTTAGAGCAAAAGATGAAAGCGGAACTGCTGTAATTGGACCAAAAGTGGCAGCAAATATTTACAATCTAAATATTATATGCAGCAATATCGAGGATCAATCAGATAATGCAACAAGATTTTTAATTTTAGGTAATACAAATCTACCTATAAGTGGTAACGATAAAACTTCAATCTTAATATCTGCAAATGATACTGCTCGAGGTGTAGGAGTACTATATAATCTTCTTAAACCTTTAGCTGATCATGGAGTCAGTATGACTAGAATAGAGTCTAGACCTTCGAAAAAAAAGAAGTGGGAATATGTTTTCTTTATTGATCTCGAGGGTCATGCAAATGAACCACACATTTCAAAAGCTTTACTAAAACTTAAAAATAACAGCTCTTTATTTAAAATTCTTGGCGCATATCCAAAAACAATTTATTAACACATACTAATTATGAATTTTCTTATAAATCCATCAAGAGTCTATGATTCTAAATTAACCGTACCTGGTGATAAGTCAGTATCACATAGAGCTTTAATGCTTGGCGGTATAGCTAACGGTTGCACCCATATCAAAGGATTTTTAGCAGGAAAAGATTGCCTTTCTACTATGAGCGCAATGGAAGCATTAGGTATAAAAATTGATATGCCATCAGAAACAGAAATATTTATATATGGAGTAGGTCTTTACGGCTTAAGTGATCCTAAAATAGATCTAGATCTTGGAAATTCAGGAACTGCCATTAGACTGATGTCTGGGTTACTTGCCGGGCAAGATTTTTCCAGTTGTCTTATAGGGGACGAATCTTTATCTGGAAGGCCTATGGGTAGAATAATTAGACCATTATCACTAATGGGTGCAAAAATAAGTAGTGATATAAATGAAACACCACCCTTACAAATTTCGGGAAAAACAAAACTTCATGCTATTCACTATGATTTACCAATAGCAAGCGCTCAAGTTAAGTCGTCAATATTACTAGCTGGACTTTATGCAGATGGTATAACAACTTTAACAGAGCCAGCAGTGACAAGAGATCATACAGAGAGAATGCTCATTTCGATGGGCGCAAAATTTAATAAATCCTCTAATAAGTTATGCATTGAAGGTAAGAATGAATTACATGGCTGTGATATATCTGTACCGGCTGACCTATCCTCAGCATCATTTATCATTTTGGCGGCTTTAATTGCAAGAAAAGCAGATGTATTAATTCAAAATGTTGGCATTAATCCTACTCGCACTGGTGTCATTGATATTCTTAAATCTATGGGAGCTCAAATAACTCTTGAAAACGAACAACAATCAAGCGGTGAACCGGTAGCTGATATAAGAGTTAAATCATCTAAATTGGTTGGTTCTGTCATTGACCCTAATCTTGTTTCGCTAGCCATAGATGAATTTCCAGTTTTATTTGTAGCAGCGGCTTTCTCAGAAGGTAAAACAACATTTTCTGGCATTGGAGAATTAAGAGTTAAGGAAAGTGATCGTATAACAGCTATGTCTGAGGGCCTAAAAAAATTAGGTATCATGGTAGAAGAGTATCCTGATGGAGCCACAATACATGGAGGCGAATTTAGCGGAGGTAAAATTCACAGTAAAGGTGATCATCGTATTGCCATGTCTTTAGCTGTAGCAGGAACAATTGCAAATGAACAAGTCATTATTGAAGATACAGATAGTGTAGACACCTCTTTTCCAAGATTTTGTGAGTGTATGACAAAAATAGGTGCTGATATTCAAAGAATTGAGGCCACTTAATTTTGATAAAGCCTCCTATTTTGCCAGTTATTGCAATAGATGGTCCAAGTGGTTCCGGTAAAGGAACTATATCTCGGAATGTAGCAAAATCTTTAGGTTTTCATCTACTGGATAGCGGTGCGTTATATAGATCAATAGTGATTGCTGCAGATAGAAAAAATATTTCTTATTCTGATCCTGATCAATTAAGTTTGATAGCAAATGATTTAAAGATTGCATTTAAATCTAATGCAGATAAATCTGAAAAAATTTTACTAAATGGAAATGACATTACCCATCTAGTTAGAGATGAGTGCACTGGATTAAAAGCATCAAAAATTGCAGAAATTTCTAAAGTGCGTCAATCTCTCTTAAGTTTTCAGAGATCATTTTTAAAAGCACCTGGATTGGTTGCAGATGGCAGAGATATGGGCACTCATGTGTTTCCATCGGCTAGGATAAAAATTTTTTTAACAGCAAATATAGATGAGCGTACTAAAAGACGATATAAGCAGTTGAAAGACAAAGGAATGAATGTTAATCTCGCGGCCGTTTCTAAAGAGATAAAGAGTCGAGATCGAAGAGACTCTGAAAGATCAGTTGCTCCTCTAGTGGTAGCTAAAGACGCAAAAATTCTTGATACATCTGATCTTTCTATTGATGATGCAACCAAAATAATACTTAAATGGTTTACTGATACAAAATATACATAAAAAAATACAGGTTCGAACAGGAAGTTTGTTCCTTCTTTTAATACTGCCGGGAAGCATGAAGCAAACTGGTAATAAATGGTAAGGGAATTATAAACTCCCTGATTTAAAAAAATGTCTGAAAGTTTTGCTGAGTTATTTGAAGAAAGTTTTGCAAGTCAACAAATAAAGCCAGGTTCAATAATAACTGGTTCTATTGTTGCAATAAATGATGATTTTGTCATAGTTTCTGCCGGCTTAAAATCTGAAGCTGTTATCCCTAAAGACGAATTTAAAAGTGATAAGCGATATGCTGAACTTGCAGTTGGTGATGAAGTTGAAGTTGCATTGGATTCTGTTGAAGATGGATTTGGTGAAACTAAGTTATCACGTGAAAAAGCAATAAGAGCACGTACTTGGATAGATCTTGAGAAAGCATATGAAGACGGAGCCATTGTTGAAGGTGTAATAAATGGAAGAGTTAAAGGCGGTTTTACTGTCGAAATTGATAGCGTTCGTGCTTTCTTACCTGGCTCATTAGTTGATGTTCGTCCAGTACGTGATCCAGCATATCTGGAAGGAAAACGATTAGATTTCAAAGTAATGAAGCTAGATCAGCGTCGAAATAATGTCGTAGTTTCGAGGCGTGCAGTCGTAGAAAATGAATTTTCTGCAGAACGCGAAGCTCTACTTAAAGATTTGCATGAAGGAAGTACAGCAAAAGGAATTATTAAAAATTTAACAGATTATGGCGCCTTTGTTGATTTAGGAGGGATTGATGGACTATTACATATTACAGATATGGCATGGAAGCGTGTTAAACATCCATCAGAAGTTGTTGAAGTTGGTCAAGAGATAGATGTAAAAGTTTTAAAATTTGACCGTGACAAGCAGCGTGTATCCCTTGGTATGAAACAATTAGGTGAGGATCCTTGGCATGATTTAGCTCGACGTTATCCTCAAGACACTAGAATGTTTGGTAAAGTAACAAATATTGCTGATTATGGCTGTTTTGTTGAAATAGAAGATGGTGTTGAGGGTCTTGTTCACGTATCTGAAATGGACTGGACTAATAAAAATGTCAATCCTTCTCGAGTAGTTCAAGTGGGTCAAGAGGTCGAGGTAATGGTTATCGAAATTGACGAGGAAAGACGTCGCATTTCGTTAGGCATAAAACAATGTAAGTCAAACCCATGGGCGGATTTTGCTTCAGCATACAATCGATCAGATAAAGTTTCAGGTCAAATCAAATCTATAACTGATTTTGGTATATTTATTGGGTTAGATGGAGGTATAGATGGTTTAGTTCATCTTTCTGACATATCTTGGGATAACCCTGGCGAGGAAGCTGTTAGAAATTACAAAAAAGGTCAAGAAATTGAAGCATCGGTTCTCGCTATTGACGCAGAACGTGAGCGAATATCCCTAGGAATTAAGCAATTAGAAAAGGATCCTTTTTCAGGCTGGCTGGCAGCAAATCCAAAAAATTCTGTTGTTAAAGGTGTTGCCTCTGAGGTTGATGCACGGGGAGTTCTGGTTGATTTAGGAGATGGAATATATGGGAATCTTCGAACTTCAGAATTGACAAGAGATCGCATCGAAGATGCAAGAACACTCATTAAGGTAGGTGATGAAGTAGAGGCAAAATTTATGAGTGTGGATAGAAAAAGTCGTATGATAACTCTTTCTATTAAAGCTAAAGAGGTTCATGAAGAAAAAGAAGCGGTTAACACCTATTCATCTGATTCTTCTGCAGCACCAGTTGGCACAACTTTAGGTGAGCTCTTAAAAGAAAAAATGTCAGATGAAAGCAAATAATAGTCAAAAAAGGTAGCCTGAACCTTAAAATCTAGGCTAATATCAACTAGAAAGAATTTATGCCATTCAGATAAATGGAGAAACGGTAGGAAAAATGACTAAATCAGAACTTATAGAAGGTATTTCACGTAAGCAAAAGCACCTGCCATCAAAAGATGTTGAGCTCGCTGTCAAGCATCTTCTCGATTTAATGAGCGATTCTCTTGCAAAAGGTGAAAGAATAGAAATAAGAGGCTTTGGTAGTTTTTCTCTTCATTTCAGGCCTCCTCGCATTGGAAGAAATCCTAAAACAGGCGAAGCTGTTGCTTTATCTGGTAAGTATGTTCCTCATTTTAAACCAGGCAAAGATTTGCGAGAACGAGTAAATTCCAGCCGTCATTTACCAATTAAGAATTGATATTATTTAAACGTATAAGTTTAGCATTATTGATCATTATTATATTTATGACGATGGTCGTCTTTACAGCTGGCAACCCCGGCGATTTAAAAATCAATTTATTTCATTTACAGTTCACTTCTCCTATAACGTTCGTATTCACCGTGATTTTCACTATTGGTTGGTTATTTGGTGTTATTTGCATGGGTGTTTTTACATATAAAGTATACAATGAACGGAAAATCTTAAGACGCTCATTGAGGATGTCTGAGGACGAAGTAAGTAGCCTCAGAAATTTACCTCTACGTGATGCCGACTGAATCGACTTTTCTTCTAGCAGGCCTTTTTTTGCTACTAGCTGCAGCAGGTTGGGCATTAGGTAGATTTGGAGATGATGAAGAAAAAAATTTATCAGTCCATACAAATACCGATTATTTAAAAGGATTAAATTTCCTTTTAAATGAACAAACCGACCAAGCTCTTGAGCATTTTTTAAAAATGGTAAGCGTAGATGACAACACTATTGAAACTCATTTTGCACTTGGAAGTTTATTTAGGCGAAGAGGCGAAGTTAATAGAGCTATTAGAGTGCATCAAAATATAATCGCTAGACCAGACCTACCAATAGATCAAAAAGACCAAGCACTTTTTTCCCTAGCTAAAGATTATCTTGGAGCTGGTTTATTAGATCGAGCAGAAAAAATATTTTTACGTCTTTCAAAAGGTTCAAGATATCAAGTACAAGCTTTAGAATCCCTATGCTCTATTTATGAGCAGGAGCGCGAATGGAATAAAGCAATTCAATCAAGTAAAAGCCTAGAAGTCATAGGAGGTAATAATTTAATTTTGCAGATTGCACATTACTACTGTGAGCTTGCAGAATTAGCATTATCAAAAAAAGATTTTACTAAAGCTTTAAAGTATGTTCAGAAAGCACAAGCAGGTTATCCTCAAACAATGAGAGGTATTCTTACTCAAGCAAGCATTGCAAAAGATACAAATGACAATAAAAAAGCTATAAATTTATTTTGTAATATTCTTGAACAGCAAACTCATTTGATCGGTGAAATATTACCTGAAATTGTATCTATATATGAGCGAGAGAATGCTATTTCTGATTTGGAATTAATGTTAAAAGATTTATTAGATAAAAACGAAAATATGAATGCTCTAGTTGCGTATTCTGCAATTGTTAATGATATTGGACAAATTCAAATAATTGATCAATGCGTTAAGGATTTTATGTTAAATGATTCAACTCTTAAAGAGTTTGTTGAATTACAGCAAATTTCAGATAATAATTTTAAAACAAATTCTAAGAGCTTTGTAAAAGTTCGAAGAGCTTTATCTAAGCTTGCATCTACAATGCCAAAATATCAATGTCAAGAATGTGGATTTTCAAGCCAAAGCCTTTTGTGGCAATGCCCAAGTTGTAGAAACTGGGAAACACAAAGACCAGCATCAAGAATACAATTTGATGCTGTTTTACAATACAGCATAACAAATCAATAGTTACCTAAGGCAATTTTTAAGTATTTTTAAAATTTTTTTAAAATTAGTTATTTTATTATGAGGCTATTATGAGATGGTTTTTAATTTTAAGTTTATTTTTTTCAATATCATCATTGAATGCACAGCAAAAATATCTCCTTGACTGGCATGAAGTAGGTGAAGAATCAATTGGTCATTTAGTAGATCTTATACAGATAAAGTCAATTAATCCTCCCGGTAATGAAACTGAAGTTACCGATTATCTATCTGACATTTTTGAGTCCGAGGGGATTTCATATAAAATTTATGCACTTGAAAAATCAAGAGCGAGTATCGTTGCAAGAATAAAGGGCAATGGTAATAAGAAACCCATATTAATAATGGGACATACAGATGTCGTAGATGTTCAAGAGGATAGATGGTTTGATGATCCATTTAGTGGTTTACGTCAAAATGGCTTTATTTATGGAAGGGGCTCACTTGATGATAAAGATAATGTGACTGCCGGCCTCATGGTTTTAAAATTATTAAAACGATTTAATATAAAACTTGAACGCGATATCATTTTTCTTGCTGAATCAGGTGAAGAGGGTACACCAGAAGTTGGTATTAATTTTCTTATCGAAAAGCATTTTGAAGCTATCGATGCTGAATACTGCCTAGCTGAGGGTGGGCAAAGTATAATTGAAGATGGAAAAGTTGTTACAGTTGGAATAGCAACAGCTGAAAAAATGCCTCGTAGAGTAACTTTGGTTGCTCGTGGAACTCCAGGTCATGGATCGAGGCCCACATTAGAAAATGCAGTGGTCATTTTAGCTAATGCTGTTGCAAAGACAGGTAATTGGGATACAGATGTAAGGTTAAATGAAACTACAAGAGCTTATTTTCAGAGAATGGCTGAGATATCTCCTGAAGAAGATGCTTTTAGATATAAAAATATAGAAAATCCTGAAGAAGCTCAAAAGGTTCAAAAATATTTTCTTGAAAATTTTCCTTATCACTATTCAATTTCTAGAACATCTGTAGTGCCAACTGTTATTGATGCAGGCATTCGCAGAAATGTGATTCCATCAGAAGCTAGCGCAATTTTGGATATACGAATGCTTCCCGATGAAAATTTAGATGAATTTTATGAAAAACTAAAAAAAATAATAGATGACCCCAGAGTCGAAATAATTCCTGAAAAGATTTATAGACCTGCAGCACCTCCATCAAAAATTGACAATGAAATGTTTCAAACGCTTGAGCGAGTTGCAAAAAATATGAATCCATATGCAAACATATTACCAATAATGATAACTGCAGCATCTGATATGGCTCAAGTTAGAGCAAAGGGAATGCATTGTTATGGAATTGGACCCTCTAGAACAGTTGAAGAGATAAACAGCGGCTATGGAGCTCATGGTGACAACGAGAGAGTGTCTGAGCAAGCATTTGTAGAAATGGTAAAATTTATCTGGAACACCGTTATAGAGATGGCCGCAGAAAAAAATTAATTAAATATTTTTAAAAAAAATCCGCCAATTGGCGGATTTTATAAATTGGCTCCCCGACGCGGGCTCGAACCACGGACATTCTGATTAACAGTCAGACGCTCTACCAACTGAGCTATCGGGGAAATATTTGTTTCAAATTAATGACGGCGAAATTTTGGTTCAGAGGGCCGCCGAAGTCAAGGTGAAATAACTTGTTTTATTCTCTTTATTGCTTCTTCAAGCGTTTGCATTGAGCAAGCAAAAGAAAGCCTCATATAACCTGGCGCTCCAAATGCAGAACCAGGGACACAAGCCACGCCTGCTTCTTTTATCAGAATTTCTGCAAGATCAGCATCAGTATCCAAGTTTTTTTTAGCAATAGCATCAGAAACGCGCGGGAATGTATAAAAAGATCCTTCTCCATTTCGACACTCAAAACCTTTAATTCTATTCAGAGCAGCAACAAGAAAATCATGTCTTTCTTTGTATTCTTTTGTCATTTCCGCTAAAACAGATTGATTACCTTCTAGTGCAGCCAAGGCTGCTATTTGCGATATACTGCAAGGGTTCGATGTGCTTTGACTTTGAATTGTTTTCATTGCAGTAATAATTTCTTTTGGTCCGGCAGCGTATCCAATACGCCATCCAGTCATTGCATATGCTTTTGATACTCCATTAACTGTGATTGTTTGATTGTATAGTTCGGGGCAAGCCTCATTGAAACTACAAAAAGGATCGTCTCCCCAATGTATGTGCTCATAAATTTCATCTGCTACAATAATTAGTTGTGGATAATTTATTAGAATTTTACCTAAATCTTGAAGTTCTTTCTTTGTATAGCATGAGCCTGTTGGGTTACTTGGATTATTAATGATTATCAAGCGTGTTTTATCTGTTATTGATTCGGCCAATTTTTGTGAAGATATCTTAAAATCATCCTCAATCTGGGCTGTGACAATTACAGGATCAGCTCCTGAGATGCGAA
>TARA_B100001057_G_scaffold893_1_pt1 | contig 13673 bp, 15 predicted proteins | sample TARA_B100001057 | Tara Oceans TARA_B100001057 (sample SAMEA2621839) | marine metagenome | biome: marine biome (ENVO:00000447); feature: surface water layer (ENVO:00002042); material: "saline water (ENVO:00002010), including plankton (ENVO:xxxxxxxx)" | depth 5 m
TTATTGGTGGAATTGGCGATAGAGCGCATTGAGCCGGGTACTCAGCTTCTAGATGCCGGCACCGGCAGCGGCGCCATCGCCGTCGCCATCGCGCGTGCTCAACCTAAAATACAAATCGACGCCTGCGACACCTCTACATCAGCTCTAAATGTCGCGCGCGCGAACGCCCAAAAGCACCGGGTCCAGATCAACTTTTATGAAAGCAATTGGTTTGCCCATTTTCACGATCACAAATGGCATATGATCGTCAGTAATCCACCGTACATCGCGGCCGAAGATCCGCACCTAGCAGCATTAGCGGCGGAACCGCAGCTCGCATTGGTCGCTGCAAACAAGGGCCTTGCCGCACTGACTCAGCTCATCGAGCAGAGTCCAAATTTTCTGCATCAACCCGGATGGTTGTTGCTTGAGCACGGCTACGACCAAGCGGCCTCGGTTCGCCGTTTAATGACTCATAGGGGCTTCGTTGAGGTCAAATCGATGACCGATCTTGGGGGTATCGAGCGGGTTACAATGGGTCAATGGCATGGATGATGAAGAGTTGCTGCGCTACAGCCGGCAAATCATGTTGCCGGAACTGGACATCGAGGGACAACAGCGATTAGCCGACGCCCGTGTTCTGATCGTCGGGCTAGGCGGGCTAGGCTCGCCTTTGGCGCTCTATCTGGCGAGTTCCGGTGTCGGCGAATTGGTGCTGGTGGACGATGACCAGGTGGACGTATCCAATCTACAGCGCCAGATCGCGCATACAGAAGCAAGCATTGGTGACAATAAAGCCGAGTCCACGGCGGCACGCATTCGCGCGCTCAACAGCATGACTAGGCTAACTTGCATCACCCATCGACTGGCGGGTACGGAGCTGGCGGCATTGCTTGATACCGTAAACCTTGCCTTCGATGCGACCGACAACCTCGCGAGTCGACACCTGTTGAATGAGACCTGTTGGCACAAGCGGGTACCTCTGGTTTCCGGCGCTGCTATCCAGTGGCAAGGCCAGGTTACCCTATTCGACGCTAACGACGAAAATTCGCCATGCTACCGTTGCCTCTACCCAGACGACAACGCTGGCGAGTTAAGCTGTGCGGAAAACGGCGTGATCGCACCGCTGGTGGGCATCATTGGCAGTTGCCAAGCGCTTGAAGGCATTAAATATTTGACCGGCATCAGACCAACGTTAGCCGGCCACATTTTGTATTTTGATGGCCGATATATGGAGTGGCGAAAACTTCGGTTGTCGCCGCTTAAGAACTGTCAGGTCTGCGGAGCGTAAGCGCAAATTGCGCGGCCAAAGCCTCGAGTAAAACGCCCTCTACATCCTTGATCGTTACCGCGCCAAAGTCTGCGAGTTGCGTCACACCCACGTCGGTCAAACCGCAAGGATTAATTCGAGAGAATGGCTCTAAATTCATATCAACGTTCATACTCAGGCCGTGATAACTGCATCCACGCCGCACGCGCAAACCTAACGAGCCAATCTTGTTGCGCTCCACATACACCCCGGGGGCATCAGGACGCCCATAGCCTTCGATACCAAAAGCCTGCAGCGTTGCCAGCATCGCTTTTTCAATTCCGCACACTAAATCCCGAACACCGATACCCAGACGCCGCAGATCGAAGAGCAAGTAAGCTGTAATTTGTCCCGGACCGTGGTACGTCACCTGACCGCCACGATCAGATTGCACCACCGGAATTTCAGCCGGCCCAAAGATGTGCTCGGCCTTACCGGCCTGCCCCTGGGTAAAAACGGGACGATGCTCTGTGAGCCAAATTTCGTCATCGCTAGTATTTGTTCTATTACGCGTGAAAGCTTGCATGTCGCCAAGCACAGGCTCATATCGGGTCAAGCCCAGCTCGCGAACGTTTGCAGGTAGCGCCGCCAAGGTCTAAAAAACCATTCTTACGGACGCATCGGACATCAATTCCGCGTAGAGCGCACGTAACTGCTCTTCACCCTGTGCCATCAGGGTCAACCGCACCGCTAGGAACTTCTCGCCACTGCTTTGGCGTGTCGTTACATCGTCAGGGGTAAGCTCGGGCGCATGATTGCGCACGATTTCAACCACCCGGCGAGCGGCTCCGTCGTCGGCCACGGCAATGACTTTAATCGGATACCGACAGGGGAACTCTATCTTTGGTTCATCCATCATCGCTAAACATCGATGCGTAAAACAAATAGATCGAATCGCCCAGCCGACTGAAGAAATTCGACTCACCGACTTCGGCGAGCGTGACCAAAGGCGCCGAATAAATCTGCTCTCCGTCCAGCGTCAGGTTTATTTCACCCACCGCTACCCCTGCTGGAAAGGGAGCCTCCAGATACTCCGCTAAGGCCATTTCGACCTCGATATCATCGTAATAACCTCTTGGGAAGGTGACGATTACATCATCTGTTACCCCAAGCGCTACCTTCTCCTGCTGGCCGTAATAAACATCCTGTTGCCGCAGATTTACACCCGCTTCATATAACGTTTGAGTGTCGAAATTGCGAAATCCGTAGGAGAGTAGCTTCTGACTCTCGCGCATGCGCGACTCGTCGCTGTCGGTACCCATAACCACACTCACCAGTCGCACCCCATTGCGCTCCGCCGAAGCCACCAAACAATATCCGGCGGCAGCCGTGTAACCGGTCTTAACACCGTCTACCGAACGGTCGCGCCACAACAACTTGTTCCGGTTAGGCTGAGCGATATCATTGAATTCGTAGCTGCGTTGCGAATATAACTTGTACTGCTCGGGATGGTCCTTGATCAACGCTATGGTTAACTGAGCAAGATCTTCAGCAGTACTGTAATGATTTTCATTCGGCAAGCCTGTTGCGTTTAGAAATTTTGTATTGGTTAGTCCGAGCGCCTGTGCTTGTTGATTCATCATTTCCGCGAACGCATCTTCACTGCCAGCGATGTATTCCGCGATGGCGACACTGGCATCGTTACCTGATTGAATGATAATTCCTTTCAGTAAGTCACCCACTGCTACTTCCGTACCCTCGCGTATAAACATTTTCGATCCGCCTGTACGCCAAGCTTCAACACTGATCGGTGCCATTTCATCGACTTTCAGTCGACCCGAGTTGATTTCCTGCTCAGCAATGTAGGCCGTCATAATCTTTGTCAAGCTGGCAGGCGGCACGCGTTGTGCGGCGTTTTTTTCGACCAAAACTTTCTGCGAATTCGCGTCTATGAGCAGATACGAAGAAGACGCTATGTTCGGTGGTGGCGGAATAATTGGCGCTGCTAAGGCGCCGCCTGCGAAGACGGTCAACAGCCATGTTCCGCGGGTGAACCAGTCAATTAGTGCGTGATGCAATGCCGTTGTCCCTAAAGCTGCTGCTAAAGACGCAGTCTATCATTTTCGTCAGCTAGCGCGCTAAAACAACTGTAATCTCGCCTAAATCCATCGTGGTTAAAACCGCTGTGAGGCGCTCGAGTTCAACATCACCGAACACGGGGCCAACCTCTAGGCGGTAAAGCGCTTGGGCACTGCGGACGATCCGCACAGGCACGCCAAGCATACCGAGCAACTGCTGCTGGACCCGCTGAGCATGTGCCTGCTCCATAAAGGCGCCTAGCTCGATCAAATGCGAGGGACCCAACTGGCTATTCGCATCTATCGCTTCCACTAAAACTTGGGCCGTGCCCTGCTGATGAAAGCCAAGCTTTACTGCTGCAGCAAATGAGAGATCAATGATTCGCTCGCTGTGGAATGGCCCGCGATCATTAACACGCACGATAGCAGATTTCCCATTTTCCAGGTTTTTCACACGCACAAAACACGGGATGGGTAGCGAGCGATGCGCAGCGGTAAGCTCGTACATATCGAAGGGCTCTCTGCTCGAGGTGAGCCGGCCATGAAACTTTACCCCGTACCAGGAAGCACTCCCGGTCTCGCGGTACCCTTTAGCACTATCCAGCACCCTGTATTTTTTGCCCCAAACCTCGTAAATCGGTCCGTTGCCTGTGGCACTGTAGCGCAAGGGCTGAACAATAGGGTCAGGTAGGCTGGCCAGACGCGCCAGTTCGGCGGGTCTTAACTGCGGCGCGGAATCTTGAATCGTGTCCTCGGTAATAGGCGCGGTTGGAGCGCCAGCGCATCCATGAAAAATAGCTGGGCATGCCAGCAGCCAAAAACTCAGCTTCCAGTATCTAGCCAATAGCGCGCTTCCGCCTTTTTTTGATTTCCTGTCCTAACCGATAAACCGCCATGGCGTACAAGCGACTATGGTTGTACCGAGTAATGACATAAAAGTCGTTTAATCCGAGCCAATACTCGGGCATTTCACCGCCCATCAGACGCAGCAACAAAACCCTCGCCTCCGGGTCAAGGTCATCAACGATCACACCCATTGCGGCCATTTCCGCCACCGAATGAGTGGGCTTTAAGGAACCATTCGCAATCTCCAGTAGCTGCTCCGTCTCAGCCTTAACTCGTACTGGCACCGTAACCTCCGTAGTACCGCCCCATCCATGACGACTAAAATAATTCGCTACGCTGCCGATCGCATCAACTCGGTTCTGCCAGATATCACGCACCCCGTCCCGATCAAAATCTACCGCGTAATTGCGAAAACTTGAGGGAATGAACTGCCCGTAACCCATCGCGCCAGCGTAGGAACCCATCAAGCTTGTGGGGTTTTTGCCCTCTTCGCGCGCCAACACCAGAAACTGAGTTAATTCCTTGCGGAAAAAACTTGCTCGGGGCGGATAATCAAACGCCAGCGTCATCAACGCATCAATCACACGATGACGACCGGTTACACGACCGTATCGTGTCTCAACTCCAATGATCGCAACGACCACTTCAGGGGCGACGCCATACTTCCTTTGCGCCCGCTCTAAAGTCGCGCGATTTTGCTGCCAAAACTCAACGCCACCGGCAATTCGCTGTTCATCCAAAAAAATTTTACTGTACTCGTGCCAATTCAAACGCCGTTCAGCAGGGCGCCGCATCAGATCGATAATGTCTTGACGTCGTTCCGCAGCCGCCAAAACCTCTTCCAGCTCCTGTCGTGAAAACCCGTGCTGTTGAATCAATTCATCGATGTAGGCGCCCACATCTGCGCGTTTCAGATAGCTTTCTGCATTTACAGTAGCCGCAGAAATCATCAAAACCGCTAAGGCTAAAAGCGAGAATGGTTTAACCATCAAGGTCCCTCACCTAAAAATCAGCACCGGTAGCATCACACGCTACCAGGCTTTGTGTGTGCGCATGGACATGATTATGCCGAAACTTGCCATCAAGGTAATGATAGAAGTGCCGCCATAACTGACCAAAGGGAGGGGTACGCCGACCACCGGCAGTAGCCCACTGACCATGGCAATATTGACGAACAAATAAATGAAGAACGTTAGCGTGAGCGCTCCTGCAAACAATCTCGCAAAGGTGCTCTGCGCAGAGATCGCCAACACCAGACCCCTCGCGATGATGGCTAAATATAGCATCAGCAAAACCAGCACACCGACCAAACCTAATTCTTCGCCCACCACAGCAATGATAAAATCCGTCCGGGCTTCGGGTAGAAAGTCCAAACGGCTTTGTGTGCCTTGCAAAAGCCCTTTACCGAACACTCCGCCAGAGCCGATCGCTGTCGTGGACTGAATGATGTTCCATCCAGCGCCCAGCGGATCGCTCTCCGGATCAAATAGCGTAACGATTCGCTGACGTTGGTAACCCTGTAAAGCGAACTGCCAGAGCAATGGCGCGGCGGCCGCAACCAACAACGACGCATAACCAATATAGCGCCAAGATAGACCCGCCAGCAGCAACACCGCCATACCGGCGCCGGCTACCAATATGGCGGTGCCTAGATCAGGTTGGGCAGCTATTGCCACCGCGGGCAATAAAATAATCAGCAGCGAAAAGCCGACGTGTTTTGCCGACGGCGGAAGTACACGTTGTTGTAGATACCATGCCAAGGCCATCGGCACTGCAATCTTCATTAATTCCGCCGGTTGGAACCGCAACACCCCAGGAATCTCTAACCAGCGCTGGGAACCCTTTACCGTTACTCCAACTAAAAGCACGAGTATTAGCAGCACGAAACCCACTGCATAGACAAATGGAGCCCAGCGCAGATACATACCCGGCGGCAATTGAGCTGCCACCACCAGCACTACCAGCGACGCTAAGGCTCGTTGAAACTGCGCATCAAACAAGCGACTTTCGTCACCCGCTGCACTGAACATAACCACCAGACCAAAAGCCAGAACGGTCATCACTAGCACCAAGAGCAATGGGTCCAGATGCAGCTTATGCAACCAGTGGTCTTGGGCAGAATTTTGGGCGCCCGGCAGCTGCCGCTGAAAATCCTTACTCAATATTTTGCTTCCATTCCAGCCCTGTTCACTAAACCACACACAATCATCGGACTGCGACGGAGCGCCCAAGATACGAATCTATAATTTCTCTGGCCACAGGCCCTGCCACCGAACTACCGCCACCACCATTTTCTACCAACACGGCGAGAGCAATTTGAGGATCTTCTACCGGCGCGAACGCCATAAACCACGCATGTTTGCGGCTAAATTCGGACAATTCTTCTTCGTCGTATTCTTCACCCTGCCGAATCTCCACAACCTGCGCTGTTCCCGATTTCCCCGCCATGCGATAGCCGATGCGCTGACCAATGTATGCCCAGGCCGTACCATTTGCGCGAAAACCCTGGCCACCCAGATGCACAACATCCTCCATCGACGCGACCATGTTCTGCCAATCCTGCTCTGTCAGGTTCAATTTTTTTTCCGGCATCGAAGGCTGAGCTGCTGGGTTGCCAAGCTCATCTCGAGCCATAACCATGCGCGGTCGCACAACCCGACCGCGATTAGCAATCATCGCCGCATAGGTCGCGATTTGCAGGGGCGTTACAAGCAAATCCCCCTGCCCTATGCCCATGTTGACGGAATCACCCTGGTACCATTTTTCGCCTTTAGCGCCGAGTTTCCACTCTGGATCCGGCACCAAGCCATGGCTGGCATCGCTTATGTCCAGCGCAAGGTTTTGACCAAACCCAAACGCGGCTGCGAAACGCGCCAAGTAGTCGATATCTAAACGGGAAGCGACGTCGTAAAAGTAAACATTCGAAGAGCGATAGATCGCCTTGCGCAAATCGACGATCCCCTGCCCTCCGGAATCATCGACTGTCCACGACCAATCTCGATACTCACGTTCGCCACCGGCCAACCGAAATGAACCGCGATCATCTATCTGGGTATCCCATTGCATAGCGCCACTGGCGATACCAGCCAACCCCACCACTGGCTTAAATGTTGAACCAGGCGCATATTGTCCATTCGTCGCCCGGTTGAACAGAGGCAGGTACACCGATTCGCTCAACGCTCGGAACTCGCTGTCGCTCATACCAGCAACAAACTGATTCGGGTCATAACTGGGTTTGCTCACCAACGCCAACACGCCACCCGTTTTAGGGTCCAGGGCCACTACAGCGCCGCGACGACTACCTAACGCATCGACAGCCGCCTGCTGTAGTTGCGCGTCTAAATAGAGGTTTAGATTCTGTCCAACCAACGGTGGGTCTATGTCGATAATGCGCGTTACGCGCCCATGGGCGTCCGTCTCCACCTGTTGGAAGCCCGGACGGCCGTGCAATTCGGACTCGTAATCAGCCTCGACGCCGCGCTTTCCCACAAACTGTGTCGCTCTGTATTCAGCTGGGTCTAATCGCCGCAGATCGCTCTCGGTCACTCGGCGCACAGAGCCTACCGCATGCACTGCGATATCGGCTTGGGGATAGTAACGCTGCAAACGCGTAATCACCTCGATCCCCTGCATGCGGTGACGGTTAACAGCAAGCGCTGCGATATCCGCAGCCGACAGATTATCCGCCAGCACAACCGGATCGCCCGGTCGCCGACTGCGCTTTACCCGCTGATGGAATTGCTCGATTTGTTGCGCCGACAAGTCAATAAAACCGCTCACTTGCTCGATTGCAGCGTCGAGGTCATCTACTCGCTCAACCACTATGCCTAGCGCTGAAGACGGCCGATTATCTGCCAACAGCACACCATTACGGTCGAAAATTAGCCCACGGGGTGGGGCGAGAGGCTGAACCTGAATACGGTTTTTGTCGGAGCGGTATTGATAACTTTCGTGATCGTAGACCTGCAATTGCACGAAGCGCGCCACTAACACGCCCACGCATACAACCATAACCACAAAAAAACCGATCGCACGCCGCGCAATGAGTGTGCGTTCTCTATTTGGATCCTTGATTGCGAGCGCGACTGCCAAATCCAACCCCTAAATCCTGTGATACGGATGCCCGCAATTTATGCTGTCGGCGCGATACAGCGCCTCAGCAACGACCACTCGAACTAAATAGTGCGGCAACGTCAATTTTGACAGGGATATACATTCGTTTGCACGCGCCAAAACAGCATCACCGAGGCCGTTGGCACCGCCGATCAAAATTACAACTCCCGCGCCCTGCATCTGCCATACCTTGAGACGAGCCGCCAACTGCGTACTAGAGGTTTGCTCACCACACTCATCGAGCGCGACAACCCAGTCATCGCCGCTCATTCGAGCGAGCAACTTCTCGGCTTCCTGCGACTTAATTTTAGCTAGATCGGAATGATGTTTAGGCGCCGGAACCTCTTCAAGCGACAAGCGCACCCGGCGGGAAAAACGCTTCGCGTATTCAGCATAACCGGTCTGCACCCAAACCGGTGATTTGCTCCCAACAGACAATATGCGTATGTCCACAGGCGCAACGCTAATTCAAATGCTCGCTGTCGGGCGTAGCATCTGACCAAAGCCGTTCCAACTCGTAGAAATCACGAGCTTCTGTATTCATGACATGAATCAAGACGTCACCGAGATCGACCAGTACCCAGTCATAGCTTTCGCGACCTTCAACGCCCAAAGGCTGCACCCCAAGCGCCTTGGAAGACTCGGTAGCACTGTCTACTAGAGCTTTGACATGGCGATTAGAGCCACCACTCACAAGAATCATGTGATCCGTCATAGGCGTAAGCTTGGATACATCCAGAGAAAGAATTTCCTGTCCTTTCAAATCTTCCAGCGCTGCCACCATATGGTCGCGCAATTCACTTGGCCTCAAATATATTTCTCCCTTGACGAGTTATCGCCCTTATATAACTGGTTGCGATGGATGTATCGTTCTACGTCGGAGTCAACTAGCTCCGTAATATCTCTTCCGATAGCGATTCGTTGGCGTATTTCTGTAGAAGATACCTCTCGCATGGGCAGGTTAATGCGCATTATCTGGCCGTTACGAGTCACATCGAACACCGCATTTTCATGTTTGTGATAAAGCGCCGTAATCTCGGCAGAAAAGCGCACATTTTGCCCGGGTCTCGGTATAACGACCAAATTGCAATCTTCTAATACCTTTTCCCATCGATGCCAGGATGTCAGGGTTGCAAATGAGTCCTCGCCGACAATCCAACACAGCACCGAGTGCGGGAACTCGCTCCGCAGCATACTCAAGGTGTCGGCCGTATAAGAGCGACCACCTCGTCGCACCTCCACATCGTCTGCAACCAATCCAGGATTATTAGCGCAGGCCGCTTCGAGCATGGACCATCGATGGGTCGTCATCGTACAGCCCGACGACTTGTGTACCGGTTGCGCATTGAGCACTAGCCGCACGGTGTCTAGACCCAAAAACTTTCTTACGCTCTCAGCGGCGTGCACGTGTCCACAATGAACCGGGTCAAACGTACCGCCATATAACCCTATGAGCACAGGGCTTGCCCTGAATGACTATCGATTACGAATTTCACCATCACCGTATACGACATACTTCTGAGACGTTAGGCCTTCTAAACCGACAGGCCCCCTAGCATGAAGTTTGTCCGTTGAGATGCCAACTTCGGCGCCGAGCCCATATTCAAAACCATCGGCAAACTGCGATGACGCGTTCACCATCACCGAGGCAGAATCGACTGCTTGCACAAATTGTCTCGAATGACTGTAATTTTCGGTGACTATGACATCGGTATGGCCTGATCCGTAACGGTTGATGTGCTCGATCGCCGTATCCAGTCCTTCGACTACTTTTATCGCTAAAATCGGCGCTAGATATTCCTCGGACCAATCGGCTTCGCTCGCAGCACCCACACCCGCAAATGCACCTGAGCGCTCGCATCCTCGAAGTTCAACATTCGCTTTGACAAATTTTTCGACTAACGGCGGCAACACCTCCGCGGCTATCCGCTCGTGGACCAGCAAGGTTTCCATAGCGTTACACACCGCATACTTTTCCGCCTTGGAATTGAAAGCGACATCAATCGCTTTGGCTATATCGGCTTCCGCGTCGATATACACGTGGCAGATGCCATCCAAATGCTTGATCACAGGGATTCGCGTCTCACTACTAACGCGCTCTATCAGTCCTTTGCCACCTCTGGGCACTATCACATCAACGAACTCATCAAGCTTGAGCATTTCACCAACAGCAGATCGATCAGTCGTGGTCACCAACTGCACACAGGCCTCAGGCAATCCCGCTGCTAAAACGCCCTTGGTCACACACGCGGCAATCGCTTGATTCGACAAAAACGCTTCGGAACCACCGCGCAGTATGCACGCGTTGCCGGCTTTCAGGCACAGCGCAGCTGCATCGACAGTTACATTCGGGCGGGACTCGTAGATCATACCTATAACGCCGAGCGGCACTCGCATTTTGCCTATCTGAATGCCGGTCGGCCTATAACTAAGATCCGTTACTTCACCAATGGGGTCTTTCAAGCCGTCGATTTGCAGCAGGCCTTCGATCATTTGATCAATGCCTTTATCCCCCAGTTCAAGTCTGTCCACCAAGGGCTGGTCTATATCGTTGTCTTGAGCGCCCGCTAAATCCGCAGCGTTGGCATCCCTAATTTTTGCGCGCTCGGTATCGAGCGCCTCGGCAATGGCGACTAGCGCTTTGGATTTTGTGGCAGTGGATGCGACCGCTAACGCCCTTGATGCAGCGCGCGCAGCTATCCCCATCCGCTGCATGACCTTAGTTAGTGATCCACTCATAGGCTAATTATAAAGATAACGTGTAACCTCGCTAGCATCGATTACACCACCCATCCTTAGGGCTTCAATCACGGAATTTACCGACCAAACGACGTAACTCACTTAAGCGTTCTTTCGGCCAAGCCATCTGTAACAGTGTCTGCTTAATTTCGGGCTCGATCGGCAAAAGATCGGCTAACCGATAACTCACTGAACGGGCCTGCTGCAAATCCACCTGGGGATTAAGCTGCTGGATCAGCGGATGCTGCAACAGATCTTTCAGCACTGCGAGCAATGGTTCGTGCTCATCAGACAATTCACCCTCAGACTCTTCCGGCAAAAAATTCACACGGCCTAATAGCAATCCATCTTTTTGTTGAGACACCTCAAGGATGGAAAATTTGCGACGACCTTGAGCAACGATGCCCAGTAAGCCGTTGTCCGCCTGATTAAAATCAACGATTTCTGCCTCGGTACCAATTCTGAATAATTCGCGATCCGCCTCCGACGCGTCCGCACCCGCTATCACCTCGCCGCCCTGGCGCAGTAGCACCACGCCAAAATTTGCTTGTTCGCGCATGCACCAACGAATCATATCTACATATCTGGGTTCAAAAATCCGCAGCGGCAAGACACCGCCGGGAAACAAAACCGTTCGTAATGGAAAAATAGGCATACTGATCGTTTCATCAGTACCGGCCTGTAACTTCTGTGCCACCAACTTCTCGCGCTAGGATGAAGCGAAAACTATATCCGCGTTGTTCATCCACTGCCAATGCTATGCTTGGCTTATTCCAAAAGCTGTCTAAAGAAAAGGGATCGAACCCGTATGGATTGGTTGCAAGTCGTCATTTTGAGTCTGATTCAGGGCGTTACCGAGTTTTTGCCGATCTCTAGTTCGGCGCATCTCATTCTTCCTGCTCAGTTGTCTGCTTGGCCCGACCAGGGACTCGCCTTCGACGTTGCTGTGCATTTTGGAACACTGATCGCAGTTGTGGCGTACTTCCGAACGGAAATCGCTGACATGCTGTTAGCAGCCGCCGGTACACCTGCGCAACTGCGCAACCGAGGTTGGCGCGCGGTTGTAAACACAAATGACGGCGATCCAGATATTCGACTCATCCTGCAGTTGATGCTTGCGACTGTTCCAGTGGTGGTGGTTGGGTTTTTCGCAAAAGATATAATCGACAGCACCCTGCGGTCGATTTCGGTTATAGCAACAACTACCTTGGTATTCGGCGCAGCGCTTTGGTACGCAGATTCTCTACCGCAGCGGCAGCGAATTATGACCTTCCCCGCCGCAATATTCATAGGATTGGCTCAGTGCATCGCATTGATACCGGGAACCTCGAGATCAGGTATAACCATTACCGCCGCTTTGCTTATCGGACTAGGTCGGACCCAAAGCGCCCGATTTTCGTTTTTGTTGGCGATCCCCACTATTCTGGGTGCGCAACTGCTGATGATGATGGATCTTAGCCTTGAACAAATGCTCTCTGATTCCTCAACTATGCTTAGTGCGGCGGCACTGGCCGGTTTAAGTGCCTATGCTTGTATTCACTTCTTCATAGCTCTAGTCGAGCGCACCGGCATGCGTCCCTATGTCTACTATCGAATTGCTTTGGGACTTATTCTGTTCGGGATCGTTGCACTGGCTTAGCGCATAAAGCGTTGCAGTCTTAGAACGGGATGTCGTCTTCGAAATCGTTGTCGTCGGATAAAGTCGGCGCGTTATCCATCGACATGCCAGCTGGTGCTTGCGCAGGAGCAGAATCAAACCCTGAGGGCGGCGGGCTCACTTGACCACCACCCTCCATGCTGCCGCGACTATCCAGCATCTGCATTTCTCTTGCGTTAATTTCCGTGCGGTACTTCTTCTGTCCATCCGCCTCCCAGCTGGAGGTCCGCAACTGGCCCTCGATATAGACCTTGGAGCCTTTGCGTAAATACTCGCCGGCAATCTCTCCCAAGCGCGCAAAACAAACCACATTATGCCATTCGGTCCTTTCTTGCTGTTCTCCGGAAGCACGGTCGCGCCAAGACTCCGAGGTAGCCACGCTGAAGCGCGTCACCGCTGTGCCATTCTGCGCATACCGAGTTTCGGGATCACGACCTAAGTTACCTACTAAAATAACCTTATTGACGCCTCGTGCCATATCGATCTCCGCCTATGCAATAGCTTCAAGTGTAGTCTATAGCATCCAACGGACCTAACCGAAAATCCTTGCACGCGTTCATCACACCGAATCACTCATAGTATTGCCGCGTTTCCACGATCCTATTATGTTGGATCAATTTCAGCAAAGAACAAAAGCGAGTTTACTCGGTTGGACACAATATCGGTCAAGGGTGCACGCACCCACAATCTGCGCAATATAGATCTGGACATTCCGAGGGATAAGCTGGTCATCATTACCGGACTTTCGGGCTCGGGAAAATCCTCGCTGGCGTTCGACACCCTGTACGCTGAGGGCCAGCGGCGTTATGTCGAATCACTGTCTGCCTATGCTCGTCAATTCCTGTCGATGATGGAAAAACCAGACGTTGACCACATCGAGGGACTATCGCCAGCGATCTCGATAGAGCAAAAGTCTACTTCGCATAACCCGCGCTCAACTGTAGGCACGATTACCGAGATCTACGATTATCTGCGGCTGCTATACGCACGCGTCGGCGAACCTCGATGTCCC
>TARA_B100001057_G_scaffold180760_3_pt1 | contig 13672 bp, 8 predicted proteins | sample TARA_B100001057 | Tara Oceans TARA_B100001057 (sample SAMEA2621839) | marine metagenome | biome: marine biome (ENVO:00000447); feature: surface water layer (ENVO:00002042); material: "saline water (ENVO:00002010), including plankton (ENVO:xxxxxxxx)" | depth 5 m
TGCTCTCCAGAAGATGGGGCTTCAGATTAACACCGACTACGAAATGGGCCTTTCTTATGTCCCCCCACATACAACCGTTTCCGGGTTTTCTACTACTGGAGATCTCGTCCTTGTAGACAAATTCTCCTACAATTTTCGCCGGCCACGCCGGGGTGAGGTCTTTGTCTTCGACACCCGTGGTATCGAAGGAATTCATCAACGCAGCCAGAGAGAGCAGGGCGCGGGCTCTCATTATATCAAGCGCCTTGCCGCGATACCGGGTGACAAGGTGGAGATTGATGAGCCGCTTCTGGTAATCAACGACCAACCCGCTACCGAGAAATATCTTCGCATGATCGGAAATCGAGAAGGGATCTATTCCGGTCCAGCCGGGGTCGGCTATCAACCTACAAGAAATTACCGTGACCCCCTGCCACAGTTCATTCGTAAACGGGGCGACATCGTTCACCTCAAGACCCGTGATACCCTGCTTGCAGAGGGAAACACCGGAGCTCAGCTCTCTCTCAGCCGCGGCTATTTCGCCCTTGGGGACAATACGGACGACTCTCTCGACTCCCGCTACTGGGGCCCGGTGAGAGAATATAACCTCGTCGGGCCTGCTTTTCTCTCCCTGTGGCCGTTTACCACGGGACACTGGGGACTGATCAGATAAGAACTTGAGCACAGAATGACGAAACCTGCTGAAATCACCCGCCGCGCGAAGTCCAACCTGGCTTTCGCGTTCATGTGCGTCCCGCAGGAGCGTCGCCCAGACCTTAACGTCTTCTACGCGTTCTGCCGGGTCGTCGACGATATTGCCGACGACACTTCCCGCCCGCCGGAAGAAAAGCGCATCGCTCTCCAAAACTGGATGCAGGCGATTGAGCGGGAGGATCATCCGGAGAACAGCCTCGAGGCGCAAGTGGTGGACATGCGCAAGCGCCACTCTATTGAACCCTCACTTCTCCAGGAGATTATACGTGGCTGTGAATCCGACCTCAGCCCTCAACGGTTTGAAACGTGGGAGGATCTTCAACAGTATTCCTACCGGGTAGCATCAACTGTCGGCCTGATACTGTTACCCCTCTTCGGCGCCAGCGAGGAAGCTCGTGACTACTCGATCAGCCTGGGGCACTGCCTTCAACTCACCAATATTATCAGGGATGTGGGAGAAGACCTCGAAAATGGCCTCCGGATCTATCTGCCACTCGCTGACCTCCACCAATTCCAATACACCGAGAATGACCTTGCGGAGCGCGTCTACGATGAACGGTTCCTCTCCCTGATGAACTTTGAAGCTGAGCGGGCTGAACGCATTTTCGAGGAAACCGCCAGCTTCCTGCCTCCAAGCGACCGTAAGGCGCTGCGAGCCGCCGAGGTGATGAGGAAAATATACTACAGTCTCCTGCGCCAGATGAGGCGCGATAAGTTTCGGGTTTTCGATAAGAGGTACCGTATTTCCACCATGCGAAAGTTCGGGATTATGGTTCGCCAGTGTATCCGCTGATAGACAAATAAGGGTCGCTACGGTGTCCATATTTTCCTACCCTCGGGCACTTGAAGGAATCAAATACCACCTCCGTAATGACTCATCCGCGAATTTCTCTAAGGCGTAGTATTGTCTCTGTCGTTGCCTCAGCATCATTGCTGTTACTAAGCTCCTGTAGTAATCAGACAGCCTCGGAATCTGGATCTGGGGAACCCTCCCCAACCGCTCCCAGCGCAAAGCCTGAAAGCTATAAGAGAGGCTTTAAGGCAGATAATCCAAATCACATTATCAGTCCGTTCCCTCCTCATAACCTGATCGATATCAGTCGGAACCCCAAAACAGGGAGACCCTTCCAACAAGGCGATTTTGCTCGGGATCCAAGCACAGGAGGGATCTTTCAAATCCCCTGAGCCCAGGCTCCCAGTTCCAACGGTTTCTCCCAACAACACGGACGCTCCGGAAACCGGCCTGCAACTACGCAGCTCCTAGGGTCACACTTCGCCCCTCTCTTCCTTTTCGAGCTCAATCCGATCAGCAAGATTCCTCGCTTTCACCCGGCGATTGCGCTTCGCCCAGCGCTCTGTAGCCATTCGTCGTTTCTGGCGCCTTCTGTTGAGCTCTTCGATTTCCTCCTCCAACCTCAGATAACTCTGATAGCGGTCCGGGTCGAGACTCCCCTCTTCAACTGCCAGTTGAATCACGCACCCCGTATCTCCCTCGTGCTTGCAGTCCGTGAAGCGGCACTGCGCCGCAAGATCCTCCACATCCGCGAAACTTTCCCTCAGGGTAAACTCATCAGTCCACATCTGGATTTCCCTGACTCCCGGGTTATCGATCAACAATCCCCCCTCCGGAAGAACAACCAGCTCACGGTGACTGGTGGTATGCCGCCCTCTCCCCGTAACCTCATTTACCTCGCTGGTCTCCTGCCATTCTCCCCCTAACAGCTGATTTACCAGAGTGGACTTTCCAACTCCACTGGAACCAACAAGCGTGATAGTTACTCCGGGTTTTAAATATCCACGCAGAACTTCTAGCCCCCGACCCTCCCTCGCACTTGTCACGTGAATCTCCGCGACCCGGCTCAGATTCCTCAGTTCACCGGCTGCATCCATACAGTCCTTCTCCGGAAACAAATCTGCCTTATTCAGGAGAACAACCGGCTGGGCTCCACATCGCTCGATTAGAGTAAGGTAGCGCTCCATCCGTCGCAGGTTGAAGTCACCCCCAGGATCCGTCACAACAACAACAATATCCACGTTAGCTGCCAGCACTTGCTCCTGCGCACTCTTCCCCGGCATCTTCCGGGAGAAACGGGAGAACCTCGGAAGACGCCCCCGTATGATCACTTCATCGCAATTTCCTCCCCTATCGAGCGCCACCCAGTCCCCCACGGAGGGCAAGTCCGCATCGTTTTCTGCCTCGTGCCAGACTTTTCCCCCCAGCACACAATCAATCTCCTCTCCTCCTTCCAGCAGCGCGGCAAAATTGATCTTGGTTTCCCGCACGAGCCGAGCCGGTATCAGTCCGCGCTCTGCGAAAGGCGCAAACCCTTCAGCAAAGGCCTCGTTCCAACCCAGATCATCCAGCGTCATTTCGTTTCAAGATTCATCCGGATCCGGCCCCCTGAAAATCGAAATCTTCATCGAAGTCGATTGCAATCACTTTCCATAGGACTTAGCTCAAGGGAAGGAACCCATGCGCGCCTTGATAAAAAGCAAGCCGGGAACAGGTCTCGAGCTTGTGGACCTTCCGATTCCGGATGTTGGCCCTATGGATGTTCTCATCAGGATATCCCGGACCGCCATCTGCGGTACAGACCTCCATATCTGGAAATGGGATCCCTGGGCACAGAAGACTATCCCAACCCCGATGACAGTGGGTCACGAATACTGTGGCTACGTGGAGAAAACGGGTGCCGGAGTGACCGATCTGATCCCGGGCGACTATGTCTCCGGGGAAGGTCACCTGGTGTGCGGACGGTGCCGCAACTGCCTCGCCGGGCGCCGTCACCTCTGCCCCAATACCGTCGGCGTCGGAATTAATCGTCCCGGAGCCTTCGCCGAATTTCTAGTTCTCCCCTACCGCAATGTCTACAAGCTCGACCCCACAATCCCCGAAAATCTGGCCGCAATCTTTGACCCCCTCGGCAATGCGATTCACACCGCTCTTTCATGGGATCTTGTTGCGGAGGATGTCCTCATCACTGGCGCTGGTCCCATTGGGTGTATGGCCGCAGCGGTCTGCCGCTTTGCAGGAGCTCGGCATGTGGTGATTACAGACCCAAATCCTTTCCGCCTTGATCTTGCGAAACGGTTGGGAGCCACGCGTACCGTTGATATCACTATCGAGTCTCTCACGGACGTTAAGCGTGAACTCGGCATGAAAGAAGGGTTTGATATCGCTCTTGAAATGTCAGGACACCCCGCCGGGCTCTCCGATATTCTCGACCATACCTCTCACGGAGCTCGTGTATCACTCCTTGGAATTTTCCCTGACAAACTTGAGATTGATTTTGAAAAAGTCATCTTCAAGGGGCTTGTCCTCAAAGGCATCTACGGTCGGGAAATGTTTGAGACCTGGTACAAAATGAGCTCCATGGTCCGTGCTGGCCTTGATCCTTCTGCTGTAATTACCCACGAATTCTACGCTTCTGACTTCGAGAACGCCTTCGAAACGATGCTCTCGGGAAAAAGCGGCAAGGTGATTTTAGACTGGTCCTGAGTTCTACCGGAATTGAAGAGGCTTCCCCACCCTCTCCCAGAGAACATTAAAATCTCCTAGAAAAGTATGCGGCAGTGTAACGCCGGGAACCCTGATTGCGATCAGAGCTGACTTGGAGCACGCCAAAATATAGGGAATATTCCGCACTTTAGCGCTCGGAAATGAACAAATGATGCTCATTATCGACCCAAGTGGCTAACTATGATCCAGTCCGCCGGGGCAGCCTCTATAAAAGGCTCGTCATCCCCCTCTCCGCTTTCGTCCTCCTCGCCTCGCTGGGCCTCGCAATCTGGATTTCATCGCTTCAACGGCGCGAATCCCTAAGGCGCTTCGAGCAAACAGCCATTAATAATGCCGGTTTCATGGGACAGTTACCCCTCCCTCGCTCTAACGAAATGGCGAACCGGCTCTCTACGATTCTAGAAGTCCGAGTTGCTTTTCTGCGCGAGGACGGGCGAATCGTACATTCCTCGAGGGAGCAATGGCCCTCCGAGATTGAAAAACAGCTGAAAACCTTCTCTGAAAATTCGACCACGGCTACCCGGATAGGAAACTACGACGTAACTGTCACTCCCCTGGAAAGCTCACGAGATCACCTTATTCTCGTCAGGGATAGAGAGGGAGGCCTGACCGGCGTCGGCATCTGGATTCTAATCCCCACCCTCTTTCTTACCGCGGCTTTTGGAGGCCTCGTCTTTATTCTTGCCGACCGGATCGTTCGTCCACTAACCCTGTTAACTAGATGGCTCCCCAATCTGAAAACCAACGAGGAACCAGAAAATCCTATCCCGGCGTCTCTCACTGCCCGGAGCGATGAGCTCGGACAACTCGCTCGGTCCCTCAAGGATACCCATCAATCACTGCTCCGTGAACAGAAACTAAGGCATCAGTCCGAACGACTTGCCACTCTCGGTAGAATCGCAACGAGTCTTGCGCATGAAATCCGAAATCCGGCGGCGGCAATTCGCATGCATGCCGATCTTATCGAACCCCGGATTGAGACGGAAGGAGCTGAATCGGTAAATCTGATCCGGGAAGAGGTAGAGCGCATTACTGACCTCGTTAATCAGTGGCTCTTCGTCGCCCGAGCCCAGCCCCCGGAACGCAGGCCGCATGACCTTGTCGAAATGCTGGGAGATGTGGGACGTAGACAGAAGCGTGCCCTCACCCATGCAGGCACTCCGCTTGAGATCAACGCACCCAGACCGGCAATTATAGATTGTGATAAACTCCGGATTGAACAGGTGATTCGGAACCTGATTGTAAATTCTAGCCAGGCGATGCCCGAAGGGGGCCCGATCATTGCTCAAGTGAGAATGGCTACAGGCGAAGCGCATCTGACCATTCGTGATTCCGGACCAGGATTCAGCCGCAAGGCCCTCGCCCGCTTTGGGGAGCCCTTCTTCTCAGAGAGGGAAGGAGGCATGGGAATCGGTCTCACCCTCGCGCGGGAAGTCATTCAGGCTCACGACGGATCAATCAAAGCCTCTAATCATGCCGGGGGAGGCGCTCTGGTGAGCATCACTCTTCCCCTCTCTCCATCAAATTAAAGGCAATCATGGACTTACCGTATATCCTTATCGTCGAAGACGAGCACGCCCTTTCCCTCGCGCTGGCCGCCGCCGTGAAACAGGCCGGATTTCAGGGAGAACCCGCTCCCACCGCGGCCCGGGCCAGGAAAGCGCTCCAATCAAAAAGGAACTACCATGCAATGATCCTTGATATTGGCCTGCCAGATCAGAATGGCCTTGAATTTCTCGCATCTCTGCCCGCAACGCAAAGGCCCCCGACCATAGTTATCACTGCTCACGGCGAAATCGAGAACACCATTACCGCGCGGAAGCTTGGCGTCATTGACTTCCTCCCGAAGCCACTCGATTTCACAGAGTTTCAGGGAGTCCTTCGCCGAGTGGCAAAGCCAGTCCTCAGCCAACAAGACACGCCAGATCCAGCCCCCGAGGCAGTAGCGTTTGTTGGAGCCGCCCCAAGCATGCGCCCGGTATTCCAGCAGATCGCACATTGTTGTGCTTCCGATGATCCCGTGCTCGTACGAGGAGGCACTGGAACCGGCAAATCTCACGCTGCCCGACTCATCCAAGGCAACAGTATGCGAAGTGGCCCATCGGAGACGCTGGTTATAGGGCCATCCACCTCCAGTAAGCCCTTGAATTCCGCGCTCAAGAAGGCGCAAGGAGGAGTCCTTATCCTCGAAGAGATCGCCTCTCTAAATCCAGAAGCGCAGTCGGAACTCGTCCGCCAAATTGAGTCTGGATCTCCTCCTGACTTCCCCCGCCTGATCGCTACCACACGTGAAGATCTTCGGAACCTTGCGCAGGACGGGACATTTCGCAGTGATCTTTTCTATCGCCTTCAGGTCCTCGAGCTACGTTTGCCTTCCCTGCGCAATCGCATGGAGGATTTGCCTGCTCTTGTTTCTTACTTCATCGGCCAACTGATACCTGACCGCAATCTATCCATCGCAGAACCCGCTCTCGCCCAGCTCATGTCGCACGACTGGCCTGGGAACCTCAGGGAACTACACAACTCAATAGCGTTCGCTCTTACCGTCAATTCAGGCGCCGGAGCTATTGAGGGCAGCGATCTTCCCGATTACCTCAGCGGAGAGACCTCCGACACCGATGCCAACGCCCCTGCCCTTCTCGTTCAGGCCCTTGACAGTTGGCTTGATGCCCGACTAAACGAAGAAGAAGGACCTATTTATCGTGACCTTGCCGAAAGCTTGGAAGCGACCCTCATAAGACGTCTTCTGGAGCGATATGATGGCAAACTAGCGCGCATGGCTTCCGCCCTGCAGGCGAACCGCACAACGCTTCGAAGGCGTCTGCAAAACCCCTGATTGGCCATTAGGTGGTCAGCCTCTGATCAAAAACTATCCCCGGGATATATATCCGGCCCCGATTCAGAGATGAGCTTGCCCCACCATGCCGGGCAATCATCCTCCCTCCCGCATGCACTCTTACTCCCAAGACCCGGGCCGCAATATTACTCTCCTTCCGACCATGATCACCGGCCATATCGTCCCCCTGGCGCTGACCGCCCTTTTCCTCTTTGAGCTTCCGCTCTATTCGGCGGAAACGCTTCTTCTCCCCGACACTGTTGTCACCGCAAGCCGTATCGGCGAAGACTCCCTCGAATCCATGAGCTCCCTCGGGGTCGTAACAGCGGAACAATTTCGCGCGCAGGGATTTCGTACAGTGCCGGAAGCGCTTGCCAATACCCCCGGGGTCATGGTCCAAAAAACCACTCACGGTCACGGTAGTCCCTTCATAAGGGGCTTCACAGGGCGACAGAACCTTCTCCTCGTCGATGGAGTCCGGATCAACAACAGCACCTACCGCAGCGGTCCCGTCCAATACTGGAACACCGTGGATGGATTTTCCATGGACCGTCTCGAGCTCGTCCGCAGTCAGGGTTCCGTTCAATACGGCAGTGACGCCCTCGGAGGAACGATGAACATCCTGACTGCAGACACGGGCTATCTTGCTGCGGATCCAGGCTGGTTTCAGCAGGGCAGTGCGCAATATCGCTTCGACACAAACAGCAGCAGTCATGTTGGACGCCTTCAGACCCGGTTTGGAGATGGCGAAAACTGGGGTGCTTCGCTCGGGTTGACGGGAAAGAATTTCGGGGATATCCGGGACAGCGGGGTAGGCCGCATGAAAAACACCGGATATCCTGAGCAGAATCTCGACCTCAAGGTAGAGACTCTCCTCAATCCTTCTACCCGCCTTAGCTTTGCCCATCAATACCTCAATCAAGACGATGTCTGGCGCTGGCACAGCACCATCTACAACGACACTCCATGGAACGGCACCAACACCGGGTCCTACGCGGCCCGCATCTACGATCAGGAGCGCAGCCTGACCTATCTCAAGGTCGCGGGTGACCTGATCGACAGCCCCGTCCAAAATTACAGCGCGACTCTGTCCTTCCAGCGCTCACAGGACAGCGCGTTCCAGGACCGCAGCGCCACGGATATCCGGACTCAGGTCATCGACGTCGACACCATCGGCCTCGATGTCCAACTCGAAAGCGACCTCCTTGGCGGGGATCTGGTCTATGGTATCGACTACTACCGCGATAGTATCGACTCCGCCGGCACCCGTACTGGGCGTGACCCCAGAAGCCGAAGGCCAGTTGCTGATGACTCGACCTACCACCTCCTTGGGGCCTTCGCCCAGTTACGCAAACCGCTGAACCAAAGACTGGAGACTACCTTCGGAGCAAGGATTACCCACGCCGAAGCAGAGCTCGGTAAGGTCTGGGACCCCGATAACAGCACGGATATATCGGCGAGTGCAGATTGGAGCAATATCGTCTTCAATGCACGTGCCCTCTACCGGCTCGACGACAGCTGGAACCTCTACGGCGGTGCAAGCCAGGGGTTCCGGGCCCCTAATGCCCATGACCTCAGCGGCAATATCACTTCCCGGAGTGGCCAGGAACAGCTGGGAACCCTCGACCTCGAGCCAGAAAAATCATGGACCTTCGAACTCGGGTCCCGCTTCACAAGTGGTGGCGTCAGTTTCGGGGCCGCGGGCTTCTATACTCTGGTTGATGACCTTATCATCAGTGTTCCCGCCGCTCCGGGCGGAGATACCGTCGAAGCAACCAATGCTCAGGAAGCGGAAATCGTCGGGATCGAACTTGAGGCCGCTGTGCGTTTCCTCGATAACCTGACCCTCTCAGGTCACCTTACCTGGCAGGAAGGAGACACCGCCAGCCCCTCCTTTCTCGGAGGCCCAAGCGAGGAGGCTCCAGTGAGCCGGCTGTCGCCCCTAGTGGCGAGCCTCGCCCTCCGCTATGACTCTCCGGACCAACGGTGGTGGGTGGAAGGCCGAATCACCGCTGCCGACAAACAGGACGAACTCAGTGCCCGCGACCAGAGGGACACCCAGCGGATTCCCCCCGGGGGTACTCCGAGTTACCTCGTGGCATCAATCCGGGCTGGGATGCAGGTCTCAGAGAATCTTGAGCTGACCGCCGCTCTTGAAAACATCACGGACGAGGACTACCGGATTCACGGGTCCGGGGTAAACCAGCCAGGAATCAACGCTATTATCGGCGCGAAAGTCAGCTGGTAGCCTATCGTATTCCCGCAGAGTTCACCCCGTCAGCAGCTCCATGTTCCCCTCGCTGCTACCAAAGCCTGCCGCATCCACCCCATGGCGGTGGAGCAGCTCAAGGTAGAGGTTGCAGAGCGGCGTGGCCCCCTTGAGAACTGTGTGCCCTTGGTGTCGATATCCGCCCCCTGCCACAATAGTGGGAAGATTATCGCAGGTATGATTGGAGGCATCACCAAAGTTACTTCCAATGACTACGGTGGTGTGATCGAGCAACGTTCCCCCATTTTCCTCGATCCCGTCGAGTTCCGAGAGGAATTTGTTGAGGTGCTTTACGATGTCGATCTCGATCCTGCTCAATTTCGCAAGCACGCCGGCTTGACCCCCGTGGTGAGATAAGGTGTGCCAGCCTCCGGTTGCTCCAGGCACGCTGATCGCGCCATAAATCCAATCGAGCGAAACAGTGATCACCCGCGTTGAATCTGTCTGAAAAGCGAGCTTCGCCAGCTCAAAAAGATTACTTACCTTGGTCGAGAACACAAACTCCTGGTCGTTGCTCAGGCTGTCCGGCACCTTAGGCTTCTGCGCCTTGAGCCAGAATTCCTCGTGCGCCAGCTGCGCCTCAATTTCAGCTATCACCGTGCGGTAGGAATCAATCTTCCCCTGGTTCCCGGCGCTCTTCTTGAGCTGGGCCATGTCGCGATACAGACTCTTGACGATCCGTTGGTCATTCTCGATCTGCCGCCGCTTCGCCGAGAGATCCTCCTCTCCGAAGAGCTTGTCGAAGATCGCCCGCTCATCGTGCATCGGCGGAATCGCCACCCCACGATCGTTCCAGGAGCACCCCCAGCCGCGATCGTAAATACTGAACGACAGAAATGGAAAACGCGTGTCTCCTCCCATCTCCCGCGCCAATACTTGGTCCAGTGAAATACTGTTCACGAAGTTTGTCGCCTCGGGGCTCGGCATTCCGGTAAGAAACGACTTTTCCGAGTCGTGATTGCTCGTGTCCATCCCCGGGTGGAACAGATTCTGAAAGACCGTCATCTTTTCCTTCACCGCCAACTCCTTGAGGTACCGCGAGGTCGCCAGATCACCCCGTTTGACCGGAAAGAAGTTTGGTTCGTAGAACCCGAGCGAGTTGCAGATGAAAATCATCCGCCTGGGCGGGGCCTTCGCCTCAGAGGAAGTGGCAGCCCGAGCGTTCAGCGACTGCAGCGCCAATGGCAGCGCCGCTCCAAACTTCAGGAAGGTTCTCCGATCGTAGGGGCTCATGACTTCGATTCGCTCAGGGAATACTCCAGCACTTCAGTTACCAGGGTCTTTAAGCGGATGTTCTCCGGCTTCCGCCCGACAAACTCCCACAAGTGAAGGCGCTGAACAAGGTCCGGTTCGTGGCCGTTGGCATACTCAAAAAACTTCTTGGCGAAATTATAGGCGATCTTGCGCTCGTCCGCGAGGAGGACCTTCTTCAATCCGAAGATGTTGCCAAACTTGTCGCCATTGATCTCGCCCGAGGCGTCCACGGAGCCTCCCACCTTGAAATAGCCCTTGGGACGATACTGAAACGTCCCACGGTGAGCTTGCTTGATCTTGTAGGTATCGCGCCACTCCCCCACCGCATCGAAGTTCTCCAAGGCAAATCCATACGGATCGATGCTCTTGTGACAGGCGTAGCACGCCTTGCTCTTCTTGTGTTGCTCGATCTGCTCCTTGAGCGTTTCAGCGTGATCGTGCTGCGGCTCGAGGGCTGGGACACTCTCGGGCGGCGGTGACAACGGCGTCCCCACAATGTTCTTGGAGATCCACGCTCCTCGTAAAATCGGCGAACTATCAAACCCGTCGGTGGTTACCTTCAGCACGCTCGCCATCGTCATGAGCCCGCCACGGGGACTTTCGGCCGGCAAGCTCACCTTCCGCATCTCCTGCCCGACCACACCCGGGATTCCGTAGTGCCGTGCCAAGCGCTGGTTGAGGAAAGTGAAATCCGAATCAATCAAGTACGCTGCGGACATGTCCTCCTGAATGAGGTGCTGAAGATATCTCCGCGTCTCGACCGGCAGGTAATGATTCATGAGATCATCAAAGAGAGGATAAAGTTTCAGCGAGGGCGTCACCTTGTTCAAGCCGCGCAGGTTCAACCACTGGTCGCTGAACGAACGAATCATTCGCTCACTGCGTTCCTCTGCCAGCATCCGGGCAATCTCTCCCCGCAAGACTTCACCCCTGAGCTCGTTGGACGCCGCGAGCTTCAAAAGCTCTTCATCCGGAACCGAGAGCCACAAACTCCGCGCGAGCTCCGCCGCCATCGCATATGACGAGTTGGAATACTCCCCCGGCGCCAGCAGGAATCGCGGCGAGCAGAGCACCGCCTTCATCCCGAGCTTCGCAGCCTGCGCAAAATCGCTTTCCTTGAGACCAGTCAACGCCGCATCGAAGTAGGGAGAGAGGTCCTCATCGCTGAGCTTCGAGGAAAAGGCCCGTTCCGCGAACCGGCGGATCACCCGCTTCAAGTCTTCCTCCGACCGGGAGACAACGGCGACACGAGAGATCGCAACCGGCTCCGGGATTTCTGTGATTACATCCAGCTTCCCCACCGAGGCGATCGACTTGTTATCCAACTGCACCGAGTCAGTCACGAGGAACTTGATGAAGCGGCTCGTCGTCTCAGACGGAAAGATGATCGGCTGTTCGTTCGCGAGGCGCACATCGAGCCCTCCGCTCATGACCTTCTCTCCCCATGACTTTACGTTATCCGAGAAGTAGATCTCGTAGGACTTCACGAGGCCGTTACCATTGCCTCCCGTCCATGTTGCAAAGGACAGCCCCTCGATCTCTGCCCCGCTCGGGTTCTCAAAAACCACAAAGTGCGGCGGTTTCGCCACCTTTGGCGAGAAGCGCGTGTGCCAGAAGGTCAGGTTCGACCCGTCCTGCATCTTCTCCTTCTCCATTCCCTCCTGAAAACTGCTCACCATGACCTTGCCACCAATCCGCTGCAAATTCGTCTGAAACCCTGTATTCTCAAGAGTCTCCCTTGACCCCGACCGCAGGGGCATTTCATCAAACACCATCTTGTAGGAGGTCGGCGGCCAGGAATCCAACAACGGACCACGCGCCTTCATCTGCTTGATGTAGATTCCTTCCTGCGGATTTCTGCTGCGAAAGTTATGCCGTGAATAGCAATGCACGGAAACGTTTTCCCCCGGCCTAAGAAACGCCCTAATAGTCTGTGATCTCACCTCGCGGTCACCCACCGAGATCACCCCAACCAACCGCTGTGGCTGCGGCCGGTCATCGGCGTAGTAGTACTTCCCGGCGTGCACCTGCAGACTGAGTTCGTTGGTAATCTTCGCCACCTTGGCGGCATCAAAGGTCAATTCATACCAACCCGCCACCGGCGGATCAAAGTTGTCGATGAAAAACGAGTAGCTGTTTCCGTTGTTCGCCCGCGTCCACGAGAAGAGCGTCCCCTCTTTATACGGTCTGTGATAGATCCGGTAAGTCTCGTGACTGTCCCGGATCTTGCTCGTCACCCATTGCTGCTCTGCCGGAAAACCATCCTCGGGAAAGGCGGCCTCGAGCATTTCGTCCGCGACTGAAAAGTAGGAAGTCAGCATTTCACGGCTTAACTTGATCTTCCGGTTCGAGTCGAAGTCATTGGTGCCGCGGTCTTCCGGAATCTCGCTCGCAAGATCCAGGCTCGTGCCCAAGAGGTCGTTCAAGGAATGCACGAACTCATGTCGGCTGATCCGGCGAAACGATCTTGGCGAGGCTTCCTCCTGTCTTTTCCCCAGCCAGTTCAGAACGGCCTGCTTCTCTTCCGCAGTCGGCTGCTCCTTATCGGCCGGGGGCATCTTGCCGGCAAGGAGGTTCTCGAAGACGAGCGTACCGTCGAAATGCTCCTTCGCGAGGGCATCCTCGAGACTGAGGTCCCCCTTCTTCGTCGCAGAGTCGTGGCAGTCGAAGCAGTAGTGCTCCAAGATCTCGATCGCGTGTTCCTCCCTTTCCTCGTCGGCAATCACCACTCCATGCAGGAACACGGCTGCAAACAGAATCGCGATCCGCCCCAGGCTTGGGTGTTGCATTCCTGCTCTCATGATTCAGTGATCGGCTGCCGTGATTCCCTCGGGCGTTTTCTTCATGCGTTGCACGATCTCCGGATAACGGGCATGGAGATTGCCCGCCTCCCCAAGACCCTCTTTGGTGAAACCGAAGGGTCGGCCAGGCACAAGAACCGGTATGAAAAGAGGGATTCGTTTCACACGCTATCCCAGTTTCCCGTTTATTCCCGCGATCTGCTTTCCTGCAGCCGGAACCTCGCCCGGCCTGAATGATCAGAGCGTCCAACCCTTCCGGTAGGGACGATGAAGGAGGGCGCTGGCCCCGGCGTGATCAG
>TARA_B100001057_G_scaffold210558_1_pt1 | contig 13663 bp, 15 predicted proteins | sample TARA_B100001057 | Tara Oceans TARA_B100001057 (sample SAMEA2621839) | marine metagenome | biome: marine biome (ENVO:00000447); feature: surface water layer (ENVO:00002042); material: "saline water (ENVO:00002010), including plankton (ENVO:xxxxxxxx)" | depth 5 m
TAGGCTAAGCATGTTGTTTTTTCGATAATAGTCTTATTAATTTTAGATCAAAATCAGTATCTATATCTATGGATCGACTTTGAGGCATAATATAGATATCTGTGTCTTTATTAAATAATTCGATTGATTTTAATATTGCAGATCTTTTCCATATATAAATAGACGCATTCATATCAAAAACTTGTGGTGCTGTTTGTCTATTTGTTACTTTAAATAAATTTTTTGGTTTTTTTACTAGATCGATAGTTCTGTTTTTAACCTCTATCATATTAAAATATGGATTTCTTCTTGCCTCACAAACTGAAAATAAATTTTGGGTTTTCTTTTTTTTTAAAAATATTTTCAATGCATTTTTGATATCTTTTAGTTTTCTTAACGGAGAAGTAACATCCAAATCGATACAAATATCGAATTTTTTTTTAAACCTTATTTCAGATTTTTGGAAAATATCTTTTATAGCAGGTGTTTTAGATATTTTATCATTTGAAAGTTTTTTGGATCTTAAGAACCAAGATTTAGCTCCACTTTTGATTGCAATATTTTGAATTTTTTTTGAATCAGTTGAAACTACTATTTCATCAAATAAATTTGATAAAAAAGCTTGTTTGATGCTTATTTCAATCAGTGTCTTACCATTGATTTTTTTTAATGCTTTATTTTTAACACCTTTGGAATCTTGTCTGGCACATATTGTACAAAGTATATTCATTTAATTTATTAAATAATGTATTTGTCTGAGTATTTTGAAAAATTATTTTCTATCCATTTAATTGTTTTCTTTAATCCATTATCTAAATTTGTTTTTGATTTCCATTTTGTATATTTTTTTATTTTTTTATTATCACATTGAAGATTATCCACTTCACTCAATTTGGGTCTAACTATTTTTTGACTTTTAATAAGTCTTAATTTTGTTTCTGTTAAATTCATGATTTTTTTACTTAAATTTTGTATTGAAATATTTGTATTAGTCCCAACATTTACTACTTCTCCTATTGATTTTTTGCTTTTAAGAATTTCAAAATAAGCCTCACAAGTATCTTCTACAAAATTAAAATCCCTTGTAGGTTCTGTGCTTCCCAAAATAAGTTTTTTATTTTTTTTGTTAAGACATTGAATTATTATTCTTGGAATAACTGCTCTAGCTGATTGCCTTGGACCAAAAGTATTAAATGGTCTAATAATTTTGATTGGCAAATCAAAAGAGGTGTAATAGCTTAATGCTAACTGGTCAGCAGAAACCTTTGATGCAGCATAGGGAGATTGAGCATTTAATGGGTGTTTTTCGTCAATAGGCAAATACTTTGCAGATCCATATACTTCACTAGTTGAAGTAATAATTATATCATTTATTTTTAAATTTTTTGCAGACTCCAACACATTATATGTTCCCTCAACATTAGTCTTTAAATATGCAAGAGGAGATACATAAGAATAGGGAATACCAATTAAAGCCGCAAGATGAAAAACATAATCACAACCTTTCATTGATTTGTAAACAGAGTCATAATCACGTATGTCACCTAGTACTAAATTTATATGACTTAGATATTTGCTATCTTTTAACCAGCCAAAATCATTATTGGAATTATAACGATCAAAAGCAATAACTTCATAACCCTTTTTAACACTCATTTCACATAAATGAGATCCAATAAATCCTGTGGCACCAGTTATAAATATCTTTTTAGCCATTATTTAATATCAAAAAAAAAATTTTTATTTAATTTATCGATTTTTATTTTTTTTAAAATTTTTATAGTTTTATTAGAAGCTCCTCCGAAACCATAAGGGTTTGTGTTTTTGTGTAATGTTTGTTTCATTTTTAATGAATATATCTTTTTAATTGCTTTTTCTATCAATTTAGCTTTCGCAGGAACATCAATTACACTTTTTGCTTTTAATCTTCCTTTTTGTCGATTTCCAACATTAATAGTTGGTTTGTTAAATGTTGGAGCCTCCAAAATACCACTTGAAGAATTTCCTAAGATACCATCAACTAAATTTAAAGTAGAAAGATAATTTACTTGACCCATCGAGTCGAAAAAACAAGATCTTAATTTGTTTTTAATTACAAAATTATTTATCATTCTGTTAACAAGATTGCCATCAACGTCAGCGTTAGACTTTGTAAATATAACTTGAATATCATTAAATTTTTCAAGTGAACTCAGAACTTCTGAAAAATCTTTAACAAGATTTTTACTATTTGTTGTCTCTGGATGATAGCTCACAAGTAGGTTTTTATTTTTAAATTTAAATCCGAGAGTTTTTTCTACTTTTTCCTTTGCAATCAATTTTGTTTTTTTAATTAAATCAACTCCAAATCCACCTACAACAAAAATATTTTTTGGATTTTCTCCTAATTGTTTAACCCTTTTTTTATAAACTGCACTAGATACAAAATGTAGATTAGACATTTTTGTAATTGCATGTCTTAAAGAGTCATCAACTGATCCTTCAGTGATTTCACCGCCATGTATATGACAAATCGGTATTTGATGAATCAAAGAAGCTGAAGCAGCTGCAAATATTTCATATCTATCACCTAATAAAACAACTAAATCTGGTTTCAAATACTTTAAGTTTTTTGAAATTTTATCTATTGCCAAACCCATATATTTACATATGTCATAAGGTTTATAATTTCTAATTTTCAAATCTACACGAGCATCAATTGAAAAATTATCTTTTAAAATTTCTCTATAAGTATATCCATGTTGTGATGATAGATGAGTTCCTGTAACAATTAGTTGAAGTAATAAATTTTTCTCTTTTTTTATTAGCTTCATAAGATTTGTCATCAAGCCATAATCTGCTCTTGATCCCGATATAAAGCATATTTTTTTCATTAAATTAAATCATCTTTCGAATAGTTTTTTTTTGCTTTTTTATTTAAATAATAATTAAATTTCATTGGTGAGATACCTAAACCAGGACGTTTAGTTGTGAGATTTTTTTCAGAAAATAGCTCTCCTTTCTTAATATCAGCATTTGCAACCAAAGATTTACGAGCAAATGGTTTATTTTTAAGTTCATTCCTACTAGGAATTTTCTTTCCACTTCCCAATGTTTTCTCTGTCTGCCTTATTAATTTGACCATACTTTTAAAATTTTTTGGATTAACGCTAGCTTTATGATCGGGTCCAGACATCTTGTTGTTAAGAGTTAAATGCTTTTCAATAATTTCTGCCCCTAAAGCTACTGCAATTGATGGTACATTAATACTTGTGCTATGATCAGAAAATCCAACTCTCAATTTAAATTTTTTTCTTAAAAATTTAATTGCATTTAAATTTAAATTTGAGAGATTTGATGGATAAGCAGAATGACAATGCAGCAAAGAAATATCCCTCATTTTTGTTCCATATTTTGTTAATGTTTTAATAGCTAAATTTATTTCTTTTAAAGTAGACATGCCTGTTGATAGAATTATCTTTTTTTTTAACTTTCCTAGATTTCTAAGGTACGGAAAATTATCAATTTCTCCGGATGGTATCTTTATAAAATCTAAATTATATTTGTTTAATAAAGTTATACTTTCTTCATCAAATGGTGATGATAAAAATTTGATTTTGTTAATTTTTGCATAATTAATTAACACTTTATAAAAATCTTTTCTTAACTCATATTTCTTCAACATCTGAAATTGAGTTTTTGTTTCTGTAATATTATTTTTTTGATAAAGTGCTAGTCTTGCATTAGGAACAATCATTTTTTCAGTATTGTATGTTTGAAATTTTATATAATCTGCACCTGAACTAGCGGCAGCTTTTATCAATTTTTTTGCTAAATTTATTTTGCCGTTATGATTTATACCTGCTTCAGCAATTATAATTGTTCTCATAAGCTAAATCTTTTTAATTGTACCCATTTTGATGAATGAATTTTTTTCAATTTTTAAATTATTCAAAATCACAGAACCAGATCCTATAAATGATCCTTTAAAAACTTCACAATTTCCATTTATTATGACCCCAGTAGAAATATGACAATGATCATGAATCTTAACATCGTGCTCTATTAGAGACTTATTATTAACAATGCAGTTTTTGCCAATTTCACTTCCTGAATTTATAAAAACATGATGAAATATTATTGTACCCTCTCCTATCTTTGAATTTTTGGAAATAAAAGAATTTTTTGATATCAATGAAGGAAAATAAAAGCCTAATCTTTTAAACTTATTAAAAATCATTGTTCTTTTTAAATTATCTCTCAAACTACCAATACCTAAAATTAAATTTTTTGTAATTTTTTTTAACTTGATAATATTTTTTTCATTACAGATAACTTTGTATTTACCAATTTTTTTTGAAGGATCATTATCAATTAAACCAACAATTTTGATATTTTTAATTCCCTCAATAACCTCAATACATGACTTTGCATGCCCCCCTGATCCAATGATTGCAATTTTTATTTTTTTCATTTTATAAATAATAACTACTTGGTAAATTGACTATCTTATTTTCTAAAATATTTGTATTTTTTAAATCCATTCTTGGAAATTTTTTTAAATATTTAAGTTTGTGTAATGGTTTCCAAATTGGCCTAGCCAATATATTGTTACTATGAAACTTTCTAAGAATATAATTTTTTCTTGTTTTTGATGGATTTTTCAAAACTAAAGTTTGAAGCCAAAAATTACTCCTACAATTTTTAGGTTCATCTAATATAAAATAATCGTCTGAATTTTTTATAATTTTTTTATATTCATTAAATAATTTTCTCTTATGTATAATGTATTTTGTTAATTTTTTAAGTTGAGAAATCCCTAAAGCAGCATTTAAGTTTGATAATCGATAATTATAACCAATTTCATTATGAATAAAATCCCACTTATGATTTACTTTTGCGGTTGTGGTTAAGTGTTTTGAATGAATAGCTAATTTTTTTGAATTAGTAATTATTGCTCCACCTACTCCAGTAGTTACAATTTTATTACCATTAAAACTTAAAACTCCTATGTCTCCAAATGTTCCGACGTGTTTATTTTTATATAAACTGCCAAGTGCTTCAGCTGCATCCTCTACAATTTTGATCTTATATTTTCGTGCAATCAATAAAATTTCAGATATTTTTGCAGGATGCCCAAAAACATGCACAATTATAAGTGCTTTTATAATTTTTTTTGTCTTTTTATTAAAACATCTTTTATTTCTTATAAAAGTATTCTCTTTTAAATAACCGTCTAATTTTTTTGGATCTATACCAAAATGATGCATTTCAGAGTCAATAAAATGTGGTGTAGCATTATTATATAATATAGCATTAACAGGTGCTACAAAACTTAATGATGGCACTAAAACTTCATCATGAGGTTCAACACCAACTACTTTTAAAGCAATATGCAATGCTGATGTACCATTGATTGTTGGCGTTACAAATTTTGATTTTGTTATATTTCTTAATTTTTTTTCAAATTTAAGAATATCTTTACCAACAGACGACACATATCCAGACTTTAAAATTTTAATTAATTCTTTTTGATCATCAACATTTATATCTGGTTCATGCAATGGTAAAAATTTTTTACTAAGCTTATTTTTTTTTGAGTTTAAAAATTTAATTAATTTTTCCATTTTTTTTTCTTTAAATTTGTAAATATATCTTTATTGCCCATATCTATCCAATATTCATAAATAGGATAGATATTAACGCTGTATCCGCTTTTAATTTTATTATGAATAAAATCCGGCATATCTAGAGAAGTAACACGCATACTTTTTATCATTTTTTTTTTTATTATATAAATTCCTGCATTTATAAAGTTTGGTTTATTTGGTTTCTCAATAATTTTTTCTATTTTATGTCCACTAAAAGAAATCTGTCCATAAGGATTTGAATTTGAAAATTGCTTAGCACATACAGTTATATCTGAATTAGTATCTAGGTGAAATTTTAATAAATTTTTTATATTTAGATCGGTAATAACATCACCATTGTAAATTAAAATGTTATCTTTAACTTTTTTATAATTAAGCAATGAAAGACATCCTGCTGTACCAAGAGGTTTTTTTTCTTCAATATATCTAATATCAAAATTTTTAAATTTTTTATTTTTGAAATACTTTTTTATAACTGCAGCCTTATAAAAAATAGAAATACAAAATATATTAAATCCATATTTATTAAGATTTTCCATCGCAATCTCAAGAACACTTTTTTTTTTTATTTTTAATAGTGGTTTAGGTATCTTTTTTGTATATGGCATTAATCTTTTTCCATATCCACCAGCCATTAAAATTATGTCTAAATTATTTCGATAAATATCTAAAATATTATCATCATTTGAAATTTCTAAATTTTTTATTTTCCCAAATTTATTAACACAGGGTATTAAATCAAAATTTTTATAATTTAGTTTTCTATTTTTTTTGGAACCAATTTTTTTTATTATTGGTTTTTTGTTTGCAACAAGATCAATTGTGTCATTGAAACTAGAGCCTTTTAATAAACCTCTTCTAATATCACCATCAGTAAGAGTACCATAAATTTTATAATTTTTATTTAAAACTATTAAAGTTTTATACTTGACATGATTTAATATCTTAATTGCATCAATAATTCGAACATCTTTGAAAATTAAATTTTCACTTAAAGTTTTTAAATCAGTATTCATTTTAAGTTTTTAAATAAATTAATTTTTCCTTAATTTTTTTAGTTCTTTTTTTAATTCATCATATTCTTGCATTTTTTTTTTCATAAACATTATTGTTAATTGTGTTTTTGCTGTAATTCCTTTTGGAGTTAAAATATATAAATAATTCATTTTATCTGGATTTTTTTTAAAATTATTTATTTTAACTAAACCTTTTAAATGTAATGCTTTAAGACAATAATTAATCTTTCCCAGACTAAAGCCCAGTTTATTTGCAAGTTCCCTTTGATTGGTTACAGGTTTTTCTTGTATCTTTCTTAATACTTCAAAGTGGTCTTTTTTAAGTTTATTTTTTTTAATGTTCACTTGTTGAACATGTTAACGTTCATTTGTTGAACAGTAAAGATAAAATTTCTTATTTTTTTCTTATATCAATGTAACTTCCACTACTTTTTCCTAAAAATTTAGTAATATTTGCTAGAATATTTCTTGCCACTTCATCAGAAGATGGAACTTTATTTGTCTGGTTAAGAATTTTAAATTTTTTTACTGATGAAATTTTTTTTTCATCTACTTTGCAAATTTGTGATTGCATTTTAGTTTTAATTAAACCTGGTGAAACATTGATAAACTTAATATTTTTATTTTCTAACGCATATGACTCTATCAAAAACTTAAAAGCTGATTTAGAACTACAATAAAGATACCATCCTATTTTTGGAGAAAGCGCTGCTCCAGAAGAAATTGCAATTATTAGTTTGGTTTGAATTTTTTTTTTTATAATAAAATCTAATATTTCTTTATTCGCCAAAACATTAATTTTAAAAATTTCTAAAGCTTTTATTGATTTTATTTTTTCAATTTTATCTATTTCACCTAATATTCCAGCATTTAAAAATACATAGTCTAATTTTTTGGTACTTAACAATTTAGAAAGTTTTTTTTTTACATCAGCTAAATTTTTAAAATTACTTTTGACCGATTTTATATTCTTATAATTTATTTTTGATCTTCCTAAGCAGTATATTTGATTCTTATTATCAGCTAAAAAAATTGCAAGTGACTTACCAAGACCTGAGGATCCACCAGTAATCAATATTTTTTTATTTTTTATCAATATTTTATTCTTTAGAAATATTTTTTATTAAAATTGTCTTTATCTGACCCTTTAACTTTTTTACATAACTTTGAAAATTCATCAATTTTCATATTGATTTTTTTTGCTTCAGTAGCATAGTTGTCACTTATTCCGTGCTGAGATGTTATTAATGTAAATATATTTTGTGGCATTGTAAGAAGTTCATTATATTTTTTAATTAAAGTAGCTACGATATTAAAATATTTAGGTTTTATAATCTGTTCTGTTCTTAAATTACCAAAACCTTTACCCATACCTCTTACTGATGAATCACATTTATTTATTTTATATTTTTTTAATTGTCTATAATTGAAATAGCCTTTACCACTGTGATCGTGTAAATGCATTCCTATCTTTTTTCCTGATTTAATTAAGATGAATAATGGCTTTTTAAAACGATCATAAATTTTTTCTAAGTCCATATCACCATGAGTGTCTGCAAAATAAACATAGTCTATTTTATGTTTGGAAACTAATTTGCAAACTTCTAATAGTTCTGTTCTATTATAATTCGTTGAATTAAAAATATTAAAACTTACATTTAGTCTAGAATATTTCTTTAATTTTTCAGCAAATTTTAAAGCTTTTGGAATATCTTCTTTTCTTGAACACATTCTAATCATTACAATCTCTTTCTGGTCATTTTTTGGGTAATCAGATAAAACTTTTGAGCAATAATGGTAATCTATCATAATAGAAATATTTTTTAATTTTTTTCCTTTTGTGACTTTTTTTACTTTCTCAAAATCTAAATTATAAAAAGGATTTTTACTTTTAGATGTTTGTTTCCAGTAACCTAGCTCAATAAGTTTAATCTCAGGAATTTTGCACATAGCCTTATAGTGATCTTGAGCAAATTGAAATGGCCAGTTAAAATCTCTCACATGCCCACCATCTCTTAAAGTAACATCAATTATTTGCATATTTTTCTCGCTATATTTAAATCTTCATGACTATCTATTTCTACTGAATCTGGAAAATTAATTTCATAATAATAAGGCTTCACTCCAATTCTATTATTATATTTCAAAAATGTTTTCTTTTTAAATATAAAAAAAGCACCATTTGATTGAATAATTGGATTTAAATTTTGAGTTTTGGTCACAATTTTTGGATTAAAATTAACTGGTATTAGTTTTTTTTTAACCTCAAGCCAAGCAAAATTATAATCTTTAGTTATAGCTGCAACACTGTCATAATTTTTGAGCTTTTTAACCGCTTTTTTAATTGTTTGTAATTTTAAAAATGGTGATGTTACATGTGTTGTAACAATTATTTCATTATCATTCTTAACATATTTGTTTAAAAAATTCTTAATCATTAATAATGTTGGACTGGCATCTCTAATCTTTTCTAAATTAATAAATCTTTTTTCTCTTTTATAAGCCTTAACCCAAGGAAATGATTTTTCACATTTTTTTATTACTAAATTACTATCTGTATCTATGAAAACTTTTTGTCCTTTAAGCGTTCTAACCAAATGTTCCCACATCGGGTACTTTCCAATTTTTTTAAAATTTTTTTTTTTTATTCTTGTGGAATTATGTTTAATTATAATAAAAAAAAACATTTATTAAGACTTGATAAATGTGCAAACTATTTCTCTAGGTCTAGTTGGGTCTAATTCAATTCCAAAAATTCGCTTCCATTCACCTAGTATTAATTTTCCATTCTCAATTGGAATTGTCTCTGAAGAATTAAAAAACATACTTCTTATATGCGAATGACCATTTATTCTTTCATCTTGAGGAGCTTCATTTCTTAAAGAAATTAGATCATGTAAATATTTTATATTTTGTTGGTCACCTTCAGGATTTTTCCACCTTGGAGCAATTTTATCCAAAAAAAATCTAACGTCTGTTTTGTGTAAAATTTCATTTTCTGTCAGCCAAATACAAAAAGTAGTATGTTTTGAATAAACATTTACAATACCAGAATTTCCCCAGCTTTTTGAAAATTTTGATACTTCGTCTGTAATGTCAGTAAAAAGTTTATCTGTTTTAATTTTAATAGTTTTTTTCATGTCTAAATGTAAATTTATAGTACAAAAAAAATTCAAAGTCTATAAATTTGTTCAAATATTGAACATTAATTAGATAAACTTGATATAACTTTAATAATTCTAGATATATTTGAGTAATTTGTAATTACAAAATCTGACTTAATTTGATGTGATTTCAAATTTGTATAACCATTTCTAACTAAAATAAATTTAATATTAAATCTATAAGCAAGATTTGAGTCTATCTCTGTATCTCCTATAAAAATTGTATCAATCTTTTTTAAGTGAAATTTTTTTTTAAGATATTTAAGATGAAGTGGATTAGGTTTTTGATGCTTGAAAGTATCTGAGCCAGCTATAAAATTAAAAAATTTATGAATCTTTAATCTTTTTAAAATTAAAGTAGCATTCTTTTGATTCTTATTTGTAGAAATAAATAATTTTATATTCTTCTTCTTACAATATCTTAAAAAGTTAATTACATTTTTTTTTAATGAAGTTTTATTACAAATATTTTTTTTATAATGTTCTAAGAAATAATTATTAATTTTATTTGCGTTGGTATTTTTCTTACCAACAATCATTTGGATCATATGTAATGAACCTTTATTTGCAATTTTTTTAAAAATTTTAAGATTTATTTTTTTTGAAAATCCAATTCTTTTAAGTGCAAAATTTAACGAATCTATAATGTCTTCTGATGTATTTGCTAACGTTCCATCAAGATCAAAAATAATATTTTTAATCATATTTTTTATTTTAAAAGTGATTTCAATTTAAAGACAACAGAATTTATAGTTTTTTGATCATGAATTAAAAATGATGAATCTTTACCCAATGAATTAGTATAATTTTTACTATTCATCTTAATGATTTTTTTTAATTTTGTTTCAAAATTGAAATAATTACAATTATTTAAACTGCACAATCCTTGAATTGGAAAGTTAAATATTTCTGTTTTAGTAAAATTACACGCTAATGTCTTTCCACCAATTGATAAATTTTCTCTTAACATTGTTGACATAGTGCCAACTACTACTTTGCTTTTCTCCATCATCTCATAAGTTTTATATGTGCTAGGTCTAAAAAACATACTTTTAACTAAATACTTATATTCGATCTCACTTAAATTTCTTTTATAAAAATTATTTTCCTCATAGAAATTTCCTTTGTAACTTCTTACTGCAATTTTTAATTTAAGTTTATTTTTAATGGCAAATCTAATTGTAAATTTAATTAAATTAGTTACACCCTCTGCGATAGGAAAATTAAGATCATCTAAAATTGAATCCCAACAATTTACATCAGAGATTAACAAGATATCATTATTTTTTTTTAATTTTATTTTATTTTTTTTTTCTAATAAATAATTAGATAATTTTAAACTTCCTACTTTAATAAATTTTTTTATTTTCTGTTTACTTTTCTTATAGTCTTTAATTTCGTAATTACCAAAGCATAGAAAGTAAGGAATATTAAATCGATTAAATTCTAAATTTTTATTTTTTTTTTTTATAAGCTTGTTAATTATTTTGTGTTCATATCTTGCTCCATTTTGTAATGCTATAAATTTATATTTTTTATTTCTTAATTCTGAAAATTCAGTAAACCGATGACTGTTATCAATATAAGTAAAAACTATCTTGGGGTTGATATGATCTATTAATGTCAACAAATATGAATTAAGAAAATTTTTTTGATAATTTTTGATCGTATCAAAAATTATTTTTCTTGAAATATAAAATTTATTTATCCTTGAAAATCTTGTTTCTAAAACAAAATATTCAAAATTTTTCAAAATATGTTTTAATTGATTAGAGCTTTCTCCATCAAATATTATTAGCTCTTTATGAACGGGGTTATTAAATATAAATTTTGCTTTAAATAAAACTTTTATTGTTAAAAAAATTTTTTTAATCATTTTTTTTTAGATTAACAGCCTTTTTGCTCATAAAAAAAGAAATTTTTAAATTTAGATAAACTATTTGGGTATAATTTAAAAATAAATATTGTTGATTTGATGACTAATTACAATCTTAGAATGAGACTAGACAAGGTTTAGATTCAAGTATATCAAACTAAATATTAGAAATGAGTAATTAATGATATACCTTGGAGTTAATATCGGACATGGCGCTAGTGCCGCTTTAATGATAAATGGAGAAATCATTTTAACGTACCAAGAGGAACGCTTTACAAATGTTAAAAACTTTGTTGGTTACCCAAAAAAATCTATTCAAGAATGTTTGAATTATATTAAAAAAAAAGGGTTGTTGATTGATCATTGTGGCCTGGCGACCATCAATAGACCAATATTCGTTTTAAAATACCCTTTGGATAACTACTTTACAATTGAAAATTGGATTGATTATTACCTTCAGTTCTACTCAAAACAAAAAAAAATTAATTATACAATTAAAAATATTAGAGAGCTAAAAAAACAAAAAAAAATAAACAGTTACATTAATTACGACAAAGTAAATAAAAAAAATTATTTTAATTTTGCATTTAATAGAAAAGTTTATTTAGATTATTTTAAAACACAATCTGATAATATAGTAAAAAAAATTAATTTTATTGATCATCATACTTGTCATGCTTATTACGCAACATATGCGCCAGGCATTAAGGAAAAAAAATCTGCTATTTTAACCATTGATAGTGAAGGTGATGGATTAAATCAAACTCTTTGGATTTATAATAAAAGTAAAAATAATTTAAAATATTTAATTAAAAATAATGAGTGTGAATTAGCAAGAATTTATAGATTTGTTACACTAATTTTGAAGATGAAACCAAATGAACATGAATTTAAAGTAATGGGATTAGCTCCATATTCAAAGTTAGAATATTCCTATAAAGTGTACAAAGAAGTATTTGAAAATATTTTAGACGTTAAAAATTGCAAAGTAATTCATAAAAATAGACCTAAAGATTTATTCGGATATCTCTATAAAAAAACTAAAGAACATAGATTTGACTCCATAGCCGGTGCTGTGCAAATTTTAGTTGAAAATATTTCTTCAAAATTAGTTACACAAATAGCAAAAAAATATAAGGTTAACACTTTTTCTATAAGTGGAGGCGTTAGTATGAATATAAAAATGAACAAAACGCTATCTGAACTTAAAGCTGTAAAAAAATTATATGTTCCACCTACAGGAACTGACGAGTCATTGTCTATAGGTGCTTGCTATTATTTAAATAGGTTGAACACAAATAAGCCATTAAAAAATATTTATTTAGGACAAAAACTTAGTGATAAAAAAATAAATTTTTTGAAATTAAAAAATTTATTTGTAAATAAAAAAAAATATTTTATAAAAGAAAATGTTAATCATAAATATATTGCAAATTTACTTGCTAAAGGAAATATTATTGCAGTAGCAAGAGGTAGAGAAGAGTTTGGAGCAAGGGCGCTGGGTAACAGAAGTATTTTAGCCAATCCATATATCAATGGAGTAGTTCAAAAAATTAATGAACAAATAAAAAATAGAGATTTTTGGATGCCATTTGCTTTAACTATCTTAAAAGATCATCATAAAAAATTCTTAATTAATGATAAATCGATTGATTGTGAATTTATGACAATAGGTTTTGATACTAAGGAAAATAAGTACCATAATATCAAAAATGGTACTCATCCATATGATAAATCTGTAAGACCTCAAATTTTAGCAAAAAATTTTAATGAGAGATATTATTCTTTAATCAATGAATTTTACAAAAAAACTAAGGTTCCAGCTTTACTAAACACTAGTTTAAATTTACATGGATCACCAATATCTTCTAAGATAAATGATGTAGTTTTTACATTTAAAAATAGTGGTTTAGAATATCTCTATCTAGATGATCACTTTTTAATTAAAAAAAGATAAAAATTTTTTTCAGTGCATAAATCAAGCCAATTGAGCTATTA
>TARA_B100001057_G_scaffold88937_1_pt1 | contig 13661 bp, 10 predicted proteins | sample TARA_B100001057 | Tara Oceans TARA_B100001057 (sample SAMEA2621839) | marine metagenome | biome: marine biome (ENVO:00000447); feature: surface water layer (ENVO:00002042); material: "saline water (ENVO:00002010), including plankton (ENVO:xxxxxxxx)" | depth 5 m
GGCTCCGGCTCCGGCTCCGGCTCAATAACCGGAACTTCCTCTTCTTTAGTCACTTCTTCTGCAACAGACTCCTTGTCGGCCTCGATCTCTCCGACAAACGGCACCGCTTGAAGTCGATCTTCGGGAAGGGCACTGATGATGGTTACGCTCAGAGCATCTTTCATTTGTTGGTCTGTTGCGGCACCAAAGAGAAGATGAGCATCCTCCGGGATATATTTTGTCAACCCCTGCATCAAGAGCTCCACTTCATAAAGAGTCATATCGTCCCCACCACAAATATGAACTAGAACTGTTGTGGCATCTTCCAACAAAGAACCACGATCAAGTAGCGGGCTGTTAAGGGCTGCCTTCAGGGCGCTTTGAGCGCGGTTTTCGCCCCGTCCAAGTCCAGAGCCAAAGAGACAGCGTGAGCGCGTCGTTTTCAGAGCAGATATTAACTCGTCAAGACCAACATTAATCAAACCCGGACGGAGAACGAGACGACCAACCGCCGTGATGCTATCTGAAATCATTCGGTCAGCCGCAGAAAACGCCTCATGCACACCCTGCTTAGGCAGCACAAGCTCACCCATCCGCCCGTTATCAAAAGTAACGAGCGCGTTCGAAAGAACCGCGAGTTGATTTAAAGATTCTTCGGCCTGCGTCCGACGACGACGCCCCTCAAACGCAAATGGCATCGTCGCGAAAACCACCACAAAAGCCCCCGCTTCGCGAGCCAACCTTACTAAAACTGGAGCCGCTCCTGAACCAGATCCTCCTCCAAGCCCCACACACACAAAAACAATCTGGCGGTCTCTCAACGAATCACGAATTTCGTCTTCCGCCTCCAGAATAGCCTTTTCGCCTAGCTCAGGATCGCCTCCGGTTCCCAGTCCCTTGGTTAGATTGCGTCCCAGTTGAATTTTCTCACCAGCTACGGTGCCATTCAAGGTTCTGACGTCAGTATTTAAAGAAAGAAGTTCGGCACCCTCAATTCCATCCAACGCCACTCGATCGAGCATATTGGAGCCCGCTCCACCCAGGCCAACGATTTTCACAGAACTTTCAGGAATGGTTTGCTGGCTGTTTCGGGGGTAATCAATCATGGTTCCTAAATACTAAAGGGAGATTTAACAATATCGGAGATCGGTCACCAGTAAAAACCCAACAAAATTCGGGCCTATGTGTCATTTTATAATGAAGAAAACCAGAATTTCCCGCTGGCAGGACCACCATTTGTCTGCGAGTCTTTCGAAACCTTTAGTCAGAGTGTTTATCACTCCATTTTAGATGCCTGAAACGTCCTCTCGCCCTTCAACCCAAGAACCTACTGCCATTCCGGCGGAGCTCAGCAAGCAACTCGCTGATTTCCAACGGTCTCTGTGGCGCATCAAGGTTACGGAAGCGGTCCTTGCGGGTCTCTTTGGACTGATCATTTCATTCCTAATGGTATTCGCGCTTGAGCGACTTTTCCCGATCCCTGCACTTGTGCGCCTCGCTATCTTGATCTCGGGAACTTCGCTTGCGGCAGTTTTTGCCCCCTACTGGGTCCGTCGCTGGGTTTATGGACACCGCCGGGAAGAGCAGCTTGCTCGCCTCATTTCGCGTAAATTTCCAAAATTGGGTGATCGACTGCTCGGAATAGTCGAACTTCAAGGCCAACAAGAAGCCAAGGAGGTAATGTCCCCAGAACTCCGCGCCGCCGCCATGATTCACGTGGCAAACCAAGCCGCTAAGCGGGACATGAACGAAGCCCTCCCTTACTCGCGGCACAAAAAGCTAGCACTAGGAGTTCTCATGGGGGCCGCAGCTATCACTTTTGGCTTTTCTATCGCGCCAAAAGCTGGAGGGAACGCCCTGAAACGTTGGTTGATGCCTCTTTCAGACACCGATCACTACACTTTCACGCAGTTTGACACTGACAAAATGCCCAACCCGCTTGTCGTCCCTCTTGGTGAGGCATTTAGCTTCAACGCCCCTCTCAAAGAGGACAGCGATAACAAACCAGCCACTGCCCGCGCCAGATACGGTCAACAAGAGTGGTTGCAAGCGGAACTCGGCGAAAATGGCTCCTACCAATTTGAGTTCACCGGTCAAGAAACCCAAGATCGTATCACCATCGAAGCTGGAGACGCCAAACACAGCGTCTGGGTTGAACCAGAAGTCCGCCCTGAGGTTTCAAGTTTTGAAGCTACGGTAGACCTCCCAGACTACCTCCAACTCGATCCACGCAACGTGGATATTCGCACTGGAGTTTTGACTGCGCTCGAAGGTAGCAAGGTCGTGCTCAAGGGATCATTCTCCCGCCAAATTTCCAAGGCCATCGCTCGCCTCGAACCCCAGCCTCTTGAAGAAACAGCGATCAGCAAGAGCAGCAGCGCACCAATCGAGGCTGAAAACCCTTCAGACCTCGAATCATCCCGAACCAAGGTTCAAAAGGCAGACAAAAATGCTGAAATCGAAAATCTCGTGAAATTGCCAGAACCGCGCGATCTTCAACTTTCCCTGGACGGTGCTAACGTTTCCACCGAAGCCATAGGTTTGGGACGCTTCCACGCGTCGGTCCCCTTTACTTGGACGGACGTGAAGGGCCTAGAAGGGGCAGGATCGTTCAAAGTCGAAATCAAAACTTCGGAAGACCAAATCCCCGCCTCCTATATTCAAGGAATCGAGCGCAACATTGTGATCCTTGCGGAGGAAACTCTCGAGTTCGATATTATCAGCGAAGATGATTTCGGCCTCAGGGAAATTGGACTGTCATGGGTTGGCTCGTTCAACAAGCCTTCTGACAAAGAACCAGCTAACGGATCGCTCACCCTAAAAAAAGGTTCTCCATCCTCAAATCGCTTGAGCGAGCGCGCCATTTTCTCACCCCAAACCTACGGAATTGAGCCACAGACCCTCATTCTTTCTGCCTACACCGAGGATTACAAACCTGGGCGTGGTCGAATTTTTTCCGAACCCATAACGATCTATATCCTCTCTCGCGACGAGCACGCTCAGGTCATCAAAAAACGTTTTGACCGTGTCATCAGCGAACTCGAGGACGCTGCTCGGAAAGAGCTCAACAACCTCGACGAAAATGAACGGCTTGATAAGAACAACACGGCCGAAGAACTTCAAAGTGAAGACGCCAAAGAGCAGCTTGCGGAAAGCGAGCAGAAGGAGGCTGAGAATGCTGGGAAAATGAAGGAGATCGCTAAAAAAATGGAAGAGATCTTCAAAGACGCCGCTCGCAACGGCGAGCTGGACCAAAAAACCATGAAGGAGATGGCCGATGCCCTGCAGAACATGAAAGAGCTAGGTGAGAAGGACATGCCAGAGGTTGAGAAAAAGCTGGGCGAAGCTCAGGATCAAAAATCCACTCCGGAAAAGACCGAAAAAGATCTTAAAGAAGCGATCGAGAAGCAAAAAGAAGCTCTCGAGAAAATGCAGGAGACCATCGAAAAAGCCAATCAAGCCAACGAGAACTTTGAAGCTTCCACCTTTGTAAATCGTCTCAAGAAATCCTCAGCCGACGAGGGCTCGATCGGTAACTCGCTCAATTCAGCTCTCACAGGCGAGCTGGCCATCGTCGGAGCTGCACCAAATAGCGATGATATTGACCCTGCAAATCAGAGGCTCCTAGGTGAACTCTCCGGACAGCAACGCTCCATTACAAATGACGTGCGCTGGATTCAGGAAGACCTCGAGCGGTTCTATGCGCGAACCCAAAAACCAATTCATAAGGAAGTTTACGAGGACATGGCTAAGTCTCTCATCGACGAAAAACTCGAGAGGCTTCGAGAGAAGATCCAAATGAACCATACCTTCACATCACGCAAACTCTCAAAAATTTGGTCAGATCGCCTCATGTCATGGGCGGAAAAACTCGAGGGTCCAAAGCCTGACGGCAACGGCAACGGTGGCGATGGAGATGGAGGAACTTGAGGAGGCGAAGAAAAAGATTTCGAATTCATGCTCAAAGTCATGCGAATGGTTCAAGCTGAGCAAGACATCCGTGGCCGCACTCGCTCCCTCGAACAGATGCTTCGATCCATGAAACTTTCCGAAAGATAAGTCCAACTCATTAACCAATAAAAACAATCTATGAAAGCAACCCTAATCACAGCTCTCGCTTCGGCAGGCCTTCTGGCGACCGGCCTTGCCGACCCAGTCAAGGAGGACAGCGCGAAAAAGCCAACCGAGGCCGCAAAAGCCAAGGCCCTGGTAGAACATCAAGACGGATCTGAAAAGGTTTCGATTGATCAGGACAAACAGACCGCCAACGCCCAGGAGCTTCTCCTTGAACAAACCAACCAAAAAGTGATCGAACTCCTTACCGAGGTCGAAACTCTTATGGCTAAAACCACCGACAAGCTAGAAGACGGCGACACGAGTGGTGATACCATTGCCATGCAGACTGAGATCATTGAGAAAATCTACGAGGCTGCCAAAGAAAAGTCTCAATGACCATCAGCCGGCGGATGACCAAGCCGGCAAAAGAGCATGGGTGCCATGCTCGAAATGATGGGCCAAATGATGGGTAAAAAGCCTGGCGAAAATCAGGACTCTAAATCAAACCAGGGTGGCGAAGGATCCACCGGCGGCTCCGATTCCGCGAATACCGAAAACAAGGGTGTCGCCAAAGGTGAAAAGGGCTCGGAACGACGCGTTCCTCGAGCTGCCGGCAAATCAGGGACCACTCTTCCACCAGAATTCCAAAAGGCACTCGACGGCTATAACAAGGCCGCCAAAGCCAAAAAATAAGGACCCTATCCTCCAGAGCGTCAACGGTCTTCAGGGCGCTACCGCTCCGGAGGCCGTTTCTCCTTTTTTATTTTCCACTCCTTCTGTCCAACCGTTCCCATGCGAATTTTGCTTCCAATTTTAACGTTGCTCTCGGCCCTCCCGATTGCCGGCCAAAATCCCCTTCAGCGGGATGAAGATCCCATTCCGGCAGCCGTTGAAAACATCTATACGCGGGGGCTCCGGTATCTTTCAAAAACCCAAAAGGAGGACGGTTCCTGGGCCGATGGAGTTGGCACCGAACCAGGAGTCGTCGGCCTTGCTGTCATGGCCTTCCTTGCCCACGGCGAGGACCCAAACCACGGCGAATACGCAGAGAATATAAAACGCGGGATTACTTTCATCCTTGGGGCCCAAGATGTCGGAAACGGATATATTGGGAGCTCAATGTATACCCACGGATTTGCCACCCTCGCTCTAGCCGAATGCTACGGAATGTATCGTAACGAAAAGATCGCAACCGGTTTGAAGAAAGCAGTGGAGCTCATTCTCAGCGCCCAAAAGCGAAACCCAAGAGGTGGTTGGCGTTACAGCCCCGACGCTACAACTTCTGACTCATCGATCGCTGGCTGCCAGATCGTCGCGCTCTATGCCGCAAGAAATGCTGGAATCCCCGTTCCTGACACCGCCCTAGAAAAAGGGATGAAATTTATGAGAAAGTGTCGAGGCAGTGATGGCGGATACGGCTATCAAAATGCCATGGGCGATCGGCCTACCCTCACCGCCATAGGCGTCCTTTGCGAGTCGCTTGCGAAGCAACATAAAACTAAGCTTTATGAGGCTAGCACTAAATATCTGGCAAAAAAGCTCAACCACCGTGAAAGCCACTATGCCTACTACTTTGAATATTATATGGCTCAGGCCCTTTTCCACTCAAATGAAGAAACTTGGCAGCAATGGAATGCGAAAAACACCAGATACCTTGGAGCTCTTCAAGGAGCAGACGGATCATTCCCAGGAAGCCGCGGGAAATCATTCAATACTTCCGGAGCACTTCTATCACTCGCTTTGAACTATCGTTTTCTTCCCATTTACGAAAAATGAAGCCTCCTTTTTACTTAATCGTTTTAGCTTTCCTGCCGTCTTTTTCATTTTGCGAAATTGTTGTCAAGGGCGATGGAATACTCCTGGACACAAGTCTCACCAAAAATGAAGCAACCCCAACCAAGCCCCAAGCTTCGAAGCCAGACCCGGCTGGGGACGACCTCATCCTCTTTGATAACGGAGATGTCATGCATGGGACCTTCGGCGGCATTCAAGACGGCTTACTCTGGGAGAGGAAAGATATCGATCGGCCAATTAAGTTCAGCATTCCAGCGATTCGTCAGGTCGTTTTCAAAGGTAGTAGTGGCGTGGTTATGGAAAAGGAAACAGCCTTCATTACCTTGGTCAGTGGCGACAGAATTCCAGGCAAAATTGTTTCACTCGATGACAAATCACTCGTTGTGAAAAGTTCGGTGGTAGGCGACTTGAAAATTCCCCGGAAACACATCAAATCACTCTCCCCGAACCCATTCGATGGGGAACTTTTTTACAGTGGGCCATACAATAGCAACGGCTGGATGATTCTCGATTACCGAAAAACTAAGGAAAAAGACGAAGCAAAAGAAATTGCAGGGGAGGAAAAAAAACCAAAGAAGGAGGTCATACAAGAGAAAGGTAAGCTAAAGGAGGAATCATCAGCCTGGATCCATTCAGGCGCTTCATTTTACAGCCTAGATAACCGCGCACTTGTTTATCCTGACGCCAATATGCCGGATATTGGACGCCTTAAATTTAAAGCTAAATGGAAAGGACGTTTAAATCTTACTCTTGCCCTTCATTCCGACTTCACCCGTGTCCTTCCCGCAGAGAAAAAGGAAGAGCCAAAAGCAGAGGAAGCTGAAGAGATTGAGGATGGCGAGAAACCGAAAGCCGAGGGCGAACAAAAACCTCGGGAAAAAGAACAGCCTGAAAAACAAGATCCTGCTCCACTTCAAAAAGAAAGACTGGTCGATTTCCGGAAGAATAATGCATTTCAAAACATTGCCTGGATTAATCCTTCCAAGCGCACTCACGCGGACATGTTTGGAACGGGATATACAATGACACTATATTCAAGCTACCCCAATCTCTCCCGGAACTACTTCAGCGAAACTGGCGTTGCACGGACTCAAAGAATGGCCAGTGTCAGAAGCAATATTTCACTTTCCGAGGGAGGAGATGCTGAGATCGAAATTCGATACAATCGCAAGGAATCCCTCATGATTCTTTTCATCAACGGGACTTATGCCGCTCAGTGGAATGACCTTGGTGGGTTCCCTGGCGACGGCACGGGATTCGGAATTGTTAATAATACCAGTAACGCACGCGTTCGTATCTCGGAAGTTATGATCACCTCCTGGAATGGCATGACAGATAGCGCCAATAGCATGGTTCACCCAGACCGCGACCTTGTTCTACTTGGAAATGGGACAGACCGTTTCTCGGGTCAGGTTATCGAGATCAAGGATGGGGTAGCTCTCCTCAAATCTGCCTATATGAATGCCGAGATTCCCGTCAAAGATCTTTCAAAAATCGTCCTCAAGAAATCGACCTCGACAGACTTAGATTCCGATGACCTTTCAGAGGACCTCACCTGGGCAAAGGAACCGATGACGATCGTTTACAAGCCATTTGGTAAAATTAGACTCAACCCGATTTCCGCGGAGAGAAACCTCCTGTCCGGAAACTCTCCTTTCTTCGGAGAAATTACGGTAGATTTGTCTTCTGCCGCCATGCTTCGTTTTACCGAAGGATCACCCGATCTATCCGATTGGTTTGACGATCTCTAACGCTTATCTTTTAGTTTTATGCGAACTTTCTTTATTGCCAGCCTGACAATGGCCTCTCTTTGCACCGCTCAGGCAGATGATCAAATTAGCCTGAAAAACGGCGACCTCTTCTTCGGGAAAGTCATCGCACTCCAAGGAGGCCTCATCGAGCTCCAAACCCCCCACAGCGAAGCCCCCCTAAAGATTCTCAATGAGGATCTGATCAAACTCAACTTTTCGGCAAGTCATTCAGCAAAGGAGACCCCAGATGAGCTCCCAAAGAACTCCCAAGAACTATATCTAAGAAACGGAGATAGTATTCCTGGTGAAGTGGTTGGGTTAAACAAGACTCATCTCTCGTTTCAAACTTGGTTCGCTGGACTTCTCGAGATTTCGCGAGACCAAATTGATTCTGTGTTTTTTGGGGTCACTCCTCAGCGGACAATTTTCAGGGGACCAATTGGAGTCGAAGGATGGTCACAAGAAAATAACGGCCAATGGCGTTATGAAAATGGTGCCTTAACCTCTCGTGATAAAGGCTTCATCGGGCGAGATCTCAAGCTTCCGAAGAACTTCATTTTTGGCGCTGACATTAGCTGGGAATCGTCTCCCAATATCCGCATTCACCTTTGCACTGATGAAGCAAAACCCAAGACTGACGGCACAGGTAATTCGTATCTCCTGAACCTGAATTCCGGTGGAGTCCAGGTTAGACGAGTTATGCCTGCTGGAACTAACGGACCAAAGTTTAAAACGCTTATCACTTCCACCAGAGCTCCGGGCAATAAGGGCTCCAACACCTGCCAACTGGAACTTCGAGTTGATCGCGTAACAAGAATCCTTCAACTCTATCTTAATGGCGAAAAGCTAGGGCAAGGAATTGATCCGACCGATTCTCCAGAAGGATCCGCTCTTCTTTTCGAAAGCATGAGTTCGGGAAGTTCTAACAACAGCGTTAGCAATATTTTTCTTCACGAGTGGGATACCACAACTCAATTGCTTCGCCGTGAACCACGTGCCGAAGATGAACTTGACACCTTATCAGTAGACGATGGTGATCGGTTCAGCGGGAGAATCCTTTCTTACAGCCCGGCAGATCCAACCAAACCATTCACCGTCCAGACACCTCTGAGCCCCAACCCAATCTCAATCCCACTCGAAAATTGTGCCGTGATGTATTTTACAAAAGGGACGGATACTCCCAAATCAAAAGGACAGTACTATCTCGCTCTACGGACTGGTGGCAAACTCAGCCTATCCGGAATCCAATTGGGCGCTGACAAACTCAAAGCCAATCACCCATGGCTCGGAGAACTCGAAATCGATCGCGTGGTCATGTTGTCGATTAGCAAAAGCGAATAAATACAGAAGAATTCAATCCCCTTATCATCGTGAAAAAACTTCTCCTTGCTCCCACATTATTGCTCATTAGCGGAATATCCTCTTTAGGCGAAGACGACAGACCCACAAAGGAAAAACCTTCCGTCCTCACTTTCTCGGACAAGAGCAGAATCAGCGGCTTCCCAAAATCGGTCGAAGCGGAAAAAAAGCAACTCATCTTCGACTCATCTTCTCTAGAAGGCCTAAGCATCCTTAACACCAAAAAGCTCCTTGAGATGACACTCAGTGGAACGCCTAAAAAGATTGAAGCTGATCATTACGCCCTCGCAACCATCAAAGGTCACTTTCGCGATTCTCACCGAGACACGATCCGGGGCCGCCTGACCAACTTAGATGATAAGACCATTACGCTCGAAACCTGGTATGCCGGCAACCTGACTCTTCGACGTTCCCTTGTTCACTCGCTCGACATCTTTAATCAATCGCCATCCTTTTACAACGGACCAGACGGACCAGAGGGATGGGTCTCAGCTGGAGGAAATATCGAAAAATACTGGACCTTTAAAAATCGGACTATGATTTCCAAAGCCCGCAGTGGTATTGCTCGTGAGGTCGCAATTCCCGATAAGGCTAAAATCAGCTTCACTGCCAATTGGAGATCGTCTCCATACTTCAGAATCCTTTTCTTCTCGGATGATGGCAGCGATGACTACCCTGGAACCGGATATTCCCTAAACATCCAGCGAACCTACCTGAGTGTTTACCGGAATGCTCCAAATGACCGTAATAATGACATTATAAGCGAGTCGATTCGTAACATGCTCGAAGCCGAAACTGCTGAATTCACCATCTACCTTGATCGCAGCAAAGATGGGACCAACGCCATCCACATTGACGACAAAGAAATCGGAACATGGACCGGAGTCGACGACACCAAATTCAAGGGTAATTGGATCCACTTCGTCCCACAAAACACCAGCCCCATCAAGTTCAGCAATATCTCAGTATCCCAGTGGGACGGGATACTTCCTGCAAAACCGGATAACGAAGAGGAGGAAGACACCGACGAAAAATTAGAGGGTCAGGAAATTCGTCTCGCAAATGGTGATGTCATCATTGGAACTGTCAAATCGATCGACAAAGGTAATGTCTCCCTTTCTACCTCTTTTGGAGAGGTTGGAGTTCCAATTAAACTTATGAGAAGCGTCGCCCTCTCAGAAAAGATTGACGAAGTTAGAATGGAAACAAATGACGTCCGTTGCTGGTTTCATGAGGGCGGATACATCACTGTGAAACTCAAGTCACTCGACGAAAAGACCCTCAGGGGCTACTCTCAGGTTTGGGGAGATGCGGAGTTCGATATAGACGCTTTTTCTAGGATCGAATTTAATATATGGCGTCCTGAACTTGACACCGCTCGCTACGGATCTTCGACAGACTGGTAGCGGCAAAGCTCATGCAGCTTATTTTGATCCTCGTTTCCTCGGTTCCACCAGGATCTCAAGATAAACAGCCTCCCAGCCTTCAGCGAGAGCATGATCAAGCGATTTACCAATCTCTTTTTCGTGGCAAACTTTTGCTGAACCAGATTCTTGTCCTAATCGACAATTAAAGCCCCAGTAGTCATGATCGTCCGGTAATGACTTATTACGCTCGCGCTTAAGGTATTTCTTCACCTCACCCCTGATTTGCTCAACTAACCTAGCCGGTTTGTGTCGCTCTGACACTAACGGAAATAGCTTTTTCATGGAGGTCCTTGTGATGTTTCTCTCCCAAAATGTCTAGCGCTCAAACACAAGAATCTACCGTCTTCATTGCATCAAGCTACAGGTGACCTAAACTCCTTCCATGCGAAAGATTATTCTTCTAGCCATCACCCTCAACACTCTAACCGCCAGAGGAAACACTCTTTCTTACCCTGACTCCAAGCCTGGGGAGACGGTTGATACCCTTCACGGAATTAGGGTTCCTGATCCCTATCGCTGGCTTGAGGATCTAAATTCGGACCAAACCGCCGCATGGGTGAAGGCCCAAAGTAGCCTTACCAATTCCTACTTGGATGCCATTCCAGGCCGCCAAGTCCTGAAAAATCACCTCACCAAACTCTGGAATGTTGAGCGGCTTGGTGTCCCTTCTTTCGAGGGAGGCTCCTACTTTTTTAGCAAAAATAACGGTCTTCAAAATCAGTCGGTCTTGTATTCAACAAAGTCGCTCGACATTGAACCAACCGTATTACTAGATCCAAACACGCTCTCCTCAGACGGCACAGTCGCACTCAAGTCCTACGAGGTTTCTCCGGATGGTAAGTATCTTGCTTACTCAACCTCCGCATCAGGGTCAGATTGGGTTGAATGGCAGGTTCGAGAAATCTCGTCTGGTAAAGACCTCTCCGATCACCTCAAGTGGTCCAAGTTCTCAGGCGCATCATGGTCCAAAGATAGCAAAGGATTTTATTATGGTCGTTTCCCCAAACCAAAGGGTGGAGACGAAATGATCGCCAAAAATATTCACAAGAAGATCTACTACCATGAGATCGGCACACCACAAGACGAAGACCTCCTCGTCTACGAAAGACCAAATGAACCAAAACAAGGCCTTTATGCCTGGGTCACCGAAGACGGCAAATATCTTTTGATTCAAGTTAGTCAAGGCACTGACACCAAAAACGGCCTCTTCTATAAAGACCTTACCAATCCTACATCAAAGGTCATCGAACTTCTCGCCGACTTCGATGCATCCTACGATTTTATTACAAATTTAGGTTCAAATTTCATTATTCGAACTGATCTCAAAGCACCTAAACAAAAGGTTGTTTCAATCGATCTAAACGCACCGATCTCGACTCAGTGGAAAACGATTATCCCAGAGAGCAAAGAAACCCTTCGCTCTGTTTCCCACATAGGTGGTCTCTTCATCGCAAACTACCTCAAGGATGCGCGAACCGAAATTCGACGCTTTAAAACAGACGGCAGCCCTCTTCGACCCGTCAAGCTACCAGGTCTAGGAACGGCCACCGGATTTGGAGGGAAATCGAATCGAAACGAAACCTTTTATTACTTCACTTCCTTCACCAGTCCCGGAGCTGTCTACCGATACGATATCGCAAGAAATGCTTCCACTCTTTTCAAAGCGCCCAAAACTCAGTTTGATCGGGATAATTATGAATCCCGACAGATCTTCGCGACCTCCAGAGATCGCACTAAAATCCCAATGTTTATCGTTTATAAGAAGAGTCTGAAGCTCGACGGCAATAACCCCACCCTTCTCTATGCTTATGGTGGCTTCAATATTTCACTTCGCCCTTCCTATTCACCCGCCACAATCGCCTGGTTAGATCTTGGTGGCATCTATGTGATGGCAAATCTTCGTGGTGGTGGTGAATACGGCGAGGAATGGCATGAAGCCGGAATGAAACTTAAGAAACAGAATGTATTCGACGATTTTATTGCCTGTGCAGAACACCTCATTTCAAAAAAATTCACCTCTTCAAAAAAACTCTCCATTGCCGGAGGTTCGAATGGAGGTTTGCTAGTCGGTGCCTGTATGGTGCAAAGACCCGAACTTTATGGAGCCTGTCTTCCGGCAGTCGGAGTAATGGATATGTTACGCTTCCACAAGTTCACAATCGGCTGGGCTTGGCAAGCCGAGTATGGCAAGCCGGATGAGCTAGATGATTTTAAAAATCTCCTAAAATATTCGCCTTATCACAACTTGAAGCCCAACAATTACCCAGCAACCATGGTGATCACATCCGACCACGATGACCGGGTCGTCCCATCGCATTCCTACAAATTTGCAGCAGCGCTTCAATCTGCCCAAAAAGGTCCCGCACCCACCTTAATTCGTATTGAAAGTAAAGCTGGCCACGGAGCCGGGACTCCGACTTCAAAGCGAATCGAGGCCATCGTTGACAAGTATGCTTTTCTCTCCAAGTCGTTAGGGTTTCAGATCAGGTTCTAGCAAAAGATTTCTCCATCGAGAAGCTAAGGCCCCCTTTTATATTTACTCCCCTTCCTCCTTAAAAAGGACTTCTTCAAAGAGATCAATTTTCCCTTTGGCATATCGGCGGAGTTTTTCTATCCGGAAACCTTTCCAAGCTTTTTCTCGTTTTTCAACGAGAAGCGCATCGATAATTGCAATCTGGTGGTCTTCAAAAACACCAGAGAAAGCGCTCCGGTTTACTTCAAACCAGTTTCTCGCCTCTTCCTCACTTACTTTGGCGTCCACCATCCTCGCCAAATGTTCGGCTCGCTGGATACGTGCCGCTAGGCGCATCCGACGTTCTCTTACGCCCGACCAAGCAGCACGTTCCGCTAGGGCACCAAAGACATCTTCGCTAGGGTAACGTTTCATTTCACTCGTGAGCGCCTGGTCGACTTGAATTCCCGAAACAAACACCTCTTTAGACATCGAAACCTTTATCTGTAGTTTCACCAATTCGTCATCAATCAGCTCGTTAACAATAACCTGACGCAGGAGCCTTCGCTCTCCTTCAGTCGTATCATCAATTGTTCGCCCGCGACGCCAAAGATATTCCACCATCTTTTCTTCGACTTGCGCCCGAAAGATTGGCCGATAATAGACCCGCGCGACTACGCCTGAAGCCTTGGCCTCAGCAATCTCAGTCTTCTCGTCTCGCTGCGGTTCGTTGAGCGACCTATAGACCGGCCCTTGAAAAAGAAAAAGGTCACATGCAAGGTAGATTACAAGGATGCCATAAACGCCAAAGCGAATCGCCATGGCCTTGGCTAGGTTCCTCAT
>TARA_B100001057_G_scaffold273907_1_pt1 | contig 13648 bp, 19 predicted proteins | sample TARA_B100001057 | Tara Oceans TARA_B100001057 (sample SAMEA2621839) | marine metagenome | biome: marine biome (ENVO:00000447); feature: surface water layer (ENVO:00002042); material: "saline water (ENVO:00002010), including plankton (ENVO:xxxxxxxx)" | depth 5 m
TGCACTAACCATTGCAATAACTCCACCTAACTTATCTGGTATTGCTCGTAATATTGCATAAAAAGGTAAGAAGTACCATTCAGGTACAATGTGTGCTGGAGTTACTAATGGATTGGCAGGAATATAATTATCTGGGTGTCCTAACACATTAGGCACAAAGAAAACAAACGCGGCGAATATTGTAAAAAATACTGCCATCATGTATAAATCTTTTGCAGTAGTATAAGGATGGAAACTTACTGTGTCTCTTGTGTCTTTAGGTTCGATGCCTGATGGATTATTTGATCCTACTATATGTAATGCAATCACATGTAGTATTACAATACCTAAAATCACAAATGCTAATAGCCAGTGTAATACATAGAATCTATTAACAGTCGGATCATCAACTGAGTATCCTCCCCATAACCATTGTACTATTGGTTCTCCCACTAGTGGTATTGCACTGAATAAGTTTGTTATAACTGTTGCACCCCACAAGCTCATTTGTCCCCAAGGCAACGTGTAACCTAAGAATGCCGTTGCAGTCATTAAGAAAAATATTATTATTCCTATAAGCCACATAATCTGTCTTGGATCTTTATAAGACCCAAAGTACATGGCTCTAAATATATGCAAGTAAACTGCTATAAAAAAGAATGATGCAAGATTCATATGCATATATCTTAATAGCCATCCAAAGTTGACATCTCTCATAATATGTTCTACACTTACAAAGGCTTTCTCTGCATCAGGCTTGTAGTGCATGCCTAATGTTAGTCCTGTTATTATAAGTCCTAACAAACAGAACATTAGGATTCCTCCAAAACTCCAAAAGTAATTTAAACTTCTTGGAACTTGAAAATCTAAATATTCATATTTGAGCATACGGAATATTGGTAGTCTATCGTCTACCCAACCAAGCACTCCTGTAAACGGGGAGCCTCCTACTTTGTTTGTTTTTACTGGTTTATAATTTTTCTCAGCCATACTCTTCCTTCTATCTATTATTCCATTCTTCTTTATCTAATATAATATACCAAGCACGATACGGCTTGGCCATAGAATTATTTCTTAATCTATCTTTACCTGATCTATTCTTTTCCGGCCACCATAAGAAAGGATGAACACTTTCAGGAAAGACTTTTTTATTTGCTAAACTACCCCAATTTGTTTTCCAAAATAACCTATTACAATATTGAAATACATCATCTAAAAAATATTCATAATCAAATAATACGTCTGGATATTTGTTTTCATACCCCATAGGTAACTCTTCTCGATCAAATACTGACCTTGTTATAGTAATCATATCATATTGCTTTGGCAACACTATAGGTTTTTTATTTTTTATTTCTAACAAGTGCCTTGGCGTTCTCATCTTAGCAAACATCTGTTGGTATAGTCCACCGTCGAAAGTTGCTTCAACGTCAGTAGCTTCTACTTCTATACTGTACCAGTAATTTAACAGTACTCCTAAAAGTCCTACACCTGCTCCGATATCGCATACAGATTTTACATCCTCTAGATCCATATGCTGTATACAAAATTGTTTTTCGTTATAGTAGTTCCAAAAGTTTTTTGAATACTTGTAGCCTTCTTCGTATATAGTTTTACCTGTTTTGTCTCTTGATTTTTGAACTTCTAGCTCATCTAAAAATTTTCTAAACTTTTCTATGTTCATCCAACTGCTCACATAATAAATTTATATGTACTACGACACCAACTGCGTATGCTACTGCGTGTGCTTTCTTAAAATAGTATTCACCGTCTTTTGGTTTTATCCATACTTCTTTCATTATCGTTGACCACGGTTTGTTTGCTAGATATCTTTTCGCTGGTCTTATGATCGCTAAAGTTGCTGCCAATTGTTCTACCGAAGTAGGTTTCAATTGCCTTAAGAGTTCGTCGTGCCCGCTCAGATGAAATACTTTTTCTACGAAGTCTTTGTGTTCCAAAAGTTCCCATATTGGTTTCCTTTCCATTAATGTCTGTAGGTGGGTTTCATCTTTAATGTCTTTGTATATACTGACATTAAGAAAGTCTAACTTAAAGTACCCGCGATCTTCGGCGTCTTTATAGTTTATTGTTGATAAATTGTCTACAGGATTATGGGGGATCTCTGTGACATAAATTCCTGTGTTATGTTTTTTATTAGTATCTAACTTAGCTACTCTATGATCTATCATAGAAAGTATCATTTCTCTATCAGCAAAGTCTATATCAATATCAGGCATTTAATTTTTCCTTGCATTTCTTTCCATGTTCTTTATTATAATCATATTCACTAACTTGTTTTTTGCACACTTCACAGGTATGATCTTTCCATTCTTTACGCCTGCGTTTTAGTTCAGCCCAATATTTAGGATGCCTAAACTCATGTGCCATTTTTACCTTTCAATTTTGTTGCTTTCTTTTTAGCCATATCCCATTTTAATTTTGATACTCTATCTTTAAAAGTAATGCCCTGTAAATGATCCCACTCGTGTAGAAAGCATTTTGCTGAGTACCCTGATATCTTAGTACTTACCTCTTTTAAATTTTCATCATACCATTTTGCGAGTATTTCTTTTGGCCGTGTAACCTTTACGAATATATTAGGAAAACTTAGACATCCTTCTATGTCTTGTGTTGTATCTTCTGTGTGTTGTAGTATAACTGGATTAATTACAAGTATAGAATTTTCTTTTGTATCGCCCATTACAAATACTTGTGCATCCATACCGATTTGACTTGCACTTAATCCTATGCCATTATTTTCCAGCATAAAGTTAATCATATTTTCTTTAAGTTCTTTAGGATCAAAAGATGGATTTTTAATATCTACATCTGTTAATTTTTTTTCTAAAAACTCATCTGGGTGATATATTAATTTCATAAATTACTTTCCCTTACTACTTCCTTGACTGTATCAACATCATTTGTTTGTCTTTTAAATCGCCTAGCCCAATGCTGTGGATCCATTATATTAAATATTATTTCTAATTGTTCATCATTAAATTTGTTCATCATTTCTTTACCCGATTTACAATTTAATATTAGCCAAGGACTTATTTTGCCATCTTTAATATGATATATTGCTCTGTTTAAACTTACATAGGCAAAGTAATGATTCCATACACTATTATTTTCATCAGCCCAATCCATCATAGTCATTATACTACGTTCTAAAGCAGTCTGAACTCCTTCTTTTTTAATTAGCTCTAATGCATATTTTTCATACATTTCTTCTCTACACCAGTGATCAAGTTTAACCCCAGAAGTAACCACATAGTCGATATATTTTTCTGGATATAAAGGTCGAACATTGTTTATAAAACTTCCAAACTTTACAAAAGCATTGTAATAAGGACTTTTATCAAATTCGTTATGTGTTTTTTCTTTTTTAGCACCTGCACTTAATTTATAAAATTGATTGAAAGCATATAGCCCCAATTGGACACGCTTTTCGCTTCTTTGTAAAAAACGTCTTTTAGGTTCACACATATGTACTGCAAGAGTTTTCTCTCGCATAAAGCCAGCTCCACAATATTCACATACATATGGTTTTTCAGAACTTTGCATTCTCAATCCCATGTTGTTCTGCGAGTTCTTTAAGTTCTTCTCTTGTAGATATTTCAGCAAGTAACTCAACCTCTTTTTGTTTCATGTTTGGATATAATTGTTCTAAAAATTTTAACACAGCATTGTTGTTTGTTCCAGGTTTTCTTTTAAATCCTATATATGGATGAAACTTTATTTTACCCCATGCACCACTTATACATAACAGTTGCCACATTAGTTCTTGATGTCCATTTTCTCTGCCTACACCAATGGTATTAAAGTGTTTATTGTAGTATTCATTTGTTTTGAATACTGCGAGCTCCATTTCTTCTCTAGACCCTTGTACGGCGCTTATATAGCGATTAAGAAGCCAAAAAGACACCTGTTTACGTTCTTCAACAGAAAGTTCTTTCCATACACTTTTGGCATTCATATCAATAGCGGCTAGTATGTCTTTTATTGGGAGTTTCTGCGATGCCATTCTTTAAGTTCCTCTGGAGTATTAATTTCCATACCGTTGAATTCTACTTCAAACACAGATATACCATATCCATTTTGTAGCCATCTCAGTTGTTCTAATTTTTCAATTTCTTCTTCTTCAAACTGTGTCAAACTTCTGTATGCCTTAAGTGATCTTTTTGAATATCCGTAAACACCTAGATGGTGTACACCATAATTTAAACCTGCTCTACAAAACCAATGTGCTTCATTTTCTGTATGTATAAGTTTAACACTATTAGGATCTTTTTGCAAGTCCTTATTCATTTTTGTGTAAACTGTGACAACGTCGTTACCACTTATTGTAAGTCCATGTGCTACAGTTTTAATTATATCTAATGACACATCTGGCATGTCTCCCTGAACATTTATTACTCCATCATAAGAGTCTAGTTTAGGAAACCCTGCACATCTTTCTGTACCATTATCATAATAGTCCTGCATATAAAAACAATTACCATCTGGAAATAAACTATGCACTCTTTTGCTATCAGTTAAAACATACGTATCTATATTAGATTGTTTACAAATATCGTATACTCTTTTTACCATAGGCTTATCATGTAATAACGCAATAGGTTTCTCTGGAAACCTAGTACTTGCCATCCTTGCAGGTATACATATTGCAAGATTCAAATTCATAACACTCCCATATACCATTTGCCTATACCAACTGCAAATATAAACATGGCAACACTATTAATAAAAATTAAAGCTCTGTCATGCCATAACATTCCTACTATGCCCCAACCCATCACACCAAAGAAGTGTAGTATTAAGTTCCAAGGTTCCATACCAGTAATACTTGTAAGTACCATACCCATAAGTATTATTACACTAGCTGACCATTTTACATACCAACTTAGATCTCCTTTTGGAGTAACCTTTTTTAATTCAGTTGTCATGTCTCTAAGTCTTCCCACTCTTGTTCGTCCTCTTTGTAAAAATCTGGGCATCCATCATCTGTGCAATAATTTGGATCTACTTTTTCTATTCCTGATGTATCGCCTGATCCTAGTGCTTTAAAGAATTCACTTATTGTATTGGTCTTTTCTTTAGTAGCTTGACAAGCAGTCAATGTCATTAAAATTGTTGCAATTATTATTTTATTCTTTAAGTTCTTCTGCATCTTTTATAGTATAGTACATTATTATTAATCTGTCAAGTTGTTTTTTAAATGCTTGATTTGTTTTGGCTATTGATATCATATGTCGCCATTCTGCATGAGAAAATAAATCTCCTTGTGCTCTAGCAACTCCCTCAGGACTACCTCCAACTATCCATCTTGGTATTTTGTTGTGAGGCGCATCTCTATATCGAGCGAAAACCACACCGTCAGCTCTTTCATATATTAATGCCTCTCCTTTTAGGAGAGTTCCCATTATACTTGGGTTCCTACTGTTCTGCGGACAATATCATTATGATTAAATTCAGCCCAATATAATTCAAACGCTACTCCATCTTCAAGTCCTTCAAATTGGTGTACCTTACCTGGCTTAACTTGGGTAAAATCTCCTGCATTTAAAATAGTTTCATCTACTAGTCCATCCTGATCATCTTGCCAAACACGTACTAGCATTTTACCAGACTCAACAAAGAATCCATTCCATTTAAATTGGTGTTCATGTTCACTACATTTGAAACCTTTTTTAAATTCAATACGATGAAATTCTAAAACACCGTTTGCATGAATCAGTTCTGTCTGACCCCATATCTTTCCTGCTTTCATTTTCATTCTCCTTTATAATATAAGTCCGTAATCAATTATTTCAGACTGCCGTGATATTTCTTTTATAAAATATGCACAAAGCGGATTTGCTCCTTCAGTAATTGGTACTGCTAATAATTGTCCATTTTTTACTTTAGGAAAATACCATTTTACATCATTGTAAAAATTGGTAATTTTTATTTCGCCATAATCTATCTTATAGCTAGATAGAGGGTTGAATAAAAATGCTTCAAAACCTCTATTGTTTATACTTGTAAGAGGAAGTACTTCTAAATCATTTCCGCTTGTACTATCACCAACTGCTATAGACCAATCTAATGGCATCATTATTTCTTTGCCTGCAATTTCTAAAACCATTGCAGGAGCATTAAAACTTTCTAGAAAAATTAACGGTATAAAAAAGAAATCCGGATCTTTTGGATCACTATTATCTAGTACTGCAAATCTTATATCTTCTTCAAGTTCATCAGGTAAGTTTGTTAATGGAAAACACTTATCCTCTAATGTTAATATTCTCATGTATTATTCCTTTAGTTCCATTCAACCTTTTCAATGGTAAATGGATATTGTGCTTCTTTGTAAAATTTCTTACGTTGTGTTAAATGCCGTTTTGCAAATTTACAAGTTGATGTTAAGTCCCAAATTTGTACAAAGTCTTTGTCTTTAGCCTTTCGTACTCCTCTTCCTATACTTTGAATAACTCTTACAAAGCTCTTTCCAGGTTCAATAAGAACAAGATTAAAAATACGAGGAATATTAATACCAACGGAGGCCACGCCATATGTTGCAATAATAACTTTATTAGTTGCTTCTTTAACTTCGTCATAAGATTCTTTTCTGTCTTTTAGTTTCATATCTCCTTTAACAAAAACGCTATCAGGAATAATTTCCTGTAACATTTCACCAGCGGAAATCCTGTCAACTAATATAAGTGTGTTGCCTGATTGTGAAATTGTGTTTAAAAGTTTGCCTATATAGTCTATCCTGTCTTTATTAGTAACAAGATATTTTAATTCTTCTTGATAGTTTTTATGCACCATTGTATCAATTAATTGTATTACATTAACATGACAGTTAGATAGTACACCTTTGTCTTGTAATTCTTTTGCTGTAACTTTGCCAATTACTGGCCCTAAACTTGCATGTATGCTTTCAAATTCAAATTTTTCTTTTGGTATAGTACCAGTTAAGCCCCAACGTATAGGAGCATTTCTTAAATTTTGTGTAAGTAATTTTTTAAGGACTTCTGCTTTTGCTTGATGAACTTCATCTATAATTATTGTGCTTACCCCGTCAAGAAACTCTGCAAGACTCAATACTGCGGATCCATCCTTTGTTTTCTTGTCAAGAATATTTAAACTCTGCCAAGTACATATAGTATGAGTTTTGCCTAGTTCTTTTCTATCTCCAAAGTAGACTCCTACGTCCAACCCACAGTTAATATAATCTTCCTCAGTCTGCGTGACTAGACTTTTATTTGGAACAATTACCAGACTACGTCCGTACGTGTCTGTGATGTTGCTTAAGGTGGCAGTAATAATAGTTTTACCGGCTCCTGTTGCGACTTCTTGTAAAGATTGAGGATTTTCTAAGAAGTTATTAATCACCTCTACTTGATAATCACGCAACCGAATCTTTTCACCCTCAGCAGGATGTCCCTTTGGCCATGTGTTGTCTCCCCAATAATCTGCATCTACTTTGTCGAAATGCAAATCTACTGTTTGACGTTTATCCACAATGTCTGCTATTTCAACATTGCATTTGTGTAATACATCAGTTATAGTTCCAAGATGATTTACATATCCTGTGCCACCTATACCAAAAAATGCAACTTTACCATCCCATCTTCCAAGTTTGTACTGCGGCATATAACGGGCATACGGTACTTCAAATTTAAGTGCATTTGCAATTCGCCTACGCACATCAACTTCAAGTCCTTCGATTTTGATGTTTACTTCATCTTCAATAATTAATCTACATGTAGCCATATTATAAAGTTTGTACCTTCGCACGATTAAATGGACTAATATCTGTATCGTAATGAATAATCAAATCCAATGGATTTACATAATCATTTACCTTGGCATGCATTCTTACACTACCAATAGTTAATACAGTATTAGGTCTCCATTCGCTCTTAAGTAACGGTTTAGGAAACTTATTACTATTAATATACACTACTTTTGTGTTTGTGTCAAGTATATTATTTAATTTGTTTAGTTTTACATATTCATTAAAGTCTTTGTTTGAATTTTTATCATTACTTACTCTAAATAATACACTCATATCTTGTTCGAATATAATATTTCTTAGTCCTTTATTAATTTTGACTAATCCTTCTAATGGAGATTCTATTGGTAATATTACCAATAATGGAAATCTATTTAACTCCAACAAACTTTCTAGTACTCTTTCAATAGGATATACATCCGGCGGCACTATCACATTATATTCTTTTCTTTGTACAATTTTTTTACTCAAAATTGTTAAGGCATTTAAACTTTCTTCTAATTCTTGTTGATCAAAATGATGTAATCCTAGTTGGTCTTTACGATCATTATAAATTGCTAAATTTTCTTTCGTAGGCTCGCCTATAGACGAAATCATAAAATCTATTGCTCTGTCAGATAAGTTTTTAAGTTTAAAAGAATAAATGCCTGGTACATAATCATCTTGGTTATTACTCATTGCTTCTACCTTTTGGAAGTATTCATATAACTCTGCTTCTATGTCAAAGTTATTATTTTTAAAATTTGATATTACTTGATATACATTTAATTCATTGAAAGGAAAATAATGTATTTTTTCTTTACTGTTGTATAAGTGTCCTACTGCGCCTACTTTTGCCTTTTCAATTGCAGTCAAAAGTTTTTTATTGAAAATAAATTTTACTGCAATACACAATTCATCTGAATCATTATAAACCAACTTAATAGTTTTTTCTCTGTTTAATTGTCTTAACGGTACACGTAAATTGTCAAAAGATTTTGTTATATCATTTTCAAACATATCATTATAAGATAATAATTTTGTTTTTAACAATTCATGCTGTCTATCTGTTAAACCAATACCTCTAACTACCTGTCTTCCTAAGCTAGTTAAGATATTATAATCTTCCCTTTTTATTGTAAACATTCCTTTAGGGGCAGTTTGGAATCCCACAAGTAGCTCAAGACAATCTTCTATGGTTTCTGTATTCATAGTAGTATTATAGCTGATTAAAGTTTAAAAGTCAAGTGTTTATGCGGGATTCCTGCAGATATTTCTTCTAAGGTATATTCTGTGTGAGCGTAATCATTTAGCCATTGTTGTCTATCATGTAACACAGGCATATGTATTGTGTTTAGATTTTGATTCGCTACATCCCATGCTAAACTACTCGGGCCTGTAAAAGCCGGCACTCCGGCGAGTATACTATGTATGCCTGGATTGCTTGACCAATTTACGGTAGCCCAAGCACCTTTAAAAGACATGTCAAAGTCATCATATGTATTAGGTATTTTTTTCGGTTCTTCTCTGCGTACATTACTCCATTCGCGTTCTATTTCTGGTAATGAACATCGAGGATGCGGTCTAAAAATTATAGGCAAATTAGAATGTAGTTTGATAGTATCAATAGTTTTCATTAACCAATTAGCCATTGATCCCATATTTTTCCATTGTAGACTTTTGTCATGTTGTCCACATATTAAAATATGTTCTCCACTCATTCGCCATGGTTGTAATTCTAATCCTAGCTTATTAGCTCTTTCACTATTATTACCACTAGGCCCAAAGTAAGCATCTCTATTAATGCCATTTAAACCAACCTTCCAAGTTGTACCTCTTTTTATTCCGCCAACTTCTAATACTATTGTTGGTTTGTTTTGCTCCCATACTTTTTTGTTTGGAGCCATTCTACCATTAAATAATACACTCCATATAACATTAACATCGGCACTACTATCATTGTAAACCACATCAATATTGTTATGCACACAGCCGTTAGCAAAAGCATCGAAAACAGGTTTACTATTAAGTGCGCCATAGTCTGTCCATAAACTAAATTTTTGTTTTATCATCGTAATAAATTAGCAATTTTTTGTGCAAGTTCTCTGAACCAGTATTCTTTATGTCCTCTAGTAGTTTCAGCGGCAGTACCTATTCTGATACCACTTGTTTCCACAAACGATCTTGGATCGTTTGGTACTCCATTTTTATTAACAGTAATACCATTAGCTTCTAATAAGTCTGCAGCCTCTCTTCCTGACCATTTAGTATCACTTAAATCCAATAATATAATATGACTATCTGTTCCATTTGTTAATACTTTCATACCATACTGGTTTAATGAAAGTGCCATTGCTTGTGCATTAGCAACAACCTGTTGTGAATATTCTTTAAATTCATCTGTGTTTGCTTCAATAAATGCTTGTGCTTTTGCAGCTATAATATTCATTAGTGGACCACCTTGTGTACCGGGAAAAATTGCACTATTAATTTTTTTTGTATAGTCTGGATTATTCCATAATATAATTCCGCCTCTTGGACCACGTAAAGTTTTATGAGTTGTACTTGTAACAAAGTCTGCATAAGGCACAGGACTTGGATAAACATTGCCAGCAATTAATCCTGAATAGTGTGCCATGTCTACTAACAAATATGCTTTTACTTTATCTGCTATATGTCTAAACATTGCAAAGTCAATAGCTCTAGGATATGCACTTGCTCCGGCTATTATCATTTTTGGTCTTATTTCTTGCGCCTTTGCCATTATATCTGCATAATCTAAGATACCATTATCATTAACTCCATAGTGATGAGACTCGTATACTTTTCCTGATATGTTCACCGGAGCACCATGACTCAAATGACCTCCACTTGCAAGATCCATGCCTAGTATTTTATCGCCTGGTTTTAAAAAAGCAAGATAAATTGCTGTGTTTGCATTTGCTCCACAATGTGGTTGTACGTTTGCAAATTCACAGCCGTATAATTCTTTGAGTTGATCTATTGCAAGTTGTTCTATTGAATCCATATGTTCACAACCGTTATAATATCTTTTTCCTGGATATCCTTCTGCATACTTATTAGTAAACACAGAACCTGCCAAAGCCATTACATCGTGTGATGCAAAATTTTCACTTGCAATTAATTCTATAGTAGATGCTTGTCTATCTATTTCTTTATCTAATATTTCAAAAACACGTTTATCCATTTTATCCCTGCCAATATAATTCGCTTCTTTGATTGACTAAATCTTTTGTCAAACTTTTTCCTGTATCTTTACGAGCACCTTTGAGATGATCCATCCATTTTCCTAGCACACAGTTAATTAATGGGTGGCCGCCTCCGCCGGTTATTGCTCCTTTAAGTATCATGTCCTCTGTGTAATCTAGTACATTTGGATATTCAACTTTCATCTTATTTAATATATTTCCAAAAACAAAACTATCATGCCATTCTTCTAGTAAGAAGATTCCGTTTTCTGCTTCCTCGTATACTCTTTCAAATTCTGCCATAAATTTTTTACATACTTCATTCTTTACATTAAGTCCGTAAAATCCGCACTCTGGCCATGTTTGTGATCCTTTGCCTCTACCAACATACGTAATCCATTTATCATTTGGCAGTAATTCTGCAAACTGTTCGTAACTCCACGGACTGTGAATAAAGGTATCAGCATCCATCCATATACACCAGTCTTTAGAGCGTCTTACAGCGTCATACACAGCATATGTTTTATTAGCAAACCTTACAGCGTCCCATTTAAATTCTTTGTGATGATCGCGTGGTCTACGTTCAGGCCAAGGACATTTACCAATTGCTTTTGGTACATTACCCCATGTTTGTTTGAATCTATTTAGATCTGGTAACGCATCAACTGCATTTAATATTTCAATTTGATCTGGGTCGGGATTAGTAGGATTACAATTTTCTGCGTATACAAGTAATTTAATGCGTTTATCAACTTGTTGTGCAAAACTATCTAAAAACCTTTGCCCGTATTTTTCTAGTCCTGGTTGATGAAAAGTTGTTAATACTAATATGTCCATTGTTGTTGTAATTCCTTGTGTCAATTGCCATGCATTAAACGTCACATTATCTGCCGCCTTTGAAGGCAGATTGATTGTGTCTTGGATCAGTTTGTTGTTTTTTTAACTCTATCATGTATGTATCTTCTATTGTTTTTTTAACTTTTTTACTACATACTTTTAATTTTGTTTTTTTTGTTTTAATATTTTTCATATATACTCCCTCATATGTCTCCAGCAGGATCCGTTTCTTAATTCTTCAAAATTCCAATGAAACATACTAATTCTTCTAAGCCATTGTAATCTATCAAAATGATCAGGTCTTTCTATTTTTCTGAAATCTGTATTGACAACTTCTTTACATTGACTATCTTTAGGGTCAGTCAAAAAGGCATGAAATCCTTTGATAATAGGGCCGACTGCGGCACTACTGTTATGATTAACAACTGCCCAACATCCTTGTAAATCTTGATCTAGTGTTCTTCCTGGTGGACTTAATTCTACATTAGAAAAGTGTTCTAAAGGATGTCCTGGACGTTTTGCTAGATAGTCTACAGCTAATTTATCACCTGGATGACTACGTATAACAATCTTTCTATCTGTATGTGACTGTATTAGTTTAATAGTATCTTGCATCCATTGAACAACATCATAGCCTTTCATACTCCATCCACCTTGACGTTGACACATTAAAACAATATGATTACCGACTCTAGTATAGTCGGATAATGGTAAACCTAATGTCTTAGAAATATTACGCCACCGTTTTTCATCTATTCTCGTATCACAGTAATTTCCTGTAGTTGGAAATATACCATCAAAGCTATATCTTAGATAACCTTTTGTGTTTTTAGGATCATGAAATAGAAAAAGATTAGCATCTGCTGTGATTGTATGTCTACCATATTCTTTTTGTGTTCTGATTACGTTGCTTCTTAATCTTAGATGTGGTGTAGTTATTTTGTCATATACCCATCCTTGGATCATACCAGCATCACATTCTATTAGATTGTCTTGTGTATGTACTAGACCTTCATCGCCGGCCTGACGTACACCTTCAGCAAAATCAAATAAAAGTTGTTCTTTCTGAGGGTTTATGTTCTTACCTGGAACCGTTTTTAAATAACTAACTACCTTCATTGAGGATATCCCATGCGTATCCAGAGCGAAGTTCGTTTGCAGTAAATTGACAATATGATAAATGTCTTGCAAAAGCATGTACTTCATCTATGCTTGGACGATTTAAATTTTCTACCTCATTTAAATTATTATTACAAAGTACACTAGCGGCATTTGGTGCTAGTGCTATAGCTGGTGTTCCAACTAATAAAGCTTCTGTAGCGGCAATACTGTTAAAAGTTACTAGACAATGAGCTTGTTTAAGTGCGTCCCATATTGTGTTTTGTGTAACTCGTTCTCTTCTTGAAGGTTTCAACCTCACATGTAATTTTCTATCAGTATGCTTTTTAAGTTCTGTTAAAGTAGTGTCCATCCATTCGTCTACGTCTAGTCCATAAAACTTCATTACTTTTGCACTAGGTGGGCATATTAAAACATAATCCCCTCGTTTAAATTTACTAGGGCGCCATCCTAATCTATGCAGTCTATCATCTGGTCTTTCTACTATTGGTCCTAAATTTTGTAAATTATTTTTAGTTACACGATGATAGTCTTTTCTTGTTGTCCATACAGGTTGCATATAACCTGTATCTATTGCATAAAAGTCCCTTCCGTTTTCTCTGCAAAACTTAATTGCTTTTTGACCTCCGCCACCAAGTCCTCTTATGACTAGTGTATTTTGTGTTTTAGATTCTCTGTCAAAATCACTAATTACTCCTCCGCTACCAAGTATAAAGTCTTCGCAAAAAGGATCGTATGCAAGTCC
>TARA_B100001057_G_scaffold438761_1_pt1 | contig 13647 bp, 9 predicted proteins | sample TARA_B100001057 | Tara Oceans TARA_B100001057 (sample SAMEA2621839) | marine metagenome | biome: marine biome (ENVO:00000447); feature: surface water layer (ENVO:00002042); material: "saline water (ENVO:00002010), including plankton (ENVO:xxxxxxxx)" | depth 5 m
ATTGAACGGCTGATAATTTCTTTGATAGCTAAACTTTCCTTTTCTTAGCCATCGAACAAAATCATATTTTTCATCAAACCTATCGGCATAATTAAAAGTGAAAATTCTAGTCTTTGAGCCTTTTCCCATAAAAGGAAATCCATCGACCCCATCTGGCAAATCTATTCCAACTAGGTTCAGTAACGTAGGCCCAAAATCAACAAACTCCACAAACCCCTGTTCTCTGAAGCCATTAGAATATTTTACAAGGTGTTTGAAATTCTTGGGTATTCTTACTACCAAAGGAACATGGAGCCCGGTCTCATAAGCATACCCCTTACTCCTTGGAAGAACACCTCCATGATCTCCAAAATAAAAAACAAAAGTATCCTCTAATAAACCGTCTTTCTGAAGATCTTCAATAATACCACCTACGACTTCATCAATTCTTACAATATTATCAAGGTATCTTGCCTGAGTGTATCTAAAAGTTTTAGTATTCGGATGATAAGGTGCAAGATTTACGTCCTGGGATTTATTAACGGTGGGTTGGTTCTTAATGGCAGACTCTTTAAAGTGCAACGAACTCTCATGCGAAATAGCATAACTTGCTTTATGAAAAAAGGGTTGTCCTGATTTTCTATTCCTCCAATGAGCTTTACCGGAAGATTGATCCCAAACTCCTTTTCCTTGTTTTAAATTATAATCTGTCTTGGATCGGTTAGTGGTATAATAACCTTTATCCCTTAAATATGATGGAAACATTTTTAACCCTTCAGGCATAGGAGCCACCATACTTTTTCTATGGTATTGAGCTCCTATTCTCGGGGCATAACAACTTGTAATTAATGTGGATCTGGCAACTGAGCATACAGGAGCATTAGAAAAAGCATTATCAAATGTAACTCCATTGGTAGCCATATTCTTAATATTTGGAGTATCGGCACCATCAGGAAAAAAATGATCAAGATAATGAATCGAATTATCCTCTGAAATAATCCAAACAAAATTGGGTTTACTATTAGCAGAAATAATCTCTGTAAAAAAAACGACAACTAAAAGAAGAATAGTAGATTTCATTATTATTTTTGGAGTACACCTCAATCGGTTTAAGAACTATAATAGCATTGAGTTCAAAATGATGTATAATTAATGAGGAATATTATAAAGTCATCTAGTTAAATTTAATATCGATTCATTATGAAATACCTAATCAATTTTGTTTTAACATGTGTTTTAACTTCATTTGCAGTTGCTCAGGAGGACTGGCCACGATGGAGAGGAGCTGACCTCAGTGATCATTCACCAGACAAAGGATTACTTAAAAAATGGCCCAAGGACGGCCCAAAACAAGTTTGGTTATTCAAGGATGCCGGAATCGGATATTCTGGACCAGCGATCTCAAATGGTAAATTTATAACAATGGGCGAAAGAGATGGTGCAATTCACGTGATTGCCATAGACACCAAGAATGGTAAGGAAATTTGGAATACAAAATTTGCTAAAGGCTTTAAGAATAACTGGGGAAACGGCCCAAGAGGAACTCCCACTATTGATGGAGACAAAGTTTATGCACTTGCTCCAAAAGGAGAACTTATCTGCTTAAATATTAAAAATGGTTCAAAGGTATGGAATGCGGACCTAGTGAAAAATTTTGGAGGAAAAGCGCCTTACTGGGGATTTAGTGAATCAGTATTGGTGCATGGGAATAATGTTGTAGTTACTCCTGGCGGAGGTAAAGGAGCTATAGTGGCTTTAGATAAGATAACAGGAAAACAAATTTGGCAGAGTAAAGAAATTAAAGATGGAGCTCAGTACTCTTCAATAATTCCAATCAAGCACAATGGAGACGATCAATATGTTCAGCTTTTCATGAAATCTTTAGTTGGAGTTTCCGCATCTGATGGAAGCCTCCTCTGGAAAACAGATTGGAATGGTCGAACAGCAGTAATACCAACTCCAATTTACAAAAATGGGAAAATATATATCAGCTCTGGCTACAATGTTGGATGTAAGCTCATTAACTTAAGCCAAGATAATAAAGTCTCGGAAGTTTATAATAACGATACGATTATCAATCATCATGGTGGCGTCATTTTGATTGAAGAGCATTTGTACGGACACTCAGATCGAGGAGGTTGGAAATGCCAAAATTTTGAGACGGGTGAAGAGATTTGGCGCTCAAAAGAGCTTGGTAAAGGAGCAATACATTATGCTAACGGTATGTTATATTGCCTAGGTGAGAGTGATGGAACCGTAACACTAGTAAAAGCCAATACTAAAGGTTGGGAAGAAACAGGACGGTTCAAATTAAGCCCTCAAACTAAGCTTAGAAAGCCATCTGGAAAAATATGGACACATCCTGTAGTTATAGGCGGTAATCTTTACCTACGTGACCAGGAAATAGTTTATTGCTATAAAGTAAAAGCTTGAAAAGCTTTAAACCTTATCTACTGAAGGAATCTCAAATCCCATATTGTTGGGATCCTTAAGTAGACGATTGGCATCCTTTGCGTGTTCACCAGTGTGTGTCTCCTTTTTAGGATCAAACTGAAGCCAAGGTCCAACGGTATAATAATTGTCTTTTTCAGGAATTCCTACGCCCTTACCCATGACATCATGCAATTTACCAAAGTGTTCTGCTGCATCTTTATTATCTCCAAAACGGCCAGCTTTTAGATTAAATGGCACGTCTTCACCTAAGCGATATGAATTATTCATGAGGTGTCCTAGTACGCATCCATAATGGGCATCATTAACGTTTCCATTGGCCATACTTGGATCCCCTTCCCTACAAGCAGCAACAAAACTTCCCCAATTACCTCCTGGGGTCACTTTACCGCTACCAAAATCTATCTTCTCACCCTTGTCACTTCCCTTCGCGTAATATTGGTTACCAATTATCTTGCCTCCATCTTCAAAATAATACTGATTTTCAACCTGACGTTTATAACCGTTGTAATTGACATTCCTGACATTAAAAAATACTTGCTGACCATTAGGGTATTCAGCCATTCCAAATAAAGTATTTGGAGTCTCTCCTTGATCTTTCCACTGAAATCTACCACCAATTGCCATCGCTTTGACTGGGTGTGTTTGGTCATCATCAATTGCCCATCTAGCTACGTCTAGCTCGTGTGTTCCTTGATTATTAAGATCTCCATTTCCTGTAGCCCAGAACCAATGCCAGTTGTAGTGAACATAATTACCGTGAAACTTTTCAATTACCGCAGGCCCCTTCCAAAGATCCCAATCAAGATGCGCTGGAGCATCTCCAATATTTTTATGGCCTATACTTCCCCTAGGCTTACAACAATATCCATAGGAAATCTTAAGACGCCCCCACTTGCCTGCCTTTATTTGATCGTGTAGTCCTGCCCTATCAGCATTGCTTCGCTGTTGAGTTCCGTGCTGAATAACAACTCCATACTTTTTCTGAGCAGCAACCGCTACACGACCCTCCTCAACATCATGACTCATCGGTTTCTCGACATAAACATGCTTGCCTGCCTGCGCACCCCAAATTGTCATTAATGAATGCCAATGATTTGGTGCAGCGATTGCAATAGCGTCAACGTTTTTGTCGTCCAAAGCCTCTCTAATATCAACCACTCCCTTAACGGGCTGACCACGACCTTTTAAACTTGCAACAGTACGACTGAGAACCTGTTTATCTGGATCAATAACATATGGTATCTCAACATTTTTCTGGCCTAGAAATCCACCAATATGACTTTTACCTCGACCATTGAGACCTGCAACAGCAATCCTCATTCTATCATTTGCTCCAATAATCTTACCCGAGGATTTAGTATTTGCGATGAAAGGAGCCCCTCCAAAGGCGGCCAAACTTGTTGTCTTAATAAATTTTCTTCTTGAGTTAGAGAGCATTTCTTTGAGTTTTTAATTTAAGTATTATCTTGTATCGAAACTAAAGGGCTGAAAATAAAAAACTTATCTAAATTCAAAATTATTACCCTTTAAATTCATCAAATGCAGAGTTTAGCTCTGCATAATTACTTGAAACTGTTAGTTGTGGATATTCATCAATAACATTTTGAGGGGGACAAAATAAAACTCCTTTATCTGATTCTAAAAGCATTGAGATATCATTGTATGAGTCACCAGCTGAAAGAACCTTAAAGTTTAATGCTTTAAAAGCTTTTACCGCGGCTCTTTTCTGATCCTCCATCCTAAGTTTAAAATCACTAATTCTACCAGCATCATCAATAACCAAATTGTGACAAAATAAAGTAGGGTAATCCAACTGCTTCATCAGGGGCTCAGCGAATTGATAAAATGTATCAGACAGAATAACCACCTGAAATCTTTGCTTAAGACCATATAAAAACTCCTTAGCCCCTGGTAATGGACTCATCTGAGCGATTACTTCCTGAATATCATTAATTCGGAGTTGATTTTTAGCGCAAACATCAAGACGCATTTTCATTAATTCAGAATAGTCCGAAATATCTCGAGTCGTAGCTTGGAGCTCCTTGATCCCTGTCTTTTTAGAAAACTCAATCCAAATTTCGGGAACTAGTACTCCTTCAAGGTCTAAACATGCTATAAAACTCATATTATATAAATTTAATCAGATGACAAAAAAACATAATTTCAGATGCTATGCGAATATTAATTGATTGCAGTGGGTTTTTTGCAATATAGTAAGTCTAATTTACTGCATCGCATCAAAATATGCGTCTGAGCAGCTCCCAATGGATCACCCCCTAACTATTATAGCTATAGCATTCTGCCTGAGTCAGTCAGCAATGTTTTCTGGATTGAACTTAGCCTTTTTCTCCATAGGTCGGCTTCGACTTGAAACAGAAGTTGAAAATGGCAATATGTCCGCTGCGAGAATTCTTGCCCTCAGAAAAGATGCTAACTTTCTTCTCTCTACAATTTTGTGGGGAAACGTAGGTGCAAATGTTGTTCTTGCGATGCTCATGGATAGCGTGCTCCCAGGAAGTGGGCTTATTGCATTCTGTGCATCTACCGTAGGAATAACATTTTTAGGTGAACTTTTACCACAGGCATATTTTTCCCGAAACGCGATTCGAATAGGATCCAAGCTCGCGCCAGTCATTCGATTTTACCAAATGATACTTTACCCAGTTGCCAAACCAAGCGCTCTAATTCTCGAAGGATTAGTTGGGGCTGAAGGCGTCAATTTTATGAGGGAAAAAGACATCGAAGTCATCCTTGAAAGACACATTAAAGAAAAAGATTCTGAAATTGGTGAAACTGAAGGTCGGGGCGCCTTGAACTTTCTTGATCTTGATGACCGTCTAATTTCTCAGGAGGGAGCCACCATTGACCCTACAACAATTTATTCTTTTCCTGCGAATATGGATCTCCCTGACATTCCTAAACCCGACTCTACAAAAGGAAAAGTTTTCATAGACCAACTACGTAAAAGCGAAAAGAGTCGAGCGGTTATCACTGACGAAGAAGGAGAACCACGAATAGTTCTTAAGACCTCCGATTACTTATTCAATCTATCTGTTAATGAAGGCTCTTCTGATATATATGATTTTTGCCACCGCCCTGTACTTGTCAGCGATTCAAACGCAACTCTCGATACTGTACTGAGTGAATTTGTAGTAGAAGCTGACGACCGGGAAGACGATATTATTGATCGTGATGTCGTCATATATTGGACGGATGATGAAAAAAGAATTATCACGGGTGCCGACATTCTCGGAAGGCTTCTGAAAGGGATTGCAAGAAGAGAAAAGGAAAATTCCTGATAAAGGTAACCTATAGAATTATATCATTCACGACTCTAGCCTCTTCAACACCAGTTAAGCGAGAGTCAAGGCCCTGATACTGATAAGTAAATTTTTTATGGTCTATACCCAATAGATGAAGCATGGTTGCATGAAGGTCACGAATATGTACAACGTTATCAACAGAATTGTATCCTAGTTCATCTGTGGCGCCATAGGTCACTCCACCACGCACTCCACCACCCGCTAACCACATTGAAAAACCTTTCATATGATGATCTCGCCCTGCTCCACCTTTTCCCTGGTACATCGGAGTCCTTCCAAACTCACCACCCCAAACGATAAGGGTATCTTTTAGCATATCCCTCTGCTTAAGATCGGTAAGCAAAGCCCATGTTGGTTTGTCAGTTAAACCGCAACATATATCCATATATTTTTCTAGCGCTCCATGATGATCCCACCCTCTATGATAAAGGTGAATAAACCTGGAACCTCTTTCTGCAAGACGCCTCGCTAATAAACAGTTTGTTGCATAAGTGCCGTCTCCCTGTTTTGCTCCGTACATATCAATTATGTGCTGAGGTTCATTGGAGAAATCCATAAGCTCAGGAACAGAAGTCTGCATCTTGTATGCCATCTCATAAGCTGAAATTCTAGTTAGAATATCATCTTCCTGAAGAGTTTTATTTCTACTCTGATCCAACGATTTAATCGCATCAACAACATGACGCTGATTCTGTGGAGATACGTTTCCAGGGCTCTTTAAATAATTAACTGGATCACCTGTAGAGCTAAATTCAACTCCTTGAAAACGGCCAGGTAAAAATCCAGACGCCCACTGTCTAGATGCAATGGGCTGAGGATTCCGACCTCCAACACTAGTTAAAACAACAAATCCCGGCAACTCATCGGACTCGCTTCCCAAACCATAGTTAATCCATGAGCCCATTGAAGGCCTTCCAGATATTCCAGTCCCAGTATTCATAAAAGTATGAGCAGGGTCATGGTTTATTTGCTCAGTAAGCATTGAATTAATAATGCATATATCGTCAGCCATTTTTGCTGTCCAAGGCAAATAGTCACTGATTAATTGTCCACTCTTTCCATGTCTATTGAACTTGGTCATATGACCTTGAACTTTGAGCTGCTGCCCCCTCAACTGTGCAATAGGCTGGCCTTTAGTAAATGATTCTGGCATGGGCTTACCGTGCAATTCATCTAGCTTTGGTTTATAATCTAATGTTTCAAGGTGCGAAGGACCTCCAGCCATACAAAGAAAAATGACTCTTTTAGCCTTAAATGGAAGATCAGGTAAACCAGAAACTCCAGGATTTGATCCGAAGGAATCTTTCAACAGCATTGACTGAAGCGCGGCGGCACCAACGCCCAAACCAGATCTTTGCAGGAAACTTCTACGATGAATTGGCGATATATTTGAATGATCTTTAGTTAGCATTAATTCCTTGAGTTAAACTCTGCACAATTGAAGATAGCCCTAGCCGCTGCCGTCCACGATAATAATTCAACTTGATCATTACCTTTTAATTCTTGCCTAACCTTCTCAATTAGTTTTCCAAGTATATCCTCTTCCAGCTTATCCGGTTTTCTGGATAGCGCCTTGTGAAAGGCAAATTCAATTCTTTTAGAATCATCCTCAGAACTTTTTATAACTTGCTTGGCAAACTCTTGAGCCGCTTCATAGAAACTAGGGTCATTTAGTAATACCATGGCAGCAACAGGGCTATTGGACCTGGATCTTTTTGCTACACATTCTTCTCGAGTCGGAGCATCCATTGCTTGAAGCATTGGGTGAAGAAATTGTCTTTGCCAGTGAATGTAGACTGATCTTTTTAAACGACCTTGATCGGTGTCCGCTTTATATTCTCTCTTTGGAAAATTTAAATGCTTATAATAACCTTTGGGCTGAAAAGGTTTAACGCTCGGGCCTCCATATTCCTTGAATAACATTCCGCTAGTTTCAAGAATGTTATCACGAATCATTTCAGCAGGAAGCCTATGCATTGCTTGTCGTGAGAAATTTAAATTCAAGGGGTCAGCTTTCTTGCTTTCATTAGTCGCCCTAGAACTCAACTTATAGGCATGTGTGTGAACAATTAAATTAATTAAACTCTTCACATCCCAGCCACTTTTGTAAAATTCCACTGATAAATTATCAAGAAGTTTAGGGATCGTTGGCGGTGACCCCTGACCTCCAAAATCATCCAGACTTGTGGATATTCCTTCCCCAAAAAGCAGATACCATATCCTGTTAACAAAAACTCTGGCAGTCAAACCGCCTATACCGTCCTGTGTATCAGTTATCCAATTAGCAAAATCAAGACGATTGGCCCGACGATCACCTGTATTTAAAGTTCCAAGAAATGATGGGACAGCAGGCTGTACAATCTCCCCAGTCTCATCAAGCCAATTTCCTCTTGGTAAAATACGTGTCAATCGAGGCTTAACACTTTGAGTTACCATGGTTAATGATTCCCTACTCTTTATCTTTTTTATCTCTTCAATAATTTCTTTATTTTTTAACTCCTTCTTCTCAAGAATATTTAGTTTTTTACGATCTCGATAGCTTAAAACTGATATTTCAGGAGGCCTCTTAGTCGGCAAGTCATTTGTTCCAACTGCAAAATGTTTTTCCTCATCAATATCCGCAAAAAATGCTGACATAGAATAAAAATCACGAGCTGTATAAGGGTCATACTTGTGGTCGTGACATTGAGCACAGCCAATAGTTGCTCCCATCCAAACCCCTGAAACGTTACGAATTCGGTCAGCTGCATATATGGCCAAATATTCACGGGGCTGCACTCCTCCTTCATGAGAAGTTTGCAAAAGTCTATTGTACCCAGTAGCTATTTTTTGATCCAGGGAAGGGTTTTCGAGAAGGTCCCCTGCTAATTGTTCACGAGTAAATTGATCAAACGGCATATTCTGATTAAATGCCTCCATAACATAATCTCTATATGGACTAATGTTATGATCTTGGTCTCCATGATAACCGACGGTGTCTGCGAATCTAACAAGATCAAGCCAATACATAGCCATCCTTTCTCCAAAATGATCTGAATTAAGAAGCTGCTGAACAATCTTCTCATAAGCAATTTCTGTATCAGGCGCTGACAAAAATGCTTCTAGGATCTTTTGATTTGGAGGAAGCCCTGTTAAATCAAAAGATAACCGCCTAATTAATGTGACCTTATTCGAATCGTTAGAGGGTTTAAGGCCAGCTTTAGACCAATGATCTAAAATGATAGAATCAATCCAATTGTGAGCCCAAGGATTATCTTTATCCGGAACAGGGCTCCAGACTGGATTCTCATAGGCCCATGGTTTAGAATATTTTCCACCAGACTTAACCCATGTTGTCAAAATTTCTATTTCTTCCGGATTGAGAGATTGCCCGCTTTCTGGCGTTGGCATAACCTCATCAGGGTCATGGGAAGTTATTCGATGTATGATCTCACTATCTATGGGATCTTTTGCAGAAAATACTTTTTTGAACCCCTCTTCAGTGTCCAGCCTCAGCTTGGCTTTTCTATGTTCTTTATCCGGACCATGACAAACATAACAATTCTGAGAAAGAATTGGCCTCACATCACGGTTAAAGTCCACCTCTTTTGCGTTAGCAAAAAAAGGTGCAAAAAAAATCGATGCTACGATACTTAACTTCACGGAACTAATTGGGAATTTACGTGGTATTATTAGTTTATACAAAAAAGAAGATTTTCCTATAATATTGATCAGAAAAAATTCATCCTAATTCGACTAGTTTAATAAATTTATGAAAACCAGAGAAATAATAAGGCTAATTTTGCTCCAACTCCTTATAATACAGAAGCTTTCAGCCACCACTGATCAACCAAATCTGTTAATAATGATTAGTGACGATCAGTCTTTTCCTCATGCCTCAGCCTATGGATCAAAAATGGTATCAACACCCAACTTTGATAAAGTTGCAAGTAATGGTGCATTATTCATGAATGCTTTTTGTGCAGCCCCAGGGTGTAGCCCGTCAAGAGCCGCTTTTCTAACCGGAAGAAATATATGGCAAATAGAAGAAGCAGGAACCCATGCTTCTTCATTTTCAGCCAAATACGAAACTTTTATGGAGTCACTTGCAGAGAAAGGATATCATACTGGGTTCACTGGTAAAGGATGGGGCCCTGGAAACTGGAAGATTAGTAACCGTAAAGAAAATCCTGCTGGTCCGACTTTTGGATCAAAGAAGGGTAACTACGCTCAGGCTTTCAGAAATTTCATAAATGTGAAACCAAAGAAAAAACCTTTCGCTTTTTGGTTTGGCTCCTCAGACCCACATCGAAGCTTCGAAAAAGGAAGTGGATTAAATTCAGGTAAAAAATTAAATGATGCTGAGGTACCCTCATTCCTACCTGAATCTCCTGAGATTCAAAATGATCTTTTAGACTATGCCTTTGAAATAGAAAGATTCGATAATGATTGTGGAAAAATGCTAACAATTCTTGAAGAAGAAAAGATGCTTGATAATACGATGATCATAATAACAAGTGATAACGGAATGGCATTTCCATACGCAAAGGCAAATTGCACAGAATTCGGAATTCATATGCCCCTAGCTATATGTTGGAAAAACAAGATACCTGCAAAACAGCAGGTTGATGATTTGGTTGGATTTATTGATTTGACTGCAACAATTCATGATGCTTTTGAAATCAAAGATAGAGAAAGATTTCCACTGTCCGGGCAAAGCATTCTAAGTATATTAACTAAAAGCTCAAAATCTAAGAATTTTAACAATATAAATGCGATATTTTCAGGCAGGGAAAGGCACTCATCTTCCCGATTTAATACTTTAGGCTATCCTCAACGCTGTCTGAGAACAGATAAATTTTTGTTTGTAAGAAATTATAAACCTGAGAGATGGCCGGCTGGCCCGGGACAAAAATATAAAAATAGGATTGGTTCAGAACTTGGACCAGAGCATGGTGGTTATCATGATATAGATGCATGCCCTACATTAGATTATTTAATTAAGAGCCGATCTGATCCTAAAAACTCAAAATATTTTTTACTCGCGACAGATAAAAGACCCTATGAGCAACTTTTTGATATCATAAATGACCCAGGGTGCACGAACGACCTCGCAACAAATTCCAAGTATAAAAAAACATTCAAAAAACTCTCTTTAGAGTTAACTAATTATTTAATTAAAACCTCTGACCCTAGGGAAACTGGTAATGGAAATGTTTTTGAAACCTATCCCCGGTATTCAGGTATTCGATGGTTTCCTAAACCTGACTGGGCTGAAAAAAATCCCAAGAAAATCCCGCTGACTCCATGGCTTAAATCCACTTTAAAAATAAAGAAATAGCTATCAATACCCCAGAGGAAAATATAAGATCAAAAAGTAAAATACATAAAATAAGTCCTATTTAAGGAATCGCTTGGAACATTTGTTCTATAATAATTTTATCATTTTTACGACTAATCTGAAGATCAAAAAATCCAGAATCTTTAACTTTGTGCAAAAAACCAATCGATAAGGATTCACCTCTTTTGAAAAAGCCACTGGGTTTATTCCAGTCTACTTCTTGAAGTAAATTTTTATTAATTTGAGCTCCTATTTCATATTCACCATCTAATAACTTAACAAGAATCATTTCGCATTCTTCCGGAGTCATTCCTTGTATTGAACTTGTCCTGACCTCCTTACCTTTTATTTTCAAAATAACCTTTTTTTGTGTATACGGTTTACCCGCCCAAAAATCACCTTCGCGAGTTTGGCTTTCACTGGGCTTTGCACCTAGTTCCAACCATTTGCTATAACTCATACTCAATATTTGAGCTGTAACCTCTCGACCATTAATCTTTTCAAATCCTTGGACTCGTATTCCTCTAAATGGAGTCGGAAACATGTTATGAGTCGATATTCTAACTATTGGCTTTTTTAGACCACATTTAATGGCTAAAGAGATAACCTCCTTCTCTTGATCCTCTGTTAATTTTGCACGTTCAACATAATCTCTTTCTACTTTTTCAGTTTGAGCAATAACATTAGACACACTTAGCACGGCCACATATATAAAAATTAAACTCAAATTTCTTGTCATGTAATGCCTTTTCATTGTCTAACTTAATAACGCTTCTCATATAAAAGCTCATAGAAATTTTTATTTATTTTCAACGTGTAATATTATTCTTCGAGAATTATTGGATTTGCATTACACACAAAGGCTATTTGAAATTCAATTTACAGTTGTGAAATTTTATTTATTGAGCACTTACTTGCTCGAATAACTGAAGGAATAGGTTAACTTGTTAATATTACTCCAATGATTAGAACCTCACTCATAGTTACAATATTTATTTTTTTTCCTTTCGTCGAAAAGCTTCACTCCAAGCTAATAATCTCTGAATTTCTGGCAAATAATGAAGATTCCTTACTCGACGAAGATGGCCAGCCATCAGATTGGATAGAAATTTTTAATACATCAATTTCTCCTGAGTCATCAGAAGGTTATTTCTTAACTGATGATGAAAAGAGCCCTAACAAATGGAAATTACCTAATGCCATTATCCCTCCTAACGGATATCTAGTTTTTTTTGCCTCTGGAAAGGATAGAATAAATGAAAATAATTACTCGCATGCTAATTTTTCTCTCTCAGCTAATGGTGAGTATCTCGCGTTAACATTTAATGGCTTACCATCTTCTGAATTTACTCCAATTTATCCAGATCAGTACAAAAATATTTCATACGGATTTAATAATATTGATGGTTCTGAAGGTTACTTCTCTAAATCAACACCGGGAGAAATGAATGGTCCAATCGATTATAGCGGCAAGGTTTCTGATACAAAGTTTGATATTGATAGAGGCTTCTACCAATCGCCTATCAATGTTAAAATTACAACAAAGACAAAAGGGTCGACAATCATTTACACGATTGATGGAAGCAACCCAAGCCTCGATAATGGAACTAAAGTTGTCAACGATGACCCTCAACAGCAAATTTCTGCAAAATTATACATTGATGAAACGACTACTCTTCGTGCTGCTGCATTTAAACAAGGGCTATTCCCATCAAATATAGACACCCAAACATATTTATTTCTTGATGACATTGTAACCCAAACAGAAAGACCCGAGGGGTATCCCTATCCATGGGTAAATCGGAATGGTCAATCCATCGAAGGTGACTATGGAATGGATCCTAATGTTGTTGGAAAATTATACTCTCTTGAGGAGATCAAAGAGTCCCTCCTCGACATTCCTACAGTTTCAATTGTTACAGACCAAAATAATTTTTTTGGAACTCAATCAGGAATTCAGGTGAACCCACGTGACTCAGGCGCCTCGTCTGAGAGAGAAATATCTATTGAATTTATTAATTTCGAAAATTCAGAAAACTCACAGGAAAACGCAGGGATAAGAATGAACGGTAATGCATCAAGGTTAGTATCCAGGCCCAAACACAATTTACGCGTAATTTTTCGAGACGACTATGGAAAGGGAACTTTAAATTACCCTCTTTTTGGGCCTGAGGCTGAAACCAATCGCTTCAATTCTATAATTCTAAGGGGCGGAAATGGTAATTCTTGGATTCACCCAAGTAAAAATGTCTATGAAAATGCTATGTATATTCGAGACCAGTGGTTTAGGGATGTACACTCATCAATGGGTTACCCTGAGACACTCCAGAGAGAAGTTCATGTTTATTTTAATGGTCTCTATTGGGGAATGCACCACTTGTTCGAAAGAATTGAAGAAGAATGGTGCGCTGAAAGGTTTGGAGGAGACAAAGAAGAATGGGAAGGTTTCCGCGTTGTGGCCGGGAATCAAATAGAAATAATTAATGGAACCCCAGAAGAGGTCCAAAAAGGAATTCATGACAGTTGGCAATCAGTCATAAATTCGGCAATTGATGGGGATCTTGATGGCGT
>TARA_B100001057_G_scaffold275963_1_pt1 | contig 13640 bp, 14 predicted proteins | sample TARA_B100001057 | Tara Oceans TARA_B100001057 (sample SAMEA2621839) | marine metagenome | biome: marine biome (ENVO:00000447); feature: surface water layer (ENVO:00002042); material: "saline water (ENVO:00002010), including plankton (ENVO:xxxxxxxx)" | depth 5 m
TTTTCTCTTAATTTGTCAGCTTCAAAAACACCTAGAACGTGAAAATCTTCACAATGCAAACCTAATTCCTCTAAAGATTTTTGAACTTTTATATCTTCTATATGTCCATCAAGATCACACAGAAAAAAGAATGAATCAAAAGAATTTTTTTCTGGATAACTTTGTAATTTTGTTAAATTAACTCCATTAATTGCAAATCCACCTAAAGATTGGTAGAGAGCAGCTGGTTTACTTTTTAATTTGAACAAAAATGAAGTGATGTATTTTTTATTACCAAACTCAGGTTGAGAAATATTTTTTCCCATTACTAAAAATCTTGTAAGATTACCTTTTTCATTTTCAATATTTTTCTTGATTATATCTAAACCATAAGTTTTCGCACTCAATGATGATGCAATAGCAGCTTTTTTTTTATCATTACTTTTGGAGACCATTTCAGCTGAACCTGCAGTGTCAGCTCTTACATGTTCAATCATTTTATTTGACTTTATGAACTTAGAACATTGAGATAATGCTTGGCCATGAGAATAAACTTCTCTAACATCCAAAATTTTAACACCAGGAAGTGCCAGAAGATTGTGTTCTATCTTTTGAAAATACTCCAAATAAATATTTAGTCTGTACTCAAATATAAGATACTCAATGCCTATATTTCCTGTAATCCTATTTGACTCCGGAATTATAATTTTAGATTGAGGATCTTTAGATGCTCTCAAAAAACACTCATCGAAAGTTTTACATGGAATTATTTTAGAGTTTGGATCAATGGATAGAGCAGCTAGATGTGAATAGGCACCAAAAGTTCCTTGAAAGTAAATTTTGCTCATTTTTATTTATATTCCATAATTTTTTTGATAGCTACAAATTCTTCTTCAGTATCTATTCCTATAGATGATTTTTTTGCAAGACAAACATTAATTTTTATTTTATTATCTAAAGCTCTTAATTGTTCTAGCTTGTTTTTAATTTCATTTTGCGATTGTTTTAAAGAGATAAAATTTTTCAGTGTTTCTAATTGATAACAATAAATCCCTAAATGATGATACGTATTTTTGATTGGATTATCTAATTTTCTAAAAAAATTTAGAGCCTCTGGAAATGAAAAGGTATTTAAATTTTCTCTTGTGACTACTTTTACAATACTTTGTTTTTCATAAAATTTTTCGTCTTCAATATATGAGGCTAAAGTTCCAAGCTGAAATTTTGTTTTTATCATTTGCATATGTAAGTTTCTGATGTCATTTACATCAATCAGGGGTTCATCTCCTTGAAGATTCATTACTAATTCAACATCGGTTTTTCCTAATCGCTCTATTGCATCGTATATCCTATCTGTTCCTGTTTTATGTGTATTGTCTGTTAAAATTGCTTGGCCACCATTTTTTTGGATATCATCAATTATTTCTTGATCCTCGGTAGCGACATATACTTCTCCAATATTTGCTTCGATAGCTTTTTTAAATACGTGAGAAACAATTGATAAACCATTAATTTCAAGTAACGGTTTTCCAGGCAATCTAGTTGCTGACAACCTGGAAGGAATTATAACTAATGTTTTCATTCTTTTTTTAATTTATAATTAGATTATAAACAGAGGCAAAATTGTACATTAAAAAATAAGCAATTTTTTGTTTATAATGTTATACGTTCAAAATAAATTTTTATAAAATGGATTCTTTTGAAATTAATAAGATTGTTGCAGCTATTTTAGTGGTTGTTCTTTTAATAATTGGGATTGGTAAGATTTCAGATGTAGTTTTTCATGTAGAAAAACCCAAAACCCCTGGATATGCTGTTGATGTAGAACAGGTTACAATCAGTTCTGACTCAGAGGTTAAATCCTCTGAGGAAATAGTAGATATTGCAGCTCTTATGTTGTTGGGAGAAATTTCGCATGGTGAGAAAGTATTTAAAAAGTGTGCAGCTTGCCACTCAATTGTTAAAGGAGGGAAAAATAATATTGGTCCAGCCCTATATAATGTGGTTGGAAGAAAAGTTGGTATTGTAAATGATTACAAATATTCTAAAGCACTTTCAGGATACGATAAAGAATGGACTATAGAAGAATTAAATGGTTATTTAATAAAACCAGCCAAATGGATTAAAGGAACTAAAATGTCTTTCGCTGGTCTAAGAAAAGAAAAAGATAGAGCCTCAGTTATTAAATACTTAAATCAAAATTCAGATAATCCTTTACAACTACCTTAGTTTTCCAAAACAATATAATAGAATACTTTTTTGAACATGGACTCTGTTTTGGGCTTGTTTCCAAACCTTTGATTGTTTACTAAAAAAAACTTTTTCTTCAACTTCGGATCCTCTAGGCAAACAATGTAAAAATATACAGTCCTTTTTTGCTTTTTTTAATAATTTTTGTGTAATTCTAAAGTTCCGAAAATCAAAAAATTTTTTCTTTTTATTTACTTTATCATTTAGAGAAATTACTTTATCAGAAAATATAACATCAGCAGCAATAACTGCCTGATTAGCATCATTAAAAACGTAAATTTTTTTATCACACTTTTTTACCCAGTCTAAAATAGATTTATTTGGGGAATATTTTTTCGGACAACCAATTTGTAATTTAAAATCAAATTTTACTGAAGCAGCTATAAGACTATTTAATACATTATTAGAATCTCCAATCCAGGCTATATTTAATTTTGATATTGGTTTTTTTTTAATTTCCTCAACTGTAAAAATATCAGATAAAATTTGAGTTGGATGAGAAGATGGACTCAGGCCATTAATTAGTGGAATAGAAAGATATTTTTGAAAATTTTCAATTTTTTCATCACTGTCAGTTCTAAGCATAAATCCATCACCATAAGTTGACAATATTTTTGCAGTATCTTCTAGGGTTTCTCCACCTATACCTAAATGAAGTTCATTTGACTTTAAGGTTATGGTCCCACCACCGAGTTGTTTTATAGCTAGATAAAAACTTAATCTTGTTCTTAAACTTGATTTCTCAAACATTTGAATTAATAATTTACCCTTTAGCGGTGAACCTCTATCAACTTCTAATGTACTCAATCTTTTTCTTTGAATTTTTCTTTTTTTTGCATCAATCAAAATTTTTCTTAAATCTTTAGCTGATAAATCTTTAAGGTTAATAAAATGTTTCATTTATTTATAATTCGAACAAACTCTATAAATAATTTTTAAAGCCTGATCAATTTCATTCTTTTTTACATTAAGTGGTGGTAGAATTCTAACTACATTTTCAGCAGCTCTAATAGTAAGAAGTTTATTTTCCATCAAGGCTTTTATAAAATTATTTTGATCAACATGAAGTTGTATACCAATCAAATATCCTCTGCCTCTAATTTCTTTAATTACTTTTGGAAATTTTTTTTTAATTTTTTGTAAATTATTTATTAGATAATAAGAATTTTTTTTTACAGTTTTTAAAAAAACTTTATTTGAAACAATGCTCATTACTTTATTGGCTATTTCCATTGCTAATGGATTTCCACCAAAAGTAGAGCCATGTGTGCCTGGTGTCATTCCAGAAGCAACTTTTTTACTCATCAATACTGCCCCAATAGGAAAACCACCCCCGATACCTTTGGCTATTGGTACGATATCTGGCTTTACTTTAGATTTTTCAAATGCAAAAAAATCTCCTGTTCTTCCCACACCGCATTGAACTTCATCTAAAATTAGTAAAATCTTTTTTTTGTTACATAAATCTCTAAGTCCCTTTAAACACCAGTCAGGAATTATTTTAATTCCTCCTTCGCCCATTATTGTTTCAACCATTATTGCAGCAGTATTTATTTTAATTAATTTTTTTAATTTTTTATGGTCTCCAAAATTAAAATGATCAAAACCTTGGACTTTTGGGCCAAAGCCCTCTGTCATTTTTTTTGATCCACTTGCATAAATTGTTGCCAAAGTTCTTCCATGAAATGAATTTTTAATACAAATAATTCTATTTTTTTGAGGTTTGCCGATAGAATAAAAATATCTTCTAGCTACTTTAATTGCTGCCTCTGTAGCCTCGGCTCCACTGTTCTGAAACATGACAAAGTCAGCGAAGGTTTTTTTAACTAATTTTTGCGCAAGCTCCTCTCCTTCTGGAATTATAAATGAATTAGATACATGCCAAAGTTTTTTCGACTGTCTGTTTATGGTCTCAACTAATTTTGGATGAGTATGACCAAGTGAATTAACTGCAATACCTTGAACAAAATCTAAATATTTAGATCCATTTGTTGAGTATAAAAAAGAGCCTTTACCTTTTGTAAAAGATAATTTTTTTCGATTATAATTTCTTACCAGGTAACTCATAATTTTTTTATTAATTAATTAATTGTTTATCTATAAAATTAAAATTTGTAGATACAAGCTCAGATTGAATGACTTATATATAAAATTCTTTGAATCATGTGCATAACTTTAACAATTTTCTTGTTTATTCAAATTTAATAACACTATATTGTGTGTAAATATTTTTTTAATACGATATATAGAAACTAATGAGCTGGACAGAAGAAAAGGTTGAAAAACTAAAAGAACTTTGGGGAAAAGGCAATACGGCAAGCCAAATAGCTGAAATAATAGGAGGTATAAGTCGGAATGCAGTTATAGGTAAAGCTCACAGATTGAATTTATCAGCAAAAATTAAAACTAGAACAGTAGCGTCAAATCGAAATTTTGAAAATTCACAGGATGATAAAAAAAGTAATAATGGAAGATCAAGAAGAAATAGATTTAAATCTTTAATTATTGAAAAAAATTTTGAGCCAGAAAATCCTAAGCAACTAGAAGAATTAGATGAAAATTCGTGTAAGTGGCCCGTTGGACATCCAAATGAAAAATCATTTTATTTTTGTGGGAGATCATCTTTAAAAGATTTTTCTTATTGTAAACTACATTTGCTTTATGCTTACCAGCCAAAAGGTAAAAAGGAAGAAACTGTTGAAAAAGAAGAGGTGCCTGAATTTATAAATAAAAAAATTAAGTCGGCTTAGTCATATTTCATTTTTTTTTTGTAATGTATTTTTTTGTTGAAAACTGACCACCTTCTTTCCACATAAAACAATACTTCAAGACTTCTTGATCAAAATATTTACGGCTAGGCACACCTATATCAAAATTTGTTTTATATTTACCAGAAACTATATTATCATACTTAAGTAGCTTTAATTGATCTTCAGTTAATAAAGGTGAAGGGAATAATTCAAAAAACTTTGCGGATATTTTGGCAAAAAATAATGGCATTGGTAATAAAATTCGTTTTTTATCAATCATTTTTAATAATTTTTCAATTATTTCTTTTAATGTCATGGTCTCTGGTCCTACACATTCAATAATTTTAGAGTAAATATTTTTAGAAATAACATGATAAATTATTTCACATAAGTCTGAACAATGAATTGGGATAAATTTTGTTTTACCAGAGTAATATAGCGGGAATAAAGGTAAATTTTTGAGTAAAGTCATAAAATTTGTTGTAAAATTATCGTCAACTGAATAAACAACAGATGGTCTTAATATTGTTGCTAATGAGAAGTTATTTAAAATATTTTTTTCACCTTCTAGTTTACTTTTGGCATATTCAGAGTCTACAGCTTCATTAATTCCTAATGCTGATAAATGAATAAAGTGTTTTAAGTTATACTCCTTGCAAAGTCTAGAAAGCATTGATGGAAATACAGAATGAATTTTTTTAAAAGATTGAACATTTTTTTTTTCAAAAAGAATACCAACTAAATTTATGCAGATGTCAGATTTTGAAAAAAGTTTCCGAATTTCATTTTCATCAAAAATTGTAGCTTCAACAATCTCTATATAGCCAGCATTTCCTTGTGTTTTGATTATATAGCCTTTTTGATGAATGTTTCTAGTTACAACTGTTACTTTATAGTTATTTTTTGTTAACAGTCTTATAAGGTGTCTACCAATTTGACCACTACCACCGAAAATTAGACAATTTTTTTCTTTCATATATATATATATTCAAAATGAGTATTGATATTAAACTTTACAAAAAAGATTTACCAGATGATTTAGTTTTAGGCAATGTGTTAGCTATTGATGGTGAGTTCATGGGCTTAAATGTCAGAAGAGATCCCTTGTGTCTAATTCAAATATCTTCAGGAAATAACGATGCTCATATTGTCCAGCTTGATAGAAATAATTATCAAGCTCCAAATTTAGTAAAAGTATTATCTGATGAAAATATTACTAAAATATTTCATTATGGTAGAGCAGATATTGCACATATAAAATATTATTTAAAAGCTGATACTAATAATATTTTAGATACTAAAATAGCCTCAAAACTTGCGAGATCTTATTCGGACAATCATTCATTAAAAACTCTTATCAAAGAATTTGCAAATGTAGATATTAACAAGCAATCTCAAAGTTCTGATTTTGGAGGCGAACTTACACCGGCTCAATTAAAATATTGTGCAAATGATGTTATTTATCTTCATAAAATACATGAAGAACTTAAGATTAAGTTGGAAAGAGAAAAAAGATTAGAATTATATATGAAGTGTTTAAAATTTTTAAAAACAAGAGTCGATCTTGATTTGGCTTTATTTAAAGATGATATTTGGTCTCATTAAAAATGAAGAATGAAATTAAAGAAATTGGTGTTGGAGTTATAGATCTTCAAATTAAAGCCTTAAGAAAATTAAAATATTCAATTAATGAGTCTTTCGAAAAAGCAATTAAATTAATACTTAAATGTAAATCTAAGGTAGTAATATGTGGAGTTGGCAAAAGTGGAATTATAGCTTCAAAAATTTCTGCAACTTTATCATCAGTTGGAACACCATCTTTCGCTATTAGTGCTTCTGATTGTTCTCATGGAGATCTAGGAAAAATAGCAAGTAATGATGTGCTAATTTTGATAAGCAATTCAGGAAATACTTTAGAATTGTCAAATATAATAGATTACTCAAAAAGAAATAAAATTTCCTTAATAGGAATTATGTCAAATAAAAATTCTACATTATATAAGTCTGCAAAAGTAAAATTATTACTTCCAGAAGTGGAGGAGTCTGGATTTGGAATTGTTCCAACGTCAAGTACAACAATTCAATTATCTATCGGTGATGCACTTGCAATCGCATTAATGAAAAAGAAAAAGTTTGGAAAATTAGATTTTAAAAAATTTCATCCGAGTGGAAATTTAAGTAAAAAACTTAAAACTGCTGGAGATATAATGTTAATAAAAAATAAAATTCCATTTGTTAATGAGAATAAAATAATGAAAGAAGCTTTAAAAATTTTAAATATAAAAAAATTAGGATTTATAGTAATTGTCAATAATCAAGGACTTAGCTGTGGAGTTTTTACAGATGGAGATCTTAAAAGATTATTACAAAAAAAAAATAAAATTGAAAATTTAAGGATCAAAAAATTCATGACTAAAAATCCTTTTATTGTTGAAGAAAATTCATTGGCTTCAGATGTATTAATGAAAATGAATAAAAAAAAAATTACAAATGCCTGTGTATATAAAAAAGGAAATAAAAGGAAAATAGTTGGTGTTCTTCATATTCACAATCTTCTTAAAATTCGAGATAATTAATTGTCAAAAGGAATTATTCAATTACTACTTATCTTTTTAGTTATAATAATAGGAGTACTTACTTACCAAAAATATTTTAATAATCAGATATCTATTTCAAGTGAAAATCAAGTCTCTTTTGATGAAAGTTCTTTAAACAAAGATAAACAAAGTAATCTTATTAAAAATTTAAAGTATGATGTAAATTTTGATAATAATACACAATACACTATTACAGCCAACTACAGTGAAATTAAGTATCTTAATCAAGAAGAAATAGTAACTATGAAAAAAGTAGTTGCTATTTTTATTGATGAAGATGGATATAAATTAAGGATAAAATCTGATGAAGCTGTATTCAATAATACGGTATATAATACAACTTTTGAAAAAAACGTAGATATCGAATATATTGATCATAAAATAAGATCAGAAAAACTAATTTTAAATTTTGAAGAAAATGTTGTGATTATCAAAGATAATATTGTATACGAAGGTACTCAAGGTCACGCAAATGCTGACAATATTAAGATGGACTTAATTTCTAAAAATATTGAAATATTTATGAATAAACCAGAAAAAAAAGTTGTAATAATTCAAAAAATAAAAAATGAGTAACATAAAAAAATTCCGAATTAAATCTTTCAAAAAAAACAAGTCCATATTGAGACTCGAGAAAATTTCATTTAAGTTTGGGAATAAAATGATACTTGATCATTTAAGCCTCCAATTAAATGCAGGTCAAATTCTTGGTTTGCTTGGCCCTAATGGTGTTGGAAAAACAACAATTTTCAACTTGATAACAGGATTAATTTCACCTGATTTTGGATCTATTTTTATTAACTCTCAAGAAGTAAATAACTTTCCAATTTATCAGAGAACAAAAAAATTTCAAATAGGGTTCGTGCCCCAGCATGGTGGTTTTTTTCATGATTTGACTGTCTATGAAAATTTGAAAGCAATTGGGGAAATATCAATAAAGAACATTAGTATCAGAAACGAAAAGATAGACGCTCTGATTTCTAAGTTTGAACTAGACTCGATTAGAAATGTTAAGGCTAATATTTTATCTGGTGGACAAAAAAAAAAGCTTGTTATAGCAGTTGCCCTAATCTCGGATCCTAAGATTCTTTTATTAGACGAACCTTTTGCAGCTCTTGATGTAATGACTATTAAAACTCTTCAAGAAATTATTGTAAATTTACAAAGTGATAATAATATTTCTGTCATTCTTTGTGATCATCAGGCAAGAGACCTTTTAGCTTGTGTTGATACTGCTGCAATAATACATAATGGCAAAGTTATTGCTCAAGGAACACCAGCAAATTTAATTCAAAACATTGAGGCACGAGACGCCTATTTTGGAGACTCATTTAAAATAAGCTAAATTTTATCTGTGAAAAATTTTATCAAAATTTCTAATCAAATTAAACCTTACAATAAATCAATCAAGATAGAAGGAGATAAAAGTTTATCAATCAGATGGGCATTATTAGCGTCTCAAGCAAGAGGTAAATCTACTTCATCTAATCTTTTAAAATCTGAAGATGTTAAAGATACATTAAGATGTCTCAAAAAACTCGGAGTTAAAATAAAGCAATATAAAAACACATGTGAAATAACCAGTAAGGGCATAAATAGTTTTAAATATCCAAAAAAAGTAATTTTAAATGCTGGGAATTCTGGGACTCTAGGAAGACTATTATTAGGTCTTCTAGTTCACTCAAAAAATAAAATAATTATGAAAGGTGACAAAAGTCTTTCAAAACGTGATTTTTTAAGAGTAACCAAACCTTTAGGAAAATTTGGGGCAACTTTTGGTACAAATTCTGGTGGTTTACCATTAACAATAAAGGGAACAAATTTATCAAAACCAATATGCTATTTAGAAAAAAGAGGGTCCGCTCAATGTAAAAGTAGCGTAATGCTTGCCGCAATAAATACTAAAGGAGTTACAAAAATTAAAGCCAAAAAATCTAGAGACCATACAGAGCTACTATTTAAATATTTAAAGATACCAATAAAGATCCAGAAGAAGAAGAAATATGACTTAATTAATGTAACAGGGAAAAAAAAAATTAGACCTTTTAATTATAAGATTCCTTCAGATGTAAGTTCAAGTGCTTTTTTTGTTGTTCTAACAGCTCTTACGTCAAAATCAAAAATAAAAATTAAAGACGTAAATATTAATCCAACAAGAATTGGATTTATCAAAATTCTTAAAATGATGGGAGTAAAGATTAATATTAGAAATATTAAAAAGTATAAAGGTGAAAGACTTGCAGATTTATATGTTGAATCAAACAAAAAATTGAAACCATTAAATTGTCCAGTTAATTTGAACAGTTCTGCTATAGATGAATTTTTACTAATTTTTTTAGTAGCTGCCAAGGCAGATGGAATATCTTATTTCAAAGAATTATCTGAATTAAACCAAAAAGAAAGTCCAAGATTATTATGGGGATCAAAGATCTTAAATAAAATGGGGATTAAAAATATTGTTAAAAATAGCAATATAAAAATTTTTGGGAATCCAAATTTAAATCTAAAAAAAAAAATAATTATTAAAGAGTTTTTGAAAGATCATAGAGTATTTATGACAAGTGTTGTTGCAGCTTTAACTTTTGGAGGAAAATGGAAAATTTATGACCAAGACTCAATAAAAACATCTTTTCCCTCATTTCTTAATAAAATCAGTGAATTAGGAGCAAACATTGAGCGCTGAATGCTACTTTATCAATTTTTTTTATATTTTTTGAAAAAAACACCCAAAAAACCCCAAAATTTATGATGTTTTTAAAAGTTTAAAATTCTTTTCATAAATTTCAGTATTGATTAAAATGTTAAATTTAACTAAAAGATCGTGTTTTAAATAATAATAACAAAAAATTAATGGAAATATTTAAAGATCTTACAAGCCCTAAATCTCAAGAATTTGAAAAATTATTAAATAGTCAGCTCTCAAAAAATAAAATTGAAGAAGGTAAAATAATTGAGGGCAAAATAAATAAAATTACAGAAAAATTTGTTTTTCTTTTTGTAGATGGTTTAAAAAGTGAACCAGTGTTAGATATAAATGAACTTAAAAGCATGGGTTTAAATGAAAAAATTAAGATAGGTGAAAAAATATCTGTATTACTAGAAAAAATTGAAGATAAAAACGGTGAAGTAATTGTTTCTGCAAGTAAGGCACAAAAAATCAGAGGTTGGGATAAACTTGTTGAAGCATATGAAAAAAAAGAACCCATTATGGGGAAAATAACTTCAAAATGTAAAGGTGGTTGTATTGTAGAGCACATTGAAACTGGTTCTTTAATGTTTTTACCAGGGTCTCAGATAAGTGATAAACCTCTTAAAGATATAAGTCATTTGATGAATGAACCTCAAAAGTTTGCTTTAATCAAGTTGGATAAAATAAGAGGTAATGCTTGTGTTTCAAGAAGAGAAATTATTTCTAACTTTAAAAAAGAGGATAAAGCAAAGGTTGTCGAAAAATACCAAATTGGTGATATCATTAAAAATGCTGAAGTAAAGGGTTATAGTACTTTTGGTTGTTTTTTTAATGTCAATAATGAAATTGATGTTTTAGTTCACTTACAAGAAATTTCTTACTCTAGAGTTAATCATCCAGATGAAGTATTCAATATTGGAGAGAAACATGATTTAAAAGTAATTTCTATTGATAAAGAGAAATTACAAATTGGATGTTCAGTCAAACAATTATCTCCAGATCCATTTGAACATATAGAAAATTATGAATTAAACAAAACCTATAAAGTTAAAGTAGTTAAATTAATGGACTTCGGAGCCTTTTGTGAGTTAGAACCAGGTTTAACTACATTATTACACTCAAGTGAATTAAGTTGGTCCAAAAAAGTTACATCAGCTAAAAAAATGTTTAAAGTTGGTGATGAAATTAATTGTGTAATAACAGAGATTGATAAAGAGAAAAGAAGAGTTGCAATTTCTCACAGACTAACAGAAAAAAATCCTTTTGAATTATTTGAAAAAGAATATCCAGTTGGAAAAATTGTCGAAGGTGAAGTAGTCAGCAAAAATGAATATTCTTTGTTTGTCAATTTTAAAGGATATGAGCTAGATGGTTTTTTACATTGCAATGACCTAACTTATCTTAATAATGGAGAGGAAGAATTACAAAATTATAAAAAAGGAGATAAAATCGAGGTGAAGGTTTTGGAGATTAAAGTTTCTGACCAAAAAGTTAGAGTTGGATTAAGGCAAACACAACCAGATCCGTTTGATTGGTTTAAGAATAAGAAAATCAATCAAGCAATTACTGTTAAAATAGTATCTACTGATAATAAGGGTTTAGTTGTTAGACCGGAAGGATGTGAAATGGATTTTATAATTAAAAAATCTCAAATAGCGATTAATGCAGCGGATGCTAGAACAACAAGGTTTACTGGTGGAGAAAGAATTGACTGTGCAATTGCAGATTTAGATTTAGACAAAAGAAAAGTGAACTTGAGTATTAAACTTTTAGAGGAAATTGATAAAAAAGAAGCACTAGAAAAATATGGGTCTGAAGGATCTGGAAAGAATTTACCATTTTCTTCCTTATCAGATGATTTAAAAAAAAAAGATGAAAAGAACGATAAATAATTAGAGTAGATTTGGCCGTAGTAAAATCAAACCTTTTAAAACAACTTTCTAAAAATTATCCTAATTTTCTTAAAAAGGACCTAGAAAAATTTATAAATATAATATTAAGTGAGTTTAAAGGTGCGTTATATCGCAATGAAAGAGTCGAGCTGAGAGGTTTTGGTGTTTTTTCAACAAATGTTCAAAAAGCAAGAATTTCGAGAAATCCAAAAACAGGGGAGAAAGTTGATACTCCAGAAAAAAAAACAATTAACTTCAAAATGGCAAAAGATTTGTTTAAAAAATTAAATGATGAAAAAGAATAAAGTATTTGTTGCTTGCGATACATCTAATATTTCAAAAATAAAAAGGATTATTAATAAAACCCAGAATTCTAAGATTAAAATTGGATACAAATTCGGATTAGAATTTTTAAATTCAAAATTAGGAAGAAATTTTGTAGCTAAGTTAAAAAAAAAAATTATTTTTGCAGACCTTAAGCTCCATGATATTCCAAACACATGTGCTTCAACTATAAAAGCAATTAAAGATCTAAAAGTTAATTATTTAACAATTCATATAAGCTCAGGATTAGAGTCATTAAAAGCTAGCAAAAAGGTTTCTGGAAAGACTAAGCTAGTAGGAGTTACAATTTTAACATCACTGGACAATAAAGCATGTAGAGAAATTGGTTTTGGTAAAGATGTTAAAAAACTTGTTTATCATCAAGCTAAATTAGCAAATAAAGCAGGATTAGATGCAGTGGTTTGTAGTGCACAAGAAGTGGGTATTGTAAAAAAGGTTTTTAAAAAAGAAATTATTACTCCGGGTATCAGATTTAATTCACTAATTAACGATCAAAAAAGAGTTTTGACTCCTAAACAAGCTTACAAAAATGGTAGTGATTGGTTAGTCATAGGTAGACCCATAACTAAAGGAAATATTACGAAAAATATTTTATCATTAATTGATCATTTAGATTAATGACTCTTAAAATAAAAATTTGTGGAGTTTCTGACACTAAAACACTGAAATACATAGTAGAGCACAATTATTCCCCAGAATTTGTTGGATTTATAGTTAACTATCCAAAATCAAAAAGGTATGTTGATAAAAAAAAACTCATTGAATTATTTAAAGTAGATAAAAAAAAAACTTTATATGTTGCTGTCTTAGTAAATCCTGAATTAAATATTCTTGAGGATATTAAAAACTTTCCTTTTGACTATTATCAGCTCTATGACTGTAATAAAGATAAAATTGAATTTATAAAGAACAACTATAATAAAAAAATTATAATTGCTACGACTGTTGAAAATACTGAAGATGTCAAAAAATTTGAACTATATAAAAATGTAGCTGATATTTATTTGTTTGATAGTAAAGGTTATGAAAAAAGCATGTCATTCAATCATTCCTTAATTGAAAATATTAAATTTGATAAAGATTTAATGTTGGCAGGAAATATTCAAATTAATGATGATCTTGAAAAATATAAAAAAAT
>TARA_B100001057_G_scaffold460783_1_pt1 | contig 13638 bp, 13 predicted proteins | sample TARA_B100001057 | Tara Oceans TARA_B100001057 (sample SAMEA2621839) | marine metagenome | biome: marine biome (ENVO:00000447); feature: surface water layer (ENVO:00002042); material: "saline water (ENVO:00002010), including plankton (ENVO:xxxxxxxx)" | depth 5 m
TATAGCCGTAGGAACTGAGAAAGGTCTAGTCGTACCTGTAGTTAGAAACTCAGATGAGCTATCTTTTGCAGAAATTGAAAGTAATATAAGTATACTTGGTCAAAAAGCTAGAGATGGAAAAATTACTATTGAAGATTTACAAGGAGGAACTTTTACAATAACTAACGGTGGCATTTATGGTTCAATGTTGTCAACACCTATTTTAAATCCACCACAGTCCGCAGTTCTTGGAATGCATAACATTATAGAAAGACCTGTTGTGGAAAATGGAGATATAAAGATAAGACCAATTATGTATTTAGCATTATCTTACGATCATAGAATAATAGATGGAAAGGAAGCAGTTTCGTTTTTAAAGATAGTAAAGGAATCTTTAGAGCAACCTAAAAGGTTGTTTTTAAATCTTTAAGTCATGAGTGACAATTTTGATGTAATAGTAATCGGTGGTGGGCCAGGCGGATATGTTTGCGCTATTAGAGCTGCGCAATTAGGCCTTAAGACAGCTTGTGTAGAAAGCAGAGGTACTTTAGGTGGAACATGTCTTAATATAGGCTGTATTCCATCTAAAAGTTTACTTAACCTCTCAGAGAATTTTCAAAAAGCTAAAAAGGACTTTTCAAATCAAGGCATAGAAGTTTCAAACGTTAAGTTAAATATTGAAAAAATGATGAATAATAAAAATAAGTCTGTACAAACCCTAACAAAAGGAGTTGAATTTTTATTTAAAAAAAATAAAATAAGCTACTTAAAAGGTAAAGGAGTAATATTTTCTTCATCCAACGTAGTAGTTTACGATCAGGGAAAAAAAACCTCTTACACTACTAAAAATATCGTCATAGCTACTGGCTCTACCGCAATTTCTTTACCTGGAGTTAAAATAGACGAAAAAAATATCATTTCTTCAACCGGGGCACTTTCTCTTAAATCTGTACCAAAATCTCTAGTAGTTATAGGAGGAGGTTATATAGGTCTTGAAATGGGCTCAGTGTGGAAAAGGTTGGGTGCTGAAGTCACTGTAATTGAAAATTTACCTTTTATTACTCCTGGAATGGATCGAGAAGTATCTAATGAATTTCAAAAAATATTAACTAAACAAGGTATTAAATTTAAACTTAATTCAAAAGTTTTATCAATTGAAGACCAAGGTTCAGAGGTAAAAATTGAATATCAAAGTAATGATAAAAATACTAAAGACTTAATTTTAGCCGATAAGACACTTATTGCAGTTGGAAGAAAACCTTACACAGAGGGGCTAAATCTTAATAAAGTTGGTATAAAAAAAGATGATAAAGGTTGCATTAAAGTAAACAAGAATTTTCAAACAGATATAAAAAATATATATGCTATTGGAGACGTTATTGATGGACCAATGTTGGCTCATAAAGCCGAGGAAGAAGGAATTGCAGTAGCTGAGTTGCTAGCAGGTCAATCCGGGCATGTTAATTACGATGTAATACCTGGAGTAATCTATACCTCACCTGAAGTTGCTTATGTAGGAAAATCAGAGGAGCAACTAAAAAAGGATGATATTTCATATAAAATTGGAAAGTTTCCCTTTATGGCTAATTCACGAGCGAAAGTTAATAATGAGACTGAAGGATTTGTAAAAATTTTAGCAGACAGTAAATCAGATCGTGTTCTTGGGGTTCATATAATCGGACCACATTGTGGAGACATGATTGCAGAAATGGCTTTAGCAATGGAATTTGGGGCAAGTTCGGAAGATATAGCAAGAACTTGTCACGCCCATCCAACTCACACAGAAGCTATAAAAGAAGCTGCATTAGCTGTTGATAAAAGGCCAATTCATTTTTAATTCTTTTAAAATAAAATAAAATCTGATTATGGAAGTGCCTATTCTATTACCTAAGGTTTTCAATCACCCTTTTACTTACCTTCATAATTCTAAAAAAATTAAAAGTCTTAAGCCAGGAGATATAGTTGTTGTTCCATTTGGTAAAAAAAAGGAAATAGGAGTTGTATGGGATAAAATTATGAATACTGAAAAAAAAATTAAACTTAGACAAATAGAAAAAAAAATTTCTAGCATCAGTTTAAACAATAATATAATAAAATTTATCAACTGGTTTTCAATTTATAATCTCGTACCAAAAGGTATGATTTTAAAAATGTGTTTAGGAAATTTAAAAGATTTTGATAAAACTAAAAAGAGAGAATTGTTAAAAAATAAAACAACCATACTCAAATATGAATTGAATGAAGATCAAAAGAATGCTTTAAAAAGTCTTATAAGTTCAGGTAATAAATTTAATGTTTCTGTATTAATAGGTCTCACTGGGTCAGGTAAAACTATAGTTTATTTTGAAAGAATTAGAAAATTAGTTGAAGAAAATAAGCAAGCTTTAATATTGATTCCTGAAATATTTCTTTCCACACAGTTTAAAGAAAGATTTAGATTATTTTTTGGATATGAGCCAGCGATTTGGCATTCGAAAATCAGCATGAATAAAAAAAGAGAAATATGGCAATCTGTCGCCAAAAATAAAATTAAAATAGTTTTAGGTGCAAGATCATCTTTATTTTTACCATTTAAAAACTTAGGTCTAATAGTTGTTGATGAGGAACACGACTCATCTTACAAGCAAGAAGAAAGTGTTATTTACAATGCAAGGGACATGGCAATATCAAGAGCTTCTATAGAAAATATACCTATAAATTTAATTACATCAGTGCCATCTTTAGAAACTTATAATAATATTAGAAATAAAAAATATAAGGTAACAGAATTAAAAAAAAGATTTGAGAACTACCCTTTACCAAAAAGTAAAGTTATTGATTTAAATATTGGAAACCTTAATAAAAAATCTATATCAAATGAAACAATTAAAATTGTTGAAAATTATTTAAAAGAAAAAAATCAAATACTATTCTTTTTAAATAGAAGAGGTTACGCTCCTTTTCTTATTTGTAAAAATTGTGGTTATAGACACATTTGTCCCAACTGTTCAATATATTTAACATATCATAAAAATTTTAATAAAATTATTTGCCATCATTGTGGCTATCAAAGCTCTCCAAAAAGAAAATGCTCTAGTAAAATATTATATTGTGATTTTTCTTTGTATGGACCTGGTGTAGAAAAAGTATTTGAAGAATTAAAAAATATTTTTCCTAATAAAGTAATAAAGATTTTTTCTAGCGATTACTTAAATAAAAAAAAACAATCTGAAATTTTGATAAAAGAGGTAAGTGATAAAAAGATTGACATTTTAGTTGGAACTCAGATGATATCAAAAGGTTTCAATTTCCCAAAATTAAACTGTATTGTTGTCGTAGATGCAGATTTTACAGGAAAAGGTTATGACCTGAGGACCACTGAGAAAAATATTCAACTTTATAACCAACTGAGTGGAAGAGCTGGAAGATTTTCAAAAGACTCCATCATTATTTATCAAACTATAAATCCAAATAATCAAATTCTCAAAAACATTTTAGAAAACAAAACAGAAAATTTTTTGATAAACGAGTTAAAAATAAGAAAAGAGAATAATCTTCCTCCATATTCTAGATTGATTTCAGTTATTATCTCCTCAAGTTCGAAGGAAAATAGCTATCAAGGAGCCTTAGAAATTAAAAAAAAAATTGAAAGGATTAATTATATACAAATTCTTGGCCCAGTTGACTCACCAATTTTCAAGAAAAACAAAAGATACAGAACTAGACTTTTAATACGTTCCGATATAAACAAAATGTGCCAAAAAAATTTGGCAAAGGTTTTGGAAAATCTTAAAATATCGAGTAAAATTAAACTCACAGTTGATGTTGATCCAATAAATTTCACATAATTTAATATATCATCTTGAAGGGCTTACTTAGCTGTGCTAGGACCATTTATTTCTAAAATAATTCTTAAACAGGATTGAAATTGACCGGGATAAAGACATTTTCAAATGAGACCTCTGAGCGATACGCTCTAGCTTTGTTTGAACTATCCAACGAGACTTCAGAAATTGAAGAAATTGAGAAAAATATAATATCAATTCTTGAGATCTTAAAAAAAAATTTAGATTTTGTAAATTTCTTAAATAATCCCACTCATCAGTTAGAAGTTCAAAGTAAAGTTTTTACTGAATTAGGTAGAATTATGAACTTAAACAAAACTTTAAATAATTTCTTACAATTGACTATAAATAAACGAAGAATATTTTTTTTAGAAAAAATTTTAAAAAACTTTATTAAATTAAGTTCGAAGAGCAAAGGAAAAATTGATGCAACGCTAATCTCTTCGAAAGACCTTTCTCAAAATGAAAGAAACAATATCAGTCAAGAAATTTCAAAAGCTATAAAATCAAATATAGATTTTTCTTTCAAAATAGATAAAAACCTCTTGTGTGGGACAAAAATACAAGTTGGAAGTTTATTGATAGACACATCTATGAGCAATAAACTTAAAAGAATAAAACAATCAATGATAGAAAGCTAAAAACAAAATGAATCCTTCAGAAATAACAAAACTACTAAAAGAGCAAATAAAAAATTTTGGAGATAAAGCTGAAGTTTCTGAAGTAGGAAAAGTATTGACTGTAGGTGACGGAATTGCTCGAGTATATGGTTTAGACAATGTTCAAGCAGGAGAAATGGTAGAGTTCAATGATGGTTCAAAAGGAATGGCTCTTAATTTAGAAAGCGATAATGTTGGCATTGTAATATTTGGAGACGATAGACAAATTAAAGAAGGTGATACTGTTAAACGTACAAACTCAATAGTAGACGTACCAGTTGGAAAAGAATTACTTGGTAGAGTTGTTGATGGCTTAGGAGTTCCTATAGATGGTAAAGGAAATTTGTCTTCAAAAGCTTTAAGAAAAAGAGTTGAAGTAAAAGCACCAGGTATTATTCCTCGTCAATCAGTAAATGAGCCGATGCAAACAGGTCTTAAAGCTATAGATAGTTTAATACCAATCGGTAGAGGCCAAAGAGAACTCATAATTGGTGATAGACAAACAGGGAAGACAGCAGTCGCAGTTGATACGATAATTAATCAAAAAGCAATTAATGAGTCCAATGATGAAAAGAAAAAACTTTACTGCGTGTATGTGGCTATTGGTCAAAAAAGATCTACTGTGGCTCAGATTGTTAAAACATTAGAAGATGCTGGAGCGATGAAATATACAACTGTTGTGTCAGCAACAGCTTCTGACTCTGCTCCTTTACAATTCTTGGCTCCCTACACTGGTTGTACCATCGGTGAATATTTTAGAGACAATGGAATGCATGCATTGATAATTTACGATGATCTCTCTAAACAAGCTGTTGCATATCGTCAAATGTCTTTATTGCTCAGAAGACCTCCAGGAAGAGAAGCTTACCCAGGAGATGTTTTCTATTTGCATAGCAGACTTTTGGAGAGAGCTGCGAAACTAAACGAAAAAAAAGGTGGAGGTTCTTTGACTGCCCTTCCAATTATAGAAACTCAGGCAGGTGATGTTTCTGCCTATATTCCGACAAATGTTATTTCAATTACTGATGGGCAAATATTCTTAGAAACTGAACTGTTTAATCAAGGAATTAGGCCTGCTGTAAATGTAGGTCTTTCTGTTTCGAGAGTAGGATCTGCAGCACAAACGAAAGCAATGAAAAAAGTTGCTGGGTCGATCAAGCTTGAACTTGCTCAGTATCGTGAAATGGCCGCGTTTGCACAATTTGGATCTGATCTAGATGTATCAACTCAGAAACTTTTAAATAGAGGATCTAAACTAACAGAATTGCTTAAACAAAATCAATACTCACCTCTAACTGTAGCAGAGCAAGTTATATCTATTTTTACCGGAGTTAGTGGTTATCTCGACAATATTGAACTTAACAAAATTAAAAATTTTGAGACAGAACTTCTAGAAAAAGTTAAAAATGACCATCCTGAGATATTAGAGAACATTAATACTTCTGGAAAGCTTGAAGATGAGATCAAAAATAAATTAATTGAAGTCATTGAAGCTCAAAAAAAGGGACTAAATAATGCCTAGCTTAGATGATTTAAAAAAAAGAATTAAAAGTGTTAAGTCTACTCAAAAAATTACTAAAGCCATGAAAATGGTTGCTGCCGCAAAACTAAAGAAAGCTCAAGAAAATGCGGAGAAAGGGAGGCCTTATAGTGAAAAATTACAAAACATTATCCTTAATTTGACAAAATCTGTTTCGGACAGTTCTAATGCCCCTAAATTATTAGCTGGAAATGGTAAGGATAAAGTTTATTTATGCGTGGTTATAACCGCTGATAGGGGTCTATGTGGAGGATTTAATTCTAATATTTGCAAGCTAGCGAAAAGTCATTTTAAAAATATTTTAAAGGAAGGGAAAAAATTAAAAATAATCACTGTAGGAAGCAAAGGTCACGACCAAATTAAAACAGAATATGGAGAATATATAATTGATAAAAAAAGCTTCAAAGAGAAAAAACAAATTACATTTCAAGAGGCAAATGAAATTGGAAAAAAAGTAATTGAACTTTATGAACAAGAGCAATTCGATAAATGTTTCATATTTTATAATAATTTTAAAAACGTGATTACACAAATCCCGCAAGCAGAGCAAATAATTCCTACATTTATAAAAAAAGAGGATAAAGCTGAAGATAAAATGCTTTCTTATGAATTTGAACCAGATGAAGATGAAATATTAGAAGATTTATTACCAAAAAATGTATCAGTTCAAATTTTTAAAGCCTTTTTAGAAAATGCTGCAAGTGAACAAGGTTCTAGAATGACAGCAATGGACAATGCCACTAGAAATGCTGGTGACTTGGTTGACAAACTAACGATAAATTATAATAGAAGCAGGCAAGCTTCTATTACTAAAGAATTAATAGAAATAATTTCGGGAGCTGAAAGTTTATAATGAGTAAAGAAGGTATCATAACACAATTAATTGGCGCAGTAGTTGATGTAAAATTTAAGGATGATTTGCCTGAAATTTACACAGCGCTTGAAACGAATAATGGTGGAAATAAATTAATCTTAGAAGTTGCTCAGCACTTAGGAGAAAATAGTGTTAGGACAATAGCAATGGATTCAACAGAAGGACTTAAGAGGGGAGATAAAGTTTTGAACACTAACGCTCCTATAAGTGTACCTGTGGGGCCCGAAACACTTGGAAGAATCATAAATGTAATTGGTCAACCGATTGATGAAAAAGGTGACGTTAAAACAAAAGAAAAATGGCCTATACATAGACCTTCACCAAAATTTACAGATCAATCAACTGAAACTGAAATTCTTGTGACAGGCATTAAAGTAATAGATCTATTAGCACCCTACGCAAAAGGAGGAAAAATTGGTTTATTTGGTGGAGCAGGAGTAGGAAAAACAGTAACAATTATGGAATTGATAAATAATATTGCAAAAGCTCATGGAGGATTTTCAGTATTTGCGGGTGTAGGAGAAAGAACCAGAGAAGGTAATGATCTTTATCATGAAATGATTGAGTCTGGAGTAATAAAGAAAGATGGTAAAGGCTCTAAAGCAGCATTAGTTTATGGACAGATGAATGAACCTCCTGGTGCAAGAGCAAGAGTGGCTTTAACAGGTTTAACAGTTGCAGAATATTTTAGAGATCAAGAAGGACAAGATGTTTTGTTTTTTGTTGATAACATATTTAGATTTACTCAAGCAGGCTCAGAAGTTTCTGCTTTATTAGGCAGAATTCCTTCTGCGGTAGGATACCAACCAACCTTAGCCACTGACATGGGCAATTTACAAGAAAGAATTACATCTACTGGGAAAGGTTCAATAACATCTGTTCAAGCAATATATGTTCCAGCAGATGATCTTACCGATCCAGCTCCTGCAACTTCTTTTTCACATTTAGATGCAACGACAGTGCTTTCTAGACAGATAGCTGAATTAGGTATTTATCCAGCCGTGGATCCACTAGACTCTACATCAAGAATACTAGATCCAAGAGTTGTCGGAGATGAGCATTACAGGGTTGCTAGAGAAGTTCAAAGAATACTGCAAGCATATAAATCTCTTCAGGACATTATTGCAATACTTGGTATGGATGAGCTTTCAGAAGAAGATAAACTTACGGTAGCGCGTGCAAGAAAAATACAAAGATTTTTATCCCAGCCATTTTTTGTAGCAGAAGTTTTCACCGGATCACCAGGAAAATTAGTTGATCTTGAGTCTACAATTAAAGGCTTTGATGCTATTTGCAAGGGAGAATATGATCATTTACCAGAGGCGGCTTTTTATATGGTAGGATCTATTGAAGAAGTTGTTGAAAAAGCAGAAAAACTTGAAAAAGAGTCGTAAGCTTGATGTCGCAAGAATTTAATATTGAAATAATTAGCCCTGATAAAAGCGTTCATTCAGGAAAAACTGAAGAGGCAATTCTACCTTGTTTTGAAGGTCAAGTGACAATTTTAAGAGATCATATTCCTTTAATAACTTTTTTGAGACCAGGATTAATAGAAATTGGAATAAATGAAAAATTTTATGTTGAAGATGGCACAGTTGAGTTTTCAGATAACAATCTTCTAATATTATCTGCGACTGTACAAAGCTTAAAAAGTATTAAAAACGAGAAAATAAAGTTGATGTTAAATGAAGCAGAAAAAAATCTCTCAAAAAATCAAGTGTCTGATAAACAAAAATATATTTTAAATTATAAAATAGAGACTTTAAAACAACTTAATCAATAAAGTTTTTTATCTCAATTTTCAGTTTTTCATAAACATTTTTTTTAAAATCTACGATAACCGTAGGCAATAAATTATAGTCTATCCATTTCCATTCAATAAATTCTGGATGCTTAGTATTGAGATCAATTTCATTCTCATTACCAATAAATTTTACTATGAACCATTTTTGTTTTTGACCTCTATATTTACCTTTCCATATTTTACCCAACAAATTTGGTGGCAACTCGTATTCTGACCAATATTCAATTTCTTTTAAAACTGTAAAACTTTTAATACTTGTTTCTTCATCTAGTTCTCTTTTCATTGCATCATATGGAGTTTCATTTATATCTATTCCCCCTTGAGGCATTTGCCATTTATCAATCGGATTATCTTTTCTCTTTCCTACAAAAACCATGTTATTTTGATTGAGAACAATTATACCAACACCTTGCCTCATAGGTAATTTACTTACCATATTTTATGACTGAAAAAGTTTAATGGCATATTTTAGTTGATTATCATTATCTGAGTCTATTTCAAATTTACTTTGCTCTTCGACAATTATGTCAGGAGATACACCTACTTCTGAGATTGATTTTCCTGAAGGTAAATAATACTTAGAAATAGTAAGTCTAATTCCTCCTCCATTCTTTAGAGGAATTATTGATTGTACAGACCCTTTACCATAAGAGCTTTCTCCAAGGATGATAGCTCTTTTGTGATCTTTAAGAGCTCCTGCAAATATTTCAGATGCTGACGCAGACCCATTGTTGATTAGAACTATTAATGGTTTACCATTAGCACCATCACCAGTTCTTGCGAAAAATTTTCTTGTCTCACTAATTCTCCGACCTTTTGTAGATACTATCTCACCTTTTTCTAAGAAGAAATCAGTAATACTAACTGCTTGATTTAATAATCCTCCCGGATTATTTCTTAAGTCCACTATGTAACCAATTAATTTTTGTTTTTCATAGTTTTTTACCTCTTTTATGAATTGTTTATCGCTATTTTCATTGAAAGACTTTAATTTTATATATCCAATGTTATTTTTATCACCAAGAATTTTTGACTCTACAGATTTAACTTCTATAATTTGTCTTTGAATATTAAAAGTTAAAGGTTTTTTAACATCCTTTCGTCTTACTGTAAGTTCTATACTTGAACCAACAGGGCCTCTCATAAGCTTTACAGCTTCCATCAAAGATTTACCTTGAACCTGTTGATCATTAATTCTCACAATATAATCACCTGCTTTAATCCCAGCTTTTTCTGCGGGAGTGTCGGAAATAGGTGCAATAACTTTTACAACACCTGCTTCCATACCTATTTCGATTCCCAATCCTCCAAATTCACCTTTAGACTCAGTTTGCATACTTTTAAAAAGCTCTGGTGACATATATGCAGAATAAGGATCTAAAGATTGCAATACACCATTGATAGCAGAGTCCATTACATCTGCTTGATTTATTTCATCCACATACTCTTGTTTGATTTTCTCTAATACTTCTCCAAATAGATCAATTTTTTCATATAGTTTATCAGAGCTAGTATTTGAATAAGCATTTACATTTATAAAAAATAAATTAATAAAAAATATCTTTAATAAAAATTTTTTCATATCAATGCCTTTTCCTTAGGTAAATCTTCAGACCACATTTTTTCAAGGTCATAAAATGATCTTTTTTCAGGATGAAATAAATGAACTATAATATCAATAGCATCAACAAGTTTCCAATCGTTACTTTCATATCCCTCAATTCTGCAATTATTCAAACCATATTTTTTCAGTTCTACGAGAAGATTTTCAGATAAAGACTGCAAGTGTCTTGAAGAAGTACCTGAAGCAACAATCATATAATCTGCAATATAAGATTTTTTTTTTAGATTAATAGTTACTATATTATTTGCTTTATTTTTATTTAATGAATTTTCAATTATCTTTTTTATCTTGTTAATTTCCATTAATAACTTTATTTCTTATTTTTGTAGAAGATATATTTATCTTCAAATTATTTAAAAATTTTATATTTTCCTTTTTCAGATGTTTCATTATAACAGACTTTTTTGCTTTTGTGTCAAATCCTTTTCTTGAAAAGACTACCAAATTACACATATTTAATAATTTTTTATAATTTTTCCATTTGTGAAAATTTATAAGGTTATCAGATCCAATTATAAAAAAAATCTTATATTTATTGTTTTTTTTTAAAAAACTTACCAAAGAAACAGAAGTTTTAGATTTTAATTTATCTTCATAATGTTTTAATTGAATTCTTTTATGTCCATTAATAATTTTTCGGCACATTTTTTTTCTTTGGGTAAAAGAAAAAAAAGGACTTTTTTTTAGGGGGTTTTTTTTTGTAATCGCCCAAATAACTTTTGTTAATTTTAGAAGTTTTAAGCTTTTTTTGCTAACAAACAAATGCCCTATGTGAGGAGGATCGAAACTTCCTCCAAGAATGCCTATTTTTTTTAAAGTATTTTTAACCATATTTTTTATGGCCTAATAACATTTTTGCCTTTAACTACGTATTTGTACGAAGTTAATTGATTAAGACCAACCGGTCCGCGTGGTGGAAGTTTGTTTGTTGAAATTCCTATTTCACCTCCAAAACCAAATTCACCTCCATCGGCAAATTGAGTTGAGACATTATGCATTGCTATTGAACTGTTCACATTATCTAAAAAAAATGAGGTATTTTTTTTATTATTTGAAATAATACAGTCAGTATGCATTGTTCCATATTTAAGTATATGTGAAACTGCTTCCTTAACATTTTTAACACTTTTAATTGATAATTTAGCGTCAAGATATTCAGTCTTCCAATCTAATTCTTTTGCTAACTTTAAATCATTATTGAAAAGGCTATTAATTTTTTTATCAACTATAACTTCGCAACCACTTTTAATTAATGAATTAATAACTTTTATGCCTTTTGTTTTTACAATTTTTTCGTTAATTAAAAGCGTCTCCAAAGCCCCGCATATACTTGTCCTTCTCATTTTTGCGTTTAATATTAATTTAATTGCATTATTAAGATTACTTTCTTTGTCCAAATAAATATGACAAAGACCCTCCAAGTGGCCGATAACATGAACATTTGAATATTTCTGAACTTTCGCAACAAGTCCTTTTCCACCTCTAGGAACGATCACGTCAATATATTTACTCATTTTAGATAATAAGAAATCTACTATTTTTCTATTTTTATTTTCTATATACTGCAGACAATTTTGATCAATTTTATTTTTTTTTAAAGACTTTCGAAATAAATCAGAAAGAATTTTATTCGAGTAGAATGCTTCACTTCCTCCCCTTAGAATTGCACAATTACTTGATTTAAGACACAATGCTGCAACATCTGCAGTTACATTTGGCCTGCTCTCATAAATTATACCTATTACTCCAATAGGTGTAGTTACACGCTTTATATTTAATTTATTTTTTCCCGTCCAACTTTCCAAAGTTTTGTTGATAGGATTTGGAAATTTTCTAATTTCATTAATAGATTTAATTATATTTTCAATTTTTTTTTCATTTAATATTAGTCTATCTAATATATTTTTTCTTTTTAAGTTTTTTACGTCTTTCAAATTTTCTTTAATAATCTTTTTTTTATTTTTTGAAATAAATTTAATGTAGTCAACTAATGTTTTATTAATTCTTTTATGGTTTACTTTTTTTAAGCTTTCAAATGCTTGTTTTGATTTTTGTCCAATTGTTAAAATGTTTTTCATATTATAGTTTTACCATATCATCTTTATGAACAACTTCAGTTTTGCTAGCATACCCAAGAATTCTTTCTATTTCATCACTTTGTCTTCCTTTTATTTTTCCAATCTCAATTGAAGAAAAAGATGCTAATCCTCTAGCAAGCTTATTGTTATCTTCATCAGCTATTAAAATATTTTCTCCTTTATCAAATTTACCGTCAATTGTTTTTATACCTGCGGCCAACAAACTTTTTCCATTTTTAAGTGCATTTGCTGCACCCTTATCTACAAAAATTGTACCAGGTGAATTCAATGAACTTACAATCCATTTTTTTCTTGCGGCCATAGTGGATATTTTGGGTACAAATTTAGTAAATATTTTATTTTCTATCATATGCTTAATTGGATTTTTTCTATTTCCGTTGCTAATAAACATATGACAACCAGCATTCATACAAATGTTAGCAGCTTCAAGTTTTGTAATCATCCCTCCAGAACCATAGTTAGTAATTTTTGTGTTCGCTAATTTATAAATATTGCTATTTATATTTTTTACTTCTTTAATTAACTTTTTTTTATTTCTTTTGTCATAAAGACCATCTACATCTGAAAAAATTATAAGTGTATCGGCACCTATAATCTGAGCAACTCTTGCTGCAAGTCTATCATTGTCACCGTATTTTATTTCAGATGTAGCAGTTGTATCATTTTCATTTACGATTGGTATAGCTTTTAATTTAAATAAGTTATCAAATGTCCTTCTTACATTTAAGGCCCTTCTCCTTTGTTCAGTGTCGTCTGGCGATATTAAAATTTGTCCAACTTTAAAATTATTTTTTTTAAATATTTTTTGAAATTCTTCAGCCAAATGTATTTGCCCTATAGCTGCTATAGCTTGACTCATCTCTAATTTTATTTTTTTTCTTTTAATTTTCAAGTAGCTTTGCCCTAAAGCAATTGCACCTGATGAAACAATCACAATGTCTCTATTTTTTTTATATTTTTTTATATCTTTTATTAAACTATTTACCCAGGCTTTTTTAAAATTACCCTTTTTATCTATGACTGTAGTTGAGCCTAACTTGATAACTATTTTTTTTGAATTATCTATTAACATTTGTAACAAGCACTTTCTTTATAGTTTGTATATCATCCTTTTTAAATACAGAAATAATTTTATATTTTTTTTTAACTTTACTACTAAAAAGATCTAATTTTTCTTTAAGAATATTTTTTTCAACAAGATCTGATTTATTAAAGCAAATAACTTCTTTTTTTTT